>ERZ1034375.12-NODE-12-length-154986-cov-7.356422_pt1 | contig 154986 bp, 173 predicted proteins | sample MGYA00520585_ERZ1034375 | MGnify/ENA primary metagenome ERZ1034375 (study PRJEB33736, sample SAMEA104288463) | Azolla filiculoides | biome: Urban; feature: water surface; material: ditch water | place: Netherlands | collected 2014 ... | reverse complement strand
GAAAAGCTGCGCTTCGCTATCCGCGAAGGCGGCCGTACCGTCGGCGCCGGCATCGTAGCCTCCATCGTCGAGTAATTCGACTTCGAGTGAAGGCTTGGGGCAGGGGCTCTGAAGGGTCCCTGTCTCGCTTTAGGTAAGAACAAAAGATTCAAAACAGTCCTGCGTGCGGGACATGTTGAACAAGGACGAAACGAATGAACGGCCAGAATATCCGCATCCGCCTGAAGGCGTTTGACCACCGGATCCTCGATGCCTCCACGCGCGAGATCGTATCGACCGCCAAGCGCACCGGCGCTTCTGTACGCGGTCCGGTCCCGCTGCCGACCCGTATTGAAAAGTTCACGGTCAACCGGTCGCCCCACGTCGACAAGAAGAGCCGCGAACAGTTCGAGATGCGCACCCATAAGCGCCTTCTCGATATTGTCGATCCGACCCCCCAGACGGTTGATGCTCTCATGAAGCTCGATCTGGCTGCCGGCGTCGACGTAGAGATCAAGCTCTAAAGCGCCCCAGGAAAAGTGGGGCTCCGGTTTTCCGCCCGGGTGCGCGTAGATCGAGAGCTGATAGTCCGGCGTGAGCCGAAACAACAAGGAAGGTACGTGGCACGTCGCCAACGTCTTCCAGAAACGGGAAACCAAAGGGTATCAAACCCGGATGGAATCCTTAAACAAGAGGCACGAAGGGGTTCGCCCCTAAAGGACTCTCAAAAGGAATGAACCCATGCGTTCAGGTGTGATTGCACAGAAAGTGGGAATGACGCGCGTCTACAACGATGCGGGCGAGCATATCCCGGTAACAGTATTGCGACTGGAAAACTGCCAGGTGGTAGCCCAGCGCACGGAAGACAAGAATGGCTACACCGCAGTTCAGCTCGGTGCAGGCCAGTCCAAGGTCAAGAACACGTCGAAGGCAATGCGCGGCAACTTTGCTGCTGCCAGCGTCGAGCCGAAGGCAAAGATTGCCGAATTCCGCGTTTCCGCCGACAACCTCATCGAGGTTGGCAGCGAACTGACGGCTTCGCACTTCATTGCCGGCCAGCTCGTTGACGTAACTGGCACCACGCAGGGTAAGGGCTTTGCGGGCGCCATCAAGCGTCACAACTTCGGCGGTCTGCGTGCAACGCACGGCGTTTCGGTTTCGCACCGTTCGCATGGTTCGACCGGTAACAACCAGGATCCGGGCAAGGTCTGGAAGGGCAAGCGCATGGCTGGTCACATGGGCCACACCCGCGTCACTACCCAGAACCTCGAAGTCGTCTCGACTGATGAAGAGCGTGGTCTCATCCTCGTCAAGGGCGCTGTTCCCGGTTCCAAGGGCGCTTGGATCCTCGTACGCGATGCAGTGAAGTCCGGTACCCCGGATAGCGCTCCGCGTCCGGCCGGCCTCCGCGCTGCAGCAGCTAAGTAAGGGAGCCTATTATGGATCTGACCGTCAAAACCCTCGAGGGCAAGGACGCAGGGAAGGTCTCCCTTTCCGACGCAATCTTCGGTCTCGAAGTCCGTGAGGACATCATTGCCCGCATGGTGCGCTACCAGCTCGCCAAGAAGCGTCAGGGCACGCACGAAGTTCTGACCCGCGGCGAAGTCTCGCGCACCGGTTCGAAGATGTACAAGCAGAAGGGTACGGGCCGCGCCCGCCACCACTCCGCGCGTGCGCCTCAGTTCCGTGGCGGTGGCCGTGCCCATGGCCCGGTTACTCGTGACCATTCCCACGACCTTCCCAAGAAGGTCCGTGCACTGGCTCTGCGTCATGCGCTTTCGGCCAAGGCAAAGTCTGAAGACCTGATTATCGTTGATAACCTGGTTGCAGTCGATGCCAAGACCAAAGCTCTGAGCGGTTCGCTCGCGACGCTTGGCCTGACCAACGCTCTCATCATCGGCGGCGCCGAGCTTGACAACAACTTCAAGCTTGCTGCCCAGAACATCCCGAATATCGATGTTCTGCCGGTACAGGGCATCAACGTTTACGACATTCTGCGCCGCGGCAAGCTCGTGCTTTCCAAGGCTGCGGTTGAAGCTCTGGAGGAGCGGTTCAAATGACTGATCTTCGCCACTATGATGTGATCGTGACACCTGTCATCACGGAAAAGTCGACGCTGGTTTCTGAAAATAACCAGGTTGTTTTCAACGTCGCCAAGGACGCTTCCAAGCCGGAAATCAAGGCTGCCATCGAAGCTCTCTTCGGCGTAAAGGTCAAGGCTGTGAACACGCTCGTCCGCAAGGGCAAGACCAAGCGTTTCCGCGGCTTTGCCGGCAAGCAGTCGGACGTCAAGAAGGCCGTTGTCACACTCGCTGACGGCCAGTCCATCGACGTCGCCACCGGACTGTGAGGTAAAAGACAATGGCATTGAAGAGCTTTAACCCCACCACGCCGAGCCAGCGCCAGCTGGTCATCGTCGACCGTGCAGGCCTCTACAAGGGCAAGCCGGTCAAGGCGCTGACCGAGGGCCTGTCCTCCAAGGGCGGTCGCAACAACCTCGGCCGCATCACCGTTCGCTTCCAGGGCGGCGGTCACAAGCGTTCGTACCGTCTGGTTGACTTCAAGCGTCGCAAGTTCGACGTCGAAGGCACCGTAGCGCGTCTCGAATACGACCCGAACCGCACCGCGTTCATCGCGCTGATCGATTACGCTGATGGCGAACAGGCTTACATCCTGGCTCCGCAGCGCATTGCAGCCGGCGACAAGGTCATCGCGTCCGACAAGGCTGTCGACGTGAAGCCCGGCAACACGATGCCGCTTCAGTACATCCCGGTTGGCACGATCATCCACAACGTCGAGCTGAAGCCCGGCAAGGGTGGTCAGGTTGCCCGTTCGGCTGGCTCTTATGCACAGCTCGTCGGCCGCGACCAGGGCATGGCAATCCTGCGTCTGAACTCTGGCGAACAGCGCCTGGTTCACGCATCGTGCCTCGCCACGATCGGCGCAGTATCCAACCCGGACCACGGCAACATCAACGACGGCAAGGCTGGTCGTTCGCGTTGGCGCGGCAAGCGTCCGCACGTTCGCGGCGTCGTCATGAATCCGGTCGACCACCCGCACGGTGGTGGTGAAGGCCGCACCTCTGGTGGTCGCCATCCGGTGACCCCGTGGGGCAAGCCGACCAAGGGCAAGCGCACTCGTTCGAACAAGTCGACCGACAAGTTCATCATGCGCTCGCGCCACCAGAAGAAGAAGTAAGAGAGGTAGTCAGATATGGCTCGTTCAGTTTGGAAAGGCCCGTTCGTTGACGGCTATCTTCTCAAGAAGGCTGAGAAGGTCCGTGAAGGCGGCCGTGCGGAAGTGATCAAGATCTGGAGCCGTCGCTCCACGATCCTCCCGCAGTTCGTTGGTTTGACGTTTGGCGTCTACAACGGCAGCAAGCACATCCCGGTGGCCGTCAATGAAGACATGGTCGGTCACAAGTTCGGTGAATTCGCTCCTACCCGTACCTACTACGGTCACGGCGCGGACAAGAAGGCGAAGAGGAAGTAACCATGGGCAAGGCAAAAGCCGAACGTCAGCTTCAGGACAATGAAGCTCGTGCAGTCGCTCGCACGCTCCGCGTAAGCCCGCAGAAGCTCAACCTGGTTGCCGCGACCATTCGCGGCAAGAAGGTTGATAAAGCTCTCGCCGAGCTTGAATTCTCGCGCAAGCGCATCGCAGAAGCCGTCAAGAAAACGCTTGAATCGGCCATTGCGAACGCTGAAAACAACCACGATCTGGACGTTGATTCGCTCGTCGTTGCAGAGGCTTATGTTGGTAAGTCGATCGTCATGAAGCGTTTCCACGCTCGTGGCCGTGGTCGCGCTTCCCGCGTCGAGAAGCCCTTTGCACACCTGACCATCGTTGTCCGGGAAGTTGAAGCAAAAGGGGAGGCCGCATAATGGGCCAGAAGATTAATCCGATCGGCTTCCGCCTCGGCATCAACCGCACGTGGGATAGCCGCTGGTTCGCCGACAACGCCGAATACGGTCAGCTCCTCCATGAAGACCTGGCCATCCGCGCTTTCCTCACGGAAGAGCTCAAGGCTGCCGGCATTGCCAAGGTTGTCATCGAGCGTCCGCACAAGAAGTGCCGCGTCACGATCCACTCGGCTCGCCCGGGTCTGATCATCGGCAAGAAGGGTGCAGACATCGAGAAGCTTCGCAAGAAGATCTCCACGATGACCAACTCCGAAACGCACCTCAACATTGTTGAAGTGCGCAAGCCGGAAATCGACTCGACGCTCGTCGCCCAGTCGATCGCCCAGCAGCTCGAGCGTCGCGTGGCTTTCCGCCGCGCCATGAAGCGTGCTGTTCAGTCCGCAATGCGTCTTGGCGCCGAAGGCATCAAGATCACCTGCGCCGGCCGTCTCGGCGGTGCTGAAATCGCTCGTACCGAATGGTACCGCGAAGGTCGCGTTCCGCTGCACACGCTGCGTGCGGACATCGACTACGGCGTTGCTGAAGCAGAAACCGCGTTCGGCATCTGCGGCATCAAGGTCTGGATCTTCAAGGGCGAAATCCTTGAGCACGATCCGATGGCCTCCGAACGCCGTTCGCTGGAAGGCGACGCGCAGGGCTCGTCGAACAACCGCGAACGTGGCGATCGTCGCCGCGAAAACGCGTAATTGACGCTGGCGAAAGATAAGCTCGGAGAAGTAAGAAAATGTTGCAGCCAAAGCGTACAAAGTATCGCAAGCAGTTCAAGGGCCGCATCCATGGCGTAGCCAAGGGCGGTTTCGATCTGGCTTTCGGTGAATTCGGCCTGAAGTCCCAGGAGCCCAACCGCGTCAACGCACGCGAGATCGAAGCGGCTCGCCGCGCGATCACGCGTTACATGAAGCGTGCAGGCCGTGTTTGGATCCGCGTGTTCCCTGACGTTCCGGTCACGGCAAAGCCGACCGAAGTCCGCATGGGTAAGGGTAAGGGTTCGGTTGAATATTGGGCTTGCAAGGTCAAGCCAGGCCGGATCATGTTCGAGATCGACGGTGTCAGCGAAGAAATCGCCCGCGAGGCGCTTCGTCTTGGTGCCGCTAAGCTCTCTGTCAAGACGCGCTTCGTACAGCGCATTGCAGAGTAAGGAGTGACCAGGATGAAAGCTTCAGATGTTCGCGCGATGAGCGCCGATCAGTTGAACGATGAGCTTGCCAAGCTGAAGAAGGAGCAGTTCAACCTGCGCTTCCAGAAGGCGACCGGCCAGCTTGAGAAAGTTGCCCGTGTGAACGAAGTCCGCAAGGACATCGCACGCATCAAGACCATTGCCCGCCAGAAGGCGGCAGAAGCCAAGGCTTGAAGGATACAATAATATGCCGAAACGCATTCTGCAGGGCACCGTAGTTAGCGACAAGAACGACAAGACCATTGTTGTTCGCGTTGAACGCCGTTTTGCCCATCCCCTGCTTCAGAAGACCGTTCGCCGGTCCAAGAAGTACAAGGCGCATGACGAAAACAACCAGTTCAAGGTTGGTGACATCGTTTCCATCGAGGAATGCGCACCGATCTCCAAGGACAAGCGCTGGACGGTCGTTTCCGCCCAGTAATTGACAGAGATTTGGGATAGGGGCCTTGCCTTTATCCCAGAAACCTGTATTTAGCACCGCATTGGCGCAGGGACACTTGGAATCGGGTGTCCTTTTGCTTTACGCGCGAGGCAGGTCCTTAACGGGATACCACCTTGCAAAGATCCTTCCCGCGCGAAATCTAAAGGTGTGCCCCTGATATCCGGTCTCAAGCCGGAAGCAGTGCGTGCATGCCGCAAAAATGTGTCCATAAGCTGGAGTAGGGGGTTCCGAGGATCCCAACCGCTCTGGTCAATAATAGAAGGCGACCTGACATGATTCAGATGCAGACTAACCTCGATGTGGCCGACAATTCCGGCGCACGTCGTGTCATGTGCATCAAGGTGCTGGGCGGCTCCAAGCGCAAGTACGCTTCGATCGGCGACATCATTGTCGTTTCGATTAAGGAAGCAATCCCGCGCGGCCGCGTTAAGAAGGGTGACGTGATGAAGGCGGTTGTTGTTCGTACCGCCAAGGACATCCGCCGCCCCGATGGCAGCGTCATTCGTTTCGATAACAACGCAGCTGTTCTTATCGATAACAAGAAAGAGCCGATCGGCACCCGTATCTTCGGACCGGTTCCGCGCGAACTGCGCGCGAAGAACCACATGAAGATCATCTCGCTGGCTCCGGAAGTGCTGTAAGGAGCAACAAGATGCAGAAGATTCGTAAAGGCGACAAGGTTGTCGTTCTGACCGGTAAGGACAAGGGCAAGTCTGGCGAAGTCGTCAGCGTGAGCCCGAAGGAAGACCGCGCAGTCGTTCGTGGCGTCAACGTAGTTGTTCGCCACCAGAAGCAGACGCAGACCCAGGAAGCTGGTCTCGTCCGTAAGGAAGCCCCGATCCATCTGTCCAACCTCGCGATCGCCGACCCCAAGGACGGCAAGCCGACCCGCGTCGGTTTCAAGATCGAAGGCGACAAGAAGGTTCGCGTGGCCAAGCGCTCGGGAGTTGTGATCGATGGCTGAGACCAAGTACGAGCCCCGGCTCAAGGCTGAATATGTAAACCGCATCCGCAAGGTCATGCAGGAGAAGTTCTCCTACGCCAACGAGATGCAGATCCCGAAGCTTGACAAGATCGTCATCAACATGGGCGTGGGCGAGGCAACTGCCGACTCCAAGAAGCCCACTGTTGCTGCTGCCGACCTGTCCGCCATCGCCGGCCAGAAGGCTGTCGTGACGCGCGCCCGCAACTCGATTGCAGGCTTCAAGGTTCGCGAAAACATGCCGATCGGCGCGAAGGTCACCCTTCGTGGCGTGCGCATGTATGAATTCCTTGACCGTCTCGTGAACATCGCTCTCCCGCGCGTTCGCGACTTCCGGGGCCTGAACCCGAAGAGCTTTGACGGCCGTGGCAACTTTGCCATGGGCATCAAGGAGCACATTGTGTTCCCTGAGATCAACTACGACAAGGTTGATCAGATGTGGGGCATGGACATCATCGTTTGTACGACGGCTACGGCTGACGACGAAGCTCGGGCTCTTCTGAAAGAGTTCAACTTCCCGTTCCGCGCTTAATCGTTACGGCAAGCGTTTAGAAGGAAACACAGGAAATGGCGAAAGTCAGCGCAGTTGAAAAGAACAAGCGCCGCCGCAAGCTGGTTGCGAACCATGCCGCAAAGCGCGCAGCGCTCAAGGCTGTGATCATGAACCAGGAGCTGCCGATCGAAGATCGGTTCAAGGCGACCCTTAAGCTGGCATCATTGCCGCGCAATGGCTCCAAGACCCGCATTCGTAACCGTTGCGAAGTCACCGGCCGTCCGCGCGCTTACTACCGTAAGCTCAAGATGTCCCGTATCGCACTCCGTGAACTTGGCAACTTCGGCAAGGTGCCGGGCGTTGTGAAGTCGAGCTGGTAAGAAGGAGACAGGCAAATGACGATGACTGATCCTTTGGGCGATATGCTCACCCGCATCCGCAACGGCGTTCACCGCCGCAAGTCGTCCGTAACGACGCCGGCTTCCAAGCTGCGCGCTCGCGTTCTGGACGTTCTGCAGGCTGAAGGCTACATCCGCGGCTACTCTGAAGTCGCTTACGACAACGGCAAGACCGAGCTTTCGATCGAGCTGAAGTACTACGAAGGCGCATCCGTGATCCGTGAGATCGCACGCGTCTCCAAGCCGGGCCGCCGGGTTTATGTCTCGGTCAAGTCCATTCCGCAGGTCGCGAACGGCCTCGGCATCACCATCCTTTCGACTCCGAAGGGTGTGATGGCCGATCACCAGGCTCGCGAACAGAATGTTGGTGGCGAGGTTCTCTGCTCGGTCTTCTAAGGCCGAAGCAGGATCTCCATAACGAACAGACAGGTTTGAAAAAATGTCTCGTATCGGTAAAAAGCCCGTTCAGGTGCCTGCAGGTGTGACGGCTTCTGTCGAAGGACAGAAGGTTTCCGCAAAGGGCCCCAAGGGCGAACTCAACTTCGTCGTCAACGATGAAGTGCTCGTAAAGATGGAAAACAATGCCGTCGTCGTGACGCCGGCATCGCAGTCCAAGGATGCTCGTTCTAAGTGGGGCATGTCCCGCACGATGATCGAAAACATCTTCAAGGGCGTCAAGGACGGTTACGAGCGCAAGCTCGAAATCAACGGCGTCGGTTACCGCGCGGCACTTCAGGGCAAGAACCTGCAGCTGGCGCTCGGTTTCTCGCACGACGTGGTCTACGAGCCGCCGCAGGGCATCACGATTGCTGTTCCGAAGCCGACGGAAATCGTCGTCTCCGGTATCGACAAGCAGGTCGTTGGCCAGGTAGCTGCCGAGATCCGCGAATACCGCGGTCCTGAGCCCTACAAGGGCAAGGGCGTCAAGTACGCGGAAGAGCGGATTGTCCGCAAAGAAGGCAAGAAGAAGTAAGGAACTCGCGAAATGGCTAGCAGAAAAGAAGTGCTTGTACGTCGCGCCGGTCGCGTTCGCCGTCAGCTCAAGAAAGTTGCTAACGGTCGTCCGCGCCTCTCGGTTCACCGTACTTCGAAGAACATCTATGCACAGATCATCGACGACGTTGCCGGCCGTACGCTGGCAGCAGCTTCTACGCTCGACACGGGCCTGAAGTCGTCGCTGAAGACCGGTGCGGATGTGTCCGCCGCTGCTGCGGTTGGCAAGCTCGTTGCTGAGCGTGCGACTGCTGCTGGTGTGAAGGCTGTTGTCTTCGACCGTGGCGCCTTCCTCTACCACGGCCGCGTCAAGGCGCTCGCCGAGGCAGCCCGCGAAGGCGGTCTGGAATTCTAAGATTTTGCACCCGGTGCGCATGTCGTGCCGGGTGCATTTTCAGGCTTAAGCCTGATTTCGCCGGATCGGCCTGGGCCTCGCATGAGGGCAGGGCGATCCACTTGTGTTTGCCGATTGCACCCGGAAAAGAAAAAGGAAGAGGACAATGGCACAGAAAGAACGTGCGCCGCGCGAAGATCGTTCGGCCCGCGAAGAGCGCGACAGCGAATTTGTCGATAAGCTCGTAGCAATTAACCGCGTTGCCAAGGTGGTCAAGGGTGGCCGCCGGTTTGGTTTCGCTGCACTCGTCGTTGTTGGCGACCAGAAGGGCCGCGTTGGCTTTGGTCACGGCAAGGCTCGCGAAGTGCCGGAAGCAATCCGCAAGGCAACTGAATCCGCCAAGCGCGACCTGATCTTCGTTCCGCTGCGCGATGGCCGCACGCTGCACCACGACGTGCAGGGTCGCCACGGCGCCGGCAAGGTTCTGCTGCGCTCGGCCAAGGCTGGTACCGGTATCATCGCAGGCGGCCCGATGCGCGCCGTTTTCGAAACGCTCGGTATGCATGACGTCGTCGCCAAGTCGACCGGTTCGTCGAACCCCTACAACATGGTTCGCGCAACCTTCGACGCCCTGAAGCACCAGGTTCACCCGAAGGACATCGCAGCTCAGCGCGGCATCAAGTATGCAACGCTTCAGGCTCGCCGTGCCGCCTCGGGCGCTTCCTCTGAAGAATAAGGGGATTTGATCCATGGCTAAGAAAGCAACCGCTGCCGCCAAGAAGACCCTCATCGTCGAACAGATCGGCTCGCCGATCCGTCGTCCCGATGTTCAGCAGAGAACGCTGATCGGTCTCGGCCTCAACAAGATGCACCGTCGTCGTGAACTGGAAGATACCCCTTCCGTCCGCGGCATGATCCGTGCCGTCAGCCACCTCGTTCGCATCGTCGAAGAGAAGTAAGACGGGGAGAGCAAGATGAAACTTAACGAAATCAAGGACAACGAAGGCTCTATGCCTTCGAAGAAGCGCCTGGGTCGCGGTATCGGCTCTGGCAAGGGCAAGACCGGTGGTCGCGGCGTCAAGGGTCAGAAGGCTCGTTCGGGCGTTGCCATCAACGGCTTCGAAGGCGGCCAGATGCCAATCTACCGCCGTCTGCCGAAGCGCGGCTTCAACAACATCTTCGCTGCCGAGTATGTCACGGTATCGCTGGGCCGTATCCAGGCTGCAGTCGACGCCAAGAAGCTCGATGCCAAGAAGACCGTTGATGCAGCTGCCCTGATCGCGGCCGGCGTTATCCGCCGCGCCAAGGACGGCGTCCGCGTTCTCTCGGACGGCGAACTGAAGGCGAAGGTCTCTCTCGAAGTCATCGGCGCTTCCAAGGCTGCCGTTGAAAAGATCGAGAAGGCAGGCGGCTCGATCAAGCTGCTCGGCGCTTCCGCTGAATAATATTTGAAAATTGATCGCCCGGTGACTTCACACCGGGCGATTTTGCTTCCATATGAATGCCTCGCGGTTTCAATGCCATCGTGACTCTCTTGAAGGGGGCGATGCGGGGAGGGCAAAGCCCGGCTTCTTGAAACCGGATCATTGCGCGGCTGAGGCTCCGCCGGTATTTTGCCGGACATTGCCCCGAAGCGCAGACGGGCCGTCGGCAAGGCGCTTTTGCGGTTGACTTCAGCCTGAAACAATTGAATGCAAGCGTGCCCCATGGGACCCGGGGTAGCGCCAACGGCATCGTGGGCCGCCCGTCAGTGCGGTGGGCTTGCGATATTGCGGAGAAATAGATGGCTTCTGCAGCGGAACAACTGGCTTCAAACCTGAATTTTGCGACCTTCGCAAAGGCTGAAGACCTCAAGAAACGCCTCTGGTTTACGCTCGGAGCGCTCCTCGTATACCGGCTTGGTACATATATTCCGCTGCCCGGTCTCAATCCTGATGCCTTTGCCAACGCCTTCAAGGGTCAGTCCGGCGGCATCCTCGGTCTCTTCAACATGTTTTCCGGCGGCGCCGTATCGCGTATGGCGATCTTCGCTCTGGGCATCATGCCCTACATTTCCGCTTCGATCATCGTGCAGCTGATGACCTCGGTCATCCCGGCGCTCGAGAACCTGAAGAAGGAAGGCGAGCAGGGTCGCAAGATCATAAACCAGTACACGCGCTACGGCACGGTTCTGCTCGGCGCATTGCAGGCCTACGGCATTGCAATCGGCCTGGAGCATTCGAACGGCGTCGTCGCTGACGCGGGTTGGTTCTTCCGTATTTCGACGGTTATCACGCTTCTCGGCGGCACCATGTTCCTCATGTGGCTGGGTGAGCAGATCACCTCGCGCGGTATCGGTAACGGTATTTCGCTGATCATCTTCTCGGGCATCGTGGCCAATCTGCCGCATGCGTTGGCTGGCACGCTGGAACTTGGCCGCACGGGCGCGCTGTCGACCGGCGTCATCCTGATGGTGCTTGCCGTTGCGATCATCGTGATTGCCTTCATCGTCTTCATGGAACGCGCGCAGCGCCGTATCCTGATCCAGTATCCGAAGCGCCAGGTTGGCAGCCGCATGTTCCAGGGCGATACTTCGCACCTGCCGCTGAAACTGAACACCGCCGGCGTGATCCCCGCGATCTTTGCGTCGTCACTTCTGCTGCTGCCTGCCACGATCGCAGGCTTCTCGAACGCATCGAACCTGCCGTCCTGGGCAACGACCGCAATTGCGGCACTGGGCCATGGTCAGCCGCTCTACATGGTCTTCTATGCAGGCTTGATCGCGTTCTTCAGCTTCTTCTACACGGCGATCGTGTTCAATCCGACCGACACTGCCGATAACCTTAAGAAGCATGGCGGCTTTATTCCTGGCTATCGTCCCGGCGAGCGCACCGCGCAGTATATCGACTACGTTCTGACCCGTATCACCGTCATCGGCGCCATCTACATGGTTCTGGTCTGCATCCTGCCGGAAATTCTCATCGCTGAGACAGGGGTGCCCTTCTACCTTGGTGGTACATCGCTTTTGATTGTTGTCAGCGTCACCCTCGATACTGTAGCACAGATTCAAGGTCACCTTATCGCACAGCAGTATGAGGGCCTGATCAAGAAGTCGAAGCTGCGGGGAGGAAAGAGGGGACGATGAAACTCATACTTTTGGGGCCGCCGGGCGCGGGCAAGGGGACTCAAGCCCAGCGGATCGTGGAAAAGCATGGCATTCCGCAGCTTTCCACGGGGGATATGCTTCGTGCCGCTGTCAAGGCAGGCACGGATGTTGGTAAGCGTGCAAAGGCAGTGATGGATGCCGGAAACCTGGTTTCCGATGATATCGTCAATGCAATCGTGTCCGAGCGCATTGACGCTCCCGATTGTGCCAATGGCTTTATCCTCGACGGATATCCGCGCACGCTCGTACAGGCTGACTCGGTTGATGTAATGCTGGCATCGAAGGGCATGAAGCTGGATGTCGTGATCGAAATCCAGGTTGATGACGCGGTTCTTGTAGGTCGCGTGTCGGGTCGTTACACCTGCGCAAACTGCGGTGCGGGCTACCACGATCATATGCAGAAGCCGAAGGTTGAAGGCGTTTGCGACAAGTGTGGTTCGACGGAGTTCAAACGCCGTCCGGACGACAATGCCGAGACGATGACGACTCGCCTGCAGGACTATTACAAGAAGACCTCGCCGTTGATCGGGTATTATCATGCCAAGGGACTGCTCAAGTCCGTAGACGGCATGGCTGAAATCGATGATGTGACGAAGTCTATTGAGGATATTCTCGCCAGGATTTGAGGCGGGACAAAAATTCTTGGACGGAAGGTTGCTTTTCACAAGCGATTCCGTTAATGACCGCCCAACTCGCGACATGCAGAGCGATCGGCGCGGACTTCAAGGAAACCGAAGCCCGGGCGCGATCGTTTTAGCGTGTCTCGGACTTTTGAAATTGGAACGTACGGTCCTGCGGCCGTAAACAACGATAACCCCTTGCCGGATGGCACGGGAAATGAAGGAGAATACGCGTGGCACGTATAGCTGGCGTCAATATCCCGACTGCAAAGCGCGTTATCATCGCGCTTCAGTACATCCACGGGATCGGTCCGAAGTTTGCGAAGGAAATCATCGAGAAGGTCGGTATTCCGGCTGATCGTCGCGTACACCAGCTGACGGATGCTGAAGTTCTTCAGATCCGCGAAGCAATCGACCGCGACTATCGCGTCGAAGGTGACCTGCGTCGTGAGACTTCCATGAACATCAAGCGTCTGATGGACCTTGGCTGCTATCGCGGTCTGCGTCATCGTCGCTCCCTGCCGGTTCGCGGTCAGCGTACCCACACCAATGCTCGTACTCGCAAGGGTCCGGCAAAGGCGATCGCCGGTAAGAAGAAGTAATTTTCAAGGCATTGGGCTGAGGGGCAGTCGGTGATAGCGGATAGCTTTCGCCTACTGCCTTAGGTCTTTTGGCTTGGAAGGTGTAGCCGCTGGCATTACGGCGGTGAAGAGATCCACGAAAGGAAATATTATGGCTAAAGAAGCCGCACGCGTTCGCCGTCGCGAACGTAAAAACATCACGTCGGGCGTTGCCCACGTCAACTCGACCTTCAACAACACCATGATCACGATCACGGACGCACAGGGCAACGCTATTGCCTGGTCGTCTGCTGGCGCCAAGGGTTTCAAGGGTTCGCGTAAGTCCACTCCGTTCGCTGCCCAGATCGCTGCTGAAGACTGCGCCAAGAAGGCTCAGGAACACGGCATGAAGTCGCTGGAAGTTGAAGTTTGCGGTCCGGGCTCCGGTCGTGAATCTGCCCTGCGCGCGCTCCAGGCTGCTGGTTTCATGATCACCTCGATCCGCGACGTGACCCCGATCCCGCACAATGGCTGCCGCCCGCGCAAGAAGCGCCGCGTCTGATCATACCGTCATCAAGCCGTTGGGTTTGCCCATCGGTTCTTCATAGCTCGGCCGTCACGATTGGATGGTGACGGCGACAGGAAGGTAACAGAACATGATTCAGAAAAACTGGCAGGAATTGATCAAGCCGAGCAAGGTCGAGTTCACCTCTTCGGGTGCGACCAAGGCAACGCTGGTCGCCGAGCCGCTGGAGCGGGGCTTTGGCCTGACGCTCGGCAACGCTCTGCGCCGCGTTCTTCTGTCCTCGCTGCGCGGCGCTGCCGTGACTGCGGTTCAGATCGACGGCGTTCTGCATGAATTCTCCTCCATCCCTGGCGTACGCGAGGATGTGACGGATATCGTGCTGAACATCAAGGAAATCGCCATCAAGATGGAAGGTGACGATGCCAAGCGCATGGTCGTCCGCAAGCAGGGTCCGGGAACGGTCACAGCTGGCGACATCCAGACCGTTGGCGACATCGAGATCCTGAACCCGGATCACGTCATCTGCACGCTCGACGAAGGCGCTGAAATCCGCATGGAATTCACCGTCAACAACGGCAAGGGCTACGTGCCTGCAGAGCGCAACCGCGCTGAAGACGCTCCGATCGGCCTCATCCCCGTCGACAGCCTCTATTCGCCGATCAAGAAGGTGTCCTACAAGGTAGAAAATACCCGCGAAGGACAGGTTCTCGACTACGACAAGCTGACCATGACCATTGAAACCAACGGTTCTGTCAGCGGCGAAGACGCCATTGCTTTCGCAGCCCGCATTCTTCAGGACCAGCTCTCGGTTTTCGTCAACTTCGACGAACCGCAGAAGGAAGCCGAAGAAGATACGGTCACCGAACTCGCATTCAACCCGGCCCTCCTCAAGAAGGTGGACGAGCTGGAGCTGTCGGTCCGTTCGGCAAACTGCCTGAAGAACGACAACATCGTCTACATCGGCGACCTCATTCAGAAGACGGAAGCAGAAATGCTCCGCACTCCGAACTTTGGCCGCAAGTCGCTCAACGAAATCAAGGAAGTTCTCGCTTCCATGGGCCTGCACCTCGGCATGGAAGTGCCCGCATGGCCGCCTGAGAACATCGAAGATCTCGCCAAGCGCTACGAAGACCAGTATTAACCCGGAGCCGGTGAGACCGGCTCCTTGTTTCAATTGATGCAAATCCGAACGGAAAACCGGTATCCACTTTTCCTGGATTTGCCTGATCAAACTACGGGTCTTTCGGCCCGCAAGTGAAGGAGAATAGCAATGCGCCATCGCAATTCCGGCCGCAAGCTGAACAGAACCGCAAGCCACCGCAAGGCAATGTTCGCGAATATGGCTGCCTCGCTCATCACGCATGAGCAGATCGTCACCACCCTGCCGAAGGCGAAGGACCTGCGTCCGATCGTCGAGAAGCTGGTTACCCTTGGCAAGCGCGGCGACCTGCACGCCCGCCGCCAGGCCATTTCCCAGGTCAAGGACATTGACGCCGTACAGAAGCTGTTCGACGCCATCGCTTCCCGTTACGCTTCGCGCAACGGTGGCTACCTGCGGATCATGAAGGCTGGCTTCCGCCAGGGCGACAACGCTCCGCTCGCAGTCATCGAATTCGTTGACCGCGACGTAAACGCCAAGGGAGCAGCCGACAAGGCTCGCGTTGAAGCTGAAGCAGCCGCTGCTGCTTAAGCCGAAATGGCGACAAGACTTCGAAAAGGCCGGGTGACTGTGTCATCCGGCCTTTTTGTTTATGGCAGGATGTGAAGCCAGATCGGTATCGTCAGGATGGAGAGCGCGGTTGCAGCTATTACGGCAGCGGCATTCACCCGCTTGGCGACATCATAGTAATGCGCGAACAGGTAGGCATTCACGCCCGGCGCCATCGCCGCAGTTATGACAGCGGAGCGCATGTCTGCGACACTACTTGAGAAGACCCAGCGGCTGAGGATGTATGTTAATGCGGGATGCAGGAGAAGCGAGCACCCGCAGATCATGACGATGGTCGCCTTGTCACCATCCAGCCTGTAGCGCCGGAGTATGGCGCCGAGGCCGAAGAGTGCCGTTGGAATTGCAGTCGCCGCAATCATGCCGACGGCGGACTGGACGGAAGAGGGCAGGGCAATGCCCGTCAGGTTGACCGCAAAACCGGCCGTGATCCCGTAAATCAGCGGCTGCACCGCGACCGCCTGCGCGATGCGCGCGGCGATATCGTGCTTGGCCAGCCGATGTCCATGCGACTTGGCAATTTCCATGCAGAGAATGCCCAAGCCGTAGAAGATCGGCGCGTGCAGCGAGATGATCGCGAAGTTCCCCGCCAGCGCTTCCGTCCCATAGGCGCGCTCGGTGATGGGAACACCGAGAAGCAGGGTGTTCGAAAACAGGCAGGCAAAGCCGATGGCAACCGCATCCGGCATGGCGCGCTTGAAGATGATGCGCGCTCCTGCAAAGCCTAGGGCAAAGCTCACCAGCGCACCGAGATAAAAGCTGAGAAGCAGCCCGGCGTCGTAGGCCCGGCCAAGATCCAGCGCAGAGATGGACTTGAAGAGCAGGATCGGGGCGCCGAAATTCTGGGCATAACGCATCAGTCCGTCGATTGCATCTTCGGACAGCACCTTGGTCCAGGCGGCAACATAGCCGAGGCCCAGTACGAGGAACACGGGCAAGATGACATCGATCGTCGAACTCATGACGGGCAGGCCTGCGAAGGGTCACTCAAGGCCTCGGCAGACAGGTCGCTATTCAGGGACATGGATCGTTGCCTTGATATGCTTCAGATTGGCGACGATTGTGAAGGTCATGATGATGACGAGTGACCACGAACTCCACTTGCCGACATGGACAACGGACCAAGCACCGATCTGGTTGGGATGGCGCCAGACGCCGAAGAAGGTCGAGAAGTTTTCCGACAGCCAGATGAAGAAGCCGATGAGAATGAAGGCGAGCGAAAGCGGCATCTGGCGGTCGCGATCATAGGGCCGGAAAACGACCGTTGAGCGCGCGTAAAGGCCTAGTGCACAAGCCGCCAGATACCAGCGGAAATCACCGATGAAATGATGGGTGAAGAAATTCAGATAGATGCAGGTCGCGAGCAGGGCTGTCATCCAGTAGCTCGGATAATGCCGGACTCGCAGGTCGAAGAGCCGCCATGCCTGGACGATGTAGCTGCCGACAGCGGAATACATGAAGCCGGCGAAGAGCGGCACGCCGAACACTTTCGTGTAGGCAAAATCAGGGTAGGCCCATGACTGGATCGGACCAGAGGTCTTGAAGGCTTCCAGAATGAACCCGATGATATGGAAGAGAAGGATCGCCTTCGCCTCGTCCAGCGTTTCCAGTCTGGTCCAGAGAAGCACGGCCTGAATGGCGATCGCAATGATCAGCAGGCTATCGTAGCGTGGAACCCCGAACAGACCCGCTTTGGGAAGTGCCACGACGGCGACCAAGAACAGTCCGGCAAACAGGCAGGCGCGCGCTTCCTTTACGCCAAAGTAGATGAATTCGACAACGAAGCGGGTGAACCCGGCGAGTTCCGGCCATGGCCTTGCATTGACAAGGAAGTCATCAACATGGGCGAGGAGGGGTAGTTTTGCGGCGGCGGAGGAATTCATGTATTGCCTGATGTGGTCGTGATGAAATGCACGCACATGAAATACACTTCAACTCGCACCTGCAATCTGGAAAAGCCATGACGCAACATCGATTTCAGGTTTTTCCGCTGCTGGCTGCGGTCATGTGCGTCGCCGCCGGGCTGGCTCTCCGTCGCTATGGCTATTCAATCGGGCTGACGTTTCCGGTGGTGAAGTATGGTGCCTCGGTTATCTGGGGCAGCATGGTCTATTTTCTGGCGCTGTCGGTGTTGCCGCATACTCAGCGACTGACCGTGGCGCTTGCGGCAGGCGCCTTTTCCATCGTGCTCGAGCTTTTCCGCCTCTTTCACACCGACGCGCTGGATGCGTTCCGGTTGACGACGATCGGAGCACTGCTGCTTGGACGCGTCTTCTCGTTCTGGAACATCGCGGCCTATCTGGCTGGGATTGGGTTGGCCTGTGCAGTCAGCGCGTGGCTTGGGCCAGCCGCTTCGCCTTCATCCGCTCCTTCCGCCAGTTGAGGATCGGCTTCTTGAAGAGGCGGAAACCGAGGAGCAGGACTGTCAGAAGGATGTAGATCATCTGCTCGACGATCAGCACCTTCGTCGACATGACGAAGTGAACGACCCCTGCGATGATGATCAGGTAGCTGAGCTTGTGCAACTTGTTCCAGCGCGGCCCGAGCCTGCGGATCGAGAAGCGGTTGGACGTAAGCGCCAGCGGGATCAGCATGATAAAGCCGAGCATGCCAATGGTGATGTAGGGCCGCTTGATGATGTCGGGGATGATGGCGGAAAAATCGAGCGCCCGGTCGAGCGTCAGATAGACTGTGAAGTGGAAGAGCACATACCAGAAACCGAGAAGTCCGAGCGCCCGGCGATAGGCAATGAGGTTCGGTCCGCCGAGGACGAAGAGTGGCGTGATCGCAAGCGTTGCCAGCAGAAAGCGGATCGCCCAGAAACCCAGATTGTGCTCGAACGTCACCACCGGGTCCGCGCCCAGATTACCGGTCGCCCCAAGGTAGAAATACCAGGCGGCCGGTATGAGGCCGATGATGTAAAGGCCCCAGATTTTCACCGGGAGCCAGTTGAAGGGCCTGGATGGCATGGCTGGGTTTGTCGAGTTGGCGTTCATGGTTGCAAGTCCTCATGCGCCTGATGTGGGGTTACCGGACCTCAGGCGCACCGTGTTTCAGAAAGACTGGTTGATGAGGTCCATGCCCGTATAAAGGCTGGCGACTTCGTCATAACCGTTGAACATCAACGTGTCCTTGCGATCTCCGCCGCCGCCGAAGAAGCCCGTCTTGCCGCCAATTCGGCGTTCAGTCGCCTGGCTCCAGCGCGGATGGTCTCGCTTCGGATTGACGTTCGAGTAGAAGCCGTATTCCGTCGGCGCTGCGATATTCCATGTGCAGGGCGGCTCCTTGTCGGTCAGCGTGATCCGCACGATCGACTTGATGCTCTTGAAGCCATACTTCCACGGAACGACGAGCCGGATCGGCGCGCCAGACTGGTTGGGAAGGGCCTCACCATACATGCCAACGGCAAGGATGGTCAGCGGGTGCATGGCTTCGTCAAGCCGCAGGCCATCGACATAGGGCCACGGCAATGGCTGGAAATAGCCCGACTGACCCGGCATTTCCTCCGGGCGCACGACTGTTTCAAAGGCGACATACTTTGCCGATGCCAGCGGTTCTGCCTTCTTGAGGAGTTCCGAGAGCTGGAAGCCATCCCACGGGATGACCATGGACCACGCCTCGACGCAGCGCATGCGATAGATGCGCTCTTCGATGGGCATCGAAGCCAGAATGTCTTCATATCCGATCGTCAGCGGCTTGGAGACCATGCCATCGATCTTGATGGCCCAGGGGAGTGGCTTGAACTTGCCTGCGTTCTTGGCCGGGTCGCCCTTGTCGGTGCCGAATTCGTAGAAGTTGTTGTAGGTGGTCGCCGACTCTTTCGGCGTCACCTTCTCGCCACCGGCATCATCGACCTTCTTGCCGATTTTCAGCTCGCCGGCAGCATGGGCGCCTCCGGCCAGCAACAGTCCACCGGCTGCGGCAGCGCCTGTCATGAACTTGCGGCGGTTGACATAGATGTCCCTGGGAGTGATCTCGGATGATGGAATGCGTGGCGGATGGTACATCATGGCTTGCGTCCTTCGAGTTCCGCTTGGCTGTCTGTCTTACCGTTATACGCCGGTCAGCAGCGGATAGTTTCATGATGCAAGCAAAACAATTTTCCCGATCACATGGAAGTGGGCCGCCGACCACGTTTTCGTGAGGGGCCGGTGAAACGCCTGTGATGTCCCCCTGGTGCCTTCAGAGGGAATGCATGATCGCGGCTAGAAATCCTTTCGGCATCGCCAGGTACAGGATCACGATAAAGAAGCCGGCCAGGGCGATCTTTGGCCCAAGGCCCGCAGGCAGCCTGGGTCCGCCCGCCGACCGTGGTGCCGTCCGCGCCTTCTCCCGATCGGCTTCGGCCTTCTTCGTTTTCCAGTCCTTCAGGTTGACCAGATTTTCCTTGTCGTTCGGGTCCTGCATCGGGCATCCATCATGTTTGTGCTTTCATCATCGGTACAGCCAAAAGGTTGCCCGATACTTGCGGTAACTTAGCGGCGTCACCATTTCCTGCGAATCCGGGCGTACCGGATTGGCGGGAAACGATAGTGACACCATTTGCAAGGTGTTGTACCACCAAATCATACAAGGCAACCGGCCATACCCGACATAGCGGGTCGATAGAGGCCGGAAACGTCGAAGACAAGATTCAGCATTGAGGAACACCCATGCCTGCTTATCGTTCGAGAACAACCACCCATGGCCGCAACATGGCGGGTGCCCGCGGTCTCTGGCGCGCGACCGGCGTCAAGGACGGCGATTTCGGCAAGCCGATCATCGCGGTTGTGAACTCTTTCACGCAGTTCGTTCCGGGCCACGTGCATCTGAAGGATCTCGGCCAGCTTGTCGCGCGCGAAATTGAAGCTGCCGGCGGCATTGCAAAGGAGTTCAACACGATCGCTGTTGATGACGGCATCGCCATGGGTCACGACGGCATGCTCTATTCGCTGCCGAGCCGCGAAATCATCGCCGACAGCGTCGAATACATGGTCAATGCCCATTGCGCCGATGCGATGGTCTGCATTTCCAACTGCGACAAGATCACCCCCGGCATGTTGAATGCTGCCATGCGCCTCAATATCCCGTCGGTCTTCGTGTCCGGCGGTCCGATGGAGGCCGGCAAGGTCGTGCTCAAGGGCAAGAAGCAGGCGCTCGATCTGGTCGACGCCATGGTCGCAGCGGCTGATGATCACTACACGGACGAGGAAGTTGACGCGATCGAACGCGCCGCGTGCCCGACCTGCGGGTCGTGCTCGGGCATGTTCACCGCCAACTCGATGAACTGTCTGACGGAAGCATTGGGCCTTTCCCTGCCGGGCAATGGCTCGACGCTGGCAACCCATGCCGACCGCAAGCGTCTCTTCATTGAGGCTGGTCACCTGATCATCGACATCACGCGCCGCTATTATGAGCAGAACGATGAAAGCGTCCTGCCGAGGACCATCGCATCCAAGGCCGCGTTTGAAAACGCCATGTCGCTCGACATCGCGATGGGCGGCTCGACCAACACGGTTCTGCACATACTGGCTGCTGCGCACGAAGGCGGCGTCGACTTCACGATGGACGATATCGATCGCCTGTCGCGCAAGGTGCCGTGCCTCTCCAAGGTGGCTCCGGCCAAGAACGACGTGCACATGGAAGACGTTCACCGCGCCGGCGGCATCATGCGCATCCTTGGCGAACTCGAACGCGGTGGCCTGATCAACCGTGATTGCCCGACGGTTCATGCCGCAACGCTGGGCGACGCGATCGACCGCTGGGACATCACCCGCACCAATTCCGAGACCGTGCGCACTTTCTTCCGTGCGGCACCCGGCGGCGTGCCGACGCAGGTCGCGTTCAGCCAGGAAGCGCGCTGGGACGATCTGGATGCAGACGGCGAAAAGGGTGTCATCCGCTCCGTCGAGCATCCGTTCTCCAAGGATGGCGGTCTGGCCGTCCTGAAGGGCAACATCGCCGTTGACGGCTGCATCGTGAAGACGGCAGGCGTGGACGAAAGCATCCTCAAGTTCACCGGTCCGGCTGTCGTGTTTGAAAGCCAGGACGCTGCGGTCAAGGGCATCCTCAACAACGAAGTCAAGGCCGGCGATGTCGTGGTCATCCGCTACGAAGGTCCGAAGGGTGGCCCGGGGATGCAGGAAATGCTTTACCCGACCAGCTATCTGAAGTCCAAGGGGCTGGGCAAGGCCTGCGCGCTGCTGACCGATGGTCGTTTTTCGGGCGGCACGTCCGGCCTTTCGATCGGCCATGCCTCGCCTGAGGCAGCAACCGGCGGCGCCATCGGCCTCGTCAAGCAGGGCGATATCATCGAGATCGATATCCCGAACCGCACGATCAATCTCAAGGTCAGCGATTCCGAGCTTGCAAGCCGCCGTGCCGAACAGGACGCCAAGGGCTGGAAGCCGGAAAAGCCACGCCGCCGCAACGTGACACAGGCTCTGAAAGCCTATGCCGCCTTTGCATCGTCCGCCGATCGTGGTGCGGTGCGCATCCTGCCGGATGAATACAATTGATTGACTGAGATAAAGCCTAAATATGGAAAGCCCCGATCTCCGGGGCTTTCTTGTATCTGCTATTGCTGCATCGGGGCGGGGCGCTCGAACTTGTTGTAGAGGTCGTCAAAGGCTTTCAGCCGCGCGTCATAGGCTTTGCGGATACAGATCTTGTCGGACTTGCAGGCCTGCCGCGTCTTCAGCCACGCGGTCTGTTGATCCTGAAGATCGCCCCGTCCACCCATGGCCAGCATGCCGGACAGCCAGTTGAACTGGGTGACCATCTTCACATCCAGATCGTTGAGATCCCGATTGGCACAAATGGCCTTCTCGTCAGCCTTCAGGGACTTCCCATTGCAGTCGAAGCTTGCGGCGTGCACGTTGCCGGACACGCTTATCAGCAATCCGGAAAAAAGCGCGGCGAGTATGATGCGGTGGCTCGGCATTCGATCCTCCCTGATCGGGTCTGGCCTGCGCCATAATAGCGCCGATGGGCGTACGCGTCGATTGCCCAATACATGTCGCGTTCAATTGAATGCACCGCGTTGCAGGCATAAAAAAAGCGCCTCCCGGGAGGCGCTTTTCATGTCGGTCAGCAAGGATCTTACTTGCGATAGATAAGCCAGCTCTTGGTGGCTTCCTTCTTCATCCCGTCCTCGTAGACAAGCGCTCTGTTGCGACCGGCATTCTTGGCGCAATAGAGGGCAACGTCGGACTTGCTGTAGAGCTCGGCCGCATCCTCGCTGTCACCGGCCATCGAGACGCCGAGTGAGAGGGTTACGGGGCCATAGTCGACGCCGGTCTTGGAGTTCTTGAAAGGTGTGGCTTCCAGCGACTTGCGGATGCGGTCTGCAATCTGCAGGGCTTCCTGTTCGCTGTTGCCTTCGATGATGATGGCGAATTCCTCGCCGCCGGTGCGGGCGACAAAGATATCCTTGCGAACATTGGCCTTGATGACATTGCCGACCGTGGCAAGGATCTTGTCACCGACCGGATGGCCGAAGGTGTCGTTGATCTTCTTGAAGTGGTCGATGTCGCCCAGCACGAGCGCTGTCATCGAAAGGTTCTTCTTGTTGCTGTAGATCGCGGCCAGCTTGTCGTCGAACGCGCGGCGGTTGGCCAGGCGCGTCAGCGAGTCCGTGTTGGCGATGCGCTTGTACTCGTCGAGTTCGCGACGGACCTGATCCATCTCGACCGACTTTTCAACGACGCTTTTCACCATCATCTCGCCTTGGGCCATCGTATCACCGGTGGCTTCGGACAGGATGCCAATGGCGTTGCGCAGGATATCCGCGCTTGCCGTGTTCTTGGTGTTGATGCGCGAGAAGGTTTCGCCGAGCAGCTTGTTATAGCTTTCGAGAGAGGTTTGCTCCTGCTTCAGCAGTCGCAGAAGGCCTTCGAGCTCGGTGATGATCTTGGCGTGCGCGCCGTCCACGAGATTGGCGCGATGGTGATCACCAAAATACTGTTCGCCGATGGCGTCCAGTTCGCGTTGGCTCGCCTTGTTGCCAAGCGCGGCCAGCTCCCGCGTCAGCTTGGGGTTCGAGCCAATATAGGCCTCGTAGAAGAGCTCATAGTTCCGCGGAATTGGCGGAACGCCCATGCTGCGCATGGCATAAGTAACTTGTGCAGCGATGTCCGGAACCTGGACCTTGCTTTGCACAGGTGTCGACGACATTGGCTACCCCCAAACATGCAAATATTCACAGTAACTTGTAGAAGAGATTCCTTTGGAAACTATTAAAAATGTTCATTCCTGTTTCTTGAATGCTCAAAATCAGACGGGACTTAAAATCAAACAGCCGGCGCTGTATGGCCCCAGCGCCGGCCGCAAATGGTGTTCGTGACTGTCCCAGGATCAGCTGAGGTTCAGTTCCTTGAAGAAATCGTTGCCCTTGTCGTCAATGACGATGAAGGCCGGGAAGTTCTCCACTTCGATCTTCCAGACCGCTTCCATGCCGAGTTCGGGGAATTCCAGCACCTCAACCTTGCGGATGCAGTCCTGGGCAAGCCGCGCCGCCGGGCCGCCGATCGATCCGAGATAGAAGCCGCCGTGCTTGGCGCAGGCATCGCGAACGGCCTTGGAGCGGTTGCCCTTGGCGAGCATGACCATCGAACCTCCAAAGGACTGGAACTGGTCGACATAGCTGTCCATTCGGCCGGCTGTTGTCGGGCCGAACGATCCGGATGGCATGCCTTCCGGCGTCTTGGCTGGACCTGCGTAATAGACCGGATGGTCTTTCATGTATTGCGGCATCTCGCCGCCCGATTCGAGGATCGAGCGGATCTTGGCATGCGCCAGATCGCGCGCCACGATGATGGTGCCGGTCAGCGAAAGCTGGGTCTTGACTGGGTGCCTGGTCAATTCGGCAAGAACATCCTTCATCGGCTTGTTAAGATCAATCTTGACGACATGCTCGGAGAGCTTCGCCTCGTCGATTTCCGGCATATACTTCGACGGCTCGGTTTCGAGCTGCTCGATGAAAATGCCGTCCTTGGTGATCTTGCCGAGCGCCTGGCGGTCGGCGGAGCACGAAACGCCAAGCCCGATCGGCAGCGACGCGCCGTGGCGGGGCAGGCGGATGACGCGCACGTCATGACAGAAATACTTGCCGCCGAACTGTGCGCCAACGCCGAGCGACTGCGTCAGCTTGTGGATTTCGGCCTCCATCTCGAGATCGCGGAAGGCGTGGCCCTTCTCGGACCCTTCGGTCGGCAGTTCGTCGAGATAGCGCGCCGAGGCGAGCTTGACGGTCTTCAGGTTCATTTCCGCCGATGTGCCGCCAATGACGATCGCGAGATGGTATGGCGGACAGGCAGACGTCCCTAGCGTCAGGATCTTCTCCTTGAGGAACTCGACCATGCGGTCGTGCGTGAGCAGGGAAGGCGTCGCCTGGAAAAGATAGGTCTTGTTGGCCGAGCCGCCGCCCTTGGCCATGAACAGGAATTTGTATTCGTCCGTGCCTTCCTCATAGATATCGATCTGGGCAGGCAGGTTGTTGCGCGTGTTCTTTTCCTCGAACATCTTGATCGGCGCGAGCTGCGAATAGCGCAGGTTCTTCTTGGCATAGGCATCCATGATGCCCTGCGCCATCGCTTCATAGTCACCGCCTTCGGTCCAAACGCGGCGGCCCTTCTTGGCCATCACGATGGCCGTGCCGGTGTCCTGGCACATCGGCAGAATGCCGCCAGCGGCAATATTGGCGTTCTTCAAGAGGTCGTAAGCGACGAAACGGTCGTTTTCGGTCGCTTCCGGGTCTTCCAGTATTGTCGCCAGCTGCTTGAGGTGTCCGGGACGTAGCAGATGGTTGATTTCGGCAAGCGCGGTCTCCGCGAGAAGGCGGATGCCCTCCGGCTCGACGGTCAGAATGTCCTGTCCACGAAAGCTTTCCACCGACACATAGTCGCTCGAAATCTTGCGGTAGGGCGTCTTGTCGGGACCAAGTGGAAAAAGATCATCTGCCATGGGGACAGTCTCCGGTGTCTGAAACGTTGGAGACTGTCTAACGCCTGATTTTTAAAATGCAATTACCGGAAAGAAGGGGAGTTGCCATTCAAACGGTTTAGGTCTGAACTTCACCCGATCATCAACTCAGGTCGTACGATGGAATCGTACTCTTCCGCGCTCACGAGCCCACTTTGCAGCGCTTCCTCGCGCAGCGTCGTGCCGTTCTTGTGGGCGGTCTTGGCAATCCTGGCGGCATTGTCGTATCCGATCTTCGGCGCCAGCGCCGTCACCAGCATCAGTGAACGCTCGAGCGCAGCCTTGATGTTGTCCTCACGCGCCTCGATGCCAACTACGCAGTGTTCGGTGAACGAGCGCGCGGCATCCCCCAGCAGCTGAACCGACTGCAGGAAATTGTAGGCCATCATCGGATTGTAGACATTGAGCTCGAAATGCCCCTGGCTGCCCGCAAACGTAAGGGCGGCGTGATTGCCAAAGATATGGGCTGCCACCTGAGTCAGCGCTTCCGACTGGGTCGGGTTGACCTTGCCGGGCATGATCGAGGAGCCGGGTTCGTTTTCCGGGAGCGCAAGCTCGCCGAGGCCGGAACGGGGGCCGGAACCGAGAAAGCGGATATCATTGGCGATCTTGAAGAGTGCGGCGGCTGCCGCATTGATCGCGCCATGGGCAAAGACCATTGCGTCGTGTGCGGCCATGACCTCGAACTTGTTGGGTGCGGTCACGAAGGGGAGGCCGCTCAGCGATGCAATTGTGTCGGCGACCTGCTCGGCAAAGCCCGCTGGTGCGTTGAGGCCGGTCCCGACCGCCGTGCCGCCCTGTGCGAGCTCGTAGAGACCGGGCAGTGTGGCCCGGATATTGCGAACAGCGGTCCCGACCTGCGCGGTATAGCCGGAGAATTCCTGGCCGAGTGTGAGGGGTGTTGCGTCCTGCGTGTGGGTGCGGCCGATCTTGATGATGTGGGCAAACCGTTTCGCCTTTTCATCGAGCGCCATGTGCAAGGCTTCCAGCGCGGGGATCAGGTGCCCGGTGATCTCGCTTGCCGCCGCCACATGCATGGCCGTCGGAAACGTGTCGTTCGATGACTGGCTCATGTTGACGTGGTCGTTGGGATGGACCGGCTTCTTGGACCCCATCTCGCCGCCGAGCAATTCGTTCGCGCGGTTCGAGATCACCTCATTGACATTCATGTTGGTCTGCGTGCCGGACCCCGTCTGCCAGACCGACAGCGGAAAGTGATCGGCGAGCTTTCCTGAAGACACTTCCCGGGCTGCCATCACGATGACATCGCCAATCGCCGGATCCAGAATGCCGAGCTTCATGTTGGCGCGCGCGGAAGCTTCCTTGATGATCCCCAGAGCACGGATAATCGCAGCCGGCTGCTTCTCCCAGCCGATCTTGAAGTTGCCGCGCGACCGCTCCGCCTGCGCGCCCCAATACTTGTCGGCCTCCACGTCGATAGGGCCAAATGTATCGGTTTCTGTGCGGGTCGCGGTCATGATCAATCTCCGGAAATGACGTTTGTCCAAGATATAGGTGGCAATCGGCCATAAAAAACATCTTTTCAGAAATAATAAGGGTCTTGTATTTTTCTATATTTCATGATTTCTGGAAATATGGAAAAGAAAACCGCCCTTACAGCCTTGTCCGCGCTCGGTCACGAGCAGCGTCTCGATGTCTTTCGTCACCTCGTGCGCGCAGGTCGTGAAGGCGCCTATGCGGGTGAAATTGCCGATGCACTCGGTTCTCGCCCCAACACGCTGTCTGCCAATCTCACCATCCTTGCACAGGCGGGACTGGTCGCATCGGTGCGCGAGGGACGGAACATTCGGTATCACGCCGAAATGTCCGCGATGCAGGGTCTGGTTGCCTACCTGCTTGAAGACTGCTGTGGCGGCAACCCCGCACTTTGCGCACCCGTATTCGACCAGCTGAAAGTCTGTTGCTGACCATGATGAACGTACTCATTCTGTGCACCGCCAATTCGGCACGCTCGATCCTGGGCGAAGCGCTGATCAACCGGCTGGGTGAGGGGCGCTTCGTGGGCTTTTCCGCTGGCTCGCATCCGCGCGGCGAGCCGAATCCGGATGGATTGGCGATGCTCAAGGACAAGGGCTATGACACCTCGGTCTTTTCATCCAAGAGCTGGGATGTCTTTGCCGAGCCTGATGCGCCGAAGATGGATATGGTGATTACCGTCTGTGATAGCGCCGCAGGCGAGGCGTGCCCCTATTGGCCCGGGACGCCGGTCAAGGCCCATTGGGGCATTCCCGATCCCGCTCATCGCGGCGAAACCCCCGAGGAACGGCGCGCGGCATTTGAAGAGGCCTACAGGCTGCTCGAAATGCGGGTCAAAGCCCTCGTGGCGCTGCCTGTCGAACGGCTTTCAAAGGCCGAACTGACAGCGGCGCTGACGGATATCGGCAAGCGCGAGGGTGCAACCGCCAAGGCACTCGAGGCTTGACATGCAGCAGGCAACGATCATGCGTCGGCTGGTCGCCGAATTGACCGGTTCGGCCATTCTGCTGGCCACGGTCGTCGGCTCTGGCATCATGGCCGAGAGTCTGTCAGGTGGAAATGTTGCGCTGGCGCTTCTGGCAAACGCGATTGCAACGGGTGCGATCCTATTTGTGTTGATCACGGTCTTTGGGCCGGTTTCCGGAGCGCATTTCAATCCTGCAGTCACGTTCAGCATGTCTCTGGCCGGTGATATTGGGCGGCGCGATGCGATCCTGTACATGGTAGTCCAGGTCGCTGGCGCGGTTGCCGGTGTCTGGCTGGCGCACGCCATGTTTGGCCTGCCGCTATTTCAGTTCTCGACGAAGCTGAGGGCAGGCGGCGGCCAATGGATTTCCGAAGCGGTCGCAACGTCAGGCCTGATCCTGACGATCTACGGAACACTGAGCGCGCGTCGAGACGCCGTGCCTGCTACAGTGGCGCTCTACATCACTTCGGCCTACTGGTTTACGGCGTCCACGTCCTTTGCCAATCCAGCCGTCACGCTGGCGCGCATGCTTTCGGATACGTTTGCCGGAATTCGGCCACAGGATGCACCGATTTTTGTCGGTGTGCAGCTTGCCTCTGCGCTTGCTTCAACCCTCTTTGCGCGCTGGTTGTTCGGCAAGGCAGTGGAGCGACGTGCCCTTTAGGTCACAGGCTGCAAAAAATCGGTTCAGGCTGTGCATCGCCACTTCCTGCGCCATTTCTTAATCGAAAATTAAGCCTATAATTTTATCAAACGTTTAGGCATGATGGGCGGCCTGTAACTCAATCGAAAAGCATTTCCCGCTGCGTGATTGAATAGTACGGTCCCTATGGCCGTAATCCGTCCGTTCGGCTAGCAGTGTACTCAAGATTTGCGCCGGCCGAACGCTACAATATCGCCGGTCAACCGGTTTACAGGGAAATAGTTTGCAATGAAAACGACCTCCAGAGCCGCCTTGCTCGCCGCTGTCACGGGCATGGTTCTTGCGGCCCAGACGAACGGCGCATTTGCGCAGCGGACACTGTTCGACATCCTGTTTGGCAATGATGCGGGCGCTCCACGTCAGGGCACGGGTGGATCGAGGTCCTCGCTGCCAGGTCAGCCGAAGGTTGGCTCGCCGGCAGATTTCGACGCCAGCGACCCGGATCCGCTGCCGACGGTCAAGGCCCCGCAATATTTCACCTACAAGCCCGACCCGCTGCGTGTGGTCAACATTCCGGCGCTGAATGGTCCCTTGCTGACAGGTTCGGTGGCAACGGCAACGGACGCTCCGCAGCCCGCGCCTCCGGTGAAGGTGACTGTCCGCGCCGAGAACAATGTCGCGGCTGCGATGGAAGCATTTTACGCCAAGAACGACAATCTGCTCTGGATCGGTCCAGAAGGCGTGACCGAGCGCGCTCGCGCGGCGATCGGCGCTCTCGCCAAGGCAGACAATGTCGGCCTCGATCCGGCCGACTACAAGGTCGAGGAGCCGCAGCCGAACGCTGATCCGGCGCAGGCACATCAGGACCTGATGAAGTTCGAGGTCCAGTTGACCAAGGCTGTCCTGACCTTCGTGCAGGACGATATCCGCGGCCGCATCGATCCGAACCGCATCTCCGACTATTACGATTTCAAGCGCAAGGACGTGAACCTCGCCGGTGTGCTGAAGATCATCCAACACAGCCCGGACGTTGCCGCCTACCTTTCCAGCCGTTCGCCGCAGAGCCCGGAATTCCAGGCGCTGCAGGCTGAACTGATGAAGGTCAAGGGTACCGAGCCGCAGGCAGCGCCGCAGATCACGGTGGCCGACGGCACGTTCATTCGCCCGGGTGGCTCAAGCCCGGAAATGTCGAACATCGTCGCGCTGATCAAGGAACATGGTTCCGACGCGCTCAAGGCAGCCCATCAGGCCGCCATTGACGGCTATGCCGGCACGCCGGACTACACGCCCGAACTGGTCGATCTGGTGAAGGGCTTCCAGCAGGAGAAGGGCGCCAAGCCCGATGGCGTCATCGGCAAGGGTACGATCCGCCTCCTGCAGGGTGGCGAAAGCGGCGAAGGCAAGGTCGGCAAGCTGATCTATGCCATGGAAGAACTGCGCTGGCTCCCGAATGATCTGGGCAGCCGTCGCGTGTTCATCAACCAGCCCGCCTTCATGGCCTACTACTTCAACGACAACAAGCAACAGCTGGCGATGAAGGTGGTCGTTGGTGGTGTGAACCACCAGACGAACTTCTTCCAGGACCAGATCGAAACCGTCGAATTCAACCCCTACTGGGGCGTTCCGCGTTCGATCATCGTGCATGAGATGATGCCGAAGCTGCGCCAGGACCCGTCCTATCTCGATCGCATGGGTTATGAAGTCAGCGTGCGCGGCAATGTTGTTTCGTCCTCCAGTCTCGACTGGGGCCGCAATCCGGATGTCGACGTCCGCCAGCCGCCTGGCAATGCCAACGCTCTCGGTCAGCTGAAGATCCTGTTCCCGAACAAGTTCTCGATCTACATGCACGACACGCCTCAGAAGTCGTTCTTCGCGCGTGACATGCGCGCGCTCAGCCACGGCTGCGTTCGTCTGTCCGACCCGCGCGCCATGGCCGCCGCCGTTCTTGGAACCGACCTGAACAAGATCGCGCAGAACATCGCGACCGGCAAGAATATGTCGGTTCAGGTTCCGCAGAAGATTCCGGTCTATGTGGCCTATTTCACGGCTTGGCCGGACACATCCGGCAATGTCCAGTATTACGACGATGTCTACAAGCGCGACATGTATCTGCAGCGCGCATTTGACGCGACCACCAAGGCGCGCGCCGCAGGCTGAGATCGTTTCGGCAGAGCATGAGAATGAAAAGGGCGGCTCTAGGGCCGCCCTTTTTCGTTATGCGATCAGCTTTTGCACCAGCGCAGGTGTCAGTTCGTCAAAGTGATCGATGATAATGGTTGGGCTCAACTCGCTCACCGGGACATCGGTGTAACCGAAGGGGACAGCAATTGCTGGAACACCCGCATTCTGTGCGGCCCGGATGTCGTTGACGCTGTCGCCGACCATCACGGCCTTTGCCGCGTTGCCGTTTGCCCGCTCGATTGTCTTCAGGATATGGCCGGGATCTGGCTTGCGGACGTCGAATGTGTCGCCGCCTGCAATCGCATCGAAATAGCTGTCGAGCTTCAAACCTTTAAGAAGGGGAAGCGTCAGCCTTTCCATCTTGTTTGTGCAGACAGCGAGCTTGAAGCCTTCAGCTTTCAGGCGCTCCAGCGCATCGATCACGCCGGGGAAGGGGCGGCTGTCTCCGGGCATCCCTGCCAGATAATGCTCGACAAACACATCCATCAGCTCCGGCACCTCCGCAGGATCGAGCGGATGTTCGCGTAGCGCAAATGCCTTTTCGATCATGGCGCGCGCGCCCTGACCGACCAGAAAGGTCATGTCGTTATAGACGACGGGCGCAAGCGTTTTCTGTTTCAGAACGTGGTTCAACCCGTCCATCAGATCGGGAGCTGTATCTATGAGTGTTCCGTCGAGATCGAAGACGACGATGGGGGCAGGCATGTCCGGTAACTCCGTCATGAATGATTGGCCTCTGTCGATAGTGAACCCAGGCAGTCCGCGCAAGTTGTGAATGGAAATGCCGGGTCGCATTTGCGCTTCCGTTTACGTGCGAGCCCGTGTAAAAGCGCCTTCGACCTGAACCACTGAGGAGTTTCCGGCGCATGGACGCCCGCCAGATGAAGATCAAGGCTGCCGAAGCAGCACTCACCTACGTCGAAGATGGTATGCGCCTCGGCATCGGCACTGGTTCGACCGCCGAGGAGTTCGTACGTCTCCTCGCTGAAAAGGTGGCTGGTGGCTTCCGCATCGAAGGCGTACCGACGTCCGAGCGGACCGCGCGGCTTTGCCTCGAACTCGGCGTGCCGTTGAAGTCGCTGGAGGAGTTGCCGGAACTCGATCTGACCATCGACGGCGCCGACGAGGTCGATAGCCAGCTTCGGCTGATCAAGGGTGGTGGTGGCGCGCTGCTGCGCGAAAAGATCGTTGCGGCGGCATCTGCCCGCATGATCGTCATTGCCGACGAGACAAAGGTCGTTGAAACGCTGGGCAAGTTTCCGCTTCCGATCGAGGTCAATCCGTTTGGCCTCGCCGCGACACGCATCGCGGTCGAAAAGGCCGCGGCAAGGCTCGGTCTTTCAGGCGATATTGCCTTGCGCGGCAACGGCAAGGAAACTTTCATGACCGATGGCGGTCACTTTATTCTGGACGCATCATTTGGCCGTATTCCTGATGCAGAGGCGCTCTCAGACGCGCTGTTTGCGATTCCGGGCGTGGTGGAACACGGCCTCTTCATCAACCTCGCATCCGCTGCGGTGATTGCCGGACCTTCTGGCGCCCGCCTGCTGACTGTGAACGAATAACGGGAGTTATGAGAAACATGTTCAAATTTGCCATTCTCGGCCGCAGCGCCGCCGCAACCCTTCTCGTGGCCGGTCTCGGCGTCGCAGGCTTTGCCCGCGCAGCCGACGTGACGGACGAGCAGCTCAAGGCAGCTTACGCCGCCATCCAGGCGACCGGCGCAACGGTTCCGTTCGACAATATCCTTCCCAACATTGCGGAAGGCCTGAAGGCGAACCTCATCCAGTCGTCGCCGAACTATCAGGATCTGATTTCCTCGACGGTTGACGACAAGGCTCTCGCTCTCGCGCCACGCCGTGGCGACCTTGAGAAGGAAGCTGCCACCATTTACGCAAAGACCTTCACGGTCGATGAGCTGAACGACATCGCGAAGTTCTTCAATTCCGACGTTGGCAAGAAGTTCCTCAAGGACGTTCCGTTGGCAAGCCGCGAAATGTTCAAGGCGGCCGATATCTGGAGCGCAGGCATTCAGCGTGATCTTTCCCAGCAGGCTGGCGATTCCCTCGTCAAGATCGTCGGCGACAAGATCAAGGCTGGTCAGGCACCAGCACCGCTTCCGGCAGACGCGGTTCAGCCGCAGGCAGACGATGCAGCACCAGCTGCAGACGCGCCGGCGAAGACCGCTCCTGCCAAGAAGCAGTAAGCACCGCAAAGCATCAACATCGAGCCCGGATCATTCCGGGCTCTTTGCATTTTGGATGGGCCGCACAGCGTGTCCTGCGCCTTGCAAAGCAACCCATTCCATCCCACATGTCGGGTTCTGTTTTTCAATTCCCGACCAGCTAGCGAATTTTCCAGGAGCGGCGACGTGACTTCTTTTGATTATGATCTTTTCGTCATCGGTGGCGGATCGGGCGGCGTTCGCTCGGCGCGTCTCGCTGCCAGCATGGGCAAGAAGGTCGCCATCGCCGAAGAATACCGTTTCGGCGGCACCTGCGTCATTCGCGGCTGCGTTCCGAAGAAGCTGTTTGTCTATGCCTCGCAGTTCCCCGAGCATTTCGAGGACGCAGCCGGCTTCGGCTGGACGGTCGGCGAAAGCTCGTTTGACTGGAAGGCGCTTGTGGCCGCCAAGGACAAGGAGATAGAGCGCCTCGAAGGGCTGTATCGCCGTGGCCTCGACAATGCCAAGGCCGAGTTGATCGAAAGCCGCGCCGAGATCGTTGATGCCCATACTGTACGCATCACTAAGACAGGCAAGACCGTGACAGCGGAGCGTATCCTCATCGCCGTCGGCGGCACGCCCAATCCGCATGCCGCACTCAAGGGGCATGAGCACTGCATCTCGTCCAACGAGGCATTTCACCTTGAGGCGCTGCCGAAGTCGATCCTGATCGCCGGCGGTGGCTACATTGCTGTCGAGTTTGCCAACATCTTCCACGGCCTGGGTGTCGACGTGACGCTGATCTACCGGGGTGCCGAGATCCTGCGCAATTTCGACCACGACATGCGGCGCGGCGTCCAGACCGCGATGGAGGCCAAGGGCATCAGGATCCTGTGCCACGACGTGATCGAGGAGGTCACGAAGACGGCAGACGGATTCGCTGCCCGCACGCGCTCCAATGGCACGCTTGATGTCGGTCTGGTCATGCTGGCGCTTGGCCGTGATCCCAACACCAGGGGTCTCGGGCTGGAGAATGCCGGTGTTGCGATCGACCACAAGGGCGCGATCGTCGTCGATCAATACTCGCGCACAAGCGTGCCGTCGATCTTTGCCCTGGGCGACGTCACCGACCGGGTACAGCTGACTCCGGTGGCGATCCACGAGGCCATGTGCTTCATCGAAACGGAGTTCAAGGGAAAGCCGACATCGCCGGATCTAGAGCTCATCGCCACTGCCGTCTTCTCGCAGCCGGAAATCGGTACGGTCGGCCTTTCGGAAGAGGATGCCGCAAAGAAATATGCCGAGCTGGAAATCTATCGCGCAGAGTTTCGCCCGATGAAGGCGACGCTTTCGGGCCGTACGGAAAAGATGATCATGAAACTGATCGTCAATGCGGCTGACCGCAAGGTCGTCGGCGCGCATATTCTCGGCCATGAGGCTGGCGAGATGGCGCAGCTTCTCGGCATCACGCTGAAGGCAGGCTGCACCAAGGACGATTTCGACCGCACGATGGCCGTTCATCCGACGGCCGCCGAAGAGCTCGTTACGATGTATTCGCCAAGCTATCGCATCAGGAACGGCGAACGCGTCTGAAAACAGACACACTCGCCGGAGCGTAGAGCGCGCAATCCGGAATTTTCCGGGGGGCGAAGCTTTGCAAGTCCTGAATATGCGGGTATAAGCCGCGCAAATTTTGAAGAGATAAGGGGATGGGGCAGGGTGCCCGCAGACCCAAGGTAAAGGGTGAGTGAAATGGCCAAGAACTGGAACCCGACGAGCTGGAGACAGAAGCCGATCAGCCAGGTCCCGGATTATCCGGATGCTGCTGCGCTGAAGGCAACTGAAGAGCGCCTTGCGACCTTCCCGCCGCTGGTTTTTGCTGGTGAAGCCCGCCGCCTGAAGGCATCGCTCGCAAGCGTGGCCGAGGGCGACAGCTTCCTGCTCCAGGGTGGTGACTGTGCCGAAAGCTTTGCCGAGCACGGCGCCGACAACATCCGCGACTTCTTCCGCGCCTTCCTGCAGATGGCCGTTGTCCTGACGTTCGGTGCCCAGATGCCCGTCGTCAAGGTTGGTCGTATTGCCGGTCAGTTCGCAAAGCCCCGCTCGTCGAATATCGAGCGCCAGGGCGATGTCGAGCTGCCGAGCTACCGCGGCGATATCATCAACGGCATTGAATTCACGCCGGAGGCACGCGTGCCGAACCCCGAGCGTCAGATCATGGCTTACCGCCAGTCTGCTGCAACGCTGAACCTGCTGCGCGCCTTCGCGATGGGTGGCTATGCCAACCTCGAGAACGTGCACCAGTGGATGCTCGGCTTCGTCAAGGACAGCCCGCAGGCCGACCGGTACCGCAAGCTTGCCGAACGCATTTCCGAAACCATGGAATTCATGCGCGCCATCGGCATCACGTCCGAAAACAACCATTCGCTGCGTGAAACGGATTTCTTCACCAGCCATGAAGCCCTGCTTCTCGGCTATGAAGAAGCGTTGACCCGCGTCGACTCCACGTCTGGCGACTGGTACGCGACGTCTGGCCACATGATCTGGATCGGCGACCGCACCCGTCAGCCCGACGGTGCGCATGTCGAATACTGCCGCGGCATCAAGAACCCGATCGGTCTGAAATGCGGTCCGTCGCTGACCGCCGAAGGTCTGATCGAGCTGATCGACCTGCTGAACCCGGCCAACGAGGCTGGTCGCCTGACGCTGATCTGCCGCTTCGGCCATGACAAGATTGCCGAGCATCTGCCGCGTCTCGTCCGCGCCGTCGAGAAGGAAGGCAAGAAGGTCGTATGGTCCTGCGATCCGATGCATGGCAACACGATCACGCTCAACAACTACAAGACCCGTCCGTTCGAGCGGATCCTGTCGGAAGTCGAAAGCTTCTTCCAGATCCATCGTTCGGAAGGTTCGCACCCGGGCGGTATCCACATCGAGATGACCGGCAAGGATGTGACGGAATGCACCGGCGGTGCCCGCGCTCTGTCCGGCAGCGATCTGGGTGATCGTTACCACACGCATTGCGACCCGCGCCTCAACGCCGATCAGGCGCTCGAACTGGCCTTCCTCATTGCCGAGCGCATGAAGCAGAGCCACGACGAGAAGCGCGCTCTGGCTGCCAACGGCTAATCCGGCAGCTGACCCAGAATGATGACGGCGGACAGGGCTTCCTGTCCGCCGTTTTTTTAGTCCTGGGGTGCAACCAGCTTGTTCTGCGGCGTTGTCGCGATGGACGCATTCGTCTCCGTTGCCGTTGATATGCCTTTGCCTGCGGGTTTTGTCGTCCCCGTATCCTCGGTCGCCGCCTTGGTGCCGCTCAGCGCATTGTCGATGGACGCGCTGATGGTGGAGGGCAGGCAGAGGCGCAGATATCCCCTGATATAGGCGTATGACGTCGGAACACCACCTGCATTGATGGCGCTTTTTGCGTTTGCCGTATCGCTCCGGTATTTGGCCCTCAGAGTATCGACGACATGGGAAATGGTGCCCGGCGACGAGCCGTAGAGATAGCCCTTGAACATGTCGTCGGCAAATTGCCCACCAAGGCCGAAGGCCTGTGTTACGACGCCCATGGTCAGCTTCGATGCCGGGATAACTCCGATGATGGCGTTGGTCACCTGACCGATCGCATCGATGCCGCTCTTGGTCAGTTCGCGATCCTTGTCGAGCACAAAAAGCGCCCGCATGTAGGTGTCGCATTGTTCGTCGACGAAATTGTAGCCCGCCAGCGTGGCTCCGAAATAGTCCGTTTGATCGCCATTCACTGACAGGAACGCACTGACGATCGCTTTCTGGGAGGACGCACTCGCAAGTGCCTCAGTCTGCGACATGGCGGGCGAGGGACCGTATCTGTGTTGCCAGGACTGGCGCAGCACACTCGTCTCGTCCGTTGAACTGCATGAGGCAATCGATGTTGCCAGGAACGCGAGAATTCCCATTTTCAAGCTTGTTTCCATGTCGCTCCCCTTTGCGATCGTTAAGCTCGACGGGAAGCAGACGCCATCAAGAATAAACTTTCAAGAGTATTATCTAAATATACAACTTTAAATTTAAAATGCGCCAGCTTGATATCGTGAGACCGCTCGCGATGGCTCAATAAAATTTGAAACTCCTCAAAGTTATTTTCGTTTGAAGTGGAATGGGCCGACTGAGAAGCTGGTTCATTCTGTGTCCCGGAGGTTTTCATGGAAGAAATACATACTGGCGGATGTCTCTGCGGTTCGGTCCGATTTCGCACGCATGGGCAGTTGCGAGAGGTCGTTGCCTGTCACTGTTCCCAATGCCGCAGACAGTCGGGCCATTTCTGGGCTGCAACCAATGTTCTGGATGACAAGCTCGAGATCGAGGGGGATGACGCCGTCAGCTGGTATTCCGCGACACCCGGTATACGGCGTGGCTTCTGCCGCACCTGTGGTTCATTCCTGTTCTGGAAGATGGAAAGCCTCGACTATACCTCGATTGGCGGCGGCGCGTTCGACGAGCCGTCAGGCCTGAAGCTCGAGTGCCACATCTTTTGTGCCGACAAGGGGACCTATTACGAGATCGCAGACGGCCTGCCGCAGTTTGAGCGTTCAACGCCCAAGATCGCCACGGCAGGATGAATTGTGCTCACGAACCGCTTCCGACTACCTGACGATAGTCGGGGAAGAAGCGGTCGAGGCCATATTGCCTGCCGAACATCACATCGTGTTCGATGAAGCGGTAGTCCCGGATAGCCTGGTCAACGGTCCCCATGCGTTGCCAATCGGGCAAAGGGGTGCCGTCCGCCTGCTGCAGCATGTACCGGTCGACAATATTGAAGCGTGAGGCAAGCTGCCCCAGAAAGCCCGTATAGTAGGGATGTTCGAGGCCGGCAAGCCGCGCGACTTCATAAGGGATCAGCGCCGGGCTGATCGTACCGATGTCACGAACGGGCCCCGTCTTCGATGACCAGATGATGAGCGGTGTCTCGTGCTCCCGTTTCATCTGGTCGATCGGCGCGCGCCGGCTGGCGGTCACGTCACTCATGTAGCCGCCGCTCACATAGGCGGTGCCGAGCGGCGGCAGGTGATCGCCAAAGAAGACAATGATCGTCTCACGCTCCCGGTGGGCCGCCCAGTTGACCAACATGCGCAGGCTTTGGTCCGCCTGTTTGACGCCCTCTGCATAGGTTGCGAGCTCTTCCCGGTCAGTGTCAGGCATCGCGCCTGCATCGAACGTCACGGTGTTCACCGGGTATCGGTGCGGCTCGTAGGGACCATGTCCCTGCAGGGTAACCGTAAAGAAGAAGAATGGTGCTTGCGCCTGATCGGCCTGCCGGATTACCTCCTGCATCAGCGCTTCGTCGGCCGGGAAGTTGCCACGCCGCGGCATCGGGTCCATTGTTTCTTCCGAGCGAAAGGCCTCGAAGCCGAGCGCCTTGTAGACGGCGCTGCGGTTCCAGAACCAGTTCTGGTAGGGATGAATGGCGCGCGTGGAATAGCCTTCGCTGCGCAGGAAGGTCGCAAGTGACGGTAGTGGCTTGCGGATATATTGCTGGTAGGGAACGCTGCCCATCGGCAGGAAGGCGTTGGAAAAGCCCGTCATCGCTTCGAATTCAATGTTGGCCGTCATGCCGCCGAACTCCGGCGAGAACATGTTGCCCCCTTGCAAAGCCCGGATGAAGGGCATGGGGTCCTCATCGAACTTCACGCCCGGCAGACGCGTCGGATCCCAGAGCGATTCGCTCATGATCATGATGATGTCCGGCCGGTTGCCGTTGGACGCGACAGCGACTGGGGGCGAGGAGATCTTGCCGATGGCGCCGTTCATGTAGCCCGCCGGCGTTGCAATCTCGGCCATTGGCAGATTGAACGCAAAGGCCAGCAGGAATCCGTTATGGGCGTAGTTTTCCTTCTGGTCCCACATCATCGGGATCGCCTGGAAACGGTCGCGGATCCAGAAGAACTTGTTGAAGTCCATCATGTCGTTGAAAGCCGCCAGCAAGGGCAGGGCGACCAAGAGCCTCGCAATCCTCTGCCTTCCGCTCAGTCTTGGAAAGCGTCGCCAGGCAAGAACCCACGACGCAATGACGATCGTAAGCACAACGATGGTCGACAATCCGAGAATGGTTGCAGTCAGCGGTCGCTCCTTGGCCAGTACTGGAAGAAGCTGAACGATCTGGCGACCGAAAAAGATGTCCGTGGGATAGAAGGGGTCCGTCAGGTAATGCTGCTTCTCGGCGTTCAGGACTGCACCCAGAAGCATCAGCGGCATCAGGATGAGGACGCCCTTGTGTTCGCGTCCGATCAGTCCATCCATCGACAGAAGCATGAAAAAGACGACGCCGACGGTCAGGATTGCCGGTCGGTCCAGATCGATCAGGTAGTGATAGGCTTCGATCCCGTCGCCGCGCGAGACCCATTCGGTCGCGAGAACTGCCATCAGCGAAAGCAGCGCGGTCATTATATAACCGGACAGCGGGAATGCCGGGTTCCTCAGTCGCTGCCGGGGCACATTGAGGTCAAGGACCTGCGCATCTGCTACGGCTGAAACTGATGTTGCCAAATTGGCTACTCCAAAATTTCACAAAAAATTCGCAGGAACGTCGTATGGCAATCACAATCGACAGATCTTCGATTACACGCTGCATTGTGGCTATTCAATGAAAGCATCACGAACCGGTGCGACTTTCATGGCGTTCAGGACATTGAAGTGCGAGAGGGAAGGCCATAATCCTAAAGGGCCACCTGCGGCAGGTGGTGTTATCCTTCACGAATACGGGCTGGTTCATGATCCGCAATACGAAGGCCTCTTTCGGTCTGGTTTCCATCGCCTTTCATTGGGTGATGGCAGCGCTGTTCCTTGTGCAGTTCTGGATCGGTTTGACCTTCGAGAGCGAGCCTGATGCCCTATCAAAGGCAACCCTTCTGCATCGTCATGTCTCGATCGGATTCGCCATCCTTGGTCTATGGGTTGCTCGCGGCATCTGGAAATTGTTGAACGCTCGTCCCGTTCTTCCTCCGTCTCTGGTGAGGGGAGAGGCGCGAGCTGCGCGGATGAGTCATGCGGCTCTTTTCTGGCTGCTGGGTGTGACCCCGCTTGCCGGTTGGCTCGTTCTGTCGGCTTCCGGTAGGGCGGCAGGCTTCATGATCCTGGGCCAGATCGCTGTTCCCGCCTTGCCGGTCTCAGAATCAGCCATTTCTTCGGGCATCTGGACAACGGCGCATGCCTTCCTTGCCTATCTGCTGCTTGCTCTGTCGGGTGTTCATGCGCTGGCAGCACTTCGCCATCAGTTCACGCTGAAGGACGGGCTTCTCAAGCGGATGATCCTGCCCGGGAGCCGTCTTATCGAGCGATCAGGCGGGCATGATCAGACTTAGTCAAGATGGACTGGTTTATCTTGTGCTCTATGGCTGTGGAATATTGAGCGGTGTAATCACATCCATCCGCGACAGGCGGGCATGAATATCCTTCCGCTTTTCATGTCGCGCTTCCATGAGGCGAAACACCTCACGCGCATCGCTGCGCAGATCATGGTGAAGCACGAACGTGAGCTTGCCGGCCTGAAGCAGCTTGAGGTTCTCCGCATCCAGATCGTGCGCGACAAAGATATCGCAACGCCGCCTCATAGTTTCGAAGGCCGAGAGAATGGCCTTGTTGCCGCCGCCGATCGAATAGACAGCTGAAATGTCCGGATGGGCCTTCAGGGCCTCCAGCGCCAGGACGCCTGTTGCAGCATCTCGGCCGAAGCCTTCCGAGATGGATGTGACGGCAATCTGCGGATGGTGGCTGGCCATGTACGCCCTGAACCCGGCCTCCCGCTCTTCCTCGCCCTGGAAGCGGTTGCTGCTCAGTGTCAGGAGAACCCGAGCGGGAGGATCCTGTATACGGTTGGCAATCAGATAGGCGGCAGTCTCCCCGGCGGCGCGGTTATCCGCACCGGCATAGGCGGTGCGGTTGCTGCCGGGCAGATCCGTCACCAAAGTCATGACGGGAATACCGGCATCCTCCGCGCGTTGCACTGCAGAGCGGATCTCAGGCAGGTTGACGGCCTTGATGACCAACCCGTCCGAGCCTCGCAGGCGGATGCGATCGATGGTTCGCACCATGTCCGAGGTTTTCATGACTTCGGCCATGTGGAACCGGGACCGGAACAGCGTCGGTGCACGCGCGCCTGCCTCCTGCTCAAAGGCATTGCGGACAGCCTCCGCAAAACGATCAGGTGTCTCCATGACAATGTCGATGACATAGACGCGCCCAACGCGCTCCTGGTGCTCCAGTTGCTTCTCAAGCTCGGCGATCGCGGCTCGAACCCGCAGGACCGTCTGTCGGCGAACACCGTCGCGATTGTTCAGGACACGATCAACCGTTGCGGTGCTCAAACCGGCCTGAAATGCGATGTCCTTCACGAGAAATGGATGAGCCATCCTGTCGTTCTGATGGATTTTTGATGGATTTGCAATCTGCCGCCCACACAGGTGAGGCCTATACTTGGCACATATCAATTCGGAGCCATGGGAGGACATCATGGAAGCTGCCAGAAAAATGAACGCCGTTGCGCGCCGCTACGGTCTTTCGCTCGCCGACTGCCGACTGGAGGAGTTTCGCCGTCTCGTCGAGCGCAAGGCAGAGCTTGTGGACTATCCGCACGCAACCGCCGTCATGAAGAATGTCGTCATTTACGATAGCGCCGCGCTCGTTGCCGCGACGCAAGTCGATGAAAACGCCGTACTGGCCGAGCTTTGCGACCTGCTGATGAGCGGACCGGGTGTTGCCGTGTTCAAAAAGGCATATTTGGATACGGCGGTCATCGATCGGGCAAGCGCCGTCTTTTCCGAGATCATCGAGGAGCAGCATCGCAGCAAGAGCGGTGGCGGCGACCATTTCGCCAAACCTGGCGCCAATGACCGCATCTGGAACTCGCTGGAAAAGCATTGTCTGGCTGACCCCGAGAACTTCGCGCGCTACTATGCAAACCCGATCATCGAGTTGGTCAGCCGCGCCTGGCTCGGCCCGGCTTTCCAGATGACCGCGCAGGTCAACCGGGTGAACCCGGGTGGCGCGTCGCAGACGCCGCATCGCGATTATCATCTGGGCTTCATGACGTCCGAGAAGATTGCGCAATATCCAGCGCATATCCATCATCTGTCGCCGGTGCTGACGCTGCAGGGGGCGGTTGCTCATTGCGACATGCCCGTCGAAAGCGGCCCGACGCTCTTTTTGCCGTTCAGCCAGGCATATGAGCCCGGCTACATCGCGCTGGAAAAGCGGGAGTTTCGCGACTACTTCGCAGCCAACCATGTGCAATTGCCGCTGGAGAAGGGCGATATTGTCTTTTTCAACCCGGCGCTCTATCACGCCGCGGGGTCCAACATCTCGAAGGATATCCTGCGTGTCGCCAACCTCTTGCAGGTTTCGTCCGCGTTTGGCCGCGCCATGGAAACGGTCAACCGCACGCGCATGTGCTCGGCACTCTATCCGGCCCTCCTGAAGTTGAAGTCCGAAGGGGCGCTCGATGAGGCGGCGGTCGCCAATGTGGTGGCGTCGACGGCGGAAGGCTATTCCTTCCCGACCAATCTCGATCGCGATCCGCCGATCGGTGGCATTGCACCCAAGCCGCAGAGCCAGCTCATGCACGAGGCACTGGCGGAAAGCTGGACGGCAGAACGGTTCGATGCTGCGCTTGCCGCCTATGATGAAAAGCGCCAAAGCTGAAACTGGGAAATAGAGTTGAAATTGCGGGAGCGCGCCGGGACAACCACCCGGCGGCTGTCGTATCTGCATTTTGAATGGGAGAAACAAGATATGAGCGACAATCACGCGCGGCTCGACGGGCGCATTGCAGTGATCACCGGCGGCACCCAAGGGCTGGGGGCAACGGTTGCGCGGCTCTTTGCTGCGCGCGGCGCGGCTGGCATCGTGACCTGCGGACGCAATGCCACCAGGGGCGAGGCGGTTGCTGCCCAAATTGCTGCTGAAACGGGTGTGCCGGTCCACTTTGTCGCAGCGGATCTTGGGTCCGTTGACGCGCCCACCACGGTGATGAAGGCCTGCGACAACCGCTTCGGGCGCGTCGATGCACTGGTCAATGTTGCCGCGATCACCGATCGAGGCACCATTCTCGATACTGATCCTCAGCTTTTCGACCGGATGTTTGCCATCAATGTCCGCGCGCCATTCTTCCTCATGCAGGAAGCAGTCAAGATGATGATCCGTGACAAGATCGAGGGCACGATCGTCAACATCGGTTCGATGTCGGCCATGGCCGGCCAGCCATTCCTCGCTGCCTATTGCAGCTCCAAGGGCGCCTTGGAGACCTTGAGCAAGAACACGGCGTTTGCGCTGCTCAAGAACCGCATTCGGGTCAATCAGCTCAATATCGGCTGGATGGCCTCGGACGGCGAGGACCGCATCCAGCGCGAGTTCCACGGTGCGGCCGACGACTGGCTGCAGAAAGCTGCCGCGGGTCAGCCCTTCGGCCGGCTTGTCGATCCGCAGGAGGTGGCGCGCGCCTGCGCGTATCTCTCATCGCCCGAGTCGGGCCTGATGACTGGCTCTGCGATTTGCTTCGATCAGGTCGTCTGGGGAGGATACGAGTCTGGTCCGGCACCAGCGCAGCCGATGACCCTTTGAAATGAAGAAGGCGCGCTGCCTGTTGCGGCGCGCCTTTCACAATCGAAGACTGATAGCTTGATCAGGCCGGGCAGCCGGTATTGCCCTTGGCCCAGTGGTTGACGCCGTTTGAAATCTTGGAATTCAGCGGTCCCTGCATGAGCGGACCGAAAGCCTGCATCTGTGCCGGATCGCCCTCGGCCATGACGACAAGCGCGGGCAGGGACTCCGGATGGTTCTTGGCCACCAGCAGGAAGCGCGGCTTGCCCGAATAGGAATCGAGTTCGGGAGACATGCGGTAGGCCGCAAATGCCGGGTCCTTGGTCTTGAACCAGCACGCGTTTGCGCCCAACGTGACCCGTTCCATGACGCGCATGGCCGATGTGCCCACAGGCGCCGGCTTGCTGGATGTCGTCTGGCAGGCGGCAAGCGCCGGCAGGATGGCGAGTGGCAGGAGGACCATCTTCAGGCTGCGCATGGGCTATTCCAATCAGGTTAGAGCAATTCCGGGAAATGTGGAAACCAGCTTTCCGTCCGGAACTGAATGAAAACAAGGAGCTAGAGCGTTGAGGCGGTTCAGCGAAACACTCTGGAAATGAGTCTCAGGCCGCGATGACATCGAGCGCGGACGCGAAGAGGCCACGACCGTCATTGCCGCCATGAGCGGCTTCGATGAGGTTTTCCGGATGCGGCATCATGCCGAGCACGTTGCCCTTGGCATTCATCACACCGGCAATGTCGTTGATAGAACCATTCGGGTTCGTGCCCTCCGCATAGCGGAAAACAACCTGTCCATTGCCTTCGATGGATGCAAGCGTGTCCGCGTCGGCAAAATAATTGCCGTCATGGTGCGCGACCGGGCAGCGCAGGATCTGGCCCTTGGCATAGGCGCGGCTGAAGGCCGTTTCTGCGTTCACAACCTCGAGCTTGATTTCCCGGCACACGAACTTCAGCGACGCATTGCGCATCAGCGCTCCGGGCAGCATGCCCGCCTCCAGAAGGATCTGGAAGCCGTTGCAGACGCCGAGGACCTTGACGCCCTTTTCCGCCTTTTCGCGGATCGCCTGCATTACCGGCATGCGAGCCGCAATCGCGCCGCAACGCAGATAGTCGCCATAGGAGAAGCCGCCGGGAATGACGATCAGGTCGACATCCGGAATTTCAGTCTCCGTCTGCCAGACCGTGAAAGGCGCCTTGCCGGAAATCTTGGTGAGCGCGGCAATCATGTCGCGGTCGCGATTGAGGCCGGGAAGCTGGACAACGGCGGATTTCATGGCTCTTGAGGCTCCGGGTCAGGAGTTGTCGATATCAGGTCGGATAAGGCTACAGCCGTTCCCCGTCAACGTATTTTCGCCGTTTTACAACGGCCATTGCATCGATCACGAGGAAAGATCGAACGATGCCTGGCCGCGCTCTGCGAGTTCGCGCAGATCAAGACGGTTTTCTATACGATCGAGGCGCATCTCGATGTGGCCGACCGACGCGCGCAGTTTGTATATGTCGCCCTGCATCGTATGCAACTGGCTGCGGATTGAGATATTGTCCTGCCGAAGCTCCCGAACGCTTTCCTTAACGTTGGATATGTCGGCGTGCATCCGCTTCAGCATTTCATAGACAAGCTCTGCGCTCACCTCGGTCATGGAACCACCCTTCAACCTTCACGCGAGGTTGATAGTATAATTCTCAATTACCGTGTTGGCCAGAAGCTTCTCGCACATCGACTTCAGGTCGGCTTCGGCCTTGGCCTTGTCGCCGCCTTCGATTTCAAGGTCGAACACCTTGCCCTGGCGGACATGGCCGATGCCGTCAAAACCGAGTGCGCCAAGCGCGCCTTCGATTGCCTTGCCCTGCGGGTCGAGAACGCCGTTCTTCAGCGTGACGATGACGCGTGCCTTGATCACTTGAATTCCCCTGCTTACTACTTCACCAGAACCGGACCAGTGCCGCGCACAGGCTCGTTCTCGTTCATGATGCCAAGCCGCCGTGCGACTTCCTGATAAGCTTCGATCAGCCCGCCGAGATCCTTGCGGAAAAGATCCTTGTCCATGCGCTGACGCGTTTCCACATCCCAAAGACGGCAGCTGTCTGGCGAGATTTCGTCCGCCAGAACGATCCGCATCATTTCGCCTTCGAACAGGCGGCCGCACTCGATCTTGAAGTCGACCAGTTGAATGCCGGCGCCGAGGAAAAGACCGGACAGGAAGTCGTTGACGCGAATGGCAAGCGCCATGATGTCGTCAAGCTCCTGCGGGCTTGCCCAGCCGAATGCCGTGATGTGCTCTTCCGAAACCATCGGGTCGTTAAGCGCATCCGACTTGAAATAGAACTCGATGATCGAGCGGGGAAGGATCACGCCTTCCTCGATGCCGAGGCGCGTCGAAAGCGAACCGGCCGCCACGTTACGCACAACGATTTCGAGCGGGATGATCTCGACTTCCTTGATCAGCTGCTCACGCATGTTCAATCGACGAATGAAATGCGTCGGAATGCCCATGCGGTTCAGATGCGAGAATATGAATTCGCTGATGCGATTGTTCAGTACACCCTTGCCATCGATGACGGCATGCTTCTTCGCGTTGAATGCAGTTGCATCATCCTTGAAGAACTGGATCAGGGTGCCCGGCTCAGGTCCTTCGTAAAGGATCTTGGCCTTGCCTTCGTAGATACGGCGGCGACGATTCATCAAAATTTTGACCTGTCTAGCGCGAAGCCCGGGAGGAATCGGCGCGCTTGGTTATATCATTTTTCGCGTCCATAGCGGAAAATATACCATTTAACAACGCTTGCCGCGACAGTTCCCCGGATTCATCAATTCCTAATTCCTCGGTGGTAATCTTCTCGCCTATAGAACAGCGGTTGAAACCGCGGCTGGGGAGAACAAGAACATGCAGGCGAATATCGCAAATGCAGAACTTTCGGCGCGTTTTGTCGAAGCAGCCTTTTCCAAGAAATTTGAAGCAATTGCACTTCGAAACCGCCTCGTCGGTTACTGGGCTGCCGGGCTGATGGGTCGCCATGACAAGGCAGCCTATGCCAACGAATTGCATGACATCGATGTTCAGGCGGCCGGCGGCAACGAAATGTTCTTCCGCCTTTCCGCTGATCTCAGCGCACGCGGCATTTACATTCGCGAAGGCGAACTCCGATCCATCATTGAAAACTTCTTCGCTGAGGCTGCGAACACGGTTCTCTGATCGCACGCGGCAGCGTTCTGAATCATTTTCTGAAGGAGCGGTGCCAGCTCCTTGAAATGACTCACGCTTTCAGCTGACTGAGAAACTGCGCAAACACCATCGTGCCTTCAGGCCACGGCCCGTGGCCGGAGTCCGCGTTGATGTGTCCGCATTCCCCTGCGTCCAGAATCATGGAGCCCCAGGCGGCGGCAATGTCATCTGCATGCTCGTAGGAGCCGAACGGATCGTTGCGGCTGGCGACGAGAATGGACGGGAACGGCAACGGGTCGCGCGGGTAGGGCCCGAACGTCATCAGATGCTTGGGCCTGATCTCGGGATTGGCGACATCGGGTGGCGCCACGAAAAATGCGCCCGCAACCTTCTTCTTGAAATGTGGAACCGCGTGGATCACGGTCGGAATGCCAAGAGAATGGGCAACGATCACCACCGGCTTTGTTGCCGTGTTGACCTCTTCCACAACGCGTTGCACCCAGTCCTCTCGGACGGGCTTCGACCATTCCGCCTGCTCGACGCGGCGCGCGGTCGAAAGCCTGTCCTGCCAGCGGGTCTGCCAGTGGTCCGGGCCGGAATTCGTGTATCCGGGAACGATCAGGATGTCTGCTTCAGCTACTTTCATGGCCCGATATGTCTTCACTCGCCGGGCTTCCGTCAAGGGGTATTCGGAAGCGCTTATGTTGCAGTGCAAAATAGATGAATGAATTCAAGGCATAAGGTCATTTTTCCCGCTTGCACAGTTTGTCAGGAAGGGTACTCTTGATCCAAACACTTTGGGAGGAGTGAACATGCTCGGATTGATGCAGGATTGGCCCTTGCTTTGCCACAAGGTCATTGACCATGCTGGCTTTTTCCATGGCAAGCGGGAGGTCATCTCGCGTTCCGTCGAAGGGCCGATCCACCGCACGGACTATGCCACGGTGCGTCGGCGCTCGCTGCAACTCGCCAAGCGTCTCGAAAAGGACGGCATCCGCATGGGTGACCGGATCGGGACGCTTGCCTGGAACACCTGGCGGCATCTGGAGGCCTGGTACGGCATCATGGGATGCGGCGCAGTATATCATACGCTCAATCCGCGGCTCTTCCCCCAGCAGATCGCCTGGATCATGAACGATGCAGAGGATCGCTTCCTCTTCGTCGACATCACGTTCATGCCGATTGTCGAGAAGATTGCACCGATGGTGAGTTCGCTCGAAAAGGTGATCGTTCTCACGGACGCTGCGCACATGCCGCAGACAAGCCTGCCGAATGTCGTGCCCTATGAGGACTGGCTGGCCGAAGTGGATGACGATTATGTCTGGAAAGACATGGACGAGCGCTCGGCTGCCGGAATGTGCTACACATCCGGCACCACGGGCGATCCCAAGGGGGTTGTCTACTCCCATCGTTCCAACGTGCTGCATTCGCTGCTGACTGTGCAGCCCGACGCGATCAATCTGTCGTCCCGCGATCGCCTGATGCCGGTCGTGCCGCTGTTCCATGCCAATGGCTGGGGCATTGCGCTGACGAGCCCGATGGCTGGTGCCGCCCTCGTCATGCCGGGGCCAGGCATGGATGGAAAATCGATTTACGACCTGCTGGTCACCGAAAAGGTGACCTGCACGGCCGCTGTTCCGACGGTCTGGCTGGGGTTGCTGCAATATATGGAGAAGGAAGGCGGCAAACTGCCGGATCTGCGTTCGGTCGTCATCGGAGGATCGGCCGCACCGCGCTCGATGATCAAGGCTTTCAAGGAACAGTATGACGTGGATGTCATCCACGCCTGGGGCATGACGGAGATGAGCCCGGTCGGGACGCTGGGCAGTCTGAAGCCGGAATATGCCAAGCTCGATGCCGAAGCACGTTACGACATTCAGATGAAGCAGGGACATCCGCCCTTTGGTGTCGAAATGAAGGTTACCGACGATGACAATGTCCAGCGTCCGTCGGATGGCAAGACTTTCGGCCGATTGAAGGTGAGGGGACCGGCTGTCGCCAAGGCCTATTACAAGGGGCGCGGTGCCGAACAGTTTGACGAGGACGGCTGGTTTGACACTGGCGACGTCGCCCACATCGACTCCGAAGGCTACATGCAGATCACCGATCGTTCGAAGGACGTCATCAAGTCCGGCGGCGAGTGGATCTCCTCGATCGATCTGGAAAATCTCGCCGTCGGTCATCCGGATGTCGCCGAAGCGGCCGTCATTGGCGTGCATCATCCCAAATGGGATGAGCGGCCGCTGTTGGTCGTGGTGCGCAAGGAGGGGCGCAACCCTTCCAAGGACGACATTCTCGGCTTCATGGATGGCAAGATCGCGAAGTGGTGGATGCCAGATGACGTGGTGTTCGTCGATGCGATCCCGCATACCGCCACAGGCAAGATCCAGAAGACGACGCTGCGCGAGCAGATGAAGGACTATCGCCTGCCGCTCGCGTCGTGAGATCCGACCAACGGTTAGGTTGTGCCACAGCGTCGCGGACCTCCTCGCCCCTTGGGGAGAGGTGCGGTGAGGGGGGCGGCAGGACAGCCAGTGAACTGACATGAGTAGAAATATCCCCGCCCAACAAATCGTTGGACGGGGATATTGATTCAAACTCTGAATATCACGTCCTCAGCACGCGATAGATCGCCGGGATGACCAGAACGGTCAGCGCCGTCGAAGAGGCAAGACCGAAGAGCAGCGAAATCGCCAGCCCTTGGAAGATCGGGTCGGTCAGGATCACCGCTGCTCCGATGATGGCGGCGAGCGCGGTGAGCAGGATCGGCTTGAAGCGGATCGCCCCGGCCTCGATCAGCACATCGGTCAGGGGCCGTTCACCCGTGTTGCTGTTGCGGATGAAGTCAACCAGCAGGATCGAGTTGCGCACGATGATGCCGGCAAGTGCAATGAAGCCGATCATCGAGGTTGCCGAGAACGGCGCGCCGAACATCCAGTGGCCCGAGAGGATGCCAATGAAGGTCAGCGGCACGGGCGTGAGGATCACCAGCGGCACCTTGAACGAGCCAAACTGTGCGACAACCAGAATGTAAATACCCAGGAGCGCAACCATGAAGGCGGCGCCCATGTCACGGAAGGTGACCCAGGTGACTTCCCATTCGCCGTCCCACAGCAGGGTAGGCTTGCGCTCGTCATCCGGCTGGCCATGCAGCGCTATTTCTGGTTTAGGCAGGTTAGTCCAGTCCATTTTGTCGAGCGCATCCTGCACGGCCAGCATGCCGTAAAGCGGCGCTTCGAACCGGCCGGCAAGCTCCGCCGTTACCATCTCGGCGGGGCGGCCATTGTGCCGGAACACCGGGAAGGAGGACATCTCGTTGCTGACACGGACGACGTCACCCAGTTCCACAACGCCACGGTCACCCGGCAGGACGTTGGCCGGAATCGGCGTCGTCAGGAAACGTTCGTCCATGGTCTGGTCGCCCTTGTTGCGCTCGACCCGGATCGGGATCGGCTGACGTCCTTCGCCGCGATGCGAATAGCCGATGGTCTGCCCGCCGTTGAGGATCGCCACGGTGTTGAGCACGTCACCTTCCTCGACATGGAAGAACTCGGCCTTGTCGGTATCGACCGTCATCCGGACGCGCCGGGCCTGCGTGCCATAGGAGTTGTCGACGTCGACAATGAAAGGCACGCTTCTGAAGGCTTCCTCGACACGGGCGGCGACCTTGCGGCGCGTTTCGGCGTCCGGCCCGTAGATTTCGGCTAGCAACGTTGCCATGACTGGCGGCCCCGGCGGCGGTTCGACGACCTTCAGGCTGGTGCCTGCCGGGATCGTCAGCCTGGATATCCGTTCGCGGATGTCGAGCGCGATCTGGTGGCTGGAGCGCGACCGCTCACCCTTTGCCGTCAGGTTGATCGCGACATCGCCCATGTAGGGATTGGCCCGCATGTAGCTGTGGCGCACCAGTCCGTTGAAGTTGAACGGTGCTGCGGTCCCGGCATGGGTCTGCACGGAGATGACTTCCGGCAGCTGGACAACGGCGTCGGCGACGTCCTGCGCAACCCGGTCGGTTGCCTCCACGGAAGCGCCTTCCGGCAGGTCGATGGTGACGGAGAGCTCGGACTTGTTGTCAAAAGGCAGAAGCTTCACTGTCACGTGCTTCGTGTAGAAGAGGCTGAGCGAACCGAGCGTCAGCGCGCCGACGACGAGCAGGAAAATCCAGCTGCGGGTCTTCGTCTTCAGGATCGGCCGGGCAATGGCGGCATAGAACTGCCCCATCTTGCCGCCATGGGCGGCCTCGTGGTGAACGATTGGCGCGTTGCCGCTGACCTTCAGCATGAGATAGGGCGTGACGATGACGGCGACGAAGAAGGAGAAGATCATCGCAGCCGAAGCATTGGCCGGGATCGGGCTCATATAGGGGCCCATCATGCCCGATACGAAGAGCATCGGCAGCAGCGCGGCAACGACCGTCAGCGTCGCGACGATGGTCGGGTTGCCGACCTCAGCGACGGCTTCGATCGCCGCGCGGCGGCGGGTGCGCCGGTCGTGCATACCCCAGTGGCGCGCCGTGTTTTCGATGACCACGATCGCGTCATCGACCAGAATGCCGATCGAGAAGATGAGCGCAAAGAGCGAAACGCGGTTCAGCGTGTAGCCCATCACCTTCGATGCGAAGAGCGTCAGTAGAATGGTGATCGGTATGACGATCGCCACGACGAGCGCTTCGCGGCGGCCGATGGCCAGCCAGACGAGAACGATGATCGAAACGGTCGCGAGGCCCAGGTGATACAGAAGTTCATTGGCCTTTTCGTTGGCCGTTTCGCCATAGTTGCGGGTGACATCCAGCTGCATGTCGCTGGGGATCAGGTCGCCCTTCATAAGGTTGACCCGCTCGAGCACGGCCTCGGCGACGGTGACGGCATTCGAACCCGCACGCTTGGCAACCGCCAGTGTGACGGAGGGAACGCGCTCGACGCCTTGATCGGTCTTGCGGACGGTTGCGACCTTCTGGTCGGCTGTATCGGTGGCGTAGGAAATGCTGGCGACATCGCGAACGTAGACCGGACGCCCGTCACGCGAGGTTAAGAGCAGATTGCCGATGGCCGCGGGCGAAGACAGTGTCTCACCGGCAATCACGCCGATTTCCTGGTTCTTGTCGCGCACCGTACCTGCCGGAAACGCGTTGTTGGCGCTCTGAACCTTGCCCGCAAGCTGCTGCAACGTTACGCCATAAAGCGCGAGCTTGGAGGGATCGGGCGCAATGCGGATCTGTTCGCCCGTCTCGCCGACGAGATAGGTGAGCCCCACATTGTCGATCTTCGAAACTTCGGTGAGGAGTTCGCGCATGATGCGCGTCAGGTCGTTGGCATTGATGCGGCTGGCAGCCTCCGGCCTGGGCGACAGCGTGAGCGTGACGATGGCGACATCATCAATCCCGCGCCCGACGATCAGCGGCTGCGGAATACCGAGCGGGATCTTGTCCATGTTGGCCATGACCTTGTCATGGACACGCAGGACTGCGGCGTCCGCCGAGGTGCCGACCTTGAAACGTGCCGTGACCATGACGCGGTCGTCGCCCGACTGCGAATAGACATGCTCGACACTGTCGATGCTCTTGACAACTGTTTCCAGCGGCTCGGTGACCAGCTTGACGGCGTCTTCCGCCTTCAGGCCGGGTGCCTGCACGATGATATCCACCATCGGCACGGAGATCTGCGGTTCTTCCTCGCGCGGCAGGCTGATGAGGGCCACAAGGCCGAAGGCAAAGGCTGCCAGCAGGAAGAGAGGCGTGAGCGGCGACTTGATGAAGGCCTTGGTCAGGCGTCCGGCAATGCCGAGATCCTGCATGCCATCATCTTCCGGCAGCGCGTGGTGATGATCGACCGGCCAATGGCCGGGATCGCGATCGTTCGGTGTCTGGTGATCGGTCATTACGGTGTTACCACGACGTCGCCGGCTTCAAGACCGGTCTGGACTTCCACATTCTCGCCGACGGGTTCGCCGACGATGACGGTACGCTCGACTGCCGCACCGGCTTCCTGAACCTTCACGAAGTCGATACCCGAGCGGGTGATAAGCGCATTGCGCGGAACCAGCAGCGCCTGGCGCGTTGCGACAGGAATCTGGACCGGAATGCGCGCATTCACGAAGGCTGTGTCGAGCTTGTCGACCTCGACATCCGCGGCGACGCGTCCGTTGGCGATTTCCGGGTAGATCTTGACGAGCTTGCCGGTCCCCGCATCCTTGCCGTCGTCGGTGTTGATCCGGATTTCTGCACCTTCCTTAAGGGCAGTTGCATGACGTTCCGGAATGGCAAGGCGCAGGTAAAAGCCGCCGCCACCGATCGTTGCGATCGGTTCGCCACCCATGATGACGCCGCCCCGCGTGACTGGAACTTCCAGCACCCGGCCGGAGGTTGGAGCAAGCACGTCGCCTTCCTTTTGCTGTTCGACGGAGACGGAGCGCTGAGCCTGCAGCGAGGCGATCTGGCTTGTCAGAACGCCGACATTGGTCTTCAGCTGGTCAAGCTGCTGCTGGGTCATGATACCCTTGACGATCAGCGTGTTGCCGCGATCGAGTTCGGATTGCGCAGTGCCAAGCTGGGTTTCCAGTGCCTTGAGCTGCGCATCGAAAGCGGCGAGCTGAAAGTCGATCTTGTCATCGCGAACGACGGCGATCTTCTGCCCTGCCTTGACGACGTCGCCTTCGGTCACGGTCAATTCGACAATCGTGCCGCCGATACGGGCGCGGGCGGGAACGGTGTCCCGCGCCTCGACCTGACCATAGACCGCCTTCCATTCAATCACGTTGGTCGGCTTCAGGGTCAGCGTACCGGCAAGTACCGGATTGGCCAGCGCAAAGACGCCGGCGGCAAGCAGGGCGAATCTCATCGTCATCGCCCTCAGAATGCGCAGCCGGACTTGATACCGAGCTTCTTGAAGACCATCGCTGCCGGGCAGAAGCCGGTGATTGAAGACTGCAGAAGGTTGACGCCGACGAACACTGTCAGCCAGACGAAATAGGGCGAGACATAAAGGGTCAGGATGACCGATAGAAGGGTCATGAGGCCGGCAAAGGCGAAAACGGCGCGATCGAGTGTCATGATCTGAGCTCCAAACGAGGTTTGATATGGAGCTTATATATATGAAATTATATATATTGCAATCGCGCTATGTATAAAATCGCCAAGACGGGTGACTTTTGGAGGTTTTTGCCTGGTGGATTGATTCCAACATTTGCATCCAGGTTCTGCAAACTCCCGAGCAAATGTTGGAACCAGTTAAACCACTAGCAACTTTATGATTCTAGTGGAGTTTTAGAATTTGACATTTGATTTGAGCGCTCGCCGCACATGGGTATCAAATGTCAAATTCACTCCACTAGGAAAGGGCGCGAGGTCCGAGCATCACGTGGGGCCCGGACCTCACCGCTGGGTTCAAAGCGCCGTAAAGCCATTGTCTACAAAGAGATGCGCCCCGTTGACGAAGCTTGCGTCGTCGGATGCCAGGAAGAGGGCGGCCTTCGCCACTTCTTCCGGTTCGCATATGCGCCCCTGCTGGGCGGCAAGCGCTTCTTCCGAAACATCGACACCCAGCGCCTGCAGGTCCTTGACCTCGCGAAGGCCATGCGGCGTGCGCACGAAGCCGGGACAGACGGCGTTGCAGCGGATGTTTCGGTCGCGGAATTCCACCGCAATGGCGCGCGCGAACATGTGAACCGCACCCTTGGTCGTGTCATAGAGCACTTCCATCGGCGTTGCGGCCACCGCGGAGATCGACGAGGTGCAGACGATCGATCCGCCACCGGCAGCGATCATGCCGGGCAGGACAGCCTTGGTCATCAGGAACATCGACTTGACGTTGACGTCGTGGAGCCAGTCCCATTCCTCCTCGGTCGTGTCGAGGAAGGGCTTGATGAGGATGGTTCCGGCATGGTTGAAGAGAACGGTCACGGCACCGAATGCCTGTTCGATCGACTTGACAGCGGCGTTCACTTCGTCAGCCTTCGAAACGTCCGCGACGGCATACATGGCCGTGCCGCCCGCCTTGCGGATCTCCTCGACCTTTGCGGCGGAGGCGTCCGCATTGCGGTCGATGATCGCGACCTTCGCGCCCTCTGCGGCAAAGAGGCTGGATGCCGCCCCGCCCATGCCTGTCGCGCCCCCGGAAATGATTGCTACCTTGCCTGAAAGCCGTCCACTCATGATGTTCTCCTGAAATTGTGCGGGCACGATAGAGCGATTGAAGAACCGCTTCAAACGAAAGAAGGCCGGATCGTCTCCGGCCTTCCAGACTTACCAACAGCTTTCGGAAAGGATCAGGCTTCGCCGAAGACCCGCTTGAAGATCGTGTCGACATGCTTGGTGTGATAGCCAATGTCGAACTTCTCGCGGATCTCTTCTTCGGAAAGCGCTGCGCGCACTTCCTGATCCGCCAGCAGTTCTTCCAGGAAGTCCGCGCCCTTTTCCCAGACTTTCATGGCGTTGCGCTGAACGAGGCGATAGCTGTCCTCGCGCGACACACCAGCCTGGGTCAGCGCCAGCAGAACGCGCTGGCTCATGACGAGGCCTTTGAACTTGTTCATGTTCTTCAGCATGTTCTCGGGGTAGATGACGAGCTTCTCGACCACGCCGGCCAGACGGTTCAGCGCGAAATCGAGCGTGATCGTCGTGTCCGGGCCGATGCCGCGTTCGACCGACGAATGCGAGATGTCCCGCTCATGCCACAGCGCAACGTTCTCCATCGCCGGCACGACCGCCATGCGGACAAGGCGGGCAAGTCCGGTGAGGTTCTCGGTCAGAACCGGGTTGCGCTTGTGCGGCATGGCCGACGAGCCCTTCTGGCCGGGCGAGAAGAACTCTTCCGCTTCCAGAACCTCGGTGCGCTGCATGTGGCGGATTTCGATGGCCACGTTCTCGATGGAGGATGCGATCACGCCAAGCGTGGCAAAGAACATCGCGTGACGATCGCGCGGAATAACCTGCGTGGAAATCGGCTCTGGAATGAGGCCGAGCTCGGCGCAGACATGTTCCTCGACCGATGGGTCGATGTTGGCAAACGTGCCGACGGCGCCGGAAATTGCCCCGGTCGCAACTTCTGCACGGGCAGCGACCAGACGGTCGCGGTTGCGGCTCATCTCGGCATAGAAGCGGGCAAGCGTCAGGCCCATTGTCGTGGGTTCGGCGTGGATGCCGTGCGAGCGGCCGATACGAACCGTGTCCTTATGTTCGAACGCGCGCTTCTTGAGTGCTGCCAGAACGCGGTCCATGTCCGCGATCAGGATATCGGCGGCCCGGACGAGCTGGATGTTGAAGGTCGTATCGAGCACGTCCGACGAGGTCATGCCCTGATGGACGAAGCGCGAGTCCGGACCGATAAATTCGGCGAGATGAGTCAGGAATGCGATGACATCATGCTTGGTTACTGCCTCGATTTCATCGATCTTGGCGACATCGAATTCGGCTGCCGAACCCTTGGCCCAGATGTTTTCGGCTGACTCCTTCGGAATGACGCCGAGGTTGGCCAGCGCTGTGCAGGCATGCGCCTCGATCTCGAACCAGATGCGGAACTTGGTCTCCTGCGACCAGATGGCAACCATTTCGGGGCGGGAATAGCGGGGGATCATCGGCCAACGCCTTTTCGGTACGGGTTTTCAGTTTGCAGCGGGTGCCCGGTGGCCATGGCCGCTGCCGTCAAAATCATGCGCTGCGGCCGGTCAGGCCACCTGAGCCTTTTGGGCTCCGCTGCGGATGGCTGCAATGTTGTTGCGATAGGCCTCGACGCTGCCGCCCTTGTAGACGGCGGAGCCTGCGACGAGAACGTTCACACCGGCAGCGGCGGCGATGGGCGCCGTTTCCGGCGTGATGCCGCCATCGATTTCCAGCTCGATCGGGCGATTGCCGATCATCTGATGGATCTTCCGCGCCTTGTCAGCGACGGCGGGAATGAACTTCTGTCCGCCAAAGCCGGGGTTGACGCTCATGAGCAGGATCAGGTCGACATCATCCAGCACGTATTCGAGAACGGATGGCGACGTTGCCGGATTGATCGAAACGCCGGCCTTTTTGCCGAGTGCGCGGATCGCCTGGAGAGAGCGATGCAGGTGCGGGCCTGCCTCCGCATGAACCGTAATATAGTCGCAACCGGCCTTCGCGAAGGCTTCGAGATAGGGATCGGCAGGCGAAATCATCAGGTGGCAATCGAAGACCGCGTCGGTCATCGGCCGCAACGCCTTGATGACATCCGGCCCAAAGGAAATGTTGGGAACGAAATGCCCGTCCATGATGTCGAGATGGATCCAGTCGGCGCCCGCCGTCACCACATCGCGGACTTCCTGGCCAAGCTTGGCGAAGTCGGCTGCTAGAATTGAGGGCGCGATGCGAATGGGACGTGTCATGGCATGGTCCGGTATCTGGCTGGATTTGTGCCGGGCCATATCACCCGCAAGCCATCTGGGCAACCGCTTTCGGCCTTGCCTCACAGGCTTCAGGCGGTTCCGGCAATAGATCCGGCATCCCGTTCAATCTGGTCAATTGGACTTAGTTTGTCTGATCGCCGTTGATGACGGGCTCGAATGCGCCGTCGCGCCATTCCATCAGGCGGTATGCGCCTTCCTTGCGCAGATGATCAGGGCCGAACGCAACATTGCCGAGGACCGTCGGGAAATTGCCAGTCTGGATGGCCTGACCGAGTGGTTCGTCGGCCTTCTTGGTTTCATCGGCCTTGCCTGCGATGAAGGCTGCAGCGTGGGCAGGCAGCACATAGCCTTCCGCAATCACGCCCTTTTCAGCGAGCGCCTGCACGACGGCCGAGGCCTCCGGCTGATTGTGCCAGAGTTCCGGCATGGCCGCGAGTACGCCCGATGGAAGTGGCGCGCCTTCGTCGGCAGCGAGAAGGGATTCACCACCCATGACCGTGATGCCCGATGCCGCCTCTGCAAGATCACGGGCGATGACCGCGACGTCACTGCGTGCGCCCGCAATGTACACCGCAGAAGCCCCGGACTTTCCAAGCTGCTTGACCAGAAGCCGCTGGTTTTCAAGCCCGGGGCGGTAGGTGTCGGTCATGATGGGCGTGATGCCCTTGCCTTCGAGTTCGAGGCGGATATTGGCGGCTAGTTCGTGGGCATTGATGGTGCCGTCATCGATGATGGCGAAGGGTGCATTTGCCCAGGCACGCGCGATCATCGTGGCGGTCGCTTGCGCTTCTTCGCCAGGGGCGGGTGCAAGTGAGTAGAGGGGCCACTTCTTCTTGACTGCGTCCTCGAACAGAATGTGGGAGCGAGCGGACAGCGTGATGGCCGGAATGCCCACGCTGGCAAGCGCCGGCATGGCCGATTGCAAGGTGTTGGAGCACAGGAAACCGATGGCCGCGGTCGCGCCTGCAGAGATCAGCTGCTTGGCGGCGTCTTCGCCGCTCGCATCATCACAGTTTTCCGGAATGGGCAGGATGCTGTTGCCCGCCGCCTCGGCCTGCGCCTTCGCCCCGTCGAGAACCTGCTTGCCGAGGATCGCGTAGGGACCCGACGATGGAGCGACGACGCCGATCACCAGTCCGCTTGCCTGCGATGCGGCGGCCAGCGCCAGCAGAACGGGCAGGGATGCAAGACAGGATTTCAGGGTCATCAGGGTATGGCCTCGCAGGAATTTCGATATCGGACAATAATCCGCAGACTGGCAGCCAGCAAACGGATTCATGCCGCAATCAGATTGTCTTAAGATTGTTTTGAACGCTGATTCTTAAGATTCAACGCCTAGAGTTGTCCCGAATGAAAGTGCGGAGAAGAGCGTGTTGAGCACCCCTGCCATTGACCCGAAACTCTATCGCGACGCGATGGCGCGCTACGCTGGGCATGTCCAGATCGTCACGACAGCCTTTGAGGGCGTGCGTCGCGGCGTCACGATCACGGCTGCCTGCTCCGTATCCGACAGTCCGGCAATGGTGCTGGTCTGCCTGAACCGCCACAATCAGAACAACGACATCTTTGTCGAGAGCGGCATTTTTGCGCTCAATACGCTTGCTGCCCATCACAAGTCGCTTGCTGACGCGTTCGCAGGCTTCACCAAACAGGACGCCGAACATCGCTTTGCCATGGGCGAGTGGGATGAAATGGTCACCGGCGCGCCAGCGCTCAAGGATGCGATTGCCACCTACGACTGCCGCATCGTGGATACGAAGTCGGTTTCCACGCATAACATCTTCTTCGGCGAAGTCGTCGGCCTGCGCATTGGCGGCAAGGATCCGTCTCTCGTTTATATGGACCGCAGCTATCACGCGATATAAGCTCCCGCTGAGGTCATGAACGCGTCGACGCATTCAGGATCTGAAGTGAGGAGCATTCATGACTGGCATTACTGCACGCCCCTTTCCGCAAAGCATTGACGAAACGGCAGCCCTTCTGGAGAGCCAGGACTATCTGGCGTCGCGTGCGCTTTCGACCGTGCTGTTTCTGGCGCTCAAGCTGAAGCGGCCGCTTTTCCTGGAGGGGGATGCAGGCGTCGGCAAGACGGAGATCGCCAAGGTTCTGTCTTCCGCGCTTGGCCGTCCGCTCATTCGCCTCCAGTGCTATGAAGGGCTGGACGTTTCCTCAGCCGTCTATGAATGGAACTATCCGGCCCAGATGCTGGAAATCCGTCTCTCCGAAGCTGCAGGCACGCGCGACAGAGGCGAGATGGAAGCGGGCATATTCTCGGATCGCCATCTGATCCGCCGCCCGGTTCTCCAGGCGATTTCGGCGCCCGCAGGGCATGCCCCTATTTTCCTGATCGACGAACTCGACCGCACGGACGAGGCATTCGAGGCTTTCCTGCTGGAAGTGCTGTCCGATTTTCAGGTGACGATCCCCGAATATGGAACGATCCGCGCCGAAGAGCCTCCGGCGGTCATCATCACGACCAACCGCACCCGTGAGGTTCATGACGCACTGAAGCGCCGCTGCCTCTATCACTGGGTCGGCTATCCGGATGCGAAGCAGGAACTGGAAATCATTTCCCGCAAGGTGCCCGGCTGTAACGCGATGCTCGCGCAACAGGTCGTTGCCTATGTGCAGAAGCTGCGCACTGTCGACCTCTTCAAGAATCCGGGCGTTGCCGAGACGATCGACTGGGCGACAGCACTCACAGAGCTCGACCGGATGGCGCTCGATCCGGAAACGATCGCCGATACGATCGGTACGCTGCTGAAATATCAGGATGACATCTCGCGTATCCAGGGCGGCGAGGGACAGAAGATCCTCTCCGAGGTCAGGGCAGAACTGCTGGCAGCGGGCTGATTGACGATGCAGGTGGGCGCGGACACGAAACACGACATGCAGCCGCCCGGTTTCAACGATGGCAGGCTTGCCGACAATATCGTTCATTTCGCCCGCGCGCTGCGCAAGGCGGGCTTGAAGATCGGGCCCGGGGCAACCGCCGACGCGATCCTTGCCGTGGAAGCCATCGGCATCGGCTCGCGGGAGGAATTCTACACAGCGCTGTTTTCGGTTCTCGTCAAACGGCATGAGGACAAGGCGGTTTTCGACGAGGCGTTCCGGCTTTTCTGGCGCTCGCGTGAGCTCATCGCCAAGATGATGCAGATGATGCTGCCGGGCACGCCGGATACGGGAAGGCGCGAGAAAAGTCGTGCCGGGCAGTCGCGGGCGCAGGATGCGCTGGTGGCCGAAAAGGACAAACCCCATACCCATAGGCAAGAACCGGAAATCGAGATCGATGCCCGTTTCAGCATGTCGGGCCGTGAAGTGCTGCGCAAGACTGACTTTGCCCAGATGACGGCCAGCGAAATCGCGCTCGCAAAGCTCGAACTGCAGAAGCTTCAGCTTCCCTTCGATGAGGTGCGCACACGGCGTTTTCGGCCATCGCCCCGGTCGCGGATTTTCGATCCGCGCCAGACCATGCGCCACAGCATGCGCACTGGCGGGGATCTGATCCTGCCGAAATTCCGCGCGCACAAGACCGTCCATCCACCACTGGTAATCCTTGCCGATATTTCGGGCTCCATGAGCCAATACACGCGCATTTTCCTGCATTTCCTGCATGCGATGACCGAAAAGCGCCGCCGCGTGCACACGTTCCTGTTTGGAACGCGGCTGACGAATGTGACGCGGCAGATGCGCAACAAGGACCCGGATCAGGCGCTGGATGAATGTTCCGCCGCCGTCACCGACTGGTCCGGTGGTACCCGCATCGGCGAAACGCTGCATGAATTCAACCGCCTTTGGGCGCGCCGTGTGCTGGGGCAGGGTGCCATTGTGCTTCTGATCACCGACGGACTGGAACGCGACAGCATCGACGAACTGAAGACGGAAATCGACCGTCTTCACCGTTCCTGCCGCCGCCTCGTCTGGCTCAATCCGCTTCTGCGATTTGATGGATTCGAGGCGAGGGCCCGGGGCGTTCGGGCCATGCTGCCGCATGTCGATGAGTTCCGGCCGGTGCATAACCTCGAGGCAATAGGCGATCTCGTTTCAGCCCTTTCCGGCGATGCGGGCGGGCGGAAATCCGATCCACGGCGATATCTGGAGCGGCTCTGAACCTGTGCGGCGCGTTGTGAGGGAGTTTGCCTTTCGGGGATGGATTTCGGGGCGCAGTATTCCCACGTAGAAATTACGGTATGAACGGAAAGCGGGAGTTTGTCATGGTTGGCGAGCAGGTTCTGGATGATCCTCTTCAGGTCGCTGAAGGCTGGAGGGAGGGCGGACGCGCCGTCGCGCTCGCGACCGTGATCGAGACCTGGGGCTCGGCTCCACGCCCGGTCGGCAGTCATCTTGTGATCGATGAAGAGGGCAATTTCGAAGGCTCCGTTTCCGGTGGCTGCGTCGAGGGTGCCGTCATCAGCGAAGCCATGGACGTGATTGCCACGGGTAAGCCCCGGATGCTCGAATTCGGCGTCGCAGACGAAACCGCATGGCGGGTGGGGCTCTCGTGTGGCGGACGCATTCGCGTTCGTGTCGAGAGGATTGGCTGATGCACGCGGAGACACTGAGGCAGCTCAACGAAGCCCGGCGTGCACGACGCGCCGTGATCCTTGCGAACGCCCTCGATGGCGGCCAAGAGCACATTCTCTTCGAGGGCGACAGGCTTGATGCCCTGCCGGAAGGCGCGCTCGACAAGGCTTTTCTCTCCGGCAAGTCCGGTATCGTCGAGACCAATGACGGCGGCAGCCTCTTTCTCAATGTTTATCTTCCTCCGGCCCGGATTGTCGTAATTGGTGCCGTGCATATCAGCCAGGCGCTTGCCGCGATGGCGCCTGTCGCCGGTTTCGATTTCGAAGTCATCGATCCGCGCACCGCCTTTGCGACGCCTGAGCGCTTCGCGGGTGTCAGGTTGACCGCCGAATGGCCGGAAGATGTGCTGAAGGATCGCCCGCTGGATGCTTTCACAGCACTGGTTGCCGTCACGCATGACCCGAAGATCGATGACTATCCGCTGATTTCGTCTCTCAAGAACAATTGCTTCTATGTCGGCGCGCTCGGCAGCCGCAAGACGCATGCAAAGCGGGTCGAGCGACTGAAGGAGGCCGGTCTGCCGGAGAGCGCGATTGCCCGGATTTCAGCGCCCATCGGTCTGGATATCGGCGCGTCCTCGCCCGCCGAAATTGCCGTCTCCATACTCGCCGATATCATCCAGGCGCTGCGCAAGCGTCCGATCGAGGGCAAGCCCGCATGATCTTTGGCGAGGTCGATGTCGCAGCCGCTGAAGGATGTGTGCTGGCCCATTCAGTCATGACGCCCGATGGCAGGTTGCCCAAGGGCAGGGTGCTCTCCGTCGCCGACTGCCTGACGCTGGAAAAGGCAGGCATTTCGAGGGTCATCGCGGCGCGTCTTGAACCCGGCGATCTTGGCGAAGATGCGGCGGCCGGACGGATTGCATCTGTGCTGCCGCTGGACAACATGTCGGCCACCGCGCCCGCGACGGGTCGGGTGAATTTTCATGCGACCGATGCCGGGCTTTTCCGGGCGGAGAGGGTGGTTGTCGATGCGCTGAATGCGATCGATCCGGCCATTACGCTTGCCACGCTGGCCGACCGGTCGCCCGTGCGGATGGGTGATCTGGTGGCGACCGTCAAGATCATACCGCTCGCCGTTGCTGGCAAGAAGGTTGAGGATGCGCGGCATGTCCTGCAAGGGACCAATGCCTTTTCAGTGCGGCCTTATCGCGCGATGCGCGTCGGATTGATTGCGACCGAGTTGCCGTCGTTGAAGCCGAGCGTGATGGACAAGACCGCGCGGCTGCTGGAAGAGCGCCTGTCCGTTTCAGCAAGCACTCTGGCCACAGAGGCGCGCTGCGCCCACGATCCGGCTGCCGTTGCACGACATATCCGCGATATGGCTGCGCAGTTGGATATGATCGTCGTCTTCGGCGCGTCTGCGCTGACCGACGAGGGCGATGTCATCCCTTCGGCAATTCGCCTTGCAGGCGGCGGCATGCGCATCGTCGGCATGCCCGTCGACCCGGGCAATCTGCTCTGTCTCGGCTATGTTGGTGACGTGCCGGTTATCGGAGCGCCGGGATGCGCCCGAAGCCCCAAGGAAAATGGCTTTGACTGGATATTGAACCGCATCCTTGCCGGCGAAAAGCCGGATCAGGCTGATGTTGCCGCAATGGGCGTGGGTGGATTGCTTATGGAGATCCCGTTGCGGCCGTTGCCGCGCGAAAAGGCCATCCGTGCCGGAGAGCCCCTGAAAGTTGGCGTTGCGGTTCTCGCCGCCGGAAAGGCCAGCCGCATGGCGGGGCACGGACACAAGCTGCTGGCGGAGTTCGATGGTGAGCCGCTGGTGCGCAGAAGCGTTCGTCAAGCCATGTCATCGGGCGGTGACGGCGTCGTCGTCGTGACGGGTGACAGGGCAGGCGAGATCGGCGCGGCGGTTTCCGGACTGGGTTGCGAAACCGTGCTCAATCCGGCTTACGAAACCGGCATGGCGTCATCGATCAACGCCGGGCTCGGCGCGCTCGCAGACATGGATGGCCTGTGCATAGCCCTCGCCGACATGCCGGGCGTGACGAGCGCCGACTTTGCGCGGCTGATCGATCGCTTCAAGGCGGAAGAGGGCGCCGCGATCGTCCGCGCCGTATCGGATGGCAAGCGTGGCAACCCCGTCATTTTGCCGAAATCGCTGTTTCCGGCGATTGCCCGGCTTGAAGGCGATGTCGGCGCGCGGCATATCATCGAAAAGAGCGGGCTCCCGGTCGTCGATGTCGAGATCGGCAGCGCCGCTCATCTCGATGTCGATACGCCAGATGCGATCCGCGCGGCTGGCGGGACAATCAAAGCCTGAGGCAATGCCATGGACAATGCGGACATAGAAGAACTGTTTCAGGCGATCGGCCCGGTCTCCATTCGACGCATGTTTGGTGGCAAGGGCATTTATGCCGATGGGATGATCGTCGCCGTCTTCCTGCGCGACACGATGATGCTGAAAGGTGATGCTCAGGCCGGACCCCTCTATGAGGCTGCAGGCGGCCGCCAATGGACCTATCAGCACAACAAGACCGGCAAGGATGTCAGCATGCCCTACTGGACCTTGCCGGAGAGCGGCTTTGACGATCCGGACGAAATGGCGCACTGGGCGCGAACTGCGTTCGAGGTAGCGCTCCGGGCGCGCTGAAACGCCCCGAATCCCGGTTTTGTAAGCCTATTGTTTCATAAAATTTCTGACGCCATCAAAAAGGCTGATTGGCGTACATCATTTGGTCGTGCTAATACTTGAGTCATCCCGTTTCGCGGATATTTGCTTCCAGGTTTTTCATGACAACCGCCTTTTCGGATGCCCGTTACGGGCAAGCGCCGGTTTATTACCGGACTCGCGCCGCGCTGACATTCAGTGCGCCGATGTTCACCAATGCTTTGATCATGCCGTACTTCCCAGTCTGGCTGAAATCGTTGAGCCTTGCCGACTGGCAGATCGGCATGATCACCGGGGTTCCGCTGATCGTTCGCGTGATTGTCGCGCCCATCGTGGCAGCACTTTCTGACAGGATTGGCGAGCGCGCGGTTGTGCTCTTCTGGTCTGGCGTGATGTCGGTCATCACCTTCGGGGCACTGTTCTACACGGTTGCGTTCTGGCCGGTCCTTCTGGTCTACGGCATTCTCGGCGCGTTCTATTCACCCTACACACCCATTGCCGAGTCGCTGATGATGACCGGCGCGCGACGCTGGCGCTATAATTACGGCCACATGCGCATGTGGGGTTCGCTGACATTCGTCGTGTCGACGCTCCTCGGCGGTTTCCTCATTGGCAGCGATGGCGCCTCGATGGTCTTGCCGTCGGTTCTGTTTGGTTTCTTCCTGACCGTGCTCGGCGGGCTTATCGCGCCGCGCACAGGCCAGAGCCGTCTGAAACCCATTCCGGCGCCTGCCGTGGTGCCGCCATCTGAACGCGTGTTTCGCAAGCCCGATTTCCTGCTTGTCATGATTGGCGTTACGTTGTCGGCTTCAAGCCACGCCATGCTCTACACATTCTCCACGATCTACTGGGAGCAGATCGGCTTTACCGGGTCCCAGATCGGCATCTTCTGGAGCGCAGGTGTTCTTGCAGAAGTGTGCGTTTTCATGATTTCCGGCTGGTTGCTTCGTCACTTCAGCGTCTGGCAGCTGATCTTTGCCGGGACGCTGATGTCGATCGTGCGGTGGTCGACATTCCCGCTGATCCACAGTTTCTGGCTGTTCATACCGTTGCAGTGTCTGCACGCATTCACGTTTGCAACGGCGCACCTCGGCTTGCAGGCGACGATCGTGAACCGCGTGCCGGAGAATCAGGAAGCGACCGCACAAGGTCTCTATTTCTTCTACGGCAACGTGTTCCTGGCCGCCTCCACCTTCTTCTGCGGCTTTGTCTTCAGCCGATTCGGCGGAACCGGCTTCCTCTTCATGTGCCTGCTCGCCATGGCCGGAACACTTTCAGTGCTCGCGGCGTGGCTTCTTCAGCCCCACAGGCGTGCCTCTGGCGGGAAAACCAGCGAGTCGCGATAGACAAGACCCGGCTCCCGGTCTCGTGCCAGAAGGAGTGGCCCGTCGAGGTCTATGAAGTCTGCATCCTGTGCAAGTAGCACGGCCGGCGCCATGGCCAGTGACGTGCCGACCATGCAGCCGACCATGATGTCGTAACCCAGCATGCGGGCGCGATCCTTCATCTTCAGCGCTTCGGTCAGACCGCCGGCCTTGTCGAGCTTGATGTTCACCGCCTCGTAGCGGCCGCGCAGGGCTTCCAGCCCTTCCGTCTCGTGGGCGCTTTCGTCTGCGCAGACGGGCACGGGATGCGCAATTTTCTCCAGATAACCGTCTCGGCCCGCCGGAAGCGGCTGTTCGATCAGCGCAATGCCGCATTCGGCAGCGACGCTGAAGTGTTCGACGATATTGGTCTCGGTCCAGCCCTCGTTCGCATCGAGCACGATCACCGAATTGGGTGCCGCGGCCCTCACGGCGCGCATGCGCGAGATGTCGTTTTCGGTGCCCACCTTTACCTTCAAAAGCTTGCGATGGGCCCATTTGGCCGTCTGTGCCGCCATTGCCTCGGGTTCACCGAGCGAAATCGTGTAGGCTGTCACCAGCGGCTGTGGTGCCGACAGGCCGACGACGGTCGAAACCGCAACACCACTTCGCTTCGCCTCGAGGTCCCAGAGCGCGCAGTCGACTGCGTTGCGTGCCGCTCCGGGCTTCATCAGCGTCTGCAAAAGGACGCGCTCGAGCCCGTCCTCGATCATGGGAATGATGGCCTCGATTTCAGCCATGACACTTTCCATGCTCTCACCGTACCGGCGATAGGGAACGCACTCGCCACGCCCTTTGAAATGTCCATCGGCGATGGTGCAGACAATCACCTCTGCGGACGTCTTGGAGCCACGCGAGATCGTGAAGCTTCCATCGACCGGAAAGCTTTCCATTGTGGCTTCGGCGTAACGGATCATGATTTTGCCTGAGTTGATAAGACTAAATAATGCGGTAAGGACTGGAGAGGCAGCCGCGGACCTCTATATAAGACTCACGCGGCGTGCGCCAGCCAACAGGGCCGGCAGTGAATTTATCGAGTCGAACACGGGGCCTGATCGTTTGTCCGCAGATCTAGCGACATTTGAAGTTCTGGACCAAGGCAACGGTCGTACGGTCCGGCTCGTCGGCGACTGGCGTCAGGCTGGTATCCACAAGGCTGGCGACCGCTTGATGGCGCTTGGTACGGCCGATTATGCCGGCAGGACGACGATCGATATGGAGGCCGTCACCGATCTCGACACGTCCGGTGCCTGGCTCGTGCGACGTCTGGCAACCGCCTCTGCAGGCGGTACGGAAATCGTCAATGCAGCCCAGATGCATGTTGACCTCGTACGCTCTCTGCCGGAGACGCTGAAGCAGATCGAGCCGATCGCAGTATCCAGGCAGACCCTTTTCGAGCGCCTTTTTTCGCCGGTCGGCCGCGTGACCATGGACCTCTGGGGTGATGTGCTGCTGGCCATGCATATCCTCGGCTCCGCCGTGCGAGGCGCGCAGCTGAAGTTTGGCCGCAAATCCGGCGTTTCTCCGGCGTCCTTCGTGAACCAGCTTGATCACATGGGTGTGCGCGCGGTTTCGATCATCATCCTGATGAGCTTTCTGATCGGCGCCATCATCGCCCAGCAGGGCGCATTTCAGTTGCGTTATTTCGGCGCCGAAGTGTTTGTTGTCGATCTCGTCGGCATTCTGCAGTTACGTGAGATCGGCGTTCTGTTGACGGCGATCATGATCGCGGGCCGATCAGGAAGCGCCATTACCGCCGAAATCGGCTCCATGAAGATGCGCGAGGAAATCGACGCATTGACCGTCATGGGGCTTAACCCGGTCGGCGTTCTCATTTTCCCGAGGCTCGTGGCGTTGGTCATCGCTCTGCCTCTGCTGACCATACTTGCCAACTTTGCCGCATTGGCGGGCGCTGCAGTCGTGACTTGGGTCTATTCCGGCATCACGCTTGAGGTTTTCCTCCAGCGCCTGCGCCACGCGATCGACTATTCGACGATCATGGCCGGACTGCTCAAGGCGCCGTTCATGGCGCTGATCATCGGTATCGTCGCGGCCGTCGAGGGTCTCAAGGTCGGCGGCAGCGCCGAATCGCTCGGCCGCCGGGTAACGTCGTCGGTCGTCCGGTCCATTTTCGTGGTCATTCTCGTGGACGGGCTCTTCGCCATGTTCTACGCGGCCATCAAGTTCTGAGGTGGCAAGTGGCGCTGGATGAAACGAACAATGCGGGTAGGGCCGATCCGGAGATCATCCTTTCGGTGCGTGGGGTAACCGTCGCATTTGGCAACAATGTCGTGCTCGACAACCTGGATCTCGATGTCCGGCGCGGCGAAATCCTCGGATTCGTTGGCGCATCCGGCACGGGCAAGTCGGTGCTGATGCGCACCATCCTCAAACTGGTTCCCCGCCGTTCGGGCACGATCAGCATCCTCGGCCATGATTATGACACGCTTGATGCCAAGGGTCGCACGGAGATGGATACGCGCCTTGGCGTGCTCTTCCAGCATGGCGCACTCTTTTCGGCGCTGACGGTCAAGGAGAACATCCAGTTGCCGATGCGCGAATATCTCGATCTTTCGCCGAAGCTGATGGACGAGTTTGCGCGGCTGAAAATCGAGCTGGTTGGCTTGCAGCCGGATGCGGCCGACAAGTTTCCCTCGGAACTGTCAGGCGGCATGATCAAGCGCGCCGCACTGGCCCGCGCGCTGGCGCTTGATCCGGACCTTGTCTTTCTCGACGAACCGACGTCGGGTCTTGATCCCATCGGTGCGGCAGAGTTCGATGACCTGATTGCCCGGCTGCGCGATACGCTGGGCCTGACCGTCTACATGGTCACCCACGATCTCGACAGTCTGTTTTCGGTCTGCGACCGTATTGCTGTCCTGGGCAAGAAAAAGGTGATGGTCGAGGGAACGATTGAGGACATGCTCGCGTTTGACGATCCGTGGGTCCAGTCCTATTTCCGGGGGAAAAGAGCAAGAAGCATTGTACCGCCCGACACGAACGGGCATTGATAACATAAGGAATGGGCGGCACGACTGCTCGATGACCGGATAGATGGAAACAAAGGCAAATTACGCAATCGTGGGATTTTTCACCGTGGCGGTCATCGCTGCGGCGTTTGTGTTCGTCTACTGGATGTCGCTTTATGGCCGCTCCGGCCCCGTGACAGATCTGATCGTTCGCATCCCGGGCTCGGCCAACGGCCTTTCCGTCGGATCACCCGTGCGCTTCAACGGTATCCAGATCGGCTCGGTGAAATCGCTGGCCATCGATGCCAGCGATCCGAATTATTCCGTGGCCTTCACCGAGGTGAGCGCAGATGCGCCGATCTACGAATCGACCCGCGCGATCCTTGAAATTCAGGGCCTGACCGGCGCAGCCTATATCGAACTTTCGGGCGGCAAGCCGGGTGGTGTCAACATTCTGGAAGAGGCCCGCAAGACGGGACGCTCGCCGATGCTGCTGGCTGACCAGTCCAGCGTGACAAACCTGTTGGCAACGGCCGACAAGATCCTGAAGCGCGCCGACAGTGCCATTGGAGATATCCAGTCGTTCACGTCCGAAGCGCGGGATCCGCTGACAAAGACGGTTCAGAACGCCGAGACCTTCAGCAAGGCGCTTGCCGACAATGCAGATGGCGTCGACAAGTTCCTCGAAAGCGTGGGGCAGCTGTCGAAGACCATTAATGGCCTTTCCGGCAGGCTCGATTCGGTACTTGCCTCGGTCGATGGTCTGGTGAAGGCTGTCGATCCCAAGAAGATCGACAGCATCCTGACCAATGCAGACACGATCACGGCAAATCTCGCGACGAGCACTGCCGAGATCAAGACATCGCTCGACAAGTTCAACAAGGCGGCTGACAGCATCACGACGGTGGCGACCTCGGCCAACGAAACGATCGCCAAGGCCAACAAGATCATCGACAGCATCGATCCGCAGAAGATTGCGGGCTCGGTCGACAACGCCTCCCAGGCGATTGCCGATGCGCGTGCTGCGGTTGCCAGCGTGAAGGCCGTGACCGATGACATCGGCCAGCGCAAGGACCAGATCAACCAGGCGATCACGGATGCGACCGAGCTTGCAGCCAAGCTCAACAAGGCGTCGAACCGCATCGATGGAATTCTGGCCAAGGTGGATGGCATGATGGGCTCTGGCGACGGATCGTCCCTCATGAGCCAGGCCAAGGAAACGCTCGAGGCCTACAAGAAGGTTGCTGATACGCTGAACAGTAAGATTGGACCTATTGCGGACAATCTGGCGCGCTTCTCGCAGTCCGGGCTGACAAACATCCAGTCGCTGGTTGACGATACCAAGCGGACGGTCAACAATCTGAATGACACGATCACCAATCTCGACAAGGACCCGCAACGCCTTCTTTTCGGCGGCGACAAGGTCAAGACGTTCGATGGACGGGTGCGGCGTTAATTCACGCGACGAGGTTTGGCCAGCGGCGTTCAGTCCGCATCGGCCAGCATGATAAAGGAATTGGGCATTTCAGGTGGAGCGCTTTCGCCCTGGCTGCCCCGGTGCAATGAGTGAGGGTTTCGGCGTGCAGACGATGATGACGAAGCGGTTTGCGTACGGGGCTGGCGTCTTTGCCTTGTCTGCGCTTCTTTCGGCCTGTGCATCTGCGCCGGCAAAGGATACCTTTGGCCTGACGTCATCTCCTGCCGTCTCTGGTCCCGCCCGAACCGGCAGGCAGGTCCTGATCGCCGATCCGGTCGCGGTCAAGATGCTCGATTCCGACAATATCGTCGTGCGTGTCTCCGACCAGGAATTCCAGTATCTGGGCACTGCTCAGTGGAGCGACCGTCTGCCCAAGGTGGTTCAGCTGAAGATTGCCCAGGCCTTCAGCAATTCCGGCAAGGTGGCAGCGGCCGGTTTGCCGGGCGAAGGGCTGGCGATCGACTATCAGATCCAGACCACGATCCAGAACTTCGAAATAGCCGCCAACGGCGGTACGGCAAACGTGACGATCGCCGCACGCCTGCTGAACGACCGCAATGGCCAGGTGAAGGCTTCGAAGGTCTTCCACGCCTCGGTGCCGGTATCCGGCTCGGGTGACAAGGCGTTCGTCGCCTCGCTTGATCAGGCATTTGCCAATGTGACCGGGCAATTGGTCAACTGGGCGCTTTCGGTCATGTGAACCGGGCTGTCGCCGGTTACGCGCCCATCGCCTTTTCGAAAATCTCGACGATTTCGAAGACCGCGCGATTGGGCGGCACGTTTGCGGTGATGTTGGTCTTGTACCGAGGTAGATCGCGCAGGATCTGGCGCACAGCCTGACCGGTGTCCTTTCGGAAGCTCTTCACGACCACGCCGACTCCCTTGTCTCTCACCCAGTCCGGATTGGGTCGTTCCTGCGGCATCGTATTTGCGTTCTTTTCGACAATCACGGGCAGACCGGCGTGGATTGCCTCTGCGATGCTGCCGGGTCCCGGCTTGCCGATGAAGAAATCGGCGAGCCTCATGTAGTCGGCGACATTCTGGACGAAGCCGATGGCCGCACAACCAGGCCGACCCTGGAGGTCTTCCATCAGGGCGCGGTTCTTGCCGCACATCACAATGGTCTGGATGCCAAGACCCGTTTTGTCGATCTGGCTCAGGATTGCTTCTGTTGCTCGCGAGGATCCGTTCCCGCCAAACATGACGAGACCGGTGGGCGCGTCGGCACGCAGACCAAGAGCCCTGTGGTCTGGCGCATCAGGTGCAGGCTGGCAGTAGAAGCTTTCCTTCAGAACCATGCCCGAGACGAGATGCAGGTTTTCATCACGATAGAAACCGGTCCCGAGCGCCTGACGGTAGGCAATGTCGGTGCCGCAGATGATGGACTGGTCCTGATCTTCCATCCAGAAATGGGGCGGGCAGTCCGCGAAGTCCGTAATCACGGTGAAGTAGGGGACATTGGCGTGGACTCGCCTTAGCGCGCCGAAAAGCGCCCAGTTGAAATTGGGAATGACGGAAACGACAAGGTCTGGCCGCGTCGTGCCCGGGCTTTTCCAGCGGCGCGCCAGCAGCGCTTCGATCTCGGTGGAATAGCGGGCGATGAACTTCTGCAGCACGGGAAGGATGGTTGCCATGCCCGTCGTCACACCGCGCCTGAGCGCGTTGTTGTAGATGTCCTGCGCCTGAATGGGTTCCATCGACAGTCCGGGCGCAACCGGCAAGAGAAGCCGTTTGATCGAACCTGTCAGCCGCTGCGTCAATCGGTAGACGGGATCGATCGGTTCGAGAAGTGCCTGCAGGTCGACAGGCACGACTGTCCAGCCGGGATGGGTCTTCTCGATCAGCCGTGTCAGGGCCGTCAGCGCATTGCGGTGGCCGCCTCCTGCATCGAAGTAGAAGATTTCAATGCACTTTTCCCTGGTGCCGGGAGAATGAGACAACGGCCTGCCCTTCGGTCATTTCAACGCGATCTGCGCGGGACCATCCAAGTATTACAATTTGACGGAAGTTTTGTGACAGCGCCGAAGCAGGGCATGTTCGACGGGGAACTGCCGGGCGAATGTCTCTCCCGGCAGCCGCAATTCATCTATTTTTTCTTGAAGATCGCATGATCGAGGCCAAGCGGCCCGCCACCGGCAAATGCGAGATACAGAAAGACGAAGCAAAAAAGTATGGCTGCGTCGCCGCCGTTCAGCGCCGGAAAGAACGAGCGAGGCATGTGGGCCATGAAATAGGCGAATGCCATCTCACCGGACAGGATGAAGGCCGCGATCCGTATGAACAACCCGACCGTGACCGCCAAGCCCAAAACGAGCTCGAGAAGGCCTGCAAGCCCCATCAGAGACAGGATGGCGACGGTGCCATGATCCGAAGGCGGAAAGTTCAGCAGTTTTTGTGTCCCGTGCTCGAGAAACGTGATGCCGGCGACGAACCTCAACAAGGAAAGGACCGTAGGCGCATATGGCGAGTTCGATTTCAGGAATTCGGGTAGGTTCATTGTTGCCTCTGATTTGCATGTGGGGCTCCTCCCTGGACACGGTTAAACGAGCGAGTCGGAGGATATTGCGGCGGGGCGCCGTCTAAATTGGCCCTTCAAGCAATTGTGAATGCGCGTGATCGACGTCGACCTGTCGTCCATTGATGCAAACGCCGCTTTCGCCACACGGGCCGACGCATTCCAGTCTTGCCCTTGGCCTCTGAGGCCTTTAAGAGCTTGGCCCTTACTGGTTTTACTGCTGCTGAATGAAAGAGGCTGCCCCATGAGCGCGACTGAAGGCTTTTTCACAAGAACTCTTGCCGAAGTTGATCCGGATATCTTCGGTGCCATCGAAAAGGAGCTGGGTCGCCAGCGCCACGAGATCGAGCTGATTGCATCTGAAAACATCGTCTCGCGCGCCGTTCTGGAAGCGCAGGGCTCGATCATGACGAACAAGTATGCCGAAGGCTATCCGGGCAAGCGCTACTACGGCGGCTGCCAGTTCGTCGATATCGCAGAAGAACTCGCCATCGAGCGCGCCAAGAAGCTGTTCGGCGTCAACTTCGCCAACGTACAGCCGAACTCCGGCTCGCAGATGAACCAGGCCGTGTTTCTCGCGCTGCTGCAGCCGGGCGACACCTTCATGGGCCTCGACCTCAACTCGGGCGGTCACCTGACCCACGGCTCGCCGGTCAACATGTCTGGCAAGTGGTTCAACGTCGTGTCCTATGGCGTGCGTGAAGACGATCACCAGCTCGACATGGACGACGTCGCCGAAAAGGCGTTGAAGTTCAAGCCGAAGCTCATCATTGCCGGCGGCACGGCCTATTCCCGCATCTGGGACTGGAAGCGTTTTCGCGAGATCGCCGATTCGGTTGGCGCGTACCTCATGGTCGACATGGCCCACATTGCAGGTCTTGTCGCAGGCGGCCAGCATCCGTCGCCGTTCCCGCATTGCCATGTCGCAACCTCCACCACGCACAAGTCGCTGCGTGGCCCGCGCGGCGGCATGATCCTGACTAACGACGAGGATCTGGCGAAGAAGTTCAACTCTGCCGTCTTCCCTGGTCTCCAGGGCGGCCCGCTGATGCATGTCATCGCGGCTAAGGCAGTTGCATTCGGTGAAGCGCTGCAGCCTTCCTTCAAGGACTATGCCGCGCAGGTCGTGAAGAATGCCAAGGCACTGGCCGATACGCTGATCAGCCATAACCTTGATATCGTTTCCGGCGGCACCGACAACCACTTGATGCTGGTTGACCTTCGTAAGAAGAACGCCACAGGCAAGCGCGCGGAAGCCGGCCTCGGCCGTGCTTACATCACCTGCAACAAGAACGGCATTCCGTTCGACCCTGAAAAGCCGTTTGTCACCTCCGGCGTCCGTCTCGGCACGCCTGCCGGCACGACCCGCGGTTTCAAGGAAGCCGAGTTCAAGGAAATCGGTAACCTGATCGTCGAGGTTCTTGACGGTCTCAAGATCGCCAACTCCGACGAAGGCAATGCCTCGGTCGAAGCATCGGTGCGCGGCAAGGTGGTTGACCTGACGAAGCGCTTCCCTATGTATTCTTACATGGGTTGATGATAATGGTCCCGCGCGGGCTGCCTTTGGCCCGCGCGGAAACCAATTTAGGGTCCTGATCCAACTGTATTCAGGCACTAGTGGAATGAATTTGACATTTGATCCCCGCATGCAGCGAGCGATAAAATCAAATGTCAAATTCGTAAATTCCACTAGAATCATAAAGTTTCTAGTGGTTTAACCGATTGCAACATTTGCTCTGGAGTTTGCATAACCGGGATGCAAATGTTGGAATCAAACCACTAGCATACGAGGAGTTCTTCGATGCGATGCCCCTATTGTGGATCGCTGGACAGTCAGGTGAAGGACTCCAGACCCGCGGAAGATTCCGCAGCCATCCGCAGACGCCGTATCTGCCCCGATTGCGGTGGGCGGTTCACGACATTCGAGCGCGTCCAGTTGCGTGAACTCATGGTCATCAAGAAGACGGGCCGCCGTGTTCCATTTGACCGCGACAAGCTTGTTCGCTCTTTTGAAATTGCGCTGCGTAAACGCCCTGTCGATAGAGACCGCATCGAGCGGGCCGTGTCCGGTATCGTGCGAAGGCTCGAAAGCACCGGTGACACCGAAATTCCATCGGAAGAAATTGGCCTGCAGGTGCTGGAAGCGCTGAAATCGCTCGATGACGTGGGCTTCATTCGCTACGCCTCTGTCTATCGCGACTTCACGCATATCGAAGATTTCGCCCAGGTTCTCTCCGAGGTGAACGCGAAGATCGCGCGCGATACGGCGGGCGAGCACTGAAGCATGACCGCTTGCCACGCCGATGACGTCGGCTTCATGGCCGAAGCGATCGCACTTGCCTCGACCCATATCGGACAGACCGGAACAAATCCGTCCGTCGGTTGCGTGATCGTCAGGGATGGAGCGGTTGTCGGGCGCGGCGTGACTGCGCTGTCCGGTCGCCCGCACGCCGAGACGCAGGCATTGACCGAAGCGGGAGGCCTCGCGCGCGGAGCCACCGCCTATGTGACGCTGGAACCCTGTTCGCATTTCGGCAAGACGCCGCCATGCGCAGATGCGCTGGTTCGCGCCGGCATTGCGCGCGTGGTCGTTGCCGTCCTCGATCCGGATCCGCGAGTCAGCGGCAATGGCATGAAGCGACTGCAGGACGCCGGTATCGATGTTGAATGCGGGCTGTTGGAAGCATCGGCCCGACGGGGTCTGGCGGCCTATTTGACGCGACAGACCAGGGGCAGGGCGCACGTCACGCTGAAACTGGCCGTCTCCAAAGACGGTATGCTGGGTAAGAAAGGCGAGGGTCAGGTCAAAATCACCGGCCCTGAGGCGCGGCAATCCGTGCAACTTCTTCGCGCCGAAAGCGATGCGATCCTTGTCGGCATTGGCACGGCGTTGGCCGATGACCCGGAACTGACATGCCGCCTGCCGGGTCTTGAAGGGCGTTCGCCTGTGCGCATCATTCTGGATCGCGGGTTAATGCTTGCTGAGAAATCGCGGCTGGTTCAGACCGCCGGGCTCGTTCCGGTCATTGCCGTCACCGATGCGGCGACCGGACCCGCCGACTTTGTGGCGCGACGCGACGCACTGCAGCAGGCGGGTGTCGAAATCCTGCAGGCGCCGAGCCTCGAAGCGCTGCTGATCGAGCTGGCAGAGCGAGGAATTAGCAGCGTGATGGTTGAAGGTGGCGCATCAGTTGCTACATCATTGCTCAACGAAGGGCTGGTGGACCGGATCTGGCTGTTTGAGGGAACCCCCGTTGTGGGTGAAGGCGGTGTCCGCTCTCCCTTGTTGCCGGGTGTTGGGCCTGACGGCTTCACGATCATATCGGATGAAATGGTTGGCGCGGACCGCCTGCGGATTTTTGAAAGGAACGAATGACATGTTCACGGGAATCGTCACGGATGTCGGGACCGTCTCCAAGGTAGAGCCACTGGCGGAAGGTCTGCGGCTGCGCATTTCCACGGCCTACGATCCAAAGACGATCGACATCGGCGCATCGATTTCACATTCGGGAATTTGCCTGACGGTTGTAACGCTGCCTGCCGAAAGCGCGAACGAGCGCTGGTATGAGGTCGAGGCTTGGGAAGAGGCGATCCGCCTGACGACGATCGGTCGCTGGGTCGAAGGTACCCGCGTCAATCTGGAACGTGCGCTCAAGATCGGCGATGAACTGGGCGGGCACATCGTTTCCGGTCATGTCGACGGCAAGGCCGAGATCGTGGCAATCGAGGCAGAGGGTGATGCCACGCGATTTACGCTGCGCGTCCCGGACGCCTTTGCGAGGTTCGTTGCGCCCAAGGGCTCGGTGGCGCTTGATGGAACATCGCTGACCGTCAATGCAGTCTCCGCGACGCAATTCGACATTCTTCTGATCCGCCACACACTTGAAGTCACCACCTGGGGTGACCGGAAGGTCGGCGACGAGGTCAATTTCGAGATCGACACCATGGCGCGCTATGCCGCGCGGCTCGCCGAGTTCAAGTAGCGCAGCTCCCCTGGGGTCAAATCCAAATCCTGATTGAGTTTTGACCCCAGGGTCAATCCAGTAAGTGCGGCGTATCAGGCAAAAAAAACCCTCCGCACTGGAGACGCGGAGGGCTTCGGGACGGATACCAATCGACTGAGAGGGACCGGCCAGAACTGCTTACCCAGAACTGCTTACATCGTGTAGAAGACGATGCCGCCATCGGTTGCCACGTCCGCGCCGGCGACATCATTTACGCTGATGTTCTGTTTGGCGAGCGCCTGTTCCAGGCCGCGGTTCGATTTGATCGCGGCCCGCAATGCCGAAAGCTGGCTGGGATCCAACTGGTCTGCATCGGAGATGCTCTGCGCTTCGGCTGAATTCAACTCGGCCGTCGACATCACATTGATCGGCCCACCGCGCCAGGCGCGAACGGCATTGGCGGTTGGATCATCGGTGACCGTCGAAGACGAGACGGCAGACTTGTGCATGGAATGTGCCTCGGCAACACCTGCCACGCCGACGACAGAGCTTGCGGCAAGGAAGCTTGCGATTGCCAAAACACCAGTGTTCTTGAAATTCGAATACATCGGACCATTCCTTCCTGAGGATAGGCTGCAGCAACTTGGGAGCGTGTGCCGCCTTCAGGCTTCGGACGCTACGCCTCGGTATGAAGCGCATGTGAGACGTCCCGGAGCCGATCGGCGACGTCTTGATCCGGATATGGCATCAAGAGCGCCGTCGACAACAGAAAATTAGTGGCCGTACGAAAGCTTCTCAAGTTAAATGGATGTAATAACGCAATGATTTCATTAAAGTATTTTCACGAATTGCGACATAATTCCGCCCATGTCCGGTCGAAGGCCCGGCCTTCAAGCCCCTGGAGCCGCCCCTTTTGACAGTGAGAAGGATCAAGCCCTGCGCGAGCGCAGGGGTGCCATGCGCCGAATTTGCTTGCCAATCGGCCGAATGCGTGGTTTGACCGCGCCAATCCTGCATATCAAACTGATTTTCCCGAGAGGTGAATGATGGCCGACGAACTCACGCCACATCTTCTGATCGTTGAAGCCCGCTTTTACGATGATCTTTCCGACGCGCTGCTCGAAGGTGCAACCGAGGCACTCAAGGAAGCCGGCGCCAGCTTTGACCTCGTGACAGTCCCCGGTGCGCTCGAAATCCCGGCGGCCATTGCCATGGCGCTCGATGGCGCCGATGCCGGTGGTGTCGTCTATGATGGCTTCATTGCCCTGGGCATGGTCATTCGTGGTGAAACCTACCATTTCGACGTCGTATCGAACGAATCCTCCCGCGCGCTCATGGACCTTTCGGTGAGCGAATCCCTGCCGATCGGCAATGGGATCCTGACGGTTGAAAATGAGGAGCAGGCTTGGGCACGCGTTCGTCGCAGCGAACTGGACAAGGGTGGATTTGCCGCTCGCGCCGCCCTGACCATGATTGCGCTCAAGCAGAAGTTCGGCGGGTAAGACATGGCAAGCGATGGCAATGCAAAGCCGGTAAAGCCTGCCAACCAGCGCGGCGCGGCTCGCCTGGCGGCCGTTCAGGCTCTCTACCAGATGGATGTCGGCGGCGCTGGCGTGCTTGAGGTCGTGTCCGAATACGAGACCTATCGCCTCGGGCAGGAAGTGGATGGCGCACAATACCTGAAGGCGGATGCGTCCTGGTTCCGTTCGATTGTTTCCGGTGTCGTTCGCGACCAGCTCAAGCTCGACCCGATGATCACGCAGGCCTTGCTGGAAGGCTGGACCCTTTCGCGCCTCGATAGCACCGTCCGTGCAATTTTGCGTGCAGGCGCATTCGAATTGCTCGAACGCAAGGACGTACCCGTTGCGGTGATTGTAAACGAGTATGTCGAGATCACGCAGGCCTTCTTTGAAGAAGATGAGCCAAAGCTGGTCAATGCTGTGCTCGACCGTCTGGCAAAGCAGATCCGCAGCTAATTTCGCTGCGCCCGTCTGCCAATGTTCGGGCGCGCGAAACAATCTCGGGTGAGGGGGCGTTGATTTTATCTGCCCTCGAGGGGGCATCATGACGGTATCGAGCGGCGGGCTTGATGACGTTCTTTCACGCGCAAAGCGCAATGTCGCAATCCTGACCGCAGCGCAGGCGGTCCAGGGTGCTGTCTCTCCCCTGGCGATCTCCCTTGGCGGGCTTGTCGGCTACCAGTTGCTCGGACCCGACAAGGCGCTTGCGACGGCACCGTCCACCGGCCTCAATATCGGAACGGCCGTCGGTGCCGCACTGTCTGCGATCATCCTGAAATATCTCGGCCGCAAACACGGCTTCATTGTCGGTGCCTTGATCGCGGCCTGCGGCGCGGCCCTTGCCGCCATTGCGCTCATTCGCATGGATTTCTGGATGTTTGTTGCCGCTCTCATGCTGATCGGTATCTCGTCCGGCTTTACCCAGAAGTACAGGTTTGCGGCGGCGGATGCCTCGCCATCCTTTTACAAGGCAACCGCAATCTCCTGGATCCTCGTCGGCGGCATCGTCTCAGCCGTTATCGGTCCCCAACTGGCGATCTGGATGCGGGACCAGTTGCCGGGCGTTCCGTTTGCCGGTGCCTTCCTCGCGGTGATCCCGCTCACCCTGATTTCAACCGCAATCCTCTCATTCCTGCATGTAGCGGATCCGACAGATCGCTCCGAGCATCACCAGACCTCACGTCCACTGGCCCAAATCGTGGCGACACCACGTTTCCTGACAGGCCTTCTCTGTGGCGTGAGTGCTTCTTCGCTCATGACATTCATGATGACCGGGGCACCGCTCGCCATGGTCATCGGCTGTGGCTATTCAACGGAGATGTCGACGCTCGGCATCCAGTGGCATGTGCTGGCCATGTTCGCCCCGAGTTTCGTCACCGGAAAGCTGATTGTTCGCTTCGGCGTGGAACGTGTCGTGGCGGCCGGGCTGGTCCTTCTGATGCTTTGTGCCATTGTTGCGGTCAGTGGCATTGCACTCTGGAATTTCTGGGGTTCACTCGTGCTTCTGGGTGTTGGCTGGAATTTTGGTTTCATCGGCGCGACCGCCATCGTGGCGTCGAGTTACAAACAGGCCGAGGCAGACAAGGTCCAGGGTTTCCACGATATCGTCCTCTTTTCGGTGGTGGCGCTTGCGTCCCTTTCGGCGGGAAAGGTTTTCAGCAGTTTCGGCTGGAACGTGATGACGCTGATCACCTGGCCCGTCTGCATCGTCTGCCTTGTCGCTCTTGCAGCCCTGCGCCGCAATCGCCCCCGCCTTCCCAGGGCGGACTGATTCCCGCCGAACGCGACTGAAATTCGCATCCCATTCTTCTTGCAAGCCTCCGGCCGCTGGTCGGCGGATGCCTGTTTGTGCCTGAAAAACCGGCATTTCCTGGTATTGTTGATCTCGCGCAAAGTGCGGAACGCTCTGTGACCTAATTTTCGGTTCGCGTGGAGGAGGCGGGGCTTGACGCAACCGGTTCCGCCACGCACTCTCAGCGCGCAAGCTGAATTCTTCTTGTCGGCAAGCCGGAAGAGGAACGGCAGTCACAGGGGTCCGCGCGGTTGGGAGGCTGCGTGGCTGAAGGAGGAAATTGCGAATGACGATACTATTCGGCGTAATTGTGTGTGGCTTGCTTTCCGTGGTTTACGCCATGTGGGCGACCCAGTCAGTGCTGGCTGCCGACCAGGGCAATGAAAGAATGCAGGAAATCGCGGGCTATATCCGCGAAGGTGCGCAGGCCTATCTGACGCGCCAGTACAAGACGATCGCCATTGTTGGCGTCATTGTGTTTATCGCGGCTTGGGTTCTGCTTTCGGGCGCTGCCGCCGTCGGCTTCCTGGTCGGCGCGGTTCTCTCCGGCGCTGCTGGTTTCATCGGCATGCATGTTTCGGTTCGGGCGAACGTACGCACCGCGCAGGCTGCTTCCAAGAGCCTGGCTGGCGGTCTGGACATCGCCTTCAAGTCCGGCGCGATCACGGGCATGCTGGTGGCTGGCCTCGCGCTTCTGGGCGTGTCGGTCTACTATTATGTCCTCACAGGCATACTTCATTATGAAAACGGCTCGCGTGAGGTTGTCGACGCTCTCGTCGCACTCGGCTTCGGCGCATCGCTGATCTCGATCTTTGCTCGCCTTGGCGGCGGCATCTTCACCAAGGGTGCAGACGTGGGTGGGGACCTCGTCGGCAAGGTGGAAGCCGGTATCCCGGAAGATGACCCGCGCAACCCCGCAACGATTGCCGACAACGTGGGCGACAACGTGGGCGACTGCGCAGGCATGGCAGCCGACCTTTTCGAGACCTATGCGGTCTCGGTCGTCGCAACGATGGTTCTTGCGGCCATCTTCTTTGCTGGAACGGCAGCGCTCGATAGCGCCATGATCTATCCGCTCGCCATCTGCGCCGGTTCGATCATCACCTCGATTGTGGGCACTTTCTTCGTCAAGCTTGGCTCGAACCAGTCGATCATGGGCGCTCTCTACAAGGGCCTCATCGTCACTGGCATCCTGTCGATCATCAGCCTTGGCGGCGCAACGTCTCTCACCGTAGGCTGGGGTGAAATCGGCACGGTCAACGGGGTCGCTATCACAGGCAAGAACCTCTTCATTTCCGGTGTCATCGGCCTGATCGTCACGGCTTTGATCGTGGTCATCACCGAATACTACACCGGCACGAACAAGCGTCCGGTCAACTCGATCTCGCAGGCGTCTGTGACGGGTCACGGCACAAACGTGATCCAGGGTCTTGCCGTTTCGCTGGAATCAACTGCGCTGCCGGCAATCGTCATCGTCGGCGGCATCATCGCCACCTACCAGCTTGGTGGCCTTTTCGGCACCGGTATTGCGGTCACTGCGATGCTTGGTCTGGCAGGCATGATCGTCGCGCTCGACGCCTTCGGTCCGGTGACCGATAACGCGGGCGGCATTGCTGAAATGTCGGAGCTGCCCTCGGATGTGCGCAAGGTCACCGACGCGCTCGATGCCGTCGGCAACACCACGAAGGCTGTGACCAAGGGTTACGCGATCGGTTCTGCCGGTCTCGGCGCGCTGGTGCTCTTTGCAGCCTATTCGAACGACCTGCAGTTTTTCGCAAGTCACGCCGATCGCTATCCGTACTTCGCCGACGTCGGCCAGATCTCATTCGATCTGTCCAACCCTTACGTCGTTGCAGGGCTGATCTTCGGCGGCCTCATTCCCTACCTGTTTGGCGGTATCGCTATGACGGCTGTGGGTCGTGCGGCAGGTTCGATCGTTGAGGAAGTCCGCAGTCAGTTCAAGGCAAAGCCGGGCATCATGGCAGGCACCGAAAAGCCGGACTACGGCCGTGCGGTGGACATTCTGACCAAGGCTGCAATCCGCGAAATGATCATTCCTTCGCTCCTGCCTGTTCTGGCGCCGATCGTGGTCTATTTCGGTGTGCTGCTCATCTCCGGCTCGAAGGCCTCGGCTTTTGCAGCACTTGGTGCGTCGCTGCTCGGCGTGATCGTCAACGGTCTGTTCGTGGCTATCTCGATGACCTCGGGCGGTGGTGCCTGGGATAACGCCAAGAAGTCCTTTGAAGATGGCTTCGTAGACAAGGACGGCGTTCGCCACCTCAAGGGCTCGGACGCCCACAAGGCCTCCGTCACCGGTGATACCGTCGGCGATCCCTACAAGGATACCGCCGGTCCTGCCGTAAACCCTGCGATCAAGATCACCAATATCGTGGCACTTCTGCTGCTGGCGATCCTCGCCTGAGTGCGATCACGCCAAGCTGGAAAAGAAAACGCCCGCTGCAAGTGCAGCGGGCGTTTTGATTTGGTCCCGTCGGATACTGGTCAGTACATGTTCTTCGTGTTCGTACCGCCAAAGAAGTCCTGAACGGCTGCACGACCGGTGGCGCCGCCGCTGCCTGCGCCCAGCATGCGCTGCAGGAACGAGATTTCCTGGCCGCCTGTCGGCGTGGTCCGCGAGATCATGTCAAAGACCTTGCCGTCCTTCATCGTGTAGTTCGACAGCTTGGCGACATTGCCGTCCTTGTCGAAATAGACGGCGAGAACACTCTGCGATACCAGCGTCGGTTTCATGAAGGCCACATGGCGCTCACGTTTCTGCGAAATGTAATAGAACACTTCGTTGCCGAAAGTCGCCGAGGCAGAGGGCGAACCGAGCGAGAGCAGTACCTGTTCGCGGCTCGAACCGACGGGGGCAAGCGCCAGGGTCTGCTCGTCCGCGACGAAACCGTTTGTAATGACTTCGGACGGGCTGCTGATCTGCTGGCAGCCGGGTAGAACGACACTCGCGACAAGCGCAGCGGCCACAGCCGCGCCCCGCGCGTTACGCTTTATTGACGGATTAGCCAAAGGTGATTCCTTTCCAGTGCGGCCCGCCGGATGGCAAATTGGCGTTGCAATTCGTGAATGCTTGGGTAAACCAGCTTTGACGATCATGCAACAAGGACACGGGCTCTGCGCCCGGCTTCTTGCGCTGTGAAATAACCAATACCGGGCTTTTTCATGTTTTTCCGGCTCTTCGGCAAAAAAAATAACAACAAGGCCATTGTCGCGCGGCAATACGACCTTTTGACAAAGGCGGCGCGGCAACCGGCCTTCTATGCATCCATGGGTGTCCCCGACACGGTCATGGGGCGTTTCGAGATGCTGACGGTGGTCCTGATTCTCTATTTCAGGCGCACTGCAGCCTCAGACCGCAGCGGTCAGGAAATCGCTCAGGAGATCATCGACTACTTTTTCGAGGACCTCGATCATTCGTTCCGCGAACTGGGCATCGGCGATCTGGGTGTGCCCAAGCGTGTGAAGAAGTTCGCCCGCATGTATTATGGACGGTTGGAGTCCTATGCGGGTGCCCTTGATGCCGGCGATGTCGAGGCGCTTCGCCAGTCGCTCCGGCGCAACGTTCGACCGGACGAGCAGGATGCCCCTGACATGGCGGCTCTTGCTGCCTATATGATGAAGGCTGAAGCCGACCTGAAGTCGGTGACGGAAGATACGATTGCGGAAGGCGGCGCGGTCCTGCGCGATGCCGCCGCTGATCTGGAGACATGAACCGATGAGCCATCAGAGCGAAAACGCCGAGATTCCGTTTTCCTACCCCGTGAAGGTCGGTCACGTTTCGGCCAATCCGGTGACCGTCAAGGTCAGTGCCAACGCGAAGGAACTCGCCGGCCTTGCAAGCCTCTGGCGGGTTGAAAGCGTCTCGAGCGTCGAAAGCGAACTGCAGATCGCGCGCTGGAAAAAGGATGGCGTGCGTATTCGTGGCCATGTCGATGCTGAACTAACCCAGTCCTGTGTTGTCAGCCTTGAACCGGTTGTCGCAAAGATATCCGAGGATATCGATCGCATTTTCGTGCCCGAGGGGTCGAAGCTTGCGCGCCTCGTTCTTGATGAGCGCGGCGAGATGGTGCTCGATCCCGAAGGCGACGATATACCCGAGACGTTTGCGGGCGACACGATCGACGCTGGTGAGGTGGTTGCGGAAACGGTTGCGCTTGTGATCGATCCCTATCCGCGCAAGCCGGGTCTCGAATTTGCCGGCCACATCGAATCCACCGAAAAGGACGACAAGAAGCCGTCGCCTTTCGCTGTACTCAAGGACTGGAAGAAAGACTGAACGGCAGGATTTGCGTGCGCATTTCCGCCCCTTTTTTTAGCACATTGTCTCAAGCAGCGAACCAAAACGGGTTGGAAACTCCCATTGGGTAGTTGTACGGGTTTCGAAAAGCGTTATTTTGGCCGCACATTCGATCGGCGCGGGCTATCCTTCGCCGCGAATAAAGGACGGGTAAAGCGTGGTAACAATTTCTCTTGATGCGATGGGTGGTGACTTCGGTCCCAGCGTTGTCATTCCCGGTGCGGCGCGCGCGCTGGAGCGGCACCCCGATATTCGCTTCGTGATCTTCGGCATCGAATCCGAGTGCCTGCCCATCCTCGAAAAACATGCAAACCTGAAGGCCAAGGCCCAGTTTCATGCCGTGGACGTGGCCGTCCGCATGGATGAGAAGCCAAGCCAGGCGCTTCGGCGTGGCCGTTACAAGTCCTCCATGTGGAAGGCGATCGAAGCCGTCAAGCTGAAGGAGGCCGATGTCGCGGTATCGGCGGGTAACACCGGCGCGCTGATGGCCATGGCGCTTTTCTGTCTCCGCACGATGGCAAATATCGAGCGCCCGGCGCTCGCCGGCATTTGGCCGACGCTCAAAGGCGAGAGCATCGTTCTGGACCTTGGCGCGACGATCGGCGCGGATGCGCAGCAACTCGTGGATTTCGCGCTCATGGGCGGCGCGATGGCGCGTGCGCTGTTTGGCCTTCGCCAGCCTTCGGTCGGTCTCCTCAACGTGGGCGTTGAAGAAATAAAGGGACAGGAAGAGGTGAAGGAGGCAGGTCGCCTGCTTCGCGATGCCAATTTCGATTCCATTCGTTACGCCGGATTCGTCGAAGGTGATGATCTGGGCAAGGGCACGGTTGACGTGCTGGTGAGCGAAGGCTTCACCGGCAACATCGCATTGAAGGCCGCTGAAGGCACCGCGCGACAGATCGGCGCCTATCTGCGGGCTGCCATGACCCGCACGTGGCTTGCACGTCTTGGCTATCTGCTCGCCAAGAGTGCCTTTGACATGCTCAGGGACAAGATGGACCCCCGCAAGGTGAACGGCGCGGTGTTCCTTGGTCTCAACGGGATCGTGATCAAGAGCCATGGCGGCACGGATGCCGAAGGATTTGCAGCAGCCGTCGAGGTTGGTTATGACATGGCCCGCAACGGTCTGACCGAGAAGATCGAGAAAGATCTGAAGATTTTCCATGCCAAGCGTCTGCTCCCCGCGGATATCGACGCTGATGACGACGGAGTTTGAGTAGAATGATTCGTTCCGTGGTCAGGGGCTTCGGCGCCTCGCTTCCAGCACGCGTTTTGACAAACAAGGAACTCGAATCGAAGGTGGAAACCTCGGACGAGTGGATTGTCCAGCGCACGGGCATTCGCCAGCGCTATATCGCAGGCGAGGGTGAAACGACGGCTTCGCTGGGTGCGGCTGCGGCTCAGGCCGCGCTCGACCGGGCAGGGCTCTCTGCGCAGGACATCGATCTCATCATTCTGGCGACATCGACGCCGGACAACACGTTTCCGGCAAGCGCGGTGGATATCCAGAAGCGTCTGGGCATTCATCACGGTGCAGCCTTCGACGTTCAGGCAGTGTGCAGCGGCTTCGTTTTTGCCATGACGACGGCGGATGCCTATCTGCGTGGCGGTCTTGCCAAGCGCGCCATCGTCATCGGTGCGGAGACGTTTTCGCGGCTCCTCGACTGGAATGACCGCACGACCTGCGTTCTTTTTGGCGACGGCGCGGGCGCCGTTGTGCTTGAGGCGCAGGAAAGCCAGGGCGAGACGAGCGACCGCGGCATCCTGACCGCGCATCTGCGCTCGGACGGCGCTCACAAGGAAAAGCTTTATGTAGACGGCGGACCTTCGTCTACTGGAACCGTCGGCCATCTGAAAATGGAAGGCCGCGAGGTCTTCAAGCACGCAGTCGGCATGATTACGGATGTGATCACGGCTGCCTTCGATGCAACTGGCCTCAGCATTGACCAGTTGGACTGGCTGGTCCCGCACCAGGCAAACATCCGCATCATCGAGGGCTCGGCCAAGAAGCTCGGCATCCCGATGGAAAAGGTTGTCGTAACCGTGGGCGAGCATGGAAACACGTCTGCGGCATCGATTCCGCTCGCGCTGGCCAAGGCCGCCGGTGACGGTCGCATCAAGCAGGGCGATCTTGTTTTGCTCGAGGCCATGGGCGGGGGCTTCACCTGGGGCTCGGTTCTGCTGCGCTGGTGATTTCCACCTTGCCTTCTCGGCGAATTGGAATGTAATTTCACATGCTTCCGGGCGCTTGACCGTTGGCTGCAGCCGCAATAGTGTCTTGCATCTAATGAACAAGCCATCACGATGAGCGGGGAACATGACAGGGAAAACTGTGACACGCGCCGATCTAGCAGAATCGGTGTTCCGAAAGGTTGGGCTCTCGCGAGCTGAATCTGCAGAGCTTGTTGAGACCATTATTGATGAAATATGCAACGCGATCGTGCGGGGCGAAAGCGTCAAGCTGTCGTCGTTTGCGACTTTCCAGGTTCGCGACAAGAACGAGCGCATTGGCCGCAACCCCAAGACCGGCGAAGAGGTTCCGATTTCGCCGCGTCGCGTGATGACGTTCAAGGCCTCCAATGTTCTCAAGCAGCGGATCCTGAAGTCTCATCAAAGCCGCAAGTCCAAGCAGAAGGCTGCGGCATCCGCTCCCTGAACGGTGTATTTTCACACCGCAGTGAGTCGGATCATCAGAGAAGCTGAGAATGGAAAAGAGCCCGGACGCGTTTCGAACGATCAGTGAGGTCGCCGACGACCTCGATCTGCCGCAGCACGTCCTGCGTTTCTGGGAAACGCGCTTTCCGCAGATCAAGCCGATGAAACGTGGCGGGGGACGCCGCTATTATCGTCCGGAAGACGTGGATCTCCTCAAGGGGATCCGCCATTTGCTCTATGATCACGGCTACACCATCAAGGGCGTGCAGAAGCTTCTGAAGGCCAATGGCAACAAGTTCGTCATCGCGATCGGCAATGGCGATATGGAAGCCGTTGAGGCCTTGTCTGCCGCTGCCGCGGCTGAACAGGCTGCTGCCGTCAAGCCCATCGCGCACGAGGACGACCAGATCGTCGGCAAGGCGAAGCCGCCGGTAACGCGACGCTTCTTTGGCTTCGGTTCCTCAGGGCCGGACCCGGAAATGGGGACTGTGGGCATCAGCAAGGAAGACAAGGCGCTTTTGCAGGAAGCGCTTTATGACTTGTTGGAATGCAAGCGACTGCTCGATCAAGTTCGCTGATCTCTCTATCCGAAATCACATAGATATCCGCTTGTTGCGTCGATGTGCAGACATCGCGCGCGCAGTTGTAGGCGCGGGAATTCGTACGCCCGTCGGCATCTGTTCAAATAGAGATTACGGAAAATTAGCGGGGGAAGAATGGTCGGAGCGGCGGGATTCGAACCCACGACCCCTTGACCCCCAGTCAAGTGCGCTACCGGGCTGCGCTACGCTCCGACCCTGCTTTCGAGAAAGCCTGCACTCCTTAACCGCGTCGCCATGGGAGCGCAAGAGGCGGGACGGAAGATTTTCATGGAAAGAGACAATGGCTTGCCTGCCGCAGCCATGTAAAAATCGAGGTCTTGTTTCAATCCTGGCTGCTTCCTCGTGGCGGCAGAACGCTGCGGTAGACGGCGAGCGTCTCATCAACCATCTTGTCCAGCGTGTAGCGTTCCTTGCGGGCTTGTGCAGCCTGCGTGTAACGCTGTGCCTGGATTGGATCGACAAAGGCTGCAAGTGCGGCGGCGAGTTCGTCCGTGTCGTCTGAATTGGCGACGAGCCTGCCGTTTTCGCCATCCGTCAATACGGTGGACGCACCGCCGACATCGCTGAGCACGAGAGGTTTTCCCGCCGCTGCAGCTTCCAGCATAGCGTAGGACATGGCCTCATAACGCGACGGCATCACCAGCGCGTCGAAGGCCTGCATGGCGGCAGGGCCGGGGATGTCCGACGAGAGATAGAGCTTGCCGGTCACCCCGAGTTCATCGGCCAGTGCCCGCGTCTGTGCTTCCAGTTCGCCGAAGCCGACCATCGCAAGCCTGGCGTTTCCGAATGTCTGGCTCGCCGCCGCAAATGCGCGAACAAGCCGCTCGGGAGCCTTTTGCGGCGAGAGCCGACCGACAAAGCCGAAGACGAAATTGTCGTGCCCGAACCCCATGTGTGCCCGGATTGCGTCCCTGTGGGTCTCCTGCGGCTTTGCGACACCGTTCACGACAGTCGCAAGCAGCTTGTCCGGTATGCCGAGCGCGCGCGCATGCGTGTACTCATCGTCTGACACGCAGATTACCTTGCTGGAGAAGTACCGCCCAAGCAATCCCTCGATGGTTCCGAACAGAAGTCGGCCCTTGGAGCCGAGCGTGGGGTCCATCGTACGGAACGCATGCGGCGTATAGATGCGCGGTACGCGACGCAGACCCGGCACCGTCAGTCGAATCAGGTAGCCAGCCTTGCTGGAATGGCCGTGAATGATGTCAAACGGCCCCTCCCGGCGCATGATCCCCGAAATCGTCATCAAGGCGGTCAGGTCCGAGGGGTGAGGTGCGCGCTTCATGGATACGGCGTAAAGAGCCGAGAGCGGCAGCGCCATCAACTCTTCCACGAACCGCTGTTCGGCCCGAACAGGGGAATAGACGGCGGTGACCTTGTGACCACGTGCAATCAAGGCGCCGCAGAGATCGACGAAATGTCGGCCGGATCCGCCGCCAGAGGGCTCCAGAACCTGGAGGATGTTCAGCGGCGGTTTGTCGTCATGCACGTGCGGCATCTCCAGGCCCCATGGGCGCGGCAGCCGTCTTGGCGAGTTTCTTCTGATAATTGTGTTCCAGCGCACGGCAGCCCCAGATGATGCCGAGGATCATGTAAAAGTGGCGCCAGTGGTCGGTATCGATCACGTTGCCGATGCCGACATGCCCGAGCAGGACGATCCAGGCAATCATCAGGTAGGGCTGCCAGGGCCTGTCGCGCAGGAGGTACTTGAAACCGATCGAGATCGACCAGACGACCATCCCGATGTAGGTCGCAAAGCCCATCCAGCCATAAGTGGTCAGCATCTTCAGCCAGATGTTGTGCTCATCCTCCGGAAAGAGGATCGAGAAGACCATGGGTCCGATGCCCAGCGGCTTTTCCATCGACATGAGAAAGCCCAGCCGGTGGCGTTCAAACCGTCCAAGGTGCCCGCCGTCGTAGTCCTGTACCAGCTGCGTGCGCGCCGAGAAGAGGTCCGAGACCTGATGAAACTGCAGAGCGATGATCAGCAGCGCGACCATCGCGACAAGGCCACCAAGCGCGATCACCAGGATCTTGAGACGGAATGCGGCCGTGCGTTCCTTGAGAAGCATGACCAGCACGAGCATGGCTGCAGCAAATACGAACAAGCCCCATGCAGCGCGCGAAAATGCCAGCAGCACGCCAAGCGCGATGATCATCAGCGAGATGGCCCTCAGCGGCAGGTGCATCGTTTTGCCCTTGAGGATGCCGTAGATGAGGTAGAGCGCAGGCGCGATCACATAAGGCCCGAAGACGTTTGGATCCTTGAAGGCACCCATGGCGCGTCCGTATCGCGTGAAGACATCCGCCCCGGGAAAGGCGTGAAAATATCCGAGCACCCCGAGCGCCGAGGTGATGACAGCGCCGGCAGTCCAGGCGTTGAAGAAGAGATCGAGCCGCTTGTAGTCGTCCTCGAAAAGAGCCGCATAGAAGAAGGCCGTCATTGCCAGAAAGGCACTGACGCCGAGATAAGCCGGGCCAGGGCTCATGTCATCCATCTGCGTGATGGAGAGAAGGCAGCCCGTCTCGATGATCAGCAGCATGAACAGGAGAGGCCCCGTGCCGCGCGAGATCTTGAGACCCATGAAGAACCAGAGCCCCGCAAGCAGCGCAATGATGGCGTCGCCCGGTGCAGGCTCATGGATAACGAAACCGGTCAGGAAGACGCCAAGCGCAAGCAGGATCGAGCCGAGCAGGGCAATCGTCGCCCGTTGTGGCTGGAAGGTCGGTCCCGGTACTGCAGCCAGCGTGCTCAATATGCGTTTTCCGTGTTCATCAGGCGCAGAGGGGTGAGGAAAAGGATCTTGAGATCAAGCCAGAGCGACCAGTTCTCGATGTAGTAGAGATCGCATGCGGTACGACCCTTGATCTTGTCGTCGTGGTCTACTTCGCCGCGCCAGCCATTGATCTGCGCCCAACCGGTAACGCCCGGCTTCACGCGGTGGCGCGCAAAGTAGTTGTCGACGACGTCGGCATATTTGCGATTGTTGGTCTGCGCCAGCACAGCGTGCGGGCGCGGCCCGACCAGCGACAGCGTGCCTTCCAGAACGTTGAACAACTGGGGCAGTTCGTCGATCGAGGTCTTGCGGATGAAGCGGCCAACCGGGGTCACGCGCGGATCGTTCTTGGTGACGGCGTTGCGTGCAGTCGGATCGCTCATTTCCGTATACATCGAACGGAATTTGTAGACGTTGATCACCTCGTTGTTGAAGCCATGACGCTTCTGCACGAAGATCACCGGCCCCTTTGACGTGACCTTTACCGCGATGGCGGCGGCCAGCATGATCGGCCACACCAGGAGAAGCGCGAAGACCGCAAAGAAGAGGTCAAAGCAGCGCTTGGCAACGCTATCCCAGTCGTTGATCGGGCGATCGAAGACATCGAGCATCGACACCTGGCCGATATGCGAATAGGAGCGCGGCCGGAAGCGAAGCTTTGTCGAGTGCGCGGCGATGCGAATGTCTACCGGCAAAACCCAAAGCATCTTGAGGAGTTCGAGAATGCGGGCTTCTGCCGTGAGCGGCAGCGAAATGATCATCATGTCGATGCGCGCCTTGCGGGCAAACTCCACGAGTTCCTCGAACGTGCCGAGTTTCGGATAGCCTGCGACCATATCGGGCGAACGGCGCTCATCACGGTCATCGAAAATGCCGCAGATGCGGATATCGTTGTCAGGCTGGCCTTCAAGCTCGCGGATAAGCTCGCGTGCCGGGTTGCCACCACCGATGATGACGGCGCGGCGCTCCATGACGCCATTGCGCGACCAGCGCCGAATCATCAGCGACAGGCCGAAGCGCTCGCCACCAAGAACCACGGCGCCGCCCACATAGGCAGCCAGAATCAGCATGCCGGAATGCAGGATGCTCGCACCGGCATGGCCTGCAACCACCGTGTAGAGCAGGGCGCTGACGAGCCAGCCCACGATGGCGCGCTGGGCACCGCGACGCGGAGAGCGCAGAATCGGGATCTGATAGCCATCGCCAAGCTGAATGAGAAGGATCGCGAAAAGACCCGCCACGAAAGCGAGGGCGACATGCGTGCCGGTCAACAGGCCGGGTTCCGGGACAGCAACTGCGCCGATCGCCAGGCAACCCAGCGCCGTCAGCAGCGCTTCGGATGCCCGAAGGGCAAGCGCGACCATGAAGGGCTTGCGGCTTTCGACAGCAAACTGCCGGGCAATGTTGTCGGCATATTCATTGAGTGGCTTGGCGTTTTCGGGCGACGGTTCGGACTTCGTCGCGACCTGGGAAATCTTCTTCCGGATTGCTTCGATATCGAATTGCTCTGGACGCTCGATCTGGTTCATGGCCGTTGCCCCTGGAATGTCGTTTTCGAGACCGGCGCACATATCGCGCACACGGCCTTGAGACACATCCATCTGTACAGACGGTCCAGAAAATATTGATTAAAAGGCAAGACTGGAGCGCTAAATTGCGCGCTATGGTAAATGGAACGCTAACGCAGATCGGCCAGGATTGACTGGTAGAGTTCCAGCATGTGGCGACCCATCGTGTGGCTCGAAAAGGTCTCGCTGAAATAGCCCATGTCGGGTCGGCTGAGCGAGCACCAGTTGCTGTCAGTCAGCGACTTCGCCATGGTGCGCCCAAGCGCCTTCCAGTCGCCTGCTTCCACAAGCGCAATGTTGTCCCGCCCGAGTGCTTCGGGAATGCCGCCGACCCGCGAAGCGATGACCGATTTGCCCGCAGCTACGGCTTCCAGCACGATATAGGGCATGGCCTCGGCGCGGGAGGGGACGACCAGAGTTCTTGCCAGCGCGAAAGCGTCGCGCTGCGGCATCGAGGGCAGCATCTTGATGCGGCGACCGAGACCGAGCTCGACCATCATGTTGGCATATTTCTGCTGGTCCGGACCATCGCCGATCATTAGCGCCGAAAGGGGTCTGCCGACAATGCGCTCTGCCTCGCCAAAGGCGCGCACGAAGATATCCGCGCCCTTGAGGTCGCGCAGCATGCCGACATACTGAAAATCGGCAGGCGCATCCGAGAGCGTCAACGGCTCGAATTCGGCGTCACCGATCCCATTGTAGATCACCCTGTTGCGCTTGCGGGGCTCGCCGATCTTTTTCACATAGGCGTTTCGTTCAAAATCGCACACGAAAACCGTAGCATCGCTCATGCGTTCAAGGGTCCGCTCGAGCGCAAAGACGGCGTGGCCCTTGAGGCCAGGCGCAAAATGCAGGCTGCCGCCGTGTGGGGAATAGAGGCGGGCTACGCGATACCTGTTGACCCGCAGAAGTGAGCCGACGAGACGGGCAATGGCGCCACCCTTGGCGCCGTGTCCGTGCAGTACGTCAGGCTGCAAACTTTTAATGCCGTAATAGCTGTCCTTAAGGACAGGGATGTCAGAGAGTCCAACCGACCTGTCGATGGGCAGACGGATAAGGCCCAGCTCGAGATAGGGGCGAATATCATCAAACAGCTTGTCCTCGAAGGACGTGCCGGTGATGTTGTCGCACACGATGCCGACCTTGTGGCCGGCACGGCAATGCTCCATGGCAAGGTCGCGAACATGGCGGAATATTCCGCCAACGGGCGACCTGAAGCAGTGCACGATGCGCAACGGAGTATTCTTGTCCATCGAGCTCAGAACAGACGCTCGCGAACGTAGATGGTGTCACCGGCAAGCACCGGATCGGTGATGCCGACGCGACCAGTCATGACGTGACCGTTGACCTTGCGGGTCACGTCTGCATTTGCCTGCAGGGCGCGCGGGCTGAAGCCACCGGCCGCGGCAACGGCATTCTGGATTGTCATGCCCGGGACGTAGGAATACTGGCCCGGCTGACCAACTTCACCCATGACGTAGATCGAACGATAACGATCCACCTCGACGGTCACGTCCGGATTGCGCAGATATCCCTTGCTGAGCTTTTGTGCGAGCGAGGCTTCCAGTTCCTGAAGAGTGGCGCCGCGTGCCGGCACAGAACCGACCAGCGGGAAGGCGATGTAGCCTGCCTGGTCAACGCTGTATGTATTGGTCAGGCTCGGCTGGTCGAAGACCGTGATGCGCAGCCTGTCGCCGGAATCAAGCCGGTAGGGCTCGATCAGCGAGGCGCTGAACGCCTTCGGTGCCGGTGAATAGCTTGTGCAGGAAGCAAGTGACGCAGCGCAGGCTGCGGCAGCGACAATGAGGGCGCGTCGGCTGATTGCGAGAGACATCCGAGGGAGGACTCCGGTGCGAGTTGTGTTGGCCTGTTATCCTTCCGTTAGGGTTAATGTCCGGTAAACCGCCCGGGGTGTTTCGCCGTTTTCGCTCATATAAATTGCAAGGAGGGATTGCATCGATTGCCGGGCCCGGCAGGCAATTAACGAAAGAGTTACCATAGGTGTTTACCTTCACGGCGTAATTTACAGTTCCATGCGCTCACGCAAGCGCTCTCAAGGCGCTGTAGCACCCTGAAATGATGCATGCCCGGCCGCTCATGGGTCTTCAATCGAGCACGGCATGCGTTGGCAAACGGAGTTGGATATGGCTGGTGCAAAGCCGGGGCAGGATGTTGACGTTGATCTCGGGCGTCTCTTCAAGGCCATCTGGGAGAAACGCCTACGGCTGTTGATGGTCACGGCTGCGGTCGCAGTCGTCGCACTTGTCGGCGTCAAGATGATTGCGCCGCAATACCAGGCCGAAACGCAGGTGTTGATCGAGCTGCGGACACCCGACTTTGCCGAAAAGGTTCAGCCTGCGAATAACAATTCTGATCCGATCCTTGATGATCTCGGCATTGTCAGCCAGGTGCAGGTGCTGCAGTCGACCGACCTGATCAAGAAGGTGGCTCGCGATCTGAAGCTCTATGAGCAGGATGAGTTCGATCCGGCGTCCAATCCATCCTTCCTCAAGAAGGTTTTGATTTCGTTTGGTGTCGTCAAGAACCCGCTCGACACGTCGCCCGAAGAGCGCGTCCTCAAGGAATTCCGCCAGAAGCTGCAGGTCTATCAGGTCGAGAAATCACGCGTGATCGGGATCCAGTTCACCTCGCGTGATCCGGCTCTTGCCGCCGAAGTTCCCAACAAGATGGCCGCCGCCTATCTCGCCATGCAGAGCGGCGCCAAGCTCGATACCGATTCGGAGGCTGCGCGCTGGCTGGAGCCGGAAATCGCTACGCTGCGTGACAAGGTCCGTCAGGCTGAGCAGAAGGTGGCCGACTATCGCGCGACCAATGGGCTCCTGCGCACGGGCGGCGAGCAGACGCTTGCCGGGCAGCAGCTTAATGACATCTCCGCCGAGCTTGCGAAGGTACGGGGCGATCTGGCCAACGCCAACGCAAGGGCCGAGGCCGTTCGTCAGGCGCTCAACAGTGGCGGCTCGGTCGATACACTGTCGGATGTGATCTCCTCGCCGACAATCCAGGCGCTCAAGTCGCAGGAATCGACAATCCAGAACCAGATTTCCGATCTGTCGATCACGCTGCTCGACGGTCATCCGCGGCTCAAGGGCCTGCGTGCACAGCTGATCGGGATCCGTCAGCAGATCACCGCTGAAACGCGCAAGATCCTGCGCAGCCTCGAAAATGAGGCCAATGTTGCCAAGCTCCGCGAGCAGCAGTTGCTGACCCAGCTTGAAAGCGCCAAGCAGCAGACCGCGCATGCCGACGAGCAGCAGGTTGATCTCAATGCTCTTGAGCGTGAAGCCAAGGCACAGCGCGATCTTCTGGAAACCTATCTTGCTCGCTATCGCGAGGCTGCATCCCGCGCCGGCAAGGATGCCGCACCTGCAGATGCCCGCGTGATATCGACGGCGGTCCAGCCGACTGAAGTGCATTTCCCCAAGGTCCTGCCGATTCTGATCGTGGCCGTTCTGGCTGCCTTCCTCCTCCAATGCGTGGGGATCATGCTGGCCGAACTCTTCAGCGGCCGCGCATGGCGCCAGCTTGATGAAGAGGTTCCTGTCAGATCCGCGTTGCCGGCCGTTGCGACCTATCCCGCAGCAACGTCCGCTGGAAGCCAGATGGTCAAGGCTGCCGCCGGGGCCAAGGTTGCAGACCAGCAGCCGAGTGCACCGATGCATGAGGAAGACGCGAACCTCGACGCGGAGTTTTCCGCCGCTGCCGATGCGTCCGTTCATGCAGCCACTGTCGATACGGATGCGCTGGAAGAGGAATTCGCCCATCACGAGGATCAGAAGTCTTCAGATGAGTCGACACCGGTGGCCGCCGCGCTTTTCGGTGAAGCCACACAGACTGCCGCCTCGGAAGACGAAGACGTTGCCCTTGAGGCCGAGGAGCATGATGGCCAGACCGGCCGCAAGGCTCGTGCTGGTCTTTCCGATGGCCAGGTCGAAGATGCTGTCGTCGAAGATGTAACGCATGAAGCGGCAGCCCAGGCCTCGTCTGCGCCAGCACAAACGGCCGAGGCTGTCGAGGACGACGGCAACGAGTTTTCTGTAGCCGCTGTCGCGCGCCATCTGTCTGCGTCTGACAAGCGTGTCGCTGCCTGCATATCACCAAGCGGTGATGATGGCTCCGCTGCGACTGTCGAGCTTGCCCGCCGCATCTCGTCGCTGGGGCAGCGCACCATTCTGATCGATATGACCGGTTCTGCACTTCCGTCCCGCCTGATGGGTGAAAATCCGTCGCTGCCGGGGATTACGGATATCCTCGCCGGTACGTCATCGATCGCCAGCTGCATACATGGCGACAAGTATTCGGAGGCGCATTTCATACCGCACGGAACGGCTGATCCAACCCGCGCAATGCGCGGCGCAGATCGCCTGACGATGATCGTGGGCGCACTCAGCGAAGCCTATGAGAAGGTTCTGATCGAATGTGGTCCGATCGATGCGCGCAGCGTGGAACGCTTGACCCGCAACGACAGCGCCGAGATCGTGGTCTCGATGCCGGGTGCCGACGAAGACAAGATTGCCCGTATTCTGCCGTCCTTCGAGGCTGCAGGTCGCGGTGAGGTTATCCTCATGACTGACAAGCCGCTGCCACCATCCGGCGGATCCGACATTCAGGTCGCATGACGCGAAACCGGGCAAATTGAGAAACAGGAACGGGAAGGGCGGTTCAGAGATGAACCGCTCTTTTGTTTATGATCAGTCGTCGCAGTCGCTGTTCGACGATGCCGGCGCCGCATCCTTGGCAGCGCGCAGTTTCTGAAGTGCCGCGTAGAGCCGTTCGTTCTTCTTGATGGCGGCTTTGGTGCGGGTCATGGCACTCAACAGGAGAATCCCGAGGCGCCCGCGAATGCTGAGCGGCATCAGAATATCGCGATGCGGCGTTTCGATCGTGCACCAGTTGCGCTTGTAGAGCTGGTCACCGATGCCGAAATCGAACAGCGCGACATGGTCGGCGTTCGCGTCCTCGATCATCAGATGAAAGAGCAGCTCGCCGACGCTGCAGCCGGGCGCCGCATCCTCGTCGATCGATCCAAACTGGCAGATGATATGATCACCCTTGCGGGAGAGCCCCGCAATTGCAGCAATCGTTTCCTTGCCGTCATTCAGGCGAAGAGCGTGCAGCTGCAGCGAATAGTTGGCTCCGTTGCCTGGAGCGGTCGCAGCGTTGCGAAAAAATGCCTGGATCGATTCGTCCTTGAATACATTCGGCAGTCCAAGCGCCTGAAACCGGACCGCCTTCTGATGGAAAAACATGTTTACCAGTTCGACCGCATCATCGTGACCGGTCGCAACGACGTGTTCATAGCCGCCATGCGCCTCGAGCTTCTTGGCAGTGGAGCGGAACCGCTTGCGCTTGCGCTTTGCGTTGAGCTGCGCGAGCGTTTCCTCGAAGGTGGCCAGCAGCGGCAGCTGGTATGCGCAATTCTGGTTTTCGATGGATGGCAGGCGATTGAAGGGGTTGCGAACGCCGCGCCATTCTTCGGGCATGTTTGCCAGCTGCAGAACGTCGGCGCGGCCTTCCATAGCCCGTGCGATCAGAAGCCCGATGTTCCGCACGCTTTCGTCGGTCACGGAATGAGCGAAGGACTGATGATAAAGGCCAGTATTGAGGTTGGAGTAGGGTGCGCCGATGAAGCGCGCAATACGTCCGAGGCGACCCCTGACAATCTCAAGCGGCAGGATGAAGACGACGCGTCCGTTATGAAGGCCGGTGACGATTGCAAGCTTTGGCGTCATGGCATCGACCCACGCCTTGCACCACGCGTACGACTGGTGCAGCGATACGTGAGCGCCTGCCTCGAGCTTGCGCCAGTCTTCCTCGATGGCGGCCATGTCCTCGATGATCCTCACTTCGGTCACGTGCCCGGCGCTGTGGCCGGGAATGTCCGAAACAGATGCATTGAGGCGTGCGAGCATTTCGCTCGCTGCCCCGCTGTCCTTGAAATTCGAAACCGCAATGTTCACGCATCATCTCCCGACAACATACCGCCGCGCGCAGAGGCCTGTCTTGAAGGCCCGTTCGCGGTCTTGTTGCGCGGGAGTTTGCCCCGGCATTGCTCAGGATTGGTTTATTTCAGGGGTCTCGGACGGCTTTTTCCGCGCCTTGGGTTATCAAGGCCTTAATCCGTGTCTTTTTTGACCGGTCTTTCCATCCACTTGATGATGAACATGGCCGGTACAACCCAAAGGATCCCGCCGATGCCGAAGAAGGTGAGGTGCACCCACCACGGCGACTGCGCGAGGCGGAATTCGGCGACCGTGACCGTGACCACGCAATAAATCGTCACCAGTCCCACCAGAAGGAACATGCCTATCAGTTTTCGAAGCCTCAGAGGCATGTGTTCAATCCCGGTGATTATGTCGTCAACGGCCTATATATGCGACGGTTTGGCGCTTGTCACGCCGAGCGTTTCGGGGCAAATCTGGGACGCGTTTGAGAATGGAAGCAATACGATGATTGATGTTCTGGCGGATGCAGCAGGTGCGCGGCGCACTGGCGGATTAAGTGATCCGAGACGGCCCTTGCGCATCTGGCTCGGTTTCGTGCTCCTGACCATTTTCGCGCTCGTCCTTGTCGGCGGCGCGACCCGGCTCACACATTCCGGCCTGTCGATTACCGAGTGGAAACCGGTGCATGGCGTGATCCCGCCGCTCAACGACCAGCAGTGGCAGGAGGAGTTCGACCTCTACAAGCGCATTCCACAGTTCCAGCAACTGAATTCCGACATGACGCTGGAAGGATTCAAGGGCATATTCTGGTGGGAGTGGGCGCATCGCTTGCTGGCCCGTTCCGTCGGCGTGATCTTCTTCCTGCCGTTCCTCTATTTTCTGGCCAAGGGGCGGATCGAGCGCGGATTGAGACTTCCGCTGTTCGGGATTTTCCTGCTGGGCGGCCTTCAGGGCGCGATCGGCTGGTGGATGGTGGCTTCGGGGCTTTCTGAACTGACATCGGTCAGCCAGTATCGCCTGGCCGTTCACCTGGTCATGGCATGTCTCATTTTTTCGTCCACGATGTGGATCATGCGCGGGCTGACCCCGCACTCGCAGGACAAGGCTCCGGCGCGGGCAGGGCTTCTGGCGGGCATCATCGCGGTCATGGCGCTGGTGCAGATCTATCTGGGTGCACTTGTGGCCGGCCTTCACGCGGGTCTAACCTACAACACGTGGCCCCTCATGGACGGGGCAATTATTCCCGGGGACCTTGTCGTCCAGCAGCCGTGGTGGATCAACCTGTTCGAAAACCCCAAGACCGTACAATTCGTCCACAGATGCGGGGCCTATCTGCTTTTCGCGCTCGCGCTCATTCAGGCGATTTGGCTGTTCCGCAATGCCCGCGGCACCACGCATTGCCGCCGGGGCCTCGTTCTTCTCGGTCTCGTCACGATCCAGGCGGCTCTAGGAATTGCGGCCTTGCTGACGCAGGTCGATCTCCACGCAGCGCTCACCCATCAGGCGGGTGCACTTGTCGTACTGGGCTTTGCAATTGCCCATTGGCGGGGATTTTTCGGGGAATATGAGCGCGAGACGACGTTTTCGCACTGATCGGATCGCCTGACTCAACAGGCGATCCTTGACGTTAGGTAAGGTCTTACGGCGCGGTGCGTTCAATTGAGAGCGACATGCATTAGCCCCAGCGATAGCCGGAATAGGGCTTGCCCATCACGATGCCTTGAAACACCTGCTTGCCATCGGAGCCTTCGCCGGCACCGGCGGCAACCACGACCGGCAGGAAGTGCTCGGGCGTCGGAAAATGGCAGGCACGGGCGTCTGCGTTCTCCCACCAGCGTGTCAGCGCGGCATCTCGGCTTGCCGTGTCATGGCTCTCAATCGTGTCCTTCAGCCAGTGATCGAAGCGTGCGGCCTGCTGCGCATGGTTTGGGTCATTGCTGCCGAACATGCGCATGTTGTGGTAGGACAGACCGCTTCCGATTATCAGGATGCCTTCGTCACGCAGAGGCGCCAGCGCCCGGCCGAATGCAATATGGAACGCCGGATCGAGGTCGTGGCGGATCGACATCTGGACAACCGGAATGTCACCGCGCGGAAAGGCGACCATCAGGGGCACGAACGTGCCATGGTCATAGCCGCGCGCATCGTCCGTTGCCGAAGGGATGCCTGCTGCAGACAGCGCTTCCTGAACCCGTGCCGCCACTTCCGGAGACCCCGGAGCGGTGTATTTGATCTGGTAGGTGTGGGGCGGAAATCCGTGATAGTCATAGTACATGCCCGGCTGCTTGGCCGTAGACACGGTCACGACAGCCGGATCATCCCAATGCGCTGTGATCATCAGGATCGCCTTCGGCTTTTCCGGCAATTCACCCTCGATGGAGGTCAGGAATTCGCGAAGATCTTCCCAGGCGCCCCCGAAGCGGGAATTGTCCATGACGTGCCATGGACCACCACCGTGCGGAACGAAATAGACTGGCTGTTTCTGCGACATGATCAAACCCCCATAGTGAACTCGCCTCAATATAGGGATTTCGATTGTTCTTTCTACGAGTAAATATTGGAATGATCGTTCGATAAGAGTGAACGAAGTATCGACAGCAGATGAATGCGCTCGGGCAAAGTGTCGAGTTTCTCGATCCGGGCATCTTCCAGATGCCATGCAACCGACAACCCGCAATGGGCAAGCGCGAATCGGAGGATCCGTTCCCTGTCGAGGTGCAGCGCCGAGGAGAGGAGATCGCCAAGTGCTGACGCGCGCTGAGGCGACAGCACCACGTCCGCATTGTCGATGGGATTGCCGAAGAGGTTTGCCACATCGTAATGCGGATCGCCGATCAGCCCGTGCGGATCGATCAGCCGCCACGTCAGGCCATCGCGGCTGACCAGGTTCTCATGGTGGATATCGCCGTGCAGGGGCCGCTTGTGCGTCTGGCTCGCCAGGAGTGTTTCCGCAACCTCGGCCGCAAGCCGTAGAGGTTTTTCGAGAACGCCGAGATCGTTGCGCGCGGCAAAACTGAAAAGCGCCTGGAAATGTACATTGATATCGCGAAGCTGCGATGGATAGGGTCCATCCGCCGGGCCAAAAATGGCGGGCAGGGCCCGCGCCAGTATGGCGTTTGCCGCATCTTCGCCCTGTGAGCGATGGATGTCTCGCAGGCTCAGAGTGCCGCCATCTTCCATAAGACAAGCGAGGCTGTCGGTTTCCAGAACCCGGACCGCACCCGCACCATTGCGCCATTTCAGGTAGGCAAGGCCGTCCAGTTCATGGTTGCTGCCGTCCTTGAAACATTTGACGATGACGCTTTCGCCTTCGCGCAAGGCACGGAAAACGTGGGCGGTGTGGGTATCGGCGATTAGTTCTGGCTCTTCGAGCCGCCAGCGTTGTGCCAGCAGCGGCAGAAGTTCAGTCTCGCTTTCTTCGCCCTCACTCCGGCTGATGGCACACCGCCTCGATATTGTGGCCGTCGGGATCGAGCACGAATGCGCCGTAGTAGTTGGGATGATAGTGCGCGCGGATGCCCGGCGGGCCGTTGCTGGTTGCACCTGCGGCAAGGGCGGCCGCATAAAAGGCGTCGACAGCTGCACGGTTGGGAGCAGCAAACGCCACATGCAGCCGACCCTGAAGCGCACCGCCGGTGCCGATCCAGAAATCGGGCTTGTTGACGCCGAAGCCCGCACCCTCATAGGTGCCGCCAGTTTCGGCCGCTGTTAGCTCCATGATGCAGCGCGCGCCAAGCGTGGGCATCACGGCATCATAGAACGCCTTGGAACGCTGATAGTCGTCTACCGAAATGCCGATATGATCGATCATGGAGCTCCCCCCGCTACCTTATGCAGCGAGCATCAGATCCATGTTCTGTACCGCAGCACCCGACGCACCTTTGCCGAGATTGTCGAGAAGCGCAACAAGGTTCACATGCGGCTGGCCCGGTGTGCCGAACACATAGAGCTTCATCGTATCCTTGCCGGCAAGCTCGACAGCATCCACGCGCGGCAGCTTGGCCGACGCCTCGAGCGACACGACTTCAACGATGTTCTGGCCTTGATAGTGCTCGACGAGAACTTTGTGGATCGACTCGGCCGACTGGCTGCCCTTGAGGTCTTCGAGGAACAGCGGAACCTGCACGATCATGCCCTGCGGGAAACGGCCGACAGAGGGTGCAAAGAGCGGCTGGCGCTTCAAAAGGCCATGAACGGTCATCTCCGGCACATGCTTGTGCTTGAGCGTCAGGCCGTAGAGGAAGTTCGGCGACGTGATGTGATCCTCGCGGCTCTCGTCTTCCATCTGCGCAATCATGCCCTTGCCACCGCCGGTGTAGCCGGACACGGCGTTGATCGAAATCGGGTAGGCGTCCGGAATGATGCCGGCAGCGCGCAACGGCCGGATGAGCCCGATCGCACCGGTCGGATAGCAGCCGGGGTTTGAAACGTGCCGCGCCGTGCGGATCTTTTCGGCCTGCGCCTTGTCCATCTCGGCAAAGCCGTAGGCCCAGTCAGGATCGACACGGAACGCCGTCGAGGCATCGAGCAGCCGCACCTTGTTGTTGCCTTCAGTCATCTTCGCCGCTTCAATGGAGGCGTCGTCAGGCAGGCAGAGGATGGCGATGTCGGCCGAGTTCAGCATATCCTCGCGCATCGCGGCGTTGCGGCGCTCGGCTTCCGGGATCGACAGCAGTTCGATATCGCGGCGCTCGCCGAGACGCTGCCGGATCTGGAGGCCCGTCGTGCCGTGTTCGCCGTCGATGAAGATCTTCGCTGCCATTTTTCTGGTCCTGGAATACGGTTCGCGCTGATGCTGATGGCCGAAGCCATCAATGAGTTGCATATACAGCGCGTGTTAGTGCCGGACAATGGCACTTTCGTGAATGCTTTGTTGCAGATTTCGAATGGATCGCGGGCAGTTCCGGGAAAAGTGGGAACCGGTTTTCCGTCCGCAATTGTGCAAGAACAAGGAGATACTGAGTTGAAGCGAGTCAACGAAACGCTGACATGCTCTAACCGTTCAGCTCAGCTCTGGTCGCCGTCGTGGTCGCGGACCATGGTGGAAAGCGCCTCCCACATGTCGGCACCGGCCTCAAAGACCGAGGCGTTTGCCTTGTAGGCAACGGACGTCTCGATCATGCTCACAGCCTCATCGGCCAGATCGACATTTGATTCACCCGGCGCGGTCGGAGTGCCTGAGGGGCGGACGGTCGCCTTGACGCCATTGGGCTGCGTCGACTGGAAATTGGTCACCAGCCGGTCGTAGCCTGGTGTCTGCGCGTTGGCCACGTTGTTGGCAGTTGCCGCCGCGCGTTGCTGCTGTGCCAGCATGCCGGAAAGCGCCGTATTCATCACGCCGGAAATCGAACTCATGACCATCACCAGGATTGCGATGGTTTTCATTCTAGTCCCTGCGCGTAATCAAACCCTGAAAGGCTTGTGTGGCATTTTAACGAGCGGGAGAAGCGTCAGCGTTCTCGCATGCCGTAAGCACGTTCAACCCGCGCCACGCGCACTTCGTAGTGCTCGTACCAGCGCTCGCGGCCCAGCTTTTGCGCAGCGAGATGGTCGACATTGCGCTTCCAGGCAACGATCGACGCCTCGTCGGCCCAATAGGCGTTGGTGATGCCGAAACCATCCGCATCCCGGGCACCCTCGACACCGAGAAAGCCAGGCTGCTGGCGGGCCAGCTCCTCCATCGCATCTGCCATATCGCCATAGCCATGATCACCGCGGGTTCGCATCGAGGAAAAGCAAACGACGTAGTAGGGCGTTGAAGGGAGGCGGGCAAAGGGGCTCATGGCTTACTCTTGAGAATCTCTTTTGCTTACTTCAGGAAGGCGTCGGCGTCGGCCTGCTGCTCGGGCGTCGGTTGAAGTCCGACGTAGGTCAGCATTTCAGAGCGCAAGGCCGCCTCGCTGCGGAACCGTTCATAGGGCACACAGACGTAGCCGTAGCTGTTGTCGTGCAGCCAGGTATAGGTTGCGCCATAGACCTGTCGCGCTCCCCAGTCGCCGTATGACGCTGCCCAGCTGCGGCGCGCGCGCGTCGCCTCGATCTTCTCGAACGGTCGGCTGACGACGACAACGCGCGCGTCGGGCAGCGTACTCATGATGACCGGCAGGACAAACGATTGCAGCGGATGCTTGAGAACGATGAAGCGATGGCCGGCTTCCGCCGCCTTCATCTTCTGGACCATGATCCACTTGGGAAAGAAAATGCCGAAGGCATCTGCGCGCGGGGTCGGCTGCAATGTGTTCTCGTCAATGCAGAGCGTCAGAACCTTCATCAGCTCGCGCGGCTCGTAGGCGTTGGGCGTGCGCTCGTCGACGGTATGGACATGCGGCGGGCAGGAATAGGCCCCGCACTTGTCGAGGTAGCCGGCAACCGATGTCGAGCCCGAGCTCCACGATGCCAGAACCAGGATCACCTTGACGTCTTCTGCCTGCAACGGCCTGACCCTCCACGAACACAGATGAGCAATCCCGGCGCGATGCGTTGCGTTTAACGCGCGTAATTGCTGGTGCGCTTATGCCAAGCGAAGCTTTCGCCAAGCCGAAGAGTTGTCCGCCAAAAAGAAAAGGAGCCGCGGAAAGCGGCCCCTTCGAATGGTACCTTGTCCCAAAACGCGAGAGCGCTTCGAGAACATGGCCCGAAAGCGCGATTAGCGCTTCGAGAACTGGAAGGACCGGCGGGCCTTTGCCTTGCCGTACTTCTTGCGTTCGACAACGCGGCTGTCGCGGGTCAGGAAGCCACCCTTCTTCAGGACCGAGCGCAGGCCCGGTTCGAAGTAGGTGAGAGCCTTGGAGATGCCGTGACGAACTGCACCGGCCTGGCCGGACAGGCCGCCGCCAGCAACCGTTGCGATGATGTCGATCTGGCCAGCGCGTGCAGCGGCAATGATCGGCTGCTGCAGGATCATCTGCAGAACCGGACGTGCGAAGTACGCGTTGTACTCCTTGCCGTTGACGACGATCTTGCCGGAGCCAGCCTTGACCCAAACGCGGGCGACGGCGTCCTTGCGCTTGCCGGTGGCATAAGCGCGGCCCTGAGCGTCGACCTTGCGGACGTGCGCCGGAGCGGCAGCGGCTTCAGTCGAACCCGCGATGTTCTTGAGAGCGGAAAGGTCAGCCATTATCAGGCGCTCCTGGTGTTCTTGGTGTTCAGCTTGGCAACGTCGAGAGTGACAGGAGCCTGAGCTTCGTGCGGATGGTTGGAGCCTGCATAAACGCGCAGGTTCTTCATCTGGCGGCGGCCGAGCGGGCCACGCGGGATCATGCGCTCAACGGCCTTCTCGAGGACGCGTTCCGGGAACTTGCCTTCGATGATCTGGCGAGCGGTGCGCTCCTTGATGCCACCCGGGTAACCGGTGTGCCAGTAGTACTTCTTGTCGGTGTACTTCTTGCCGGTCAGGACAGCCTTCTCGGCGTTGATAACGATGACATTGTCGCCGTCGTCAACGTGGGGGGTATAGGTGGCCTTGTGCTTGCCGCGCAGGTAGGTGGCAATGATGGTGGCGAGGCGGCCTACAACGAGCCCTTCGGCGTCGATGAGGATCCACTTCTTCTCCACCTCGGCAGGCTTCTGCTGGAAGGTAGACATGGTTTCGTCTCTTTCGTCTGGTCTCCGAAATATACGGAGCGCTTTTTGTTGCTTGAATTGGCCTACACGACCAACAACGAAAACGGCCCCGAAGTGGGAGCCGCTCTCTGGCCGGGCTTATACGTGTGCCTTTGGTTCGGGTCAAGCGGACGAATTCTGACGGCCGAAAAATTTAGGTTGTAAAATCAATGTGTTATTGATGTGGTAATATTTTACCACAAAATTCATGCCTTCTTAGCGGGTGGAATCGAGAAAGTCGCGGTCGCAAAGGCAATCAGATCACGCGTATCCGTGCGTTCTATCGACATTTCGATGACTGCCAGCTGCTTGCCGAGCTTGAGGATGCGCCCGACGCCGTCCAGCGGCACGGGATCCGGGCGATGCAGGAAATTGATGTTCATGGATGACGTGACTGCACCCACCACCGGTCCGATCTGCGAGAGCAGGGTGACATAGGCGCCGACATCGGCCAGCGCGAACATGGCGGGCCCGTTGATGGTTCCACCCGGCCGCAGATGAACTGCCGGATTTGGCGTGAAGCGGAGCGTGGCCGTGCCGGACCCGACGGAAATCACCTCAAACACCCGGCCGTGACCATGCACCTCGGTAAACTCGGTATCGAGAAAATGATTGATCTGCTCAGCCGTCAGTATGGGTGTCATTCGCCGCTCCTCCGGGCTATACGAAGAGAGAAAGTTACACATTGTTCAATCATAAACAATTGGGATGAAGGAAAAATGGCCGAGGTCGTTTCATTCAGGGAGGGCGGGACGTCGAGCCCGCTGGTGATTGAGGAAAATGCCGGGATCCTGCGCCTGACGTTGAATTCTCCGCCTGCGAATGCGCTTTCGACCGCAATGATGCAGGCACTTCTTGGACAGATTCGCCGGGCCGATACGGAACCCTCGATCCGGGTCGTCATCATTGCGGCACTTGGAAACGTCTTTTCCGCCGGTCACGATCTCAAGGAACTGACCACGCATCGCGCGGATGCCGATGGTGGCAAGGCGTTTTTCGAGGAGACGTTCGCGCTTTGCACTGAACTCATGCTGTCGATTACGCGCTGCGCCAAGCCGGTGATTGCCGAGGTTGAGGGGCTTGCGACGGCGGCCGGCTGCCAGCTCGTCTCGACCTGCGATCTGGCGGTCAGCACGGACACGGCGACGTTCTGCACGCCCGGGGTCAACATCGGTCTGTTCTGCTCAACCCCGATGGTCGCCATCAGCCGTGCCGCGCACCGCAAGCAGGCGATGGAAATGCTGCTGACAGGCGAGACGATCGACGCAAGTACGGCCAAGGATTTCGGCCTGATCAATCGCATCGTTCCCAAGCAGTATCTTCGCCAGGTCGTTGACAAATATGCGGGCGTCATTGCGTCAAAATCGCCGCTGACCTTGAAGATCGGCAAGGAGGCCTTTTATCGCCAGATCGGCATGCCTGTCGAAGATGCCTATGCCCATGCCAGCCGCGTGATGACCGAGAACATGCTGACGCGCGACGCAGAAGAGGGCATCGGCGCATTTCTTGAGAAGCGTCACGCCGTCTGGACGGGCGAATAGAGCGCCACCATGCGCGCAGCCTGCGTCGCCATCATGGCGCGCAGGTCCTCGGGCTCGAGCACTTCGAGTTCTGGTCCAAGCCTCAGAAATTCTGTTGCCGCCTGTCGCGCCGAGCCGACGGGCAGCGTGGCTTCGCACCATCCGTCCGGTCCCGGTTCGCCCATTGTCATATGGCGGTTGGCATAACCGCTGTTGAAGTAGGGCAACATCTGCCGGCCCCACGCTGACAGCCGGATACGCGCGACCTGTGGATGCATTTCGGCATCAAGCCGTTCTGTATTTTCCCGCCAATGGGCGGCAAGATCGAAATCCTCCGGCGGGTCGAATGTCTCGCTGGTCACGATCAGATCCAGGATGCGGGCGATCCGGTAGGTCAGGTTGGCGTCACCGGTTCGCGCAACGAGATACCAGGCGCCACTTTTCAGGACCAGGCCGAGCGGCCGCGTCTCGACCGTCTTTTCCTTCCGCCATGTCTGGTAGCGCATGCGGATCATCTTGTGGTTCCACACTGCATCCGAAATGGCCTCCAGATGTGCTGGCTGTTCGCCTTCGCCAAACCAGGCGAGTGTATCGAGGTGAAAACGGTTGCGCATGGTCGCAGCACTCTTGCGCAGGTCCTCGGGCAGCGCCACGGCGAGCTTCCTTTCGGCGCTCGCCATGACTGCACCAAGGCCGAGATCTGCCGCAGGCCCCGGAAGGCCGCTCATGAAAAGTGCCTCTGCCTCCTTTGTGGAAAGCCCGTTCAACCGCACGCGATAGCCATCCAGCAGACGATATCCGCCCTCCGGTCCGCGCTCGCTGTAGACCGGGATCCCGGCAAGCGACAGCTGATCGATGTCGCGGTAGATGGTCCGGAGCGAAACGCCGTTTTCTTCGCTAAGCTCGGTCGCGGTAACGAGCCCGCGCGCCTGCAGTGTTGTGAGGATGTTGATGAGGCGGCTTGCGCGCATGGATTTGTGTCCCGGTTTTTTTCCAAGATGCCGGATCTAATATGACATATTCTGACAGGTATGGGCATGTAACCTGACATTATCGATACCCTGAGAGGCGAGGACATCATGGCCAGCAACGATCGCATTACCCTTCACTACATGCCCCAGACCCGTGCTACCGGGACGCGCATCCTGCTTGAAGAGCTGGGCGCCCCCTATGAGCTGCATGTCATGAACATGAAGGCGGGCGAGAACCGTCAGCCGGAATATCTGGCCATCAATCCGCTCGGCAAGGTGCCGGCGATTGCCCATCGGGGCAGGCTGGTGACCGAGCAGATCGCCATCGCCGTCTATCTCGGCGACCTTTTCCCGGAAGCCGGGCTAACGCCGGCCGTCGATGATCCCGACCGTGGGCCATATCTGCGCTGGCTGGTTTACTACGCGGCCTGTTTCGAGCCCGCATTGATTGACAAATTCAGGAATGTCGATCCCGGTCCGATCACCCAATCCGTCTACGGAACCTACGATCTCATGCTAGACACGCTGGAGGGTGCGCTGTCGAACGGTCCCTATATTCTGGGAGACCGCATCAGCCTTGCCGATATCCAGTGGGGCGTGGCGCTGCACTGGACCATGATGTTCGGAATAGTTCCGCAGCGTCCGCGCTTCGTTGAATATCGCGACCGCATCTGCGCCCGCCCGTCGTTCGCCAGGATCTGGACCGACGATGCGAGACTGGCGGAGGCGTTCTCAGCCTCTTTTGAAAACTAGACTTGATTAGCTAAGTTTGATCGCAAGAGCGCCGGCGGCAATCATGCTGCCGGCGATATAGCGCAGGCGGCTCGATTGTTCCCGGAAGATGAAGATCGAGATCAGCATGGCAAACACGATCGAGGTTTCGCGAAGTGCTGCGACCATCGCGACCGGGGCCTTCGTCATGGCCCAGAGCGCCACGCCGTAGGAACCGAGTGAACCGGCGCCGCCTGCCGCGGCACGCCACCAGTTTTTCTTGAGATAGGCGACCACGACCGGGCGTCCACGCGTGTAGACCGCCAGCGAGAACAGCGGAATGGGCGGCAGCACGCAAACCCAGAGTGTATAGGAAATCGGGTTGTTCGAAATGCGCACGCCACGCGCGTCGAAAAGCGTGTAGAGGCCAATCATCACGGCGTTGAGCAGGGCAAGAGCGACAGCCTTGGCGCTGTTGGCCCGCGCACCGGTCGCCAGAATGAAAATGCCGCCAGAGATGCAGGCAATGCCGATCAGGCCATGTGGCGACACCGTCTCGCCAAACACGGTGAAGCTGAGCGCCGTGACGACCAATGGCGCTGCTCCGCGCATCAGCGGATAGACAAGCGCGATGTCGCCCAGACGATAGCTCGCCCCGATCAGGAGGTAGTAGATGGTCTGCAGGAAGACCGAGGCCACCACGAACGGCCAGATCTGCAGACCAGGTGATGGAAAGAAGGGCAGGGCCACGATCGCGATCACCGCCGAGCCGAGCGAAATCATGGCCGAGTCGATGACCTTGTCCTGACCGCCCTTCACGATGGCGTTCCAGCTCGCATGCATCATGGCGGCAAGCAGGACAAGGGCGGCGATATCAAGAGGCACGGAAGATGGCTTTCGGCAGGCTGGATGAAGGAGCCGGACGCTGCGACCGGAGGCCAGTCTTGTCAAGCTGATTCATGACGGATTTATGAAATGCGGCGCTCGGCCTTGCTTTCTCCATCTCAAACGTCTAGGACATTTGGCCAAGAACATATGGAGAACAGAAATGTCGCTGGACCCGCGTATCTCGCTGATCACACTGGGCGTCGAGGATGTCGGCCGCGCGACCGAATTCTACGAGCGTCTTGGTTGGAAGAAGTCCGATGCATCGCAGGACGGCGTGACGTTCATACAGTTGAAAGGCACGGTGCTCGCGCTTTTCTCGCGTTCATCCCTTGCTGAAGATGCGCATGTCGAAAATACGCCTAAAGGTTTTTCAGGCGTAACGCTCGCGCACAATGTGGCAAGCGAGCGCGGCGTGGATGCGGTTTACAAGTTCGCGCTGTCCTGCGGCGCCACCCCGGTCAAGGAGCCGGAAAAGGTGTTCTGGGGCGGTTACTCCGGATATTTTGCCGATCCTGACGGGCATCTCTGGGAAGTGGCCTTCAATCCCTTCTTCCCGATGGATGCATCAGGCCACATCACTTTGCCCTGACGTTTTCCTCAGTGACAGAGCGGGTCGGCGATCTCGTCGCAATTGTCCGGTGCACGGATGCAATGCAGGACCTGACACTGTCCGCTGGCTGAAGGAATGGTGACCGGCTCGAGAATTTCATGCGAGCCGCATTGCATTTCGCTGCGGACATAGCGGTCATAGAGGGTGACGCTCGCATTGCGCTTCGAGGGATAGCGCAGGATCGCGGCACCTTCCGAATCGAGGATGCCATGGATTTTTCCGCAGCTCAGAGCGGTGCTGTTGTAGCGTGAAATGGCTTGAGCCTGTCCGGAAAGGGAAATGGCGGCAACGACGCCTGAAAATGCCGCGACAACGACCTTATTCATCCGCATGACGTTTTCTTCCGATCAACATGTTCCTATACGAAGAGATGCATATCTCTCGAAAGCGGCAGATATACGGCTACGACCGTTTCGGGAGCTCCATTTGATGACCCATGACCACTATGCGGACGATCTGATCCGCGATGTGCTGACCACGACAAAGACCATTGCGCTTGTCGGCGCTTCACCAAAGCCCGAGCGTCCGAGCCATGGTGTCATGGGGGTCCTGCTGCAGCACGGATATCGGGTGATCCCGGTCAATCCGGGGCAGGCGGGCAAGTCCATCCACGGTCAGACCGTGGTTGCAAGTCTCGCCGACATCGACGAGCCCGTCGACATGATTGATGTGTTCCGCGCCCCCGAGCAACTGGGTGACGTGGTGGACGAGGTGCTCTCCATGAAGACGCTGCCGAAATTCATCTGGGGGCAGCTCGGTGTCCGCAATGACGCGGCCGCGGCCCGTGCCGAGGAGAAGGGCCTGACAGTGGTCATGAACCGCTGCCCGGCCATCGAAATTCCTCGGCTTGGCCTCTAGCTGTGAGCTTTCAGGAGGTTGTCCATTCGGAGCGGATTTAGTCCGCCTGGAATTCGGGGTGAGCGCGCAGCTCGCTCATTTCCTGGTGGTTGATGCAGAAATGCGTGTAGTTCTCGCGTGCGGTTTCCGCCGTCAGCTCATGCATGCAGCGGCCCTTTTCCTCGCAGAGCGCGCAATTGACCTTCATCTGGCGAAAGAGGCCCGGCTCTTCGGTGCGCACCGCATCCGGATCGATGTTGAGCGCACGCATCAGCGTGTCCATTTCGACCGCGCCATCGACGCCCCTCTTGATGATGTCCTTGAGGCTGCCGGGGGAAATGCCGACGTCCTGTGCAAAGGCATTCAGCATGTCGCCATTGAGCGAGGCCAGTTCATCCAGCTGCCGCGCAATCTCCTGCCTGCCGCGCCACCACTCGGTGACATTGTGCCTGATGTTTTCGAGCAGATTGCCCGCCTGCCGTTCGGCTGCCTGAACCATTGACCTCTCCTGACGATTTTCAAGAAGGATGAAGCATCCGAACCGCCGCGTGTGCATTGATCCTGATCAAAATGCCGAAACTCTCCGCTGTCTGGCCCCTTGTCTCGAGCCTTCGTATTGGGGGGGCCGGCATCACAAAAATTTTTTGAATAAATTCTCGCAAGCCCAAAAGCGAACTGATACCGCTATCGTCGTCAAAACAGTTGCGGACGGGTTCACCGTTCGAAAATCCTATTCAAGGGAGGGATTTCAATGACCGAGACAAAACCCGGATTTTCCACTCTGGCGGTCCATGCAGGCGCCAAGCCCGATCCGACGACCGGTGCGCGTGCGACCCCGATCTACCAGACGACAAGCTTCGTCTTCAACGATGCGGATCACGCCGCCGCTCTGTTCGGCTTGCAGCAGTTCGGCAATATCTACACGCGAATCATGAACCCCACCCAGGCGGTTCTGGAAGAAAAGGTCGCCGCCCTCGAAGGCGGCACGGCAGCGCTTGCGACCGCGTCCGGTCATGCGGCCCAGTTGCTCATTTTCCACACCATCATGCAGCCGGGTAACAATTTCATCGCCGCCAAGCGGCTCTATGGTGGTTCGATCAACCAGTTCGGCCATGCCTTCAAGAACTTCGGCTGGAACGTCCGCTGGGCCGATCCCTTCGATCTCGCCGAGATCGAGCGCCAGATCGACGGCGATACGCGCGCCATCTTCATCGAGAGCCTGGCCAATCCGGGCGGTACCTTTGTCGATATCGCGGCGATTGCCGGCGTCGCTCACAAGCATGGCCTGCCGCTCATCGTCGACAACACAATGGCGACGCCCTATCTCGTGCGTCCGCTGGAGCATGGCGCCGATATCGTCGTGCACTCGCTGACCAAGTTCATGGGCGGGCATGGCAATTCCATGGGTGGTATCCTTGTCGATGGCGGCACGTTCGACTGGTCGAAGTCCGGCAACTATCCGATGCTCTCGGCGCAGCGACCGGAATATAACGGCATCGTGCTGCATCAGACCTTCGGCAATTTTGCCTTCGCGATTGCCGCGCGCGTCCTCGGCCTGCGTGACTTCGGACCGTCGATTTCGCCCTTCAACGCCTTCCAGATTCTGACAGGCATCGAAACCCTGCCGCTTCGCATGCAGCGTCATTGCGAAAACGCGCTTCAGGTTGCAAGCTGGCTCAAGGCGCATGAAAAGGTTTCGTGGGTGTCCTATTCGGCGCTGCCGGGCGACACCAACAACGACATGCAGAAGCGCTATTCGCCCAAGGGTGGCGGCGCGGTCTTCACATTCGGCCTCAAGGGTGGCTACCAGGCAGGCAAGACCTTCGTTGAAGGTCTCAAGCTGTTTTCGCATCTCGCCAATATCGGCGATACGCGTTCGCTCGTCATTCATCCGGCGTCCACCACGCACAAGCAGCTTTCCGAAGAGCAGCAGATCGCCGCCGGTGCAGGGCCTGATGTCGTTCGCCTGTCCATCGGTATCGAAGACGCGCCGGATATCATTGCGGATCTCGAGCAGTCGCTCGCTGCCGTCTGACCCCAAATGTGATATTCAAGAGCGCCGCGTGGAGATAACCACGCGGCGCTTCACTTTGATTGTGCTGGAGCTTTTTCAGATGGTTTTGAGTTTGCGCTTTGATCCTACGACCGTCACGCCGGAAGAGGGCGCGCCAGCCCCCGATCGCCTGATCAGCGGGACACCCCAGTTCCGCACCTGGAATTTCGAAGAAGCCGATGGCGGCATCTATGCCGGAATATGGGAAGCGACGCCGGGCAAATGGCGTGTGGTCTACGACGAATGGGAATATTTTCATATTCTGGAAGGCTATTCGGTCCTGACGGCCGATTCGGGCGAGGTACATCACCTGCGCCCCGGTGACAGCCTCATCCTGCGGCCTGGCTTTGCCGGAACCTGGGAAGTCGTTGAAACCACCCGCAAGGACTATGTGATCCGGCTCTGAACAGGCTTTCCGGCATTGGAACTTGTGAATCGTCGTTCCGGCAATTGCGCGGATCAAGATATGGGTATATACCCGCATATATGGATCACGCCTGCTACTGTGTTGTGCTGCGCAAGATGTCGCGCCGGTTGACCTCGCTCTATGACGAGGCGCTGGAGCCGTTTGGCATCAATGTGTCGCAGTTCAGTCACTTGCGAAATATCAGGTCACGCGCGCCGGTGTCGGTGACGGAACTTGCCCAGATGCTGGAGCTCGACAGGTCGACGGTCGGGCGCAACACCAAGGTGCTGCAGCGCATGGGTCTTGTCCATGTCGTGCCAGGGGAAGACCAGCGCGAGAGCACGCTGGTGCTAACCGAAAAGGCCCTCGAACTGCTGGCGGCAACCACGCCGGTCTGGCGTGAGGTGCAGAAAAGGGTCGAAAAGAGCGTTGACCCGCTGCTGCTCGACAGGTTGATGGACGACCTCCGGGCCGTCTGATTTTTTGATGTCATGCGGGTATATACCCGCAAGCTGAAGGACTACGCTGATGATCTCGTCTCGCATGGCTGCCTTTCTGGCGCGCAGGGGCATCCACTATGGCTGGCTGGTCGTCGGCATTACATTTCTCACCATGCTTGCGACTGCAGGCGCCATGGGCTCGGCCGGTGTCCTGATCCGTCCGCTCACGCGGGAATTCGGCTGGACAACAGAAGAGGTTTCGACGGCCATGGCTGTCAGATTGCTGCTGTTCGGACTGTTGGGTCCGTTCGCGGCGGCGTTGATGAACAACTTCGGCATCCGGGCCGTTGTGGCGACGGCTGTCACCCTGATCTGTGGTGGCATCTTCGCGTCGTTCTTCATGACGCAGCTCTGGCACCTGATTGTTCTGTGGGGCATCGTGATTGGCGTTGGTACGGGGATGACGGCGATGGTCCTCGGTGCGACGGTTGCCACGCGCTGGTTTCACGCGCGGCGCGGTGTCGTCGTCGGCTTGATGACGGTCAGCAATGCCACCGGTCAGCTGGTCTTCCTGCCGCTGCTGGCCAGCCTGACCGATCATTATGGCTGGCGGACGGCTCTGTCGCTCACGGTTGCGACCTTGCTCCTCGCACTGGTTCTGATGCTCCTTCTGATGCGCAACTACCCCGCCGATATCGGTCTTGCGCCCTATGGAAGCGAGACGATCGAGCCGGCTCCGCCACGTGCCGCATCCTTCGGCGCCATGCTGATGATGCCGCTGCAGGTTCTGGCGTTGGCCGTACGACGTCCTGTCTTCTGGGCGCTCTTTTTCTCTTTCTTCGTTTGTGGGCTCAGCACCAATGGCCTGATCCAGACGCATTGGATTTCCATGTGCGGTGACTATGGCATCGTCGCGGTATCAGCGGCCGGCATGCTCGCTCTGATCGGCGTTTTCGACTTCGTTGGCACGCTGGGCTCCGGTTGGCTTTCCGACCGGTTTGACAATCGCTGGCTGCTGTTCTGGTTCTATGGTCTGCGCGGCCTTTCGCTGATCCTGCTCTCGATGTCGGGCTTCGATACGCTTGCACTGTCGGCGTTCGCTGTCTTCTACGGGCTCGACTGGGTCGCGACCGTGCCTCCAACGGTCAAGCTCACGGCCGAAAGCTTTGGCCGCCAGCAGGCGAATATCGTGTTCGGCTGGGTCTTTACCGGCCATCAGGTGGGCGCTGCCACGGCGACCTTCGGCGCTGGCCTTATCCGGACGGATTTCGAGACCTTCATGCCTGCAGTCTATATCGCCGGCTTCGCGTGCCTGATAGCCGCACTCGTTGTTCTCGGCATCAACCGGGGTGCGAAGGCGCGCAATCACACCGCCGTCCAGCCCGCCGAATGATCTGATTTGGGCGCTCGCTCCGAATGGGTGCCCAATGTCAAATTCAGTCCACCGGTATGGACTAGACTAGGCTGACCAAGTTCGAATGGTGAAGGACGCGCGCCCGACATTCCTGCCCGCGCGTTCCCGGCAGTCGGCCGTTATCGATCCTTCGGGGAACATTTGCCGTGGCCTCACGTTTGGACGGGGACATGTCAGAACAGAGGAGGGTCGGGATGTCGGGGTTTTCAAAGTTCTTTTCAGCCTTTGCGTCGAAAATATCCTGGATCACGGGGCGTCCGGCAACATTCGTTCTGGCTGTTGCCTTCGTCCTCATCTGGGCGTCGACTGGACCGTTATTCGGCTTTTCCGACGTGTGGCAGCTGGTCATCAACACGTCGACGACCATCATCACCTTCCTGATGATCTTCGTGCTGCAGAATTCGCAGAACCGCGATAGCGAGGCTCTGCAGACCAAGCTCGACTGTCTAATCCTGACCAGTGCTGCCCAGAACAATTTTGTCGGAATCGAAAAGCTCGACGAGGCTGAACTCGACAGCCTCAAGGAGAGCCTGGAGGCGCAGGCGAAGGCAATCGATGCCGAGCGGGCTCAGCGTGCCTCACGATAGTTCCCGGTCTCTCCAATCCTGATCGAGTTCATTATCTGGAGGCGGGAGCTCGAACACGCGATCACCACGCAAGCCGGAGAGCTTCGAGGCCATGGAAATGATAGACATCCTTGACCTGCGGCCTTTCGGCGAGGCGAACACCCGGCAGGCGTTCAAAGAGAATGGGCAGCACAGTATTCATCTCGAGCCGCGCGAGCGGCGCGCCGATACAGAAATGGATGCCCGCCCCGAAGGACAGGTTCTGACCCTCGTCACGCGTCGGTTTGAAGGCGAGGGGGTCTGGAAACTTTGCCGGATCGAGATTGGCAGCCGCCAGGATCATGCCGGCCTTTTCGCCGCGCTTGAAGGTGACACCCTGAAATTCCAGATCCTCAAGGGCCCAGCGGTCGAAGATGTGGACGGGCGCTGAGATGCGGAAGCATTCTTCGACCAGACGTTCGGTCGAGGCCTCGTCACGGGTCAGTGACTTTGGGTCAAGTCCGCTTTCGAGGATGATCTTGACGGCGTTCCCGATCTGATGGACGGTGGCCTCGTGTCCGGCGTTCAGAAGAACGATCGTTGTGGAGACGAGTTCCTCCTCTGTCAGATACTGGCCGTCTCTCGCCGGCTGCACCATCAGGCTCAGCAGGTCATCCTGCGGGTTCTTGCGCTTTTCGGCAGCGAGACTATTCACATAGTCGGCAAATTCACGGGCTGCGCGGTTGGCCTGTACCTCATCCTCGCGGGTCTTGCCGAACTGGTACATGCGCACGTAATCGTGCGACCAGTCGAGCAATTGGCGGCACATGTCATCCGGAACGCCGATCATGCGCGCAATAACGGTCACCGGTACGATTTCCGCAAAAGTTGACAGCAGTTCCACGCCGCCGTCGCCGACGAAACCGTCAATCAGCGAATTGGCGAGGCTTGCGATTTCGGGCCGCAGCTTTTCGATGTGGCGGGATACAAAGGCGCGATTGACCAGCGTGCGCAGCCGCGTGTGTTCCGGGGGTTCAAGCTCAAGCAGGGACTTGGATTCGGCCCGCTCGAAATCCATGAGATGCGGCTGGATCGGCCCCAATCCTGCATCTTCGCGGCTCATGATGTGGGTGATCTGCCGTCCGAAGCGCCTGTCCCGCAGGAGCGCATTCACAGCATCATAGCGGGTAAAGAACCACTGCTTCTGTTCTTCCCAATAGAAGCCGGGCCCTGCCTGGAGAAGCGCCGCATAGGCCGGATTGGGGTTGGTGTAGAAATCCGGATTGCGGGCATCGAGGGAAGCGCGCGCGGTGCTCGGGTCTATCGAAAGAAACGGAAACTGGGACATGGAAACTCGACAATCAGATGGATGGGAGAAAAGGGGCGGACGCAAACAAACGTCAGCGTTCCGGCGGCACCGGGGTCGGCTTGCCGTCCTTGTCGAGCGCCACCATGATGAAGATGGCATCGGTCACCTTTTCCATGCGGTCGCTCAGGTATCGCTGGGCCCAAGCCTCGACCTTGAGCGTCATCGACGTACGGCCCACCGACTGGATTTCGGAGTAGATGCATAGCGTGTCGCCGATCTTGACCGGCATGGCGAACGCCATCTCCTTGACCGCCGCGGTCACCACGCGGCCGCGCGCGCGTTCAGCCGCCCGGATGCCGCAGGCAAGGTCCATCTGGGCCATGACCCAGCCGCCGAAAATGTCACCCGCAGCGTTTGCGTCGCCCGGCATGGCAAGGGTTCGAAGCGTCAGTTCGCCCGTCGGCTTGACTGCATTCGTCATGGCATTCTCCTCGATTCTTCACGGTTTTGAAGATTGCGATTTACGTCAACGAAGTCAATTTGATCGCAAATTCGGGCTAGCAAGATTGAAATGCCCAGTCTATGCCGATAAGAATCTGAAACGTTTCAGACCATGATCGAGTGTTTAGCCGCATTGCGGCGGGAGGACGTCTTGTCGATTGAAAACCTTGTGGGAAAGATGACGCTGGAAGAGCAGGCTTCGCTGCTGGCCGGAGATGATTTCTGGACGACAGTGGCCATTCCGCGGCTGAACATTCCCAAGATCAAGGTGACGGACGGCCCGAATGGTGCCCGCGGTGCGGGATCTCTGGTGGGCGGCGTAAAGTCGGCCTGCTTCCCGTGCGCGATCTCGATCGGCTCCAGTTTCGATCCGGCGCTGGCGCGCGCCATCGGCAAGGCGCTTGCCGAAGAGGCCAAGTCGAAATCTGCCCGCGTTCTGCTGGCACCGACGGTCAACCTGCATCGTTCCGGCCTCAACGGGCGCAACTTCGAATGCTATTCCGAAGATCCGCATCTCACGGCAGAGCTGGCAGTCGGCTATATCGAAGGTGTCCAGAGCGAGGGCATCGCGGCGACGATCAAGCACTATGTCGCCAACGAATCGGAATTCGAACGTTTCACGGTTTCATCCAATGTCGGCGAGCGCGCCTTGCGCGAACTCTATCTGCCGCCCTTCGAAGCCGCTGTGAAGCGTGCCGGTGTCCGTGCGATCATGTCTTCCTATAACCGCCTGAACGGCACGTTCACGAGCGAGCATGACTGGCTTCTGACCCAGGTACTGCGCGTCGAATGGGGCTTTGAAGGCATCGTGATGTCCGACTGGTTCGGTTCGCATTCCACCGCTCCGACAGTCAATGCCGGTCTTGATCTGGAAATGCCGGGCCCGACGCGCGATCGCGGTGCGAAACTCGTCGCCGCCGTCAAGGCTGGCGAGGTCCCGGCCGAGAAGGTCAGGGAATCCGCCCGCCGCATGCTGGAACTCATTCGCTGGACGGGCGCCTTCAACGATCCTGAAATGCATGCCGAACGGGCCGAGGACCGGCCCGAGCATCGCGCGCTCATCCGCCGGGCGGGTGCCGAAGGCGCTGTTCTGCTGAAGAACAAGGGCGTGCTTCCATTGGCAAAGGCCGACATGGGCACGCTTGCCGTTCTGGGTCCGAATGCCGCCGACGCGCGCATCATGGGTGGCGGCTCGGCGCAGATCAACGCGCACTACAGCGTGTCGCCGCTCGAGGGTATCAAGAAGGCGCTTGCCGGATCGAATGCGATCTTCCATGCCAAGGGTGTGGCCAACAACCGCCTCGTCAAACTGTTCCGCGGTTCGGTGCATATCGACTATTACAATTCGACGGACCTTTCCGGCAAACCCGTGCATTCCGAAGATATCGACATGTCGGAACGCTTCTGGATGGACCCGATCAGCAAGAGCTTCGACATCAACGCCTTCTCGGCGCGCGTCAGCTTCGCCTACCAGCCGGAGGAAGACGGCGAGTATCTCTTCGGCCTCGTCTCGGCCGGACGGTCGCGTTTGAAGGTCGGCGGCAGGGAAGTCATCGAGAACTGGGATAGCTGGAAGCGCGGCAACAACTATTTCACCGCAGGCAACGATGAAGTGCGCCAGAGCATCAACCTCAAGGCGCGCGAACCGGTAATGGTGGTCGCCGAATTCCGGTCGCCTGTTGCGGGGGATGGCGGCATCAACCTCAACGCCATTCGCATCGGTGTCGAATTGCCGATGAACGATGCGGCCTTCGAGGAAGCCATCAAGCACGCATCCTCTTGCGACAACGCCATCATCTTCGCGGGTCGCGAGGGCGAGTGGGATACCGAGGGCAGCGATCTGCCCGATATGATCCTGCCTGGTCGCCAGAACGAACTGATCGCGCGCGTCGCCGCCGTCAACGAAAACACGATCGTCGTGCTCCAGACGGGCGGACCCGTCGAGATGCCGTGGATCAACGATGTCGCGGCCGTTGTGCAGTTCTGGTATCCGGGACAGGAAGCCGGCAATGCGATTGCCGATGTCCTTTTCGGCTTCGCAGAACCGGGCGGACGCCTGCCGCAGAGTTTCCCGGTTCATCTGTCGGATAACTCGTCGATCACCGGCGATCCGCTTGTCTATCCCGGCCTGAACGGGGAAGTGGAATATCAGGAAGGCGTGTTTGTCGGTTACCGCCACTACGACACGCGCAAGATCAAGACGCTTTTTCCCTTCGGCCACGGTCTGTCCTACACGACCTTCGCCTGGGGCCGTCCGAAGATCAGCGGCACGAGCATGGGCGCCGATGGCCTCAAGGTGACGCTGAATGTGACGAACACGGGCAAGCGAACCGGCACCGAGGTTGTACAGCTCTACATTCGCCCGCTTTCACCCAAGGTCGAGCGGCCGGAAAAGGAACTGCGTGCCTTCCGCAAGGTCAGGCTGGGGGCAGGAGAGTCCAAGCAGGTCGAGCTTTGCATCAAGCCGCGTGACCTGTGCCGGTTTGACGAGGCAACGAAGTCTTTCGTGGCTGATGCGGGCGAATACGAGGCCGTGGTCGCGGCAAGCGCCGAAGACATCCGTCATGTCTGCGGCTTTACGCTTCCGGTAGACTGGACTGTCTCGGTTTCAGGTTAAATGCTCTAGTTGCCGCCCTTGCAGGACGCGAGAAGCGCATCGAGGGCGGCCGATGATCCGGAAAGTGAAAACGTCGTCGCCGGGATACCGGCGCTTTTCGATGTGAAGACGATCGATCCGTTCGATCCCATGGCCTTGGCCAGCGGATCGTCTGCATCGAGATCGAGCCCCAGCACGCCATCCATGGCCGCATAGCTCATGTCCGGATCGAAGGTCTTGCCACCCGCTTCGATATGAACCTTGCCGACAAAATCCGGGTTGCCGCCGGGCGGTGGAAAGTCGGCACCCGTCGGCTTGAGTGACAGGGTCATCTTTCCGGGTTCACCGCAGTCGGCGCGCAATTCGCCGCCTGCCGCATTGCAGATTTTTGCGACCATCGCCGTTCCGCCCTCGACCTCCTCCTTGCCCGCCTGCCAGTTAGAGCAGTCTGCCGCATAAGCCGGCAGCGCAGTCACCAGAAGCAGTCCCCCGATCAGCAGTCGCATGCATGTCTCCGTATGGTGAGGCGGCGAAAGATATCCTTAACGCCCGGTTGATAGACTGCTCCTCCAGAACAGTCCGCAAGCACTATGGTCCTTGGTCGCGATCAGCGCAATGACCTCGGTAACAGCTGCAAGATCGCTTCCGGACGCGCTTGAAAGACGGAAATTGTATGGCGTTCGTCAGGTCCAGTGCGCGCGGTGTGGCCGCCTTCATGCTCCTTCTGGGACTTTCTTCCTGCTATGACACAGACCCGATGCCGCTCTCCGATATCGGGCCAGCACGCACGGATGGCGCGCGTCTGATCGGGCGCGTTGGCGATCGAAACGCGCGCAATGTCGGCTATCAGACCCCGGATCAGGAGCCGGTGCAGTCGACAAGCCGACAGTATGACACGCTTCAGCCTGCCGACGTTTCGCCGGGCTCCGGCGGTGAGCCGGGGGTCGTCGGAACGCAGGCGCAGACACAAAATCCCCCTTTCATAGAGGCAAGCGCGCCTGTTGCCGCCAGTCTCGACCAAAGTCCAGCACCCGCCAATCCGGGCGAGGTGGACATGGATAGCCAGTTCGGCTTCAAGACGGACAAGACGGCGCCGAATTCCACGCCGCAGATTGCCGAAGGCAATGTTGACCAGCCTGTTGTCGATGGCATCGGCACGAATGAGCTGAAAGTCGTTTCACCATCGGACCAGACCGCGCGCATCAGCGACAGCTTGCCGGCATCCGCGCCGCAGCCCGCGCCGCAGCAGGTCGCCATGGTCCCCCGCATGGATGCTCCCACAGCGGAACCGCGCCGACAGCCGGGCGTTTTGCCGGATAACGAGCGCTTTTGTCGTCAGCAGCTGCAGCGCTATGGCGTCTCCTATCGCGACATTCCGGGGATCCACGACAGCGCTCAATGCGGGATCGACTACCCGGTCGAAGTCACGGCCATCAACGGTGTCCGCATCCTGCCGGCGGCGAAGCTCAACTGCGCCATGGCGCTGACGTTTGCGCGCTGGACGCGCGACGATCTGGTGCCCTCGACACGCGTTCGCTATTTCTCCGGCGTCAAGGCCATCCGTCAGATGTCGTCCTATTCCTGCCGACGTATGAATTCGCAGGCCAACAATCCCTGGTCCGAACACGCCCATGGCAATGCCATCGATATCGGGACCATCGTGCTGAACAACGGCGATGAGGTCGATGTGCGAAAGCCCGGCTTCTTCTCCTTCCGCCAGAAGGGGCTGCTGAACTCGGTTCGCGCCGATTCGTGCCGCTACTTCAACACGGTGCTTGGTCCCGGTGATCCCTATCACGGCAACCACTTCCACTTTGACCTGCGCTCGAGAAAGTCGGGCCGCCGCTATTGCAGCCTGCGCTAGCTCTGAACTCTGAAAAAAAAGAAGGGCCGGCGAGGGCCGGCCCAAGGAATGAAGCCTTGCGCGATGGGGACGCCAAAGCGTGGCAGAGGGGGCGACCGGGGCGGCTCCGGCAACCGGCAACAGCAGGGGCGATGGGGTGCCTTGCTGGCAAAAATACTCTGCAAAGCTGTGTCTACAGGGCAATTGCTTCAATCGAATGACAAGTCTGCCGACAACGTCGTTCCGGCGATCATTGGCATCGGTCACCGAATGGTGATCAGTCCATGAGCCGCATTTCGCCCGGTTCCATGCGGACAGCCGAGAGCGTGGACAGGAAATTCATGCCTAGCAGGCTCGCGTCCAGTTTGCCCTTTTCGGCGACGCTGGCCCTGACATTGCGTCTGACAATCGGCCCGATCGCAATTTCCTTGATCTGCACCGGCGCTGTTTGCGCAGTGCCGTTGGCGGTCGTCACCTGGACGGAATAATCGAGCGCTTGCGGGTCTATGCCGATCATCTTCGCGTCCTGCCAGGTCAGGGTCACCTCCGTGGCGCCGGTATCGACGAGCATGCCGACGGTGTGGCCATCGATCTTGGCGTTGACGGTGAAGTGTCCATCCTGGGTCTTGCGCAGCAGGACTTCCGTCTCTCCGTTGAGGCCTGTCAGCACAACAGGATGTCCCGGGACCAGTTCGGCAACCATGCGATGGGCGATACGGGTGGCATCATCCTTGTAGACATAGATCCCAATGATAAGCGCAGCGATCGCAGCCCAGGCCAGCAGAAAAGCGAGGTTACGTCCCAGATGCCGACGCGATGCCAGAATTCCCGTGCCGATCAAGGTTGCCAGCGGCAGCAGGTAGACCAGCCGGGCAAAATCTTCGTTGCGCAAGCCAAAGCTCTGCCCGCCCGAATGATTGATGAAAAGTAGCAGCAGCCCCCCGGCGATCATCCCCAGAAGCAGCAGCAGTCGTGTCATGAATTTTGTCCCTCGGCGGCCATCTGCTTGCGGCGAGTGATCCGGCGTGGCTTGCGCTCCACGGTCTCCAGGCGCGCGGGTAGCAATGCCATGATTGCCCGTCGCTCCGCACTGGTCATGTCGATCCAGCCGGCGATTTCGTCGCGTGTCCGTCCGCAGCCAAAACAGTATCCCGTCTTGTCATCCATCGAACAGACGAGAATGCAGGGTGATTCCATCAGTTGAATGCCTCAGCGTCGTTCATGCGAATATCTTATACCAACGATCATTGATAGGAACTCATTTGACCGGAGCGGTTTTGGTTTCCGGCGAGGAGAAAACCACAGCTGGGCCAGAAGGCCCAGAGCGGATTTTCGACGATGCCCGGGAGACAAAAGCGCCCGGCCCTTAAAGGGTGGCACGGAAACCGGCCACCGGAGGGCGTCAAAATCCTCGACCGATGCATGAGCATCGCTCTGCGGTATTCTCCTACCCGGATGTCCGTTTCCGAGCCATCAAATGAGTCCATATCAATTTTCGTTGGTATTAACCTCATGCCGCAATGGCAAGTGCAGCAAGGACGGCAATTTCCGTGAGCTGCTCACTTGCGCCGAGTGTGTCGCCGGTATGTCCCTGGATCTTGCCGTCCACGAGACGGACGAACATCAACGAGACCATCCCGGCAAAAACAAGGCCGATCAGCGCTGCGATGACGCCACGCGCCACGAACGCAGCAACCAGATAAAGGACAACGCCGCTCACAATCGCAAATGTGCGTGCGGACCCCTCAGGCTGCCCCATGGCCGAAGCGACGCCACCCGTCCGCGCAGGCGGCAAATAGCACCAGTGCCAGACCATGGCAGCGCGCCCAATCGCACCGGCCGCAATCATGGCGAAGGCGGCGTCAATTGCGCCCGATGCCTCGCCGACGCCGGCGATGGCGAAACCGCGCAGAAGGACCGATAGCACAAGGGCAATCCCGCCGTAGGCGCCAAGCCGGCTGTCTTTCATGATCTCGAGCGCGCGCTCGCGGGTCCGGCCGCCGCCCAGCCCATCGGCGCAATCGGCAAGACCGTCCTCGTGCAAACCGCCAGTCATGAGGATCTGCAGGCACAGACCCAGAAACGCGGCCAGTTCAGGCTTGGTGTGAAGCGCGAGCAGCAGGGAAGTCAGGATGGCAGGCGGGATTGCAATGACGGCGCCAGCCAGGGCAAAAGTGCCGGCGGTCCGTTGAAGCGACCCGTCATGGCCCTCGAAATACCGGGCAGGCAAGGGGATCCGTGTCAGAAATCCGAGTGCACGCACCAAATCTGTCCAAAGATCCTGCAGGGTCGACAACGGGCAACTCGCTTCTTGCGGATCGTCAATTTCCGCACCATGTACGCAACGACCATCCGGCATGATTTCAATCACTTGCGGCACAATCGGGCAAGGTCGCCCGGGACAGCGTTTCAAAAGCGGCGCGCAACGCCGCATTTGCCGTTGCCACCTTGCGGAAGCACCACTATGAGATCGGCATCAATGCCTTCTTGAGATGAAAAAGACAAGGATCAAGGCCCCATGAGCGTAACTGGTTTGCCGTTCGATGATTTCAGGGAACTGCTGAAGAACCTTCCGGGTCCCGATGTGAGAGCGCTGGAGGCGGCCCGCAAGCGTGACGCCCATCTGACGAAGCCGCCGGGTGCACTGGGCCGTCTGGAAGAAATTGCCTTCTGGCTGGCGGCATGGTCCGGCCGCGCACCGGCGGTCACGCGGCCTCTGGTTGCCATCTTCGCCGGCAATCACGGCGTGACGCGCCAGGGCGTGTCGCCCTTTCCGCCGGAAGTGACAGAGCAGATGGTTGCGAATTTCACCGCCGGGGGGGCCGCCATCAACCAGATCTGCGTTACGCATGATCTCGGCCTCAAGGTGTTTGACCTCGCGTTGCAGATCCCGACCGGCGACATCACGCAGGAGCCAGCGCTGTCCGAACGTGACTGCGCCGCCACCATGGCCTTCGGCATGGAAGCGATTGCCGGCGGTACCGATCTTCTGTGCATCGGTGAAATGGGCATCGGCAATACGACAATAGCCGCCGCGATCTTCTACGCACTTTATGGCGGCAAGGCCGAAGACTGGGTGGGTCCCGGCACCGGCGCCGAAGGCGAGGGCCTGAAGCGGAAGATCGACGCCGTCGAGAGGGCGATCGCACTCCACAAGGATCATCTCGATGATCCGCTGGAAATCCTGCGCCGCGTTGGTGGCCGCGAAATCGCCGCGATGGCCGGGGCAATCCTGGCCGCACGTGTGCAGAAGATCCCTGTGCTGATCGATGGTTATGTGGCGACCTCTGCTGCCGCGATCCTCAAGGCGGCAAACCCGACGGCGCTCGATCACTGCCTCATCGGCCACGTGTCGGCCGAGCCGGGTCACCTGCGGGCCATCGACAAACTTGGCAAGACGCCGCTTCTTGCTTTGGGCATGCGCTTGGGCGAAGGTACGGGAGCAGCACTCGCTGCGGGCATCGTCAAGGCGGCGGCCGCCTGCCATTCCGGCATGGCGACGTTTGAAAGCGCTGGCGTCGCCAACAAGGACTGACCAGACGGGGGAGTGGCGGTCACATGGATGCAGGCGCAGGACCACCATTCCGGAAAGACACCGGGCTGCGGCATTTCTTTGCCGCCGCCCGCTATTCGTTTCAGGGTTTCATCCGCCTGCTGCGCGAGGCGGCGTTTCGCCAGCAGCTCGGCGGGCTCATCATAGGCCTCGGGTTGATGGCTTATGCGGGAGCCGGTTTCGAGAAGATGCTCATCTTCACCGGTCTCATGGTGGTGCTCTTTGCCTTTGAGGCGGTCAATACGGCGATCGAGGAACTGGTCGATCACCTGTCCCCCGAATATTCAACCTTTGGCAAGCACGCCAAAGATCTGGGATCTCTCGCCTGCGCGTGCCTGATTGGCGTTAATGCCGCCTATCTCGCCTATGTGCTGGCGAGGAAATATTTCGGCTGGTGAGACTTACAGCGCGGTGCATTCAACTGAACGCACGAACGACACTGTAACACTCTGAATCTATGTATGTTCGTTCCGCTCAATTGAATCCCATTGAGCGCGACATGCATTAGACACCTGGACGTACGCCAGATCAGGCGAATGAGCGGCGGCGCTTCTCGTTGGAATGTACTTCCTGAACAGCAGGAACGCTCTGCAGAACCCGCTTCGCAGGCATGATCGCAATCACTTCCGTGCCCTCGCGAAGCTTGGACTTCAGCACGAACTCACCGTCATGTTTGGCAAGGATCGCCTGGACGATCGGCAGACCGAGGCCGGTCCCCTGTTCGGCGCTCTTGATGGCAATGGAGCCCTGTCCGAAAGCCGAGAGCACGACCGGGATTTCGTCCTCGGGGATGCCCGGTCCATTGTCCTTGATCGACACATACTGTCCGCCGCCGGCAGTCCAGCCCAGCTTGACGGCAATCTCGCCGCCCTGTGGCGTAAACTTCACGGCATTCGAAAGAAGGTTAAGCACCACCTGGCGCATCGACTTTTCATCCGCCCAGACCGAGGGCAGGCCAGGCTCGAACTGTTCGGTGATGCGAATGTTCTTGGCCCGCGCGCGCAGCTGGATCATGCCAATGCAGTCTTCGGCGATTTCCGAAAGGACGATGGATTCTTCATGCAGCTCGTAGCGGCCCGCCTCGATGCGCGACAGGTCGAGGATCTCATTGATGAGGTTGAGCAGATGCTGCCCCGAACGATGAATGTCGCCGACATATTCCTTGTAAATGTCGTTGTTCAGCGGCCCCATGACTTCGCCGGACATGACCTCGGAGAAACCGAGGATCGCGTTGAGCGGCGTCCTGAGCTCGTGTGACATGGACGCAAGGAAGCGCGACTTGGCAAGGTTGGCCTCTTCGGCGCGGCGACGTGCTTCATCCGAGACGGACTTTGCGACCTCCAGTTCGGCGATGAGGTCGTCCTTCTCTACCTGATAGGACAGAAGCTGGACATTGGCGCGCCGCAGCGTTCCCGTCATGTAGATGAAGAAGACCGAGGCCGTTGCAAACATCGCCATCAGGCCGAGGTCCAGCGGACTGCGGCTCAGCACATAGGCGTAGGCAAGTGCGATCACGGCCGGGATCACCGATACCAGAACAGCGCCCTGCAGCATCGAAGTCGACATTGCCGTCGCGCTCAGCACGATGAGAAGCGCCGCACCCTTGAAAATGGCGAAGGTGGATGGAACGCAGGTCGTACAGGTCTGGAGCGCAAAGTAGGCCCAGAACAGACCGATGACGAACTGGAAGCCGAGAAAGCGTCGCGTCCAGCCCATGGCGTTGTCGTCGGTTACCAGTTTCCGGCGCTGTATGAAGCGCAGCGTGAAGACATGCAGGGCATGCAGGACAAGCACCGCCAGCGTCCAGCCAAGCGCACCGCCACCCAGATTGAAGGCAAGGCCGACAGCCGCAATCGCACCGACGAGAATGGGCAGTGCGGCGGCGCTCTGAAGCACCGAATTGATGTAGAGGGAGGCCATCTCGCTGGTAAACTGCTGCGAGCGCGGATTGCCATGCTGCAATTTCGCACGCGTTTCCCGCACGGCCTTGGACACGGCCGCATTGCGGACGGTCTTTGACCGGTCCACAATGTTTTTGTCCGGGGAAGAGTTTACGCGGTGACTCATGGACTGGTACTGATTGAAAACAGGAACGAATGAACCCGATGCTAAAGGCAAAGGGTTAAGAAGTTGCTGCGTGAAAGGATTTGTTTGCCATGTTTGGATGTCGCATCGTGGCACGGGAAGGTGACGTTGCGCCGCCCTCGGATCCTTGAAATGTGTCGGTTGAGCAGGAGGTCGGCCCATGAGACTTTTTGACGGGGGCAAGGCGCCGAACCCGCGCCGCGTGCGCATGTTTCTGGCCGAAAAAGGCATCTCGGTCGAGCTTGTGCCGGTGGATATGGGGGCGCTGGGCCACAAATCAGACGCGATCAGGGCCCGGAACCCGCTTCAAAGACTGCCAGTGCTGGAGCTGGACGACGGCACGAACCTCTCCGAGTCCGTGGCCATCTGTCGCTATTTCGAGGAACTGCATCCTGATCCTCCACTCTTCGGCGTTGACGCCCGCGACAGGGCCATCGTCGAAATGTGGAACCGCCGCGTTGAGATCAGCTACTTCCTGTCTGTCGGCGCCGCCTTCCGCCACATCCATCCGGCCATGAGGGAATGGGAAATTCCGCAACTGCCCGAATGGGGCGAGATCAACAAGCCAAAAGCCGTTGAATTCCTTCGCTTCATGAACGATGATCTGTCCGGCAGGGCGTTCGTTGCCGGCGACCGCTTCACCATTGCCGACATTACCATGTTCATCGCGTTCCAGTTCATGAAGCCCGCGCGCATCCAGTGCCCGCCGGAATTCACCCATGTCCTGCGCTGGTACCAGGACATTGCGGCGCGCCCCTCGGCGGAGGCGTAGACTTGGTCGCGGATACCATCGAACGTCTGTCCGCCGAGATTGCGGCCTGCCGGGTTTGCCGTGATGCTCCGCTGGGCGGCCCTGACAAGGCGCTGCCCCATGAACCAAGGCCGGTGGTCGTTCTGTCCCGCACGGCCCGCGTCCTTATCGCGAGCCAGGCGCCGGGATTGCGCGTGCACGAAACTGGCTTGCCATTCAATGACGCGTCCGGCAATCGCCTGCGCGACTGGATGGGGGTTACGCGTGAACAGTTCTATGATCCGTCGCTGATCGCCATCATGCCAATGGGGCTCTGTTTTCCCGGCTATGATCGAAATGGCGGTGACATGCCGCCCCGCCGTGAATGCGCACCGCTCTGGCGCGCTCGCGGGCTCGCGCTTATGCCGCAGATCGAACTGGTGCTGACCGTGGGCCAATATGCGCACAAATGGCATATTGCACCGCCGAAGGGCGAGACCATGACCGAGACAGTGCACCGCTGGAAAACCATCCTGGCGACGCCGACAAACGGGCCTGCGATCTTGCCACTGCCGCATCCGAGCTGGCGCAATACCGGCTGGCTGAAGCGCAATCCCTGGTTCGAGGCGGAATTGCTGCCGGAACTGAAAAAGCTTGTGCAGTGCAAGATTGGCTGAAACAATCGGCTTGCGGCGCGCGTTATAGCGGGGTAGCCCATGTCGTCGTGTGGCCCATAAGCTTTTTTTAGCGAGCTTCAGCTATCATAACAAAAACGGGCCGGCGGACTTTTTCGTGTTCGCGATCAAGCGCGCGCTTGAATGCCCGAATGAAAGGATTGACCATTGGACCGTCTGGACCGAAAAATCTTGCGTCTTCTCCAGGAGGACTCCACCCTTGCCGTCGCTGATCTCGCCAAGAAGGTTGGTCTGTCCACGACGCCCTGCTGGCGGCGTATCCAGAAGATGGAAGAGGATGGCGTCATACGCCGTCGCGTCGCCGTTCTAGATCCCGGCAAGGTCAACGCCAAGGTCAACGTGTTCGTTTCCATCCGCACCAATGCGCACTCGATCGAGTGGCTGAAGCGCTTCTCCGAGGTGATTGCCGAGTTCCCGGAAGTTGTCGAATTCTACCGCATGAGCGGCGACGTCGATTATCTTCTGCGTGTCGTCGTGCCGGACATTGCGGCCTACGACGCCTTCTACAAGCGCATGATCACCAAGATCGAGATCCGTGACGTCTCCTCGGCCTTTGCCATGGAGCAGATCAAGTTCACCACCGAACTCCCGCTCGACTACATGGTTCTGGAACAGGCGCGCTCCGGCGACGAATGACCTACTTAGTCGCCTGAAACGTCTTATCTGAAATCGCCTGCAGCTTTGCCATCACGGCAGGGCTGGTCAACTCGCGCACCGCATCCTTGCCGTTCCAGCGTTCGGTCTTGTCTGACGAGGAGGCGAGGCGCTGCGCCAATTCAAGGGCCGGACCGTTGCAGGCGAAATTGCGTTTGCCGATGGACCGCAGCGCCCAGTTGACCGCCTTCTTGACGAAATTGCGCGGGTCTGACGCGTGTTCAGCAATCAGCGGCAGATAGGAGAGCACCGTCTCATCCGGCTCCTTTTTCAGATGCACGGAAACCCAGACGATCATGGCGAAGGCGGTGCGGCGCACGAACTCGCGCTCGTCTGCGGCAAACTCCGGTATCAGGTCGCGCCAGACACCGGCATCGACGAAGAGATCGGAAACACCATCAACAATCTCCCAGGAGTTGAAGGTGTTCGTCCACGCCCGGGCAGTCTCGATGCTCAGCTTCCTGGGTTCGGCAGTGTAGCTGGCGAGCAGCCTTGCCTCGCGCACCCCGCTGTCGAAAAGGGCGAGCGCCCGCTGATGGTTCCGCTTGATCTGCCGGGCGATTTTGCGCAGTTCGTTGTTCGACACGCCAATCGCACGGTCTGTCACGATGCCGAAGCGGGCCATCCCGGCAATGTTATCAGCGTTGTTCAGACTTTCCAGATAGGCCAGCACTTGGCTTGCCGTCCAGTCGGGCGCGGGTGTCGTCATGTCAGGACCTCCCGGCAACCGGGCTGATCGTGACGCGAAGCACGCGCCACGACGCGTAGTGAGGTGCATAGCGCCTGGCATCGGCAATGGATCCGCAATGCGCGCCGGCAAGGTAAACCGCCTTCAGCCACCGATCGTCCACACTTTTTGTCGACGGCATTTGGTCCGGCTGCGGCGGCCCGTCGAGGTGGCCATCCGGCCGATAATTGAGGCGCAGCGCAACAGCCGGGTAGGGTGCTTTCAGCCCCTTCGGAATTTCAATGCAGCCTGCGATTTGCGCTTCGATCACCGCGCGCAGCTGGAGAATAGTCGAATCCTCTGCCTGCATCCGGGTTACCGTCAGGAGAAGGAGACAGGCAGCAACCGTTGCAACCTTGCCCGACCGCAGCGGGCCGAAGCCCCTCATTTTTCCAGCCGCGCCAGAAGCGAGGACGTATCCCAGCGATTGCCGCCCATGGCCTGCACGTCCCCGTAGAACTGATCGACCAGAGCCGTCACGGGCAATTTGGCTCCGTTGTTGCGCGCCTCGGCAAGAACGATCCCGAGGTCCTTGCGCATCCAGTCGATGGCGAAGCCAAAATCGTATTTGCCCTGGTTCATGGTCTTGTGACGGTTTTCCATCTGCCAGGAGCCGGCAGCCCCCTTGGAAATAACCTCGATGACCTTGTCGATGTCCAGCCCGGCGCGCTTGCCGAAGTGGATACCTTCCGCGAGGCCCTGTACAAGTCCGGCAATGCAGATCTGGTTGACCATCTTGGTCAATTGCCCGGCACCTGCCGGACCCATCAGGCCCACCATGCGCGCATAGGCCGAGATCACCGGTTTCGCAGTCTCGAACGTGGCTTCGGCGCCGCCGCACATGACGGTCAAGACGCCGTTTTCAGCCCCGGCCTGGCCGCCTGAAACCGGCGCATCGACGAAACCAAGGCCGCGGGCGGCGCATGCCGCTTCCAGTTCGCGAGCGACGTCTGCAGACGCCGTCGTGTTGTCGATGAGGATCGCGCCGGACTTCATGGCCGCAATGCAGCCATCCGGCCCAATTGTCACCGAGCGTAGATCGTCGTCATTGCCGACGCATGTGAAGACGAAGTCGGCATCGCGTACGGCTTCCGCAGGGGTCCTGAATGCGGGTCCGCCGAATTGTGCCGCCCAGGCCTCGGCCTTGGAAAATGTCCGATTGTAAACGGCAACTTCATGCCCGCCCTTGACCTTCAAATGACCAGCCATGGGGTAGCCCATAACGCCGAGACCGATAAACGCGACTTTTGCCATGCGATGCGACTCCGATGCTTTTTGAATGCCAGATTTCTAAAGCATCGGAGCGCGTGAAGCCAGCAGAGTATCCGTGTTCAACTCTGCCTATTGCTGCTTAGGCTGATCCTCAGGCGGTGGCGCTCATCCTGTATCATCCTTCCTGGCTTGGTCTGGTGCAACCTTCGGAGCTTATTTCTCCTCCGCAGGCTCGGACTCGATATCGTCGTCCAGATGTTCTGATTCCTTGCCCAGGCTTCGAGAAACATCCTTCCAGAGGAGTCGCAGCCTGCGGACATGGAGATCATCGCTGATCCAGTCTGCGAGATGGGCCATCGCCTTGCTGTTCTCATCATCGGTCGCGTTCAGGCGTGATCGAGCCCAGACCGAAAACTCGGAGACATCGACAGCGGTCATCTTTTCATCCGCATTCTTTATGATGGGACGCAACCCCGAAATGGTTCCGACATCCTTCATCGTTGATGTCGACGCAAGCAGGATCGACGCAGCCATTTCGTCGAAGACGTTACTTGCCTTCTTGCCCCTGATTGCGCGCTCCAGATCGAAGATCGTGCGGATGTTGTTTTCGCGAAACAGCAGGAACTTCTCAATGCCGATGATGTGACAGAGTTGCGCCTGGGCGGTCCAGTCGAAGACTTCATAAAATCCGAACGGCGTCTCGATGTAGAGCATGATCGGATTGTAGGTCGCCAGATTCTGGACATCATAGATACCGCACTGTTCGAGGCGGATGCGCGTCCAGTAGTCGACTCCATCGATGACGTCGAGGGGTGTACTGCGCGTGACGCTGTTGAAGCGGTTATCTTCCGCCTTGATCCAGTTGAACAGTTTTCCGGCGCGGATGAAGAGATAGCGCGTGGCGCTTTCGGGAAAGAGCCCGAAGAGCGGCGCGAGCGCAATCCAGGCCCATGAGACTTGAGTAGGGATATTGTACACTTGGCGGTCCGTCCCCGAAGCGCCGGTGACCAGGGAAAGTAAATCATCTTTTGCGTTCACCAGCATCTGAGTTGGATCTGGAAAGGCGCGATAGAGAAAGGCGACAAAGACCACCGATGCGAAGATCTCTGCCGACTGCTTGAGGAACGTATAGCTGGTCAGATCGAAGACCGACATGCGCCGCAGGAACTCGCGGACCGCAGAAACATACGCCCCAACAAAAGTTATCGTCATCACCGTAAGAAGCTGTTCCTCGAACGATTTCAATTGATTCGGCGTCCCGCTGAGGCCCCCGATGAAGAATACCCGGTTGCAATCGCCCGTAGCGCAAGTGGAGGCCGCGCTCCCCCCAAGACAAATAAGACAGAAGAAGAAGCCAAAGAATGTCAGCACCACAAACCCGAATGCAGCGACAAGCAGACGACGGTTTGATTTCAACTTGAAGAAGCCAGGTCGTCTGGACAGAAGCAGATTGATTTTGCCATCCATCTTCAGGACTTTTGCCGCAAGGGAATAGATTTTCGCAAATTCATCATCATCGATGTCGGCGACATATTTCGAACGGACAAATTCGAAACTGGGGTTGTCTGAGAGCCGACCTTCCGTGGCGCCGTCAACTCCTGTCTGAGCAGCGCCTGCTGCCTTGACCGAAAAGGACGCGTCGCAATCCTCTAGCAGCCGTAAGCGCCTGAACCGCAGTTCATGCAGGGCATATATGATCAGAGAAGGTACCGTGAAAGCCAGGAGCAATGCGCAAAAGCTGATGGCGAAATTTGCTCGAACGAGATCGATTATAGACATGACATTCCCCCAGTTTATACAACCATGGGAAGTATGAAGAAATTTATGCAACTTTCAACGTATATTTGAATTGGCTACGCGCGTTGATTGTCCTGTGGTTTGGTCTGCACAAGCGCCAGTCCGCCACCGGCCAGGTCAACGATAGGTGCGCCGCCATCATCGAGCGCTTGCCGGAGCATGGCCGCCGTGGAACGATGGACACCATGGGCGTGGCTCTCGTAGTCACGGATCGTGCCGCGTGAGACATGCGCGCGTTCGGCAAGGTCTGCCTGTGTCCAGTCGAGATAAGCGCGCGCGGCACGGCACATTTCAGGCGTCAAAACATCGGCTGGGTCGGCTTGACGCATCGCGATCGGATTCCCATATTCGTCAAAGTTGATCATTTTTATCACTTTTTGGTCGCCAGTGAAATCGAACCGGGCTCAAATCCGTTTCGCCTCGCTAAAATCAGGCGTCCGTTCGAAAATTCTGCTGGAAACATGATGTTGCCGGTGGTTTTCTGAATCCCGGCATATGCGTCCGGCCGGTCTGCGGGCAGGGCAGATGCCGGTGTGGATCCACTTGCCAAACCGGAGGTGCCCTTGCCGCACGCGACACCCCTCATTTCCACGCTTGTCGGCGGTTTCGTACTGGCCTTTATCTTCGGGGCGATCGCGCATCGCTTCAGGCTTCCTCCGCTCGTCGGTTATCTGATCGCGGGCGTCCTGGTGGGGCCCTATACGCCGGGTTATGTCGCTGACCAGAGCCTCGCGCCCGAGCTTGCCGAAATCGGCGTCATCCTGCTGATGTTCGGCGTCGGCCTGCATTTTTCGCTGAAAGACCTGCTCTCCGTCCGCTTCATCGCGGTTCCAGGCGCCATCGTGCAGATCGGGTTTGCGACCTTGCTCGGCTGGGGCATGGGCGCGCTGATGGGCTGGCCGACGGGTGGCAGTCTCGTCTTCGGACTGGCGCTCTCGGTTGCCTCCACGGTCGTGCTGCTCAAGGCCCTGCAGGAGCGCCGCATTGTCGAGACTGACCGTGGCAAGATCGCGGTTGGATGGCTGATTGTCGAGGATCTCGCGATGGTCCTCGCACTCGTGCTGATCCCCGCCGTCGCCTCGGTAGGTGGTGAACAGAGCCACCCCGATCCGCTCGCTGTCACGCTCGCCGAATGGAGCGGCTACCGGATCGGACTGCCCGGCCTGATTGCGCTGACGCTGTTCAAGGTAGCGCTCTTCGTGGGTGTCATGCTGGTCTTCGGCCGTCGCATCATTCCGGCCATCCTGCATCGCATCGCGCATACGGGTTCGCGGGAACTGTTCCGGCTCGGTGTGCTCGCCATTGCGCTTGGCGTCGCCTTCGGAGCCTCCCAGCTTTTCGGTGTTTCGCTGGCGCTCGGTGCGTTCTTTGCCGGCATGGTCCTGTCGGAAAGCGAGCTGTCGCACAGCGCGGCCCGCGAAAGCCTGCCGCTTCGGGATGCCTTTTCGGTTCTCTTCTTCGTGTCCGTCGGCATGCTGTTTGATCCGCGGATCATCGCTGAAAAGCCGTTTGCCATCCTGGCCACCGTCTTCATCATCGTCATCGGCAAGTCCGTTGCGGCATTCCTGATCGTGATGCTTTTCCGAAAGGGGATCGCGACAGCGCTGACCATTTCGGCAAGCCTTGCCCAGATCGGCGAATTCTCGTTCATTCTGGCCGAACTCGGCGTGGGGCTGAAACTGCTGCCGGAAGAGGGGCGTGACTTCATCCTGGCGGGTGCGATCCTCTCCATCATCCTCAATCCGGTCATGTTCATCCTCAGCGAGCGGCTGAAGCCGCGCCTGGAGGCCGCAGCCCACAGACGAGCGCCGCGCAAGGCAGCATCGGAAGCTGCCATACCGGCTGGCATTCCTGCCACCGAAGATGTGGTTGAAGGCGCGACAGAGCTGGAAGAAGACGTCCAGCCCGTCTCCCGCCTCGATGGTCACTGTGTGTTGGTCGGTTATGGCCGGGTTGGGCGCATCGTTGCTGCTAACCTCAAGACCTCGCAGGTCGCCTTCAACGTGGTCGAGGACTCGGATGCGCTGGTGGGTGAACTCCACGCGCACGGCATTGATGCGATCTCGGGCAATGCCAGCTCACCTGGCATTCTGGCGCTCGCCAACATCAACAAGGCGAGAAGTTTGGTCGTTGCCATTCCCGATGCATTCGAAGCGGGCAATGTCGTGGAAACGGCGAAGAGCTCCAATCCGCGGCTGCTGGTCATCGCACGTGCGCATTCCGATGCCGAGGTCGAGCATCTTCTCAAGCTTGGGGCTGATACGGTGATCATGGGCGAGCGCGAGATTGCCAACGGCATGCTCAAGCGCCTGGATCAGATCCTTCACGCGGCCCCTGTGTCGCCGACGCCTGCGTAGAGATCTTTCGGATGTAAAGCATCCTGCAGGCGCGTAACGCCCGCAGGATGTGTCATCATTCTGCGATAAGACGCGCAACCACCAGATGGCCGGGCGAAGGGTTGCCGTTTTCCATCCGCACATTGATGTCGCTGATATCGACGACCTCGAAGCCCGTCGCTGCAAGGCGTTCGCGGACATAGCTTTCGGCGTGCACGAAGCGCTGGCTCGGTCCAACTTTGTAACCGAGTTGGCCGGTTTCACTCCCACTGCGCGTTTCTGAGGAGAACACGAAGAGGCCGCCGGGATTCAGATTGTCGGCAACGCCGAAGAACAGCGGCTCAAGCGCGCCGATATAGGGCAACACGTCTGCAGCCGTCACGATATCGAAAGGGCCATCCTCGTTTTCGTCGAGGTAATCGACGCATTCAGCGACGTAGAGCGTCTCGTAGAGGTCCTTTTCGTGGGCGATCTCGACCATGTTTTCCGAAAGGTCGAGGCCGGTCATCTCGCCGCTGACCATGTCTCGCAGCGCCCCGCCGGTCAGCCCCGTGCCGCAGCCGAGGTCAAGCATGGTCTCGAAGGGACCAAGCCCCAGATCCTGCAGCTTCTGTCGAATGATCAGTGGAACACAATAGCCGAGCTGGTCGACCAGGATATCCTCGAACGCTTCCGCGTGCTGGTCGAACAGGGTTTCGACATAGGCGTCGGGCGCCTTCATCGGCGTTTCGCCGCGACCGATGGCAGCCAGCCGCACGGCGGCCCCGCCATGATCTTCGGGGTCGAGTTCAAGCACGCGCCCATAGGCTTTGGCGGCGGCATCGAGGTCGCCGGCCTTTTCGAGCGCAAGCGCGCCATTGTAGGCCTCTGCGAGGGCCTCTTCGTCGATTTTTTCGGTTTTCTTGGACATGCGCGACTTCATATTGCGCGGCGCGCTGTCCCGCAACCATAATTCGCGAATGCCGTGCCTGCGTCTGTCAGTTCAGGATGAATTCGCCGGAGAGCGACCTCCATTCCGTCGCCGAGATGAGCTTGCGGTGGACATAGCGCACCGAATGCAACGGCCCGTCCAGTTTCTCCTGCCAGAATTTCAGGAAGCTTTTCATCTCGGGAAAATCGGGCGCCAGATCGTATTGCTGCCAGAAGTAGCTTTGCAGCAGGTTCCGATGGTCGGGCAGGCGGTACAGGATTTCCGCCGTCGTCAGTCCGTAGCCCTTCAGTTGCAGTTTCATTTCTTCGTTCATGACAACCCCATGTCGTAAGTGACGAAATAATGACCCATCCAGTCTGCTCCCGGATGGTTAACCGCGCCTTAAATGTCTCCTGTGTCCCGTTTGGTTCGTTATAGTTTTCAAGGGCTTGGCAGCACCGCAGCAAGAGTGCTGCCAAGCAATTGGTCTTATCGCTTCAGGTGTCGCGTCAGCCGAGCCTCGAGGTAGGCCCAGAGATTGCGCAGCGCTTCCACCATGACGAGGTAGAAGATCGCGGCCCAGAGATAGGTCTGATAATCGAAGGTGCGCGAGAAGGCATATTTCGTTTCGCCCATCAGATCGAAGACCGTGATGATGGCGACGATCGCCGAGCCCTTGATCATCAGGATGATTTCGTTGCCATAGGGGCGCAGCGCCACGATCATCGCCTGCGGCATGATCACCTTCCAGAAGGCAACCTTGCGACTGATGCCGAGTGAATCTGCCGCCTCGCGCTGTCCACGCGGAACGCTTTCGATGGCGCCGCGCAGGATCTCCGCCTGGTAGGCGGCCGTGTTCAGCGCAAACGAGAAGAACCCGCAATTCCAGGCGTCCTTGAAGAAGTCCCAGAGATGCAAGGCCTCAAGCTGCGGCCTGAAACTGCCGATGCCGTAGTAGATCAGGAAGACCTGAGCCAATAGCGGCGTACCGCGAAAAATGTAGACGTAGAGATAGGCGATGCCCGAAAGGATGCGGCTTTTCGACATCCGCATGAAGGCGAGCGGAAAGGATATGACCGCGCCTGCCAGGATCGACGATGAGACCAATCCCAATGTGACACCCAGGCCGTGAATGTATTTCGGCCCGTATTTGTAGAAATTGTCCCAATCCCAGTTGCGGATCATCATCAGCGCCATGCCGCCGAGCAGCAGGGCCCAGAAGATGAGGAAGATGATCCCTGCGATACGCGCGCCGGTGATCGGCTTTCTGGTTGCGGGAGGTGCTGGCTGAGGGGGCAGAAGCTCGGAAATGTACATTATCGATGTGCCTCCGCCCGTTTCGCCCAGGTTTCAATGCGTGAAAAGACGATAGAGGACAGGATCGCCAGCAGCAGGAAGAGCAGGCAGGCCGTCCCGAAGAAGAAGAAGGCCTGCTTGGTCGACTTGGCAGCCACGCCGGTCTGGCGCAGGATGTCGTTGAGGCCGACGACGGATACCAGTGCCGTGTCCTTCAGCAGCGACATCCAGAGGTTTCCAAGCCCGGGCAGGGCGATGCGGACAAGCTGTGGTACGACGATCAGCCCCATGGTCCGGCCCGGGCGAAGGCCCAGCGCCGCACCGGCTTCATATTGCCCACGCGGGATCGCCTGGAAGGCGGATTGCAGCACTTCCGAGCAATAGGCGGAAAAGACCACGCCGAGCGCGATCATGCCCGCGAAAAATGCATTGATTTCGATCCGGGTATCCAGGCCTATCCAGGTCAGGATCATCTGGACGAGGATCTGGAGACCGTAAAACACGATGAAGAGGGTCAGCAGTTCCGGCAGACCACGGAAGATCGTCGTGTAGATATTGGCCGCCGCCCGTGCATACCGATCTTCTGACTGTTTGCCGAGCGCCACGAAGAAACCGATCAGAAGGCCGACCGGCAGCGTGAGCACTGCCAGCGTTGCGGTGACATAGACGCCGGATGCGATTTCGTCGCCCCATCCCTGGTCACCACAGGACAAAAGTCCGCCCCCGCTGAAAAGCGTGAATACACCGACCGGCCCACAGAACGGATCTATGGCGTGTCCGATCGAGGACAACAATTCCAACATGTATTTTCCCCACACGCCGTGTTCCGGCGTTTTGATTTTTTTGGGTCAGTTCAGTCACAGCGGGCGAAGGGCCGGTCGAGGCATGTTTCGCCCGCTGCGTGATCAGGCTTTGATGCGCTTACTTGCCGTAAACGTCGAAGTCGAAATACTTGTCCTGGATCTTCTTGTAGGTGCCGTCGGCGCGGATGGCGGCAATGGCCTTGTTCAGCTTTTCGCGCAGCGCGTCGTCGCCCTTGCGAACGGCAATGCCGGCACCTTCGCCGTTGATGACCGGATCGACCTCCAGCGGCTGCAGGATCTTGCAGCATGAGCCATCCTTGCTGTCGGTCCACTGCTTCAGCACGACGATATCGTCGATGACGGCGTCAATGCGGCCGTTCGACATGTCGAGCTTGTACTCGTCAGATGTCGGGTAAAGCTTCAACGTTGCGTCGGGCAGATGCTTTTCGGCGTAGTTGGAGTGGGTCGTGGAGGTCTGCGCACCCAGCGTCTTGCCCTTCAGGTCGTCAAGGCTCTTGATGGCGCTGTCCTTGGCAACTGCGATTGCCGGCGGCGTGTTGTAGATCTTGTCGGTGAAGTCGACGAGCTTCTGGCGCTCCGGCGTGATGGACATGGACGAGAGGATCATGTCGAACTTCTTGGCCTGAAGTGCGGGAATGATACCATCCCATTCCTGGCTGACGAAGGTGCACTCAACCTTCATTTCGGCGCAAAGCGCGCGACCGATATCCATGTCGAAGCCAAGGAACTGGCCGCTGGAATCAAGGTATTCGAAGGGCGGGTAGGTCGAATCGGTTCCGATGACGAGCTTGTCGGCAGCGTTGGCCGCGCCAGCCATGAGGGCGGCGGCAGCCGCAGCAATGATTGCGAATTTGCGGGAAATTTTCATTTTTGTCCTCTCTGTTGGCGGGCGCCGCTTGCCTTTGGTCTTTGGTCGCCCAGTCATGTGCATTCTTTCGAAGACCGGCTTGGCCTGTCCTCAAAGCCCCTTTCGGGAACATGGTACGCGTGAAATGATCTTTTCACCGTCACAGGATATTCGGCGTGTTTTTGAGTGAATTGCAACAGGAATATCTGTCACAGGGGCCGCACGGGGAGAATTTGGCGTTACTGTCATGGAAAATCGGGGATTCATGGTGATTTTCTCCGCCTCAATACCGCCTTGAAAGTGTCAAGTTTCATTCAGGCAGGGTTCATCCGTCTGGTTTAGCCTCGCAGATACAACCAGAACTGGAGGTCTGCCCTTCAGCTTTGGCGATGGTAACTTCTCTCAAGAAGGAAAAAGCATGAACGCCCGGAAACACCTACTCACACACGTCTTTCTTTCGCTGGCAGCCTTGCCGGTTGCCTTTCAGCCTGCTGCGGCGATGAACCTGCCACGGCCCGGTCTGCCGCAGGCGACTCACAACGTCATACTGGCTGCGATGTCCGTCGATGAGGCCAGCCGTCAGGTTGAGGAAGCACGTCGCCGGCTTGAGGAAGCCAAGGCGCAAGGTGGCGACGTTGCTGGTGCGGAGGCCGCGCTCAAGGCCGCCGAAGGCGAATTGAATGCTGCAAAGCAGGCTGGTGAAAAGCCCCCGGAGCCGAAGCCCGAGCCCAAACAGGAACCGCCAAAGGAAGAAGCGCCCAAGGCTGAAGCACCGAAGCCGCAGGCCGAGAAGCCTGCTGAAGCGCCCAAGGAGCCCGCAGCCGAGGCATCGAAGCCCGACGCACCCGAGGGCGAGCAGCGCAAGCACAAGCAGAAGCAGGCTCCGGCAGATGCCAGTGAGCAGGCCGCACCCCCGGCCGACAACCAGGCCGAACAGCCCAAGCCCGACCGCAAGAAGAAGCCTGCGGAGCCGGCGGCGGAAGCGCCTTCCGCCACAGAACCTGCGGCTCCCGCCAAGGAACCCGCTGCCAAGGAACCTGCTGCAAAGGCGCCTGCGCCTGCAGCCGAAGAGCCCGCCACCAAGCCAGAGGCCGCCCCTGCACCCAAGCAGGAAGCGCAGCCCGGTGACGCCGGCAATGAGACCAAGAAACCGCCGCACAAGAAGCCGAAGCCGGATGCCGGTGAGGCACCTGCGGCCGATCAGCCTGCCGAGAAGCCTGCGAAGCCTGACGCAACGCCAGCCCCCGCAAAGGCCCCAGCACCGACCGGTGACAACGCCCAGCCGCCAAAGGATGCAGCGCCGAAGCCTGCACCGGGCGATGGCGCTGCCAAGCCCCCGGCTGCCGATCAGGGCCAGGCTGCACCGGCACCTGACAGCGCAAAGCCTGCGCCTGTTCTGGACAGCGCCAAGCCTGCTCCGCTTCCGGATTCAGCCAAGGCGCCGCCGGCCAATGGCGCACCCGCCGATGCGACCCAGTCCCAGACGGTCACCCAGCCACCCGCTGCTGCCCAGCCACCCGCTGCTGCCCAGCCGCCCGCAGGCAAGCCGCAGCGCCCGCCGAAGTCCGACGCCGATGCGCAGGGCAATGGCAAGGCTCCGCCGCCGCCAGTCAAGCTTGAGCCTTCCACAGCCGAGCGCGGCCGTCCGATGGATCGTCGACCCGACTATGACATGCCTGGCGATGCCAGGGTCGAAGGCCGTGTTGATGGCCGTGACGTCCTGAATTTCCTCGGTCAGCTGATCGTTCGTGGCGCTGATGCCGATCGCTTCAGCCGTGATGGCGCACGACCCGACTACGAAGAGCTGCCGGGCGACCGGACGCGCGAAATCATCCGCCGTCCGGATGGCTCGGAAATCGTCACCATCCGCAACCGGTTTGGCGACGTGATCCAGCGCTCGCGCTTTGATCGCAACGGCCGGGAAATCGTCCTGTTCTACGATCCGGACCTGCAGCGCCGTCCGGACCGCGAACGCGTCTTCCGCGATCCGTCGCTCGATCTGCCGCCCATGCAGCTCGATGTGCCGGTTGATCAGTACATCCTCGACAGCAGCACCAGCCGCGACCGGGATTACTACGACTTCCTGCGCAAGCCGCCGGTTGAGCGTGTCGAACGCGTCTATTCGCTCGACGAAGTGCGTTACTCGGCCCGCGTTCGCGACAAGATGCCCCGCATCGACCTCGACACCATCCATTTTGCCACCGGCAGCTCGGATGTCTCGATGAACGAAGCCGCATCGCTGCGAAACGTTGCCGACGCGATGAAGCGCATCATTGCCCGCAACCCGGCAGAAACCTTCCTGATCGAAGGTCACACCGATGCGGTGGGCTCTGACCAGAGCAATCTGGTTCTGTCGGATCGCCGCGCCGAATCGGTGGCCATTGCGCTCTCGGATGTCTTCGGCATCCCGCCGGAAAACCTGGTCACCCAGGGCTATGGCGAGCGCTACCTGAAGGTTCAGACGCTTGGTCCTTCGGCTGAAAACCGCCGTGTAACCATCCGCCGCATCACGGCGCTGGTGCGCCCGGCCAATATCCAGCGCTAAATCTGGAACATCCGGATAAGAAGCCGCCGTCGCAACCCGACGGCGGCTTCTTTATGTCCTGAGGCCCATAATCCGTTCGGCGAAATCGGCAATCGCGTTGGTGTCATCGAGATCGAAGACGGGCAGGGTGGTGTCCGTCACGGGATGGTCGGCTGCAATCGCCACGATATGCGGATCATCCGGCGCCAGCGGCACCCGGCTCTTTGCCTCCAGCCGCCGCGCTTCGATCTTGGGAACAGGCTCGCGCTTGTAGCCTTCGATGATGACGATGTCGCAAGGGGCGAGCCGCGCCAGAACGCTTTCGAAGGACGGTTCGGGATTGCCGCGCAGTTCGTGCATGATGGCATAGCGGGTGCCCGACACCAGCGCCACCTCATGCGCGCCAGCTTGCCTGTGGCGGAAGCTGTCGGCCCCCACCTTGTCGATGTCGAAGTCGTGGTGCGCGTGCTTGACCGTCGTGACGACATAGCCGCGCGCCGTCAGCGCTTCGACCAGCCGCACCGTAAGGCCGGTCTTGCCCGAATTCTTCCAGCCGGAAACGCCGAGGATTTTGGGACCGCCATTGAGTCCCAGGAGGGTCAGCGCGCGGCTGAAGTCTTTCGGGCGGTTGATGTTCAGAAAGCTGGTGGACGGATGATCGACGAAATCGACGAGAACCAGAGCTTGTGTTTCCGCAAACGCCCGGATCGAGCGCCGCGTACCGTTTGCCATCCAGTCGCGAAGGGCGCCCGCAAGGCTGACCGGCCAGAGCGCAAATGCAGGCTCCGGATCCCCGCAATAGGCCGCCATCGCAATCAGGTCCGGGCTGACGGCAGCATCGACAAGCCGGGCGACAAGGTCTTCCGGAAAGAATGGACTGTCGGCCGCGACGACCGCGAGATGCGTGGCCTCGGGATGATGGGCACTTGCGTATTCCAGGCCCGCAAGAATGCCAGAGAGCGGGCCTTCCGGCGTGTCATGCGCGTCAGCCAGCAGCGCGTGCCCAAACCCGCCAAGCGCATCCGTGCGGGTGTTGATCAAAACCGGGCCGGTCTGCCTTGCAAGGCGCTCGGCTGTGTGAACCGCGAGTGGCATACAGCCGATGCGCTTCAGGGTCTTGTCTTCGCCCATGCGGGTCGAGCGCCCGCCTGCCAGGACGATTCCGGGAATTCGGTATGTGTCTGCCAAGCCTATGCCTTTCTCACGACGCGGGCGGCGCGGCGGTCTGCGCCAGCAGTTCGCTCTTTCGCAGGTTTTCGCGGTAGAACGTATAGATGCCGGAGAGCACGACGATCAACGATCCCACGAGCATGAAAACATCCGGCCTGTCGCCGAATATGGTGAAGCTGAGCACCAGCGACCAGACCATGTAGGTGTAGCGGAACGGCGCGATGAAGGAGATTTCGCCGATCCGCATGGCCGAAATCAGCGCCTGATAGCCGATCAGCAGGAAGCCTGCGGCAGCGACGAGTTCGATGAAGGGAACAAGCCCGACCGGACGCCAGCCACCGAGCGGCTGGATGAGAATGCCAGCCGAAATCGTGACTGCAAACGACGTGGACAGCGTGACCAGCGCCGTCGGCAAGCCCGGCGGCAGACGGCGCGTCGCCAGATCGCGCGCGGCGGATGCAATCACGCAGCCGAGCGCCAGGAACGAGGCGACCGAAAATCCGTCCGGACCCGGCTTGATGATCAGCAGCACGCCGAGAAAGCCGGTGCCGATCGCCAGCCAGCGCCGCCAGCCGACCGGTTCGCGCAGAACCAGCGCTGCGCCGAGTGTCACGGCCAGCGGCAGGAATTGCAGGATCGCGCCCGCATTGGCCAGCGGCAGCTGGCCGAGCGCATAGATGTAGGTGAAGGTTCCAACCACCTCCATGAGGACGCGAAAGCCAAGCAGCGGGCTGAAAAAGTCTTTCACAGGCCGGAATGCGGATGTCCTGTGCGCCAGCAGCATGACCAGCAGTGTCGTGAAAATCCCGCGAATGAAGATGATCTGCCCGGTAGCCAGATGCTCAGTGGTCGCCTTCACCAGCATGTCGTTGAAGCCGAAACCCGCCATGGCGAACGACATGTAGATCGCGCCTTTGAAATTGTCCGAAAGGTTCATGCGGGGGTATTCCTTGGGGTCTGCGGTTCATGAGGAGCCGCGGTCTTGACGTCTCCCGGACGTTTCTTATTCGGTTTCAGCCGCCCGTCACGCTCATGTGGCGGGACACTGCAGGCCGCTTGTGGTCGCGGTCGATGATGAAGTCATGGCCCTTGGGCTTGCGCAGGATCGCTTCGTCGATGGCCTGGCTCAGAACCGTATTGTCGCTGGAGGCGCGCAATGCAGCCCGCAGGTCCGCCGCGTCGTTCTGGCCGAGGCACATGTAGAGCGTGCCGGTGCAGGTCAGGCGTACGCGGTTGCAGCTCTCGCAGAAATTATGGGTCAGCGGCGTGATGAAGCCGAGCTTGCCGCCGGTTTCCTGCACCCTCACGTAACGTGCGGGACCTCCCGTGCGGAAAGGAATATCGGACATGGTGAACTGCCGGGCGAGCCGTTCCCGCACCACGGACAGCGGCAGATAGCGATCCGTCCGGTCTTCCTCGATTTCGCCCATGGGCATGGTTTCGATGAGCGTCATGTCCATGCCCCGGCCATGGGCCCAGGCGACCATGTCGGCAATTTCGTCTTCGTTCTGATCCTTCAGCGCGACCGCGTTGATCTTCACCGAAAGGCCGGCCTTCTGCGCGGCATCGATGCCTGCCATGACTTGCGCGAAATCGCCCCAGCGGGTGATCTGCCGGAACTTGTCAGGATCGAGCGTATCGAGCGACACGTTGATGCGGCGAACGCCGGCATCGGCCAGTTCGCCCGCAAATTTCTGCAGCTGTGACCCGTTTGTGGTCAGCGTCAGCTCTTCCAGCGCGCCATCATGGACTTTCTTTCCAAGCTCGCGGATCAGATACATGATGTTCTTGCGCACGAGCGGTTCACCGCCCGTCAGCCGGATCTTGCGCACGCCCTTGTCAATGAATGCGGAGCAGAGGCGGTCGAGCTCTTCAAGCGTCAGGAGGTCGCGCTTGGGCAGGAAAGTCATGTTTTCCGCCATGCAATAGGTGCAGCGGAAATCGCAGCGATCGGTGACCGAGACACGCAGATATGTGACCGCGCGACCGAACGGATCGATCAGCGGCGGCTTTCCGGTTGCGTCAGCCTCGGGATGCGTTATCTGGTTCAAGCTCTTCTCCTCCGCGCCAATGTGGCTATCAACGCGGTGCCGGTCAAGTGATTGCAGAAACAGGCTTTGCCTGTCTTGTGAAGACGACTATATCCCTTGCGCGCGGTCACGCGCCAGTCACATTGCAGGGATCAGTTCATGTCACAGCCACGCCCCACGGCCATCAAGGTTTCCAAGGATCGCCGCACAATGTCCGTGACCTTCGACGACGGCAAGGTCTTTCCACTGAGCGCCGAAATGCTGCGGGTCCTTTCGCCCTCTGCCGAAGTGCAGGGCCACGGCCCCGGCCAGAAGGTGACAGTACCCGGCAAGCGCAATGTCGAGATCATCAGCGTTCAGCCTTCGGGCAACTACGCGGTCCGGATCGGCTTCGACGACATGCATGACAGCGGCATTTATACATGGGTTTATCTTCGCACACTCGGCGAAGACGGGGAGAGCCTGTTTGCGGACTATGAAGCCGAACTTGCGGCGAAGGGCCTGAGCCGGGGATAAAACCGCGCCAGACCTTATTGCGCGACGGCGGCCTGATCGATCTTGCGGTCAAGCGTCATGCCAATAACCGGCACCAGCGTGTCGTTGACGCGAACGGAGATGGTGACGTTTAGGGTGTTCTTGTCCTTCAGGCGGGCAATCAGCGCACCGTTGAGGTTCTTGCGGTTGATACCGACGATGACGCGGTCGCCGCTGACGTTACCGGAAACGATGTCGAGACCCTTGCCGTCGGAACCGTCGAGGAACGACCCCTTGTAGGTGCCGCCGGAACGTTCGATCTTGGCGGACATCGGCTGCTTGAACACGCCGACATGGCACGAGCCGTCCAGCGTCAGGCCGGCACCGCCGCTCTGCTTGGACTCACCCTTGAGGTCGCAGGTGAATTTCGTGCCCTTGTACTTGCCGGCAACGATCTCGCCCGGACCCTGCCAGACACCTGCCGTGCCATCGAAGAATTCGCGATCACCGGCATTCGCAGCCACGGGTGCAAGCATCCCGGCGAATGCGAGGGCGGCGAGGGTGGCAGTCAGGCGGCGCGAAAACATTGGGGGTCCTTGGCAAAATGCAAATATTTGCTGCTGGTCGGAATTGTCACCCGGAATGGTTAACAGTTGGTTGCCAGAAGAGTTTTGAAGCGGCCGATTCGGCCGGTCATCCCTTCGGCAAATCCGCGCTAAATCCAGGATTCCGAAGCAGTTGCGTACCCAAAGGCGCTAACTGATTTTTTTCGCCTTGTCCAATGTCAACGCCCCGATTTCGCGGCCTCCGTTAACACATTGAGGAAATCTGTGACCTTTGGGCGACGCCTCTCGCGAAACTCCATCGGACGACAAAGATCCATGGCCGCGATGCCGACGCGCGCGGTCATCAGCCCGTTGGCCACACCCTCGCCAAGACGGGCGGAAATCTTCGACGCCAGCCCGTGACCCAGCAGCTGCTGGATGGCATCGTCACCCACGGCAATCGCACCGGTCACCGCAAGGTGCGCCACCGTCTCCCGCATCAGCCGGATCAGCCCGAAGAAGCCGGGTCGTCCGCCATAGAGAACGGCGAGCATGCGGATGAGCCTTGCCGCCTCGAAGAGCACATACCCGATATCGACAAGGGCACGGGGGCTAACGGCCGTCACGACCGAAACGCGCCGTGCCGAATTGGAGATCAACTGCCGCGCCTCGTCATCGAGGCGGGTAAGCAGCTCGGTTTCCGCAAGCGCCATCAGGCCGGGATTGTCGATGATATCCTGCCGATGTTTGGCAAGTGCTGCGCGTCCCCGCGCCGTTTCCGGCCGGTGGGCGAGGTGGCTGGTGAGTGACGCGATCGCCTTGTCCGCATCAGCCTTGTTCCGCGATGTTGCGGCATGGCGTGCGGCAAGCTTGATCGATTGAACGTTAGTGAGGCTTGCCAGCCCCGAAAGCTCGCGGGCGGCAAAGCCGATAACGCCGAGAACGAGCACCGCAACGCCACCGAGGGCGGCATAGCCCAGCCAGTCGGAGCGCGAGAACAGGTCGTTGATGAGCTGATCGGTCCAAAGCCCGATGCCGAGCGAAAACAGGAAGCCGAGCGCACCGGCTGCAACCTTGAAGAAGGGGAAGCGCCAGCCGCGCCCGCGCTCGACGATGGCCTCTTCGACCTCGAGACTGGTTTCACCGAAGGGATCGTCAGCGGGCGAGGTTTCCACCACGCCATCGTCAAACCATGCCGGCTGGCGGATGACGGGTGCGGCGGTGGCGGCGTCTGCCGGGTCGGCAAAGGCGACCGGCTTGCGGCGGATATTTTCAGGCTCGCGATCCGTCATGACAGCCGGTCTCCGATCAGGAATTCAAGCGCCCGGTCGAGGCGGATATGGGGCAGGGTGAGCTCCAGTCCCGGCCCCGTGCCCAGCTCGGGCGGGCGGAAGCGCACGGCGCTGAAGCTGCCTGCCGGGATGCCCCTGGCCGAGTCAAAAAGGTCCTCCGGGTTCCTGGGCAGGTCGCCGGGAAAGATCGCGGTCTTGCGCTTGCCGTCGAAGCGTTCGCCGTTGATGGTTTCACCTTCGATCGGCGTGCCCGTGATGACAGGCAGGTCATCGCCACCGCTGCGGGCGGTTGCCTCTCGCGTTGCCCGCACCGAGGCAAGCGCGATCGTATCGATGCCCGCACCCGACATGCCGATGCGCGTCAAAGCCTGTTGCACCAGCCGGCGTGTCACGGCTTCCAGCCTGTCATGGCTTTCATGATGCAGGTGGTCGGCCTTGGTCGCGGCAATCAGCACCTTGTCGATGCGGCGGCTGACGATGGAGGACAGCAGCCCAGTCTTGCCCGCCTTGAAACAAGACAGCACATCCGAGAGCGCGTGTTCGAGATCGCGTAACGCTTCCGGCCCGCGATTGATCGCCTGCAGCGTATCGACCAGCACGATCTGCCGGTCGAGGCGGGCAAAATGATCGCGGAAGAACGGCCGCACGACGATCGACTTGTAGGCCTCGAAGCGCCGTTCCATCATCGCCTGATACGAGCCGCGCGGCGCTGGGCCATCCGTCAGCCGCGCCAGAGGGGCGAATGTTAGCGCCGGCGAGCCTTCCAGATCGCCCGGCATCAGGAAGCGGCCGGGGGGCAACATGGATAGCGAGCGCTCGTCGAGCTTGCAGGCCCTCAGATAGTCTGCATAGGCGCTGGCCAGGTCGCGCACCATGAGTTCGTCTGCCGGTGCGGACGGATCGACATTGGCGGCTAGCGCCGACCAGCGCTCGGCAAGCGGGGCCCGGATATCCGAGCGGGCGAGCAGGCTGGCATTCCGGGAAAAGGTCTCGAAATCCTGCCCGAGCAGCGGCAGATCAAGCAGCCATTCGCCCGGATAATCGACGATATCGATGTTCAGCGTTCCGGGGCGGAAGAGGCGGTTCCAGCCGCTGGCGCTTTCATAGTGGATTGTCAGCCTGAGTTCGGAAATCGAGCGGGTCGAATCCGGCCAGATGCGCTTCTCCAGCATATCGCGGACATGGTCCTCGTACTGGAAGCGCGGCACGGCATCGTCCGGCTGCGGATCGAGATGGACGGACGAGACACGGCCCTGATGTGCCGCGCGCAGCAACGGCAGCCGTCCGCCATGGACGAGATTGTGGACGAGTGCGGTAATGAACACCGTCTTGCCCGAACGCGACAGCCCCGTAACCCCGAGCCGGAGCGACGGATTGACAAGCCCGGTTGCGAGGTCGGCAATATTGCCTGCCGTAATCAGCACATCATCGGCAATGTTGGTCAGCGTCGGCGTCATGCGGTCTCTTTTGCGTCGGGGTCCTTTCCCCCGATATAGGTTTTGCCGGACCTCTGTTCAATCAAAGGCCTCGCCCGGCAAAGGGCCGGTATAGCGTGCCCGGGGCCGGATCAGCCGTCCATCCTGGCCCTGTTCCAGCGCATGGGCAATCCACCCGACACTACGTCCGACCGCGAAAAGGGCGAGTGCCGCGCCACGCGGAAGCCCGAGTGCGCGCCGCAGCGACACCAGCGCGAAATCCACATTGGGCCGCTTGCCGGTCGTGTCTTCCATGACCTGCAACATCTCGTTGCGGAAATGGTCGCTCGGCAGCAGCGCAAGCAGCGCCGCCGCGCGCGGGTCGCCTTCCGGGTAGAGCGGATGGCCGAAGCCGGGAACGCCGTCGCCGCGCCGCAACCGCATTTCGACAGCTGCGGCGGCACTGCCAGACTGGCGAATTTCATCAAACAGAATTTCCACGAGGCTCGTCGTGCCACCATGCATCGGGCCGCTCAGCGCCGAAAGGCCGGCATTGAGGCATGCGCCGAGGGATGCGCCGGTTGAGGCGACAACACGCACCGCAAAGGCCGAGGCATTGAGTTCGTGATCGGCGAGGAGCACAAGCGCGCGGCGCAGCAGATCTGCGCCAAGCTGGCCGCATTCCCATTCGCGGGCCAGATGTTCGTGGATCATCAGCGGCTGCGGCTGAGAACTGGTGGCCGCACCTGCCATGGCCCGCAAAAGTGCTGCCGCACCCGGCCAGAGCGATTTCGGGCTGCGTTGCCAGGCCGTCGTCCGCGCCGCGGCAACCAGCGGCAGGAGCGACTGGCAGCGCTCGGTCAGCGGCAGGCTGCGAAGATGAATGACAAGTCCGGTATCCCAGCGCTCCGGCGTTGACCCTTGCGCGGCGAAGGGATCGTGATCCCCGGTATCCCAGAGCAGCCTTGCGATGTCTTCGAGCGAGGACTTCTCTGCGAGCGCCACGGCCTCACGGCCGCGATAGTAGAGTGAGCCGTGTTCGATCAGCGATATGCCCGAGGCCAGAACCGGCAGGCCCCAATCGAGCGTATTTTCAGCAATTGCCTTCGGTTTGCGGCCGACGCTCTTGCGCTTGGTCAAGGCGTCAATGTCCTGTGCACTGTAGAGCCTGCGCCGTGGATCGCCGTCGGCGCCTGACGTATGAATCTGCCCGCGACTCACATAGGCATAGAGGGTCGCCCGACTCACGCCGAGCAGTTCGGCGGCGGTTTCGGCATCGATATATTGATCAGCGGCAGTCATGATTGATACGTTGATTAGTTGAATCAAGATTGACTATATATACTTGCCTGACATCCTGAAGGCCGTCAATCCGGCGTAACGCCCTTGCGGGTCAACCTTCCCATGGGACCTCCCTTGATCGCGCAAAGCAGCGTTCCCGGCAGTTCAGGAGCATGTCATGTCACACTCGCGTCAATCCTTTGCCACCCCTGTCGTAACCAGCGTCAATGCGGGTTCCGGCCTCGAAGACGTCATTGCCGCCGAAACAGTCCTCAGTCATGTCGATGGCGCGGCGGGACGCCTCATCATTCGCGGATACGATCTGCAGGATCTGGCAGGCTGGACCTTCGAGGCATTGCTTTCCCATCTCTGGCGCGACCTCGCACCCGAAAATCTTGATAAAGCGACGATCCGCTCCGAGCTTGGCGCTGCGCGCGTCGAAGCCTATCCGATCGCCATGTCTCTGGTCGGAGACATAGACGCGCTTGGCGATGTGGAAGCGCTTCGACTGATGCTCGCAGCGCTTCCGGATGCCACGAATACCCCGCACCATAGTCTGGCGGTTGCCGCCGTTCCTGTCTTCTCCGCCGCCATTGCCCGCCGCCGCAGGAACCTGAAACCGGTTGAACCGGATGCGTCGCTCGGTCATGCCGCCGATTATATGCGCATGCTGCATGGTGTGGAAATTGATGCCGGACGTGTTCGGGCGCTTGAGACCTATCTGGTGACGGTGGCCGATCACGGCCTCAACGCATCGACCTTTACCGCCCGGGTGGTTGCCTCCACCAGGGCGGGGCTGTTCTCCTCGGTCACCGGCGCGCTTTGTGCGTTGAAAGGCCCGCTGCATGGCGGTGCGCCGGGTCCCGTTCTCGATATGCTGGATGCAATCGGCGAACCTGCGAATATCCGGCCCTGGCTGCAGGCAGCGCTTGATCGCGGCGAACGGCTGATGGGTTTCGGCCACCGCATCTACCGGGTTCGCGATCCCCGCGCCGATGCGCTGAAGGCGGCGACCGTGCTTCTGCGTGACAGCGCGGAACGGATCCGCTTTGCCGAAAAGGTGGAAATCGAGGCGCTGGCGCTGCTTGCAGAACGCAAGCCACTTCGGCCGCTGCAGACGAATGTGGAGTTTTTCACGGCGCTGGTTCTGGAAGCCGTCGGCATGCCGCGCGAAAGCTTCACGAATGTCTTTGCTGCTGGCCGCATGGCCGGCTGGACAGCGCATGTTCTGGAGCAGGAACGTCTTGGCAAATTGATCCGGCCGCAGTCACGCTATGTCGGACCGATGCCTGCCTGAAGGAGGTGCGGGATCAGCGCAGCAGGGCATCCTGCATGCGCTTGATCTCGAGGATCTTTGACTTGGCTTCATGATAGCCGCGATCGATGGCTTCACCGGCGCGGTGGAATTCCGAGAGGCCGATGTCGGCAAGCCGCGGCTGCAGCGACAGATCCGGTGGATCACCGGCAAGCCTTGCCCGCGAAATGCGATCCTGGATGATGTTGAATGCCTCGACCATCACGGTCGTCGGGCCGTAATGCGGCACCTTTGCCTGCTCTTCCGCGCTTGGCGGATGATTGTAGGCTTGCGGATTTTTCGACGCGGTGTGCTTGATCACTGCGGATCGACCGTAGAGATCGTAGTGCAGGTTGACGGCAACGACGAGCTGCTGCTCGTAGGCACGGCAGACCGACACCGGCACGGGATTGACCAGCGCGCCATCGACCAGCGCACGGCCGTTGCACACGATCGGCTCAAAGATGCCGGGCAGGGCGTAGGACGCCCGAATGCCGGTGATGAGCGCGCCGCTATGCATCCACACCTCGTGGCCCGACTTGAGTTCGGTCGCGACTGCGACAAAGGGACGGTCGAGGTCTTCGATGCTGAGGCCTTCGAGATGTTCCTGCATGCGCTTGGTCAGCCGCAGTCCGCCGAGGAGCCCGCCGCCGCCTATGGTGAAATCGAGGAAAGCCGCAATGCGCCGCATGGTCAGCGACCGGGCGAAGGTTTCCAGTTCATCGAGCTTTCCGGCGAGATAGCACCCGCCGACGAGCGCCCCGATGGATGTGCCGGCAATCATGCCGACTTTGATGCCTTCTTCGTCGAGAGCCCGCAGCACGCCGATATGCGCCCAGCCTCGGGCAGCCCCGCCGCCCAGCGCAAGCGCTATGCGAAAATCCGGTTTCCGCTCTGGCGGAGCATGATCAGGATGATGAGGATCGTCAGGCGTGGTGGCCTTGTCGGCCATCAGCTGGTTTGCATTGTCACGCTTCAGATTCCAGTTCAGCATGATACTCCTCACAACGCTGAACAATCGTCCAGCAATTAGGCGCCGTGAAGAGTTTCCAAACCGTAAATGTGTCCTGCGAACGTCTTGTTTCGAGGCATATGCCTAATTTTTGTTATAAATTTCATCCGGGTCGAAATGCCGGTGATCGTCGGTGATCTCCACGACCGCGCGTCCGTCTTCACTGTGCGCAACCCGGTAGAAGCATGAGCGGCGCCCGGTGTGGCAGGTCGCGTCGTGACCGGCAACCTCGACCTTGAGCCACACGGCATCCTGATCGCAGTCGGTCCTGAGTTCCTTCACGCTTTGCAGATTGCCAGACGTCTCGCCCTTTTTCCAAATCGCTTTGCGCGACCGGCTGTAATAATGCGCGATACCGGTGCTGAGCGTCAGCGACAGTGCCTCGGCATTCATGTGGGCGACCATGAGCAGTTCGCCGTCGCGCGCATCCGTCACGACGGCGGTGATCAGTCCGCTGTCATCGAACTTCGGTGTAAATTCGCCCGCGCCCTCCAGGACGGTCTTGTCTTTGGAGGGCGCATTGAATGTCATGCTCATGGATACGGATCAGTCCCTGCGGCTGTTGATCATGGTCATGAAGCGCGCCTGAAGTGCTGCTTCACTCTTGAACACACCGGTAAAGGTCGTCGTCAGCGTTGTCGAGCCCTGCTTCTGGATGCCGCGCATCGACATGCACATGTGCTCGGCATCGATCATCACGGCAACGCCCTTCGGCGCCAGCGTGTTGTCGATGGCAGAGGCGATCTGCGCCGTCATCGATTCCTGCGTCTGCAGGCGGCGGGCGTAGATATCGACCACGCGGGCGATCTTGGACAGGCCGAGAACCTTGCCGTCCGGCATGTAGGCGACATGCGCCTTGCCGGTGATCGGCACCATGTGGTGTTCGCAGTGCGAATGAAACGGGATGTCCTTGACGAGCACGAGGTCGTCATAGCCGGCGACTTCCTCGAACGTGCGGCCGAGCACCTCGACCGGATCGAGTTCATAACCGCCGAAAAGCTCCTTGTAGGCCTTGGCCACACGCTTCGGCGTGTCGAGCAGACCTTCGCGGGACGGATCCTCGCCCGCCCACATCAGTAGCGTGCGGACGGCCTCTTCGGCTTCCTTCTGTGTCGGGCGATTGTTGGCTCCTGCGTCGAGCCTGGTGACGACTGCGTCCATTCTGGCCTCCTTGTCTCCGGTCGGAGACGGTTGATCTTTCGGACCGCCAGATCAGGACGCCGGGAACGGAAGCGTCTGATATGCCTTGGCGGGCTCCGGGGCTTTCAAGCCCTGCCTTCAAGGGGCAGGGGCATCCGGCACGGTTTCCCATCGTTTCCAAAGTAGATGTTTTGCTCCGCTTTGGCGAAGCATCTTCATCCGCTTCTGGTATGTTATACGCACGATTGTTTCGGCTGGATTTCTCTTTCGCGAAATAATCGAGACAAAAGGCGCTGTCCTGCAGCTTGCAAACAGCGCCTTTCGCTATGACATAGCATATAGTATGCGAATGAAGCGATGAAAGTGCCCTTCGGTGGCATGCTGCCAGTTTTCGTCAGCAGCCTTCGTTGGGCCGGTGTGAAGGCCCGGGCCGCAGCCGGTGAGAGACGATGATCGACGACATCTATAATGCGAAGATCCTGGAATTTGCGGGCAACATCCCGCTGACAGGAACGTTGCCGGACGCGGATGCCGAGGCCAAGGCGCATTCCAAGCTCTGCGGCTCGAAGGTTCGAGTCTGGCTGAAACTCGACGATGGCCATGTCTCGGCGTTCGCGCATGATGTGAAGGCCTGTGCGCTCGGCCAGGCCTCGTCCTCCATCATGGCCCGTCATGTGATCGGTGCGACGCCGGATGAACTCAGACAGGCGAAGGCCGATATGCTCGCCATGCTGAAGGAGGGCGGCGAGGGGCCGTCGGGCCGCTTCGAGGAGATGCGGTTTCTCAAACCCGTCAAGGATTACAAGGCGCGCCACGCCTCCACCATGCTGACCTTCGATGCCGTCTGCGACTGTCTCGACCAGATCGAGGCTGGCGCCCCAGCGGTAGCCGGTTGAGAGCCGGCCTTGTGCGCTGATCATCATCACCCCCGTCACCCATCGCGCAACTGGCAGGGCGCATTTCCCAAGACGCCCGGCCGTCTGATTGGACTTGGCCTTATCCGCGCCTATCAGCTGACGCTCTCCTCGCTCATCGGCCAGTCCTGCCGCCATTCGCCGACCTGCTCGGAATATGGCTACGAGGCAGTCGCCCGCTTCGGGCTCTGGAAGGGAGCGTTCATGGCGCTCTTCCGCTTCATGCGCTGCGGTCCCGGCGGCAGCTGGGGCTTTGACCCCGTGCCCGAAACGCTCGACCGTCGGTTCGTCTGGTGGGCGCCGTGGCGGCTCTGGTCCGTCTCGCGGCCGGAGCATTGAGGATTATCGAGGCAAAGCTGGTTCCCACTTTTGTCTCGCAAATAGCTTTCTCCTGACGCATTTCCGAACGAAAAACCGCTACGCACTTTTGCCTCGGAAATGCTTAGATCCCGGCAGGGATTTCACCTCCGGGTTATGCCTCATTCTCATGACCTTCCGTACCGGAAGATCG
>ERZ1034375.9-NODE-9-length-179783-cov-7.695007_pt1 | contig 179783 bp, 182 predicted proteins | sample MGYA00520585_ERZ1034375 | MGnify/ENA primary metagenome ERZ1034375 (study PRJEB33736, sample SAMEA104288463) | Azolla filiculoides | biome: Urban; feature: water surface; material: ditch water | place: Netherlands | collected 2014 ... | reverse complement strand
AGAAGATCGTCGATCGAATAGCCTGACAGGCCGAGTTCCGGGAACAGCACGACGGAGGCGGCCTTCGCATCGGCTGCCTGGGCCATGGCAATCGTCGCCTTTGCGTTGGCGGTCGGATCGGCAAGGCTCACAGGCGGCGTGGCGACGGCCACGCGGACAAAACCCTGCAGGTGAAGATTATGAAACGCACTACCCATATCGCTATCCTGTTGCGGCGCTTGAAGAACCATCAGCCCCTAAGCCAAGGCCATGGGTAGCGTTTTCGGCCAGTTTTGGCCAGATGGTTTCAGGGTCAAAACTCAATGAGGTTTCGGATTGAGTTTTGAACCTACTGCGGCAATCACGGCAAGTCAGGATCAACCTAACGGAAGCTTTACCAGACGCGGCTAGGCTCACTCATCCGTCATCCAAAGTCATTCAGCCGACCTGCACTCATCAAGGCCCCATGAAAAACCATATCTCGACCGGTGCGGCCTTGCATGCAGATCACTATCGTCCCGATATCGACGGGCTGAGGGCGATTGCGGTGATGTCTGTTGTCATCGGTCATGCCTTCCCGCACTTGCTACCCGGGGGCTTCGTCGGCGTCGATATCTTCTTCGTGATATCCGGATATCTCATCACGTCCATCCTCCTGCGCGATATCGACGGCGGCCAATTTTCCCTGTTGCATTTCTACGACCGACGCATCCGCCGCATCTTTCCGGCGCTTGTCACCGTGCTCGTCTGCGTTCTTGGAGTGGGATGGTTCGTCCTCTTCAGGCCTGAATTCACGTCGCTCGGCGCGCATGTCGTGGCATCCTCGGCCTTCTCTGAAAATCTGTTGCTCTGGAGCGAAACGGGCTATTTCGACGTCGAGGCGATCTTCAAGCCAACGCTGCATCTCTGGAGCCTGGCGATCGAAGAGCAGTTCTATATCGTCTGGCCGCTTGTACTGGCGCTTTCAGCACGGCTGAGGCTCAACCGCCTCGCGACGATCCTCGTTCTGGCGGGCCTTTCGTTTGCAATCAATCAATGGGACGTCTTCCGCAATCCGGATGCTGCCTATTACGCTCCATACGGCCGCGCCTGGGAACTGCTGGCGGGAGGTCTGCTCGCGCACTTCAGGACCGGCAAACCGCGCCTTGCCGGGCGGTTCGCCTACTGGCAATCACTGCTGGGGTTCACGCTCATAGCGCTCTCGATCCTGCTGGTACAGCCCCGGAGCCATTTTCCCGGGATCACCGCGCTTGCACCTGTGATCGGCGCGGCGCTGATCATTGCCGCAGGACCAGCTTCGAGTTTCAATCGCGACACCCTGTCCAGCGCACCCATGGTCTGGATCGGACTGATAAGCTATCCGCTTTATCTTTGGCATTGGCCTATCCTGAGCTTCGCCTATATCCTCTTCGACGATCCGCCGCCTGCGGGCCGCGCGGTGGTGGTCATCCTGTCGCTGATCGCTGCCTGGCTTACGTTCCAGCTGGTCGAGCGACCGATACGCAAACCTCGGGCGAATCGACGTATTCCAGCTGCGCTGCTGGCCAGCCTAGTCATCGTTGCGTGCGTCGGAGGAATTGCCGCCCGAGGGCTGATCGTGCCCCGTCTGCCGAACTATCATCTGCCCGAGCAGACAGAATGGGACTTCCTGAAATCACGCACGCCTGATTTCGACAAGAACGGGGTCGGCATATATCGTTTTGGCGGCGAGCGCGCATCCAAGGTGCTTTTCATTGGCGATTCGCATGTCGCGCAATACGCACAGCGCATCGATCAGTTGCTTGACGCCGACAAGAACCGCCCCAGCGTCGTGATGGCTGTCGGCGGGGGCTGCATCCCGATCGAAGGCATCATCATGCTGAAGCCGGTGTCAAAACTTTGCCCGAGCCTCGCAACAGACGCCGACAGGCTTGCACAGACCGGGGCGTTTCGCACGATCGTGGTCGGTGGGGCATGGAACTGGTATTTCAACACGGGCGACTACGCGGTCGACATCCAGGGCGACCTTGCGCCTCTCAACTCCGCCGAGGGCATGCATGTTGCACTCCAGAAGCTTGAGGAACGCCTGAGCACGCTGAAGGCAGCAGGCTGGAACGTCATTCTTCTGCTGGATAACCCCTACTCCGACGGAAACGATCCCCGCCTGATGATCAACAGGGTTCTTGCAGATCCGAATGTCGGCTTTGCAGCCAATCGAATCAACCCGATCGATCCGCGTGAACTGGCCGTGGAAAGCGATATGAAGGCGATGGCGGCAAGACTGGGCATCCGGTCGATTTCGCCCCGCGAGGCGATTTGCGATTCAAGCGGGTGCGCGGTTACCGATTCGGTAGGCCATCCCATTTTCCGTGATCCGGGACACTTCGATCCCGAATGGACGCTCAAGAATGCCGCCTTCATAGATGCGACGGTCAGTGCTGACGCGACGAATTGATGAGATAGCGCCCGCAGGAGCGGAGTGCGTTGCCGGATATATGACAGCGTTCTGGGAAAATGGCGGAGAGGAAGGGATTCGAACCCTCGATACCCTTATGAGGTATACTCCCTTAGCAGGGGAGCGCCTTCGACCACTCGGCCACCTCTCCGTCGCGGTCCTGATAGGCGGAAACGCCGGTGCGATCAAGCGCTTTTTGCGTCTGTCCAGAATTCGGCTGCCAATGCAGCAACGACCGTGAGCGACATTCGATCTCATCCATTTTTCATGCCCTAGCGTGCATGCGCAATGCCAGATGGCCGCCTCAATGATGACGTGATAGTCTCCGAATGTGGATTGGGATGAGTGCGGGAACAGGCTCTTCCTGCTTGCGGGCCAAGCGCAAGGGTCCGATTCTTTTACAGCGGCCCATCTGGAGAGGGCCGAAAGGGAACCCCATGAAATCGAAACTTCTTCTTCTATTGATCCCATTGTCACTCGCCTCATGCGTCGAGGAAAGCAGTGGCTATCATTACCGAGATCGCGATGTACGCTATTCCCGCGGCTGTGAGGACTATGGTTGGGGCGACTGTGGACCGCGCTACGAGCGCCGAAACGACTATTATCGCCCGCGAGATCGCAACGAGGGTCGCCGCCCGTGGATGAGCAATGACGCGCCGCGCCCACCGCGCGACAATGGCGATCGTCCTTGGCGCGGCAACGATAACCCGCGCCCTGCACCGGTCTACAACGAACGCGGTGCTGGTGGGGCGACGGTTCCATGTCAGCCCGACGACAATTCCTGGGCCTGCCGCAACGCACGCAACCAATAATGAATTCGACGGCGGGTGCCGGGTTTGCCCCGAAGCAACGCCAACGCGCGAAACATATCTGAAATGGTGTTGTTGTACCATGCCAAAAGCCGGGGCTCATTCAAGACCCCGGCTTTATTCCGGAAGGACCCCGGGTCTGCGCCCAACTTCCGGAGAAGGTTCTGCCTGATCCGACTGGAGGTTCAAAAACCAGACAGTAACTTCAAGGTGACGAGGGCAGGTGAAACCGACATCACAAGGTATCCTTATCAAATCGGTTTTCACGCGGCAAATTACAACTGCGTAATGAACATTTAATTTGCGCGGTGCGCTCTGCCAGATGCCTCACGCTTATGAGCACCAAAATCCACGGCGGTCAAAGCGCCGATACCCACTCGCCGCACTTCAATCGATTCGATCATCTGTCCGATTCCGGGACGCTTGCTCGCACGAGAGCACTGCCTGCCTGCCACTAAAGAAGCTCGCAAGGCACCGCCCTACCCTTCGCATATGTGGAAGCAAATAGGCAGAAAGGGCAGAAATCGGGCAATTGTGACAATCATCAAGATCGTCTTGCGCCACCGCGATTCACTGGTGATTAACCTATAACCTATTGGTATTTCGTAACTTTCATTAATCAGCTGTTAATAGATTCACCGCCCGGACGTTGATTCCGTGTCATTTACGCAACACGACTTCATGAACACAATTCAATTCAGGCTGTCACAATCACTTGGTCATTGCGCCACGCCGGGCGTTTTGTATTTTCAACTCCGGAAGCGAGGCGGAGTCGTCTTGCCTTCTTGAGATAGGTGACGGGGCAGGGAATGCTGGTTACCAGCAAAGACCCGAACCTGAATTGAACTTTTGACTGGAGGTCAAATATGAACATCAAGAGCCTTCTTCTCGGCTCCGCTGCTGCCCTCGCAGCAGTATCCGGCGCACAGGCCGCTGACGCAATCGTCGCTGCCGCTCCGGAGCCCATGGAATACGTTAAGGTCTGCGACGCTTTCGGCAAGGGCTACTTCTACATCCCCGGCACCGAAACCTGCCTCAACATCACTGGTGCAGTTCGCTGGGAACTGGACTGGAACAAGAGTGGTGCACTGAACGGCAACAAGTGGTCGTCCTACAACGGCAACACCTTCGGCCGACTCGAAATCAACGCCAAGAACGACTCTGAAGTCGGTACGGTTTACTCCTTCATCCGTCTGCAGGGCGATGCTGGCGGTACTGGTGGATCCAATCGCTTCTCCACTGGTTACTACGCAGGTATCGATGCTGGCGCCGTTGGCGTTGAAGTCGGTAACTTCGACACCGGCCTGACGCGCTTCCTCGGCTACGGCGGCTTCACGGACGCTGGTGGTAACTACGGCTTCATGGGTAACTCCTACGCTGCTGTACAGGGCAAGATTGGCGCCGTATCGTACATCGCTGGCGTTGACGACTTCACGAACTCTGCTGGTTACACCGCTGGTCTCTTCGGCGGCGTCAAGGGCGACTTCGATGGTTTCGGCGCAGCTTTGACGGGTCAGTACGACATTGCTGCAAAGTCCTTCGGTCTTCGCGGCTACGTTTCTGGCAAGGTTGACATGTTCTCCTTCAAGGTCATGGGCATCTACAACCAGAAGTCCACTTCCAAGTATGCTGCTGGTGGCGTCAAGGGCTTCACGACCGTTATCGGTGGCAAAGCTCAGCTGACCGACAAGTTCTACGCTGCAGTTGACTACTCCTACAACTTCGATCCGAAGACTTGGGGCGTAGTTGGCGATCTCGGCTGGAACGTTGCTAGCGGCTTCGACGTCCTCGTCTCTGGTTCGTACAACAGCGACAAGACGGCAAGCGGCTTCCTCCGCCTGCAGCGCAGCTTCTAAGCTAAGCGTTTGTTTGAGCGGCTCCCTCGGGAGCCGCTCCTTTTCCATCCGGCTTCGGCCGGGTGGCAATACGAAGACCGCAAAAATGTGGCGCGTATGATGAAGGCCGGAAGCGGAATGTTTCGCGACTGGTCATAACTTAACTCTCGAATATGGGGTCTATTATGAATATCAAGAGCCTTCTTTTGGGCTCTGCTGCCGCATTGGCAGCAGTATCCGGCGCACAGGCCGCTGACGCAATCGTAGCAGCCGCTCCGGAGCCGATGGAATACGTCAAGGTTTGCGACGCATTCGGCAAGGGCTACTTCTACATTCCTGGCACCGAAACCTGCCTCAACATCACCGGCATGGTCCGTTGGCAGTTGAACTGGGACAAGAACAGTGGCTGGTCCAGCTACGGCGGCCACACCAACGGCTATTCGACCGGCAACACGTTTGCCCGTCTTGAATTCAATGCGAAGAACGATTCCGAAGTTGGTACCGTTTACTCCTTCATCCGTATCCAGGGTGCTGCTTCCGGCGGCTTCAGCTCCGGCTACTACGCTGGCATCGACGCAGGTGCAGTTGGCTTCGAAGTTGGTAACTTCGATACCGGCGTAACGCGCTTCCTCGGCTACGGCGGCTTTACCGACGACGGCGGCTCCTACGGCTTCATGGGTAACTCCTACGCAGCAGTTCAGGGCAAGTTCGGCGCTATCTCGTACATCGCAGGTGTTGACGACTTCACGAACTCTCCTGGTTACACCGCTGGTCTCTTCGGCGGCGTCAAGGGCGACTTCGACGGCGGCTTCGGCGCAGCCCTCCTGGCTGACTACGATATCGCAGCAAAGTCCTTCGGTCTGCGCGGCTATGTATCCGGCAAGGTTGACATCTTCAGCTTCAAGGTCATGGGCCTATACAACCAGAAGAACACGTCCAAGTACGACGCTGAATCTGGTGTAAAGGGCTTCACGTTGCTCCTCGGCGGCAAGGCTCAGGTTACCGACAAGCTCTTCGCAGCTGTCGACTACTCCTACAACTTCGACCCGAAGACCTGGAACGTTGTTGGCGACCTCGGCTGGAACGTTGCAAACGGCTTCAACGTCCTCGTTTCCGGCAAGTACTGGAGCACGAAGCAGTCGGGCGCATACCTCCGCTTCGAACGCGACTTCTAAGAATTTTTCCCTTTATGGGGATAATGAAAGCCCGGCCATCGGCCGGGCTTTTTGCATTATTGGGTGCGGTGACACTGAGCTGATATCTAGAGCGCAGTTCGCTCTGATTGAACCAGAGCGGCGCTCTAAGTCTTTTTGTTTGAAGCATAATCTGGTCGATCCTCGTTTCACTCCGGTCGGATTATGCTCTTGCGAGCGAACGGATACCGTTGCCCTGCCCCGATCAATCTCTGGGTGGCTTATACGAAGCTGCGAGACGCAACACCGTCAAATAAGAGACTTCAGATCAAACGATGGATCAGAGATCGCGGATTTCAGACCGGTAACCTTGCCACTATCGAGTAGCTTCTTTCCAACCACATATGCCTTGCCATCGTTGACAGCATCGACCGCGATCAGGTCGTCACCAGCGAAATACCAGAGGGAACTGGCTCCCTCCTTCTGCCCCTGACGCATGACCGTGTCGTCGTAGCCCAGATTGAAGCCGGCGATTTGCAGCTTCACATCATATTGGTCCGACCAGAACCAAGGCTTAGGGTGGTACTCGCTGGCTTGGCCGGCGAGGTTCTCGGCAACAATATCGGCCTGGTCGACGGCATTCTGAACCGATTCAAGCCTGACGCGCTGTCCCTTCCAGATCTGCAACGCGCAATCACCCATGGCATAGATGTCTGTATCGGATGTCCGGCCGGCGCCATCGACGAGGATACCGTTCGCACATTCAATCCCCGCGTCGCGCGCGATCTGGTCCTCAGCGGAAGCACCGATACCGGCAATCACCATGTCTGCGGCAACGTTTTCACCATTTGACAAGTTCGCGCCCGCGATATGACCGTCCCTGCCCTCAAGCTGCGAAACGCCGACACCTTCCAGGATGCGAACACCCCGAGCCGTATGAATTTGACGGAATGTATCGGCCGTGCTTGGTGCTGCAACGCGCGCGAGGATCCGCTCTGCAGCCTCCACAAGAACCACGTCCATTTCGTGTTGGCGGGCAACCGCAGCAGCCTCAAGTCCGATGTAACCACCGCCGATGACCAGGAGTTTCCGGCCGGGCTTCATCGCAGGGCGCAGCCGGTCAGCATCTGCAAAGTTGCGGATCGTGTATATGCCATCAAGGCCATTGGAGAGCGATTGTGGAAGCTGACGCGGCGATGAGCCCGTTGCAAGTGCAAGCTTGTCGTACGACAGGATCGTGTTATCAGACAGCGTGACATGTTTGGCGGCGCGATCGATGGCGCGAACGGATATTCCCAGCCGGATATCGACCGCGTTGTCGTTGTACCACTCTTCCGGCCGGAAAAGCAGACGATCCAGCGTCATCTCCCCGGTCAGATATTTCTTCGAGAGCGGAGGGCGCTGATAGGGCAAGGACTGTTCACCACAGATCATCGAAATGGGACGCTGGTCCCCCAGTGCCCGAAGTCTTGCGGCACAGGCGAAAGCCGCCTGCCCACCCCCGACGATAACGAGACGATTGGTCACTTCCATCCACTCCAGTATACTGAATGTTCACCTGTCCGGTCGCTCCCGGATGAATGTTCGGGGGCGTCCGCCTGCGTCCGAAACCGAACAGGTTGAAGCTAAGGCCGAGCGGCCTGTCTGTGAAGGACGCCAAACGGCATTTTGGTCCAGCCGCTCATATTTTTTAGCCGTCAGAGTTTTATGCCGAGGACCGAACACAAGTGAGCGGGTCTTTGGCAGTGGACCGATGCATCCCGAGAGATGCGGATTGCCGTCGGCGCTCGTTGGCCTAGAATTTTAGTAGTTTCTGATTCTCTTGGGAATTTTGTCGCTGTTTGCGTTGGCTAGCGGGTTGGGTGCGCAAGCCATTTGATTGAATATCAATGCGTTATGGTCATAGGGGGAGCATGGCCGTGCGAAACCATTTCGAAGTATTCAGTGCGGGATTTCGGGGCGACGAGATGAAAGCATCCCGTCGTTTTTTGCCATGAGGACCGTGAGCCAAATCAGCAGGGATCAGCGGGCGCGCAATCGCGCTGCATACAGGGCGCGGATCCTGATCGTCGATGACCTTTCGCTGAATCGCGAGATTGCGGCGGCACTTCTCGAGGCACATGGATTTCTGATTGCGGAAGCTGAAAGCGGCGAGGCAGCCGTTGGCTACCTTTCAACCGACACGGCTGATCTTGTCCTGATGGACATCCGCATGCCGCTGATGAACGGCATCGAGGCCACGCAGATCATCCGGGGTCTTGGAACTGCCACGCGGAGCATTCCCATCCTCGCGGTCAGCAGCGAAACCACCGACGAGGCCGTTCAAAGCTATGCAGCAGCCGGCATGAACGGCCTCGTCGCGAAACCTGTCGACGAACAGGTCCTGCTTCGCGAAATCGAGCGGCATCTCAGTCCGCGGGCAAGGGGTCGCATTGAGCACGACACACCCCTTCTGGACCGCAACAAGCTTCAGGAAATGACCGTGGTCCTTGGCGCAGAACGCGCGCGGATGCTCGCGCTGGCATTCGCAGACCAGCTCGAACACAGTTTTCTGTCAAATCAGACGGTCAGTCAGCGTGAGGCTCACGACCTCATCAATGCGGCAGGCGTCATGGGTCTAGAGCAACTTGTCGATCTATGCCGCCAGATCCAGGACGATCGCAGCGCGGCGTCAGGTCGCGATGAAACACTCATGCGGCATGTCCGAAAGCTGAAGAACCAGGTACTTGCCATCTGCCGAAAGGAAATCATTCCAAGCCTGACGGCAGGCGTCTGACAATCAGGCTGCCTCAGTTTCGAATGCAAACCCCTCGTCGGCCCATCCGGTTATGCCGCCGATCATCAGCTTCACCGGACGATCCAGTTGGGCAAGCTTCAGCGCAGCCTTGTCGGCCCCGTTGCAATGCGGGCCTGCGCAATAAACGACGAACAGTGTTTCAGCTGGCCATTCGGACATCCGGTTGCGGGTGATCTTTCCGTGCGGCAGGTTGATAGCCGTTGGAACGTGGCCTTCGGCGTACAGGCTTGGGGAACGGACATCCAGCAACACGAAGTCCTTGGTGGTCGACGCGATTGCAGCTTCGACATCGGAACAATCAGTCTCCAGAGCGAGCTTTGCCTGGAAGTGTTGGCGCGCTAACCCGCTCGGCGCGGCTACAATTTCACTGACTGGGCTGGGCATTCTTGTCTCCATCTGTTTGCAGCACATCGTTCCAGCGCCGCGCACCTCATTATACCAACGATCATGCATTAGCCCGGCCGGCCTTGCCTTGCTATTGGCATGAAAGGCAACTATCGTAAAAATCATGCCAAACTCTCAATCCACGCACACAAGCCCATTGGTGGCGGTGCTCGCCTATGACGGGCTCTGCACGTTTGAATTCGGTGTCGCCTATGAAGTATTCGGCCTGCCCCGGCCCGAAATGGGCGACGGCTGGTATCGCTACCGCGTGGCGGCCGTTGATGACGGCCCAATGCGCGCGGCAGGAGGCCTGACGGTTTCGGCGGATGGCGACATCACCGCTCTGGATGAAGCTGACATCATCTGCGTTCCGGGTTGGCGGGGGATCGATGCTGCCGTACCAGCGCATCTGATCGCAGCATTGATCAGCGCCCATCGTCGCGGCGCGCGCATCATGTCGCTTTGCTCGGGCGTTGCAGTGCTTGCGGCAGCCGGCCTGCTCTCGGGACTGAAGGCGACGACGCATTGGCGGTATGCGGCATCGATTGCCAGCCGCTATCCCGACATCGAACTTGATCCTTCCGTCCTCTATGTGGACAACGGCCAGGTTCTGACTGCAGCAGGCAGTGCAGCCGGGATCGACCTTTGTCTGCACGTGGTACGCAAGGATTTCGGTACTGCAGCAGCCAACAGCGTGGCGCGCAGGCTGGTCCTGCCGCCGCATCGAGAGGGCGGACAGGCCCAGTTCATCTCTGCACCGCTGGCGCGCGACCACGAGAAGGAGCGCCTCTCGCCCATCTTCGCGTGGATTCAGGAAAATCTGGCCGGCGACCTCAGCTTGTCATCGCTGGCGCGCATGGCCGGCATGAGCCTCAGGAGTTTCCAGCGTCGTTTCGAGGAACAGACCGGCATGCCGCCGGGCGAGTGGATCGCCCTCCAGCGGCTCAAGGAGGCGCAACGCCTTCTGGAGACGCGAAAGGACCTTTCGCTCGAGGATGTCGCCCATCATTGCGGCTATGGAACGGCTGCCAATCTGCGTCATCACTTCAGGACCAGGCTAGATGTCAGCCCGGCCACCTTTCGCCGAAGCTTCTCATGACATTGCACCAGATTTCGGCGACTTTGGATTGTCCCGCTGGCCGCAACAATTTTAACGATTTGTTTTAGAGTTTCTCCAGCCGAGTGGACTATTCTGGCATCCGGTTTAACAACTCATGACGGAGGCCAGAATGGGCCTGCAACTGTCTGACCCTAAACCAGCCGCGCTCTCTGGCGAATTTGATTTCGAGCGCTACGCAACCAGCCTTCCGGCGCGCGTCATCATGCTTGGACATCACCTGAAGATGCACGAAACCCTGTGCACCATGAAGGACATATCCTGCAGTGGCGCCAAGCTGAAGGTTGACCCCTCGGCGCAGATCCCTTCGCATTTTTTCCTGCAGATCAACGGCATGCACGACGAGATCGGGTGCACGATGGTCAGCCGGACTCTGGAACACATCTCACTCAAGTTCAACATGCTGCTGGCGGACGACTTCCTGACATCCGTCCTCAGGAGAAACGAAGAATTTGAAAAATCCACCCACTGACGGTCCCGTCAGGCAAAAGTCATTCGCGGCCTCGCCCGATATCGGCGCAGGAGTATGATGGAAGCGATATTCAATGATGGATAAATCGACCTATCTGGCCACCGTTCCTTCGGAGATCTATGAACGGCGACACGAGCGCTTCGTCGTGAAACGGCCTGCGAGCCTTCTGACGATCAGCAACGGGCTGGGCGGCATTTCGGAGCGAAGAGCAACGCTGATCGACATTTCGATCGCAGGCGCAGGTCTTGATGTCAGCGTGATCTTTGGACTTCCCGAGCACTATTATCTGCGCATCGATGGCTTGCCCAACCGGATCGGCTGCGCCGAGGTGCATCGCAGCGGCAACCGTGTCGGGGTCAAGTTTCTCGCAACGATCGATGAAGCGCTCATCCACAAGATCATCCGCGCAGACTATCTCAAGGGACGCTGAATTCTAATACCGCTGGCCTTGCCGACCGAGCAAATCACCCTATTGTACCTCCCGAACCCGAGATCCCAATCCGCGCCGGGAGGAACCTCCGCGACATGTCTGAATTCAGCCGTCTAACGCCCATCGTTGCAGCCTTGCCATCCACCGTTCCTTTCGTCGGGCCAGAGGCAATCGAGCGCAACAGGGGCCTGAAGGTGGAGGCGCGCATCGGCGCCAATGAAAACGGGTTCGGCCCCTCGCCCGGTGTCATCGCGGCGATTGCGGCAGCGGCCGGGGAAACATGGAAATATGGCGATCCCGACAATTTCGAACTGAAATCTGCACTTGGCGCGCATCTTGGCGTTTCGCCTGTCCATTTTGCCGTGGGTGAAGGGATCGACGGAATTCTCGGTCTCATTGCCCGTATGGTGATTGAACCCGGCACGCCGGTTGTCACCTCGCTCGGCGGATACCCCACATTCAATTTCCATGTTCACGGGTTTGGTGGACGGCTCGTCACCGTACCCTATGTCGATGACCGCGAGGATCTTGGTGGCCTTCGCGACGCCGTGCTCAAAGAAAATGCACCACTGGTCTATTTCGCCAATCCCGACAACCCGATGGGCAGCTGGCATGACGCCGAGGACATCGTCGCGTTTGCGCGGTCACTGCCGGAAACGACGCTGCTCATCCTAGACGAGGCCTATAGCGAAACGGCGCCCGCATCGTCCATTCCATCGATCGCGAGCCTGATCGATCTCCCCAATGTCATCCGCACACGCACATTCTCGAAGGCCTATGGCATGGCGGGTTCACGCGTGGGCTACACGATCTCGTCACCACAACTCGCCTCTGCCTTCGACAAGATCCGTAACCATTTCGGATTGAACCGGTTGGGAACGGTTGCGGCGCTTGCGGCATTGAAGGACACGGACTATCTTTCCGATGTCATCGCTCGCATCAAGCATGCGCGCGATGTGCGCATTCCGGAAATTGCGCGCGCAAACGGTCTCGTGCCGCTCAAATCCGCGACGAATTTCGTGGCGGTGGACTGCGGCCGTGATGGTGCCTATGCCCGCGCCATCGTTGACGGCCTCATGGAACAAGGCGTCTTTATCCGGATGCCAGGCGTTGCGCCGCTCAATCGCTGTATTCGCATCAGCGTTGGTCCCGAAGCAGACATGATCCGCCTCGAGGAGGCGCTGCCAAAGGTGCTTCGGTCGATCTCTTAAAAGCCGGAAATTAACCTCTGGTTTACCATAATCGCGCTACTTCTGCGGTATAGAAATCCCGTCTCCTCCCCCGAAGGACCCGCCATGCCGATTACCCGTCGAAGCCTTCTTCTTGGCCTTTCTGCAGCGCTTGCAGGCTGCAGCACGCAATACTCCGAACAGGCCGCCAATTACGGGCCGCGGCCCGATGAGACGCATCCCCTGCCCGGCATGCCGCTCGACAAGATCAAGCCGGAATTGCGTCGTGCGACCGTGGATTATCCTTCGAGCGAGAAGCCAGGTACAGTGATCGTGGATACCCCGGCGCGCCGCCTCTACTATATCCTCGGCGACAACAAGGCTATCCGCTACGCAGTCAGCGTCGGCCGCGAGGGTCTTCAGCTTCGCGGCAACGCCTATGTCGGGCGCAAGGCAGAATGGCCGAGCTGGACGCCGACATCCAACATGATCAAGCGTGATCCCGGCAAGTATGCAAAGCTTGCCGGCGGCATGGAAGGTGGCACCAACAATCCGCTGGGTGCGCGTGCGCTTTATCTTTACCGCGGTGGTAATGACCTTCACTTCCGCATTCACGGTACCAACCAGCCGGAATCCATCGGCTACGCCATGTCGTCAGGTTGCATTCGCATGCTCAACTACGACGTTATCGACCTCTATCAGCGCGTTCCGACCGGAACCAAGGTCATCGTAATTCAGGAAGGTCAGCCGGTTGGCTGATCCCACGGCCTGCTCAAGTCATTTCGTCTGAGCAGGGACGCGCCTAGCTCTTTTATAACTCTGCCAGGACGGCGCCTTCAATCGAATGCGCCGTCTTGCGTTGACGTGAAGCGGGACGCCTTACAACTGATGCGCAGCCCGATGCTCGCTGTCGGGACCTTAGCCAACAGGCTTTGGCGACTGCCTGGCAGGGCCACCCTGCTGACCGAGGAGGATGCTACCGAATATGAGCAGCATTCCCGCCCATTGAAAGACAGTGAGCGTTTCATGTCGAAAGACCAGACCAAGCGCGACCGCAGCAACCGGGCTGAGGAAGGCAAGCTGGGAAACCCGGTTTGGATCGAGCCTCGCAATTCCGCGAAACCAGAGCGCATAGGTCAACCCCGCCCCGATGAAACTCAGGTAGGCGATCGCCGTCATATTACTCAGATCAAGCGCCAGCAGATCTCGCTGATGGATCAGCAGGACCGGCGAAAGCAGAATGCCGCCGGCGCTCAATTGCCACGCCGTGAATGTCAGGAGCGGCACCTTTGGCTGCCATCGACGGGTTAGAACCGTGCCAAAGGCCATCGAGACAGCCCCGCAGAGCCCGGCCGCGACACCCAAAGGGTCCAGCGAAGCGCCAGGCTTCAGAATGAGGATCGCCACGCCAAATGCACCGCCGATGGCGGCAAGTACCGAGACGGTGCGGATCGGCGTTCCGACCAGAGCGCGGGCGAGAAACACGATGATGAATGGCTGAACGGCCCCGACCGTCGCGGCCACACCGCCCGGCAGCCTGTAGGCGGCTATGAAAAGCATCCACCAGAAGATCGTGAAATTCAGTGCGCCGAGAACAAACACGCGGACCCACCAGATCCCCGCCGGTAGTTGGCGCGTCAACAGCAGGAGGAGCACGCCAGCCGGAAGCGCCCGCAGTGCCGAGACAAAGAGCGGATCGAGACCCGGCAGATATGTTGTTGCCACGATGTAGGTACTGCCCCAGATCAAAGGCGCAACCGCGGTCAGCAGAATATCAATCGGATCGATCCTCGGCATCGCGGCCTCCATTTATCTTGATGTCAAGATAAATTCATGATGCCTTCTCGGTATGAGTGATGAACATGAAAAGCCGTTAGACGGGATCGACAGGATCGTGGCGCAGTGGAACCGCGAACGGCCTGATCTGGACGTCGGGCCCATGGCATTGATCGGTCGACTGGGCAGACTGCGGGAACACATTTCGCGGAAGCAGGAAAAGGTCTTTGCGGCCTTCGGTTTGAACAGCGCGGGCTTTGACGTACTTGCGACGCTGCGCCGACACGGTGCACCACATGCACTCTCGCCGGGTGCGCTGATGGACAGCATGATGATCACTTCTGGAACGGTGACGAACCGCATCGACCAGCTTGAGAAGGCAGGCCTTGTTTCGCGCGAGACCAACCCGGAGGATCGCCGCGGCATGATCGTAAAACTGACCCCCGAAGGACTAAAGTTGATCAACGCCGCCGTCGCTGCGCATGTCGAGAACCAGCATCGTCTTGTCTCGCATCTTTCAGCAGAGGAGCGTGTGGCGCTCGACGGACTTCTGTCGAGCTTCCTTGCCCGACTGATGTAAGGTCACGTTTCTCATGACGTGGCGGACTCCTCGCCGAACGATCTACTGCCCCGACAGAAGCGCGCGATATCGTGAACGATCGGCGTCTGTAATGAAGACATCATCAGCGCATCGGTTGGCTTTGATCGCCTTCCAGTGGCCGCTCCTCCTTTCAAGAAGGGCCTCGAGGACTGCAGTGTCGGGCTCTTGCTCGCATTCGCCCCATATCTCGGGACTTATCGGCTGACCACCGACCTTGGTTCGCACCTTGCCGCGAAAATAGGCCGTTTCGCCATCGCTACGCAGGACTTCAACGACGAAAACAATGGGAATGCGATCATTGAGATCGGCATTCGCCTCCCGTACGGCGTCGAGGATCGCTTTGCGCTCGGGGTCAGCCTTGGCGATATCGTGGGCAACCGAACTTGCTGCGACCGAGGAATATGCGGGGAGCATGAACAGCAACGCCACCAGAATCACGAAGTCCGACCTGTTACTAGTTTTCATGTTCATCATGACTCGTGCCCCAAAGAAAACGTCTGACATTCGCGGCAATGATGCGCACCAGAACCATATTGAACCCAAGCGCGAGACTGGCCGAAAACGCCAGAACCAATGGGAAGAGCAGCGGCAAAGCACCATGCATCATGCCTGCAATATACAGCGGCGCGAGGATCACACCGCCGGCGGCACCGCCGATGGCGGCAATCGCGGCAAGGCGGCGCGCCACACTCCAACCGCTTGAGGCGAGCATTGCATCGAGCCTTCCGGCGAGAAAGGCAGGGGCTGCGCCGATGAAATAGACCGGCGCCAGCATGCTAGCGACAAGCGACAGATCGAAAGGTCGTGCCCCCATCAAGAATAAGAGTTGCACACCTGCCAATGGTGGCGCGAGGAGAGTCAGAATCAAGGCATGAAATGGCATCAGCGCGCCAGCGATACCCCGCTGGCTGCCTTTTCGCAGGGCCATGATCAAGGGATCGGGGCAGTCACGCCGTCATAGATGATTGTCGCCTCGGTTCCGGCCTTGAGTGCTGTCTCGGAAACCGGCAGACCGCTCTTGTCGTCAATCAGGACCGTCAACTTTTCGCCGGGGGCATTGCCCGTTGCAGCTGTCGGCGTGATTTCATAGGCGGTGACTGCGACGCCCCCAAAATCCTGGGCACCGATCTTGTTGCATTCGCTGATGGTCTCGGGTGAGGCCGTCTTTTCCTTCATCATGGCACGCGCTTCCGCACCCATGGGGTTCTTGGACCAGCTGTCTGCAGCGCCGACGCGCGTGTACATGGCGTCCTGCGTGATAATCAGTTCAACTGGATCCTTCATGCCGGGTGTCTTCACCGTCTTCTTCATGACGGGGGCTTTCAATTGCGCATCGTATGCATCGAAGACGGGCTGACATTCGCCAGCAGCGTGAGCAGGCGCACCTGCGGCCCAGAGGATCCCGAGGGAAAGCAATGCTACAGAATATCGTGCGATCAAGATGGAGCGGTTCATCGGGGGCGTCCTATGTCTCTTCAGTGCCATCCCGCCCGGTCGAAATCTTCCTGGCGCGGCAGTCAAGGGCATAACGCGCCAGCAGGCCGGACTATTCGGCGAAACCGGCAATGGAAAGGCAGGACGCCAGGAACCGGCTTATTGGAACGCGGTCTCGAAGAAACTCCGAAGTTTTCTCGAATGAAGCTTTTCGGAGGGCATGTCAGCCATCTTCTGCAAGGCGCGTATGCCGATCTGCAAATGCTGGCTTACCTGCGTCTTGTAGAAGGCAGTCGCCATTCCGGGCAGCTTGAGCTCGCCATGCAATGGCTTATCGGAGACGCAAAGCAGCGTTCCATAGGGCACGCGGAAGCGGAAACCGTTGGCGGCGATGGTGGCCGATTCCATATCGAGCGCAATCGCACGCGCCTGGCTGAGGCGCTTGACCGGACCGCGCTGGTCGCGAAGTTCCCAGTTGCGATTGTCGATGGTGGCGACGGTTCCCGTACGCATGATGCGCTTCAGCTCATAGCCGTTATACCCGGTGACTTCGGCAACGGCGTCTTCAAGAGCCAACTGCACTTCCGAAAGCGCCGGAATCGGCACCCAGACCGGAAGATCGTCGTCCAGCACGTGATCTTCGCGCATATAGGCATGGGCAAGCACATAATCACCGAGCCGCTGCGAATTGCGCAAGCCCGCGCAGTGGCCAAGCATCAGCCAGGCATGCGGGCGAAGCACGGCGATATGGTCTGTAATGGTCTTGGCGTTCGAAGGGCCAACGCCGATGTTGACCATCGTGATGCCTGCATGGCCCTTTTTCTTCAGATGATAGGCCGGCATTTGAGGGATCCGGGCTGGGCCTCCCTCACTCGGCTCGCGTTCGCCGGGCTTCGTGACGAGGTTGCCCGGCTCCACAAAGGCCGTGTAGCCGTTGCCTCCAGCAGCCATCTGTTCACGCGCCCATTTGCAGAACTCATCGATGTAGAACTGGTAGTTGGTGAACAGGACAAAGTTCTGGAAGTGGTTCGCGCCAGTCGCCGTATAATGGCTGAGACGAGCAAGCGAATAATCGATGCGCTGGGCAGTGAACGGCGCGAGCGGCGACGGTTCGCCCGGGGCCGGTTCATATTCGCCATTGGCGATTTCATCGTCCGTGGTGTTGAGATCCGGGGTATCGAAGAGATCACGCAGCTGGACTTCGGTGTTTTCGGTGAAGTTCGCCTCGACATGTGCGCCCTCGCCAAAAGCAAAGTGCAGCGGAATGGGCGTCGTTGATTCAGACACGACGACAGGAACGCCGTGGTTCTTCATCAGCAATTCAAGCTGTCTCGTCAGGTAGTAGCGGAAAAGCTCTGGCCTTGTCAGCGTCGTCGTGTAGACACCGGGAGCGGTTACATGCCCATAGGAATGGCGCGAGTCGATGACGTCGAAACTGTTCGTCTCAATGGTGACCTGCGGATAAAATGCGCGGAACCGTGCGCCCGGGTTTACGCCGCTGGCAAGCGCCTTGAACGCATCGCACAGGAACCCTGTGTTGCGCTCGTAAAGAGCGGCAATGGCATTCACCGCCGAGATCGGATCGTCGAAGACCAGCGGCTCGAACGGCTCGGGAGAAATGAACGGAAGAGGTTGTGTCAGAGAGATTCGCTTGTCCATGGCGCATTATAGTCACAAGCCCATGACAAGCAATTGTCGGAAAGGATCAGCTCGACCGCGCGCAGAGCGGGCTGGTGGAGAATACACAAGACGTGTCGGAAGCAATGCCTGTGTTGACGATGCGGACCGGGTTGCTGCGAACGACCGCCGACAGCGACAGACCGAAAGCTGCCCCGGCCAGTGCTATGATCACCATTCGCCTTGTCAGCGTCGACATTGCTTTCCCCTCGCCTTTTGTCCTGAGACGCAAGATGCCCTAGCGCGACTGAACGAATGCTGATGCCGCCGTTCATCCTGCATTCAGAAAAATGGGCACGCACTTCCGCACGTACCCAATATGCATGTCGATTGTGGCCAGATTACTGACGGGCGAGCGTCTCGCTCTTGCAGATCAGCCCGCCAAGCGCGCAGCCGGAAAGCTTCATCGAATTGCCTTCGACATGCGCCTTGCCGGAATAGGTCTTGCCTTCATCGAGCTTGTTGACCGATCCTTTGTAGTCGGCCCCCGAACCGGACATGCAGCCGATGGACTTGCCCTTGTACTCGTTATTCAGAACGGTGCCGCAAAACTTGCCATCACCGGACGATGAGTACTGGATCAGCGTGCCGCTTGGACGCTTCCATGTCCCTTCGATCGGCTCGCCTGCGAGTACGGGTGTGACAACGCCCATCGACAGGATGATCGCAACAATCAATTTCCTCATGAATTCTCCCTCCCGGAAAATCTGCAGTCGTCGCCGACCGCGCCTCCAAATCTGAACCGGTGACCGTGAAAAGCAAGGGGCCTACTGCCCGGTCGACCGCTTCTACCAGCGCAAATTAACTTACGCGGACGTAAAGGTAAATCAGTTTTCTTGGGGAGATTTCGGCAGCCGACCGTCCATGTTTCGAGGGCCGCCTTTTGGCGTGGTTATTATTTGGTTGAAATCACAGATTGAATAATTCGTAAAAATCGACACAAAAACCCGCAATTCCGGGCACTGCGATGTTTAACAAAAACTCAAGTTTACCAATCATTTGAACTTTGTTTGCGTCAAATTAAGGATGCATTTTAAGCGGCTGTTGAAAGGCTCGTGCGATAGTTGAGCCATAAGACGAGCACGGGAAAACACCCGGCCGAATGACCCGACCGGCCCCAGTCCACAACAAGATGGACAGGGCTGGCAGGGGCTCCCTCTCAAGGGAAACAGGGCACCATCAACAGGCAACAGGGATAAAGACAATGGCACGCTTTGAAATGACAGAGACGACGTCGATGGGATGTGAAACCCGCGCAGACGTCTTTTGCGAAATGGGTTTGATGTACGCCGCCGGTCGCGGATGTGACATGGATCTCGTCGCAGCACACAAGTGGCTGAACATCGCCGCAATCAAGGGCTCCGACCGGGCGGCGGCACTGCGCGCGGACCTCGCCGCAGCCATGACCAAGATGCAGCTGGCGCAGGCGCTGCGCGAAGCCCGCGAATGGATGACGATGCATTGATGTCAATGCAGGCATCGGCAAGAACCATTCATTCCAATTCAAGAAGAAGCCCGCCAAGGGACAATCTGCAGACTGATCCAGAATCAGCACTCTTATGACCGCGCCGGCTCAAACCGCGCGGTCTTGCTGTTTTCTGAGACCGGGCCAACTACGGGCCCAAACATTGCGTTCGCAAAACCCTTCCGAAAATCGCCATGAACCAGCAGTTCGGAGCGGCCCGCAAGGCACAGACAAGTAAAATATTTCATAATTGCCGTAAAATAGCCGCCAATCTGTCTTTCTGTCCGCGCACTTTTCGCAAGTGACAGCAGAGAGCCGTGAGGGATGTGGCTTTTCTGTATTTTGTGTTTGGGCGGGGCAAATCTGGGCAAATATAGCCAGAGTTTGAGCTGGATCAGTCTTCGGCGTGCGGATCGGCGCTAAGCCTTCAATGATCTGTTACGGGTCCGAAGCACGAATAAGTTTGAGTTGACCAACCTTGTAAAGAATTTGGTTACCATACTTTGTCATTGTAGGCGTCAGTGTTTTCCGGACAACAGGGCCAGTGGCCCCACCGGACAGAGTAACGAGTGGAGCCGAGTGTAATGGCAAATTCAGTTGACGCCGTCGAAGGATTCCGGGCACCGCTCCGAGCCAAGAAGGCGAAACGTTCGGAGACCGCAGGGTTGAGTTTTCCAGCTGGCGCGGCAATTGCAGCCGCAGGCGTCGTTGCTGCCTCTTTGGCAGTCGCAGCATTCGTACCGTTCCACGGCAGCAAGGCCGGGAGCAACCCGGATGGACTGCGTTTGACTGTTGCCGACCTCGATGCCTCGACGGTATCGGGCATGCAGAGCGATGCACGCACCATTCGCGCAGAGAAGTCGCCGCGACTATACCCCTATGTGGCCAATAACGTGGTCAGCCACGCAGACAAGCCCTATCAGATTCCACCGCGTGAAGCGGTCGCATCCGTCAACGTTCCCGTTCTGCCGCAGAAGAAGGAAATCTTCGCGATGGCAGACACGAAGAACCTGCTCCGCGCAGCACCGGCACAGGTCGCCGAAGCTCCAAAGCCGCAGCCCGACCCGATCCAGGTTGCAAGCATCGATGCGCCTGACGTCGCGCAGGACAGGTTCAACCTCGTCATGCCCCAGACGCCATCGTTCGAGGCCCCACTCCCCATGGCTCGTCCTGAAGGATGGCCGAAGGCTCCGACGCCTCCGGTTGCCGCCAAGGAACCGGCGCCGAAGCAGGCGCTCGCCTACGCAAGCCCCGAGGTTGATCAGGAAGACAGCGGCCTGCCACCCCGCGCTGCCGCGCCGAAGATGCAGGCCGGTGTTGCAATCTACGACATCTCCGCCAGAACCGTTTACATGCCGGATGGGACTCGTTTCGAGGCGCATTCCGGTCTCGGCCAGTTCCGCGACAACCCGAAGTTCAAGACGCTGAAGGGTAAGGGTCCGACGCCTCCGAACACCTATCGCCTGTCGATGCGCGAAAGCCCCTTTCATGGCGTGCCTGCGCTGCGCATGACGCCTCAGGACGAAAGCAAGATGTATGGTCGTGGCGGCATCCTTACACATACCTACCTTCGCCGCCGCCCGGGTGATTCCGCTGGCTGCATTGCCTTCAAGGACTACTACAAGTTCCTGAAATACTATCAGCGCGGACAGGTTCACACGATCGTCGTCGTCGAAAGCATGGGCAACGATGCACCGAGGAAGAAATCGGTGCTCGCATCGCTCTTCGGCGGTTGATCCCTTCAACATGACGCATTCGAACCGGCCGGATTTTCCGGCCGGTTTCGTTTTTGGGGCACAATGACACTTGCGTCAGCCGCTCTCATGAAACTGCGGGCGCTGTCAGCCGGTTTCAACCTCCCTTCAAAACAATTCGGTTTACTGGGACAAAGCAGTCGTTAGACTCTTCCGACGATCAGAGGAGTTTGGCATGGCAGATACAAAGGTAGCGCTGGTCACAGCGGGCGGCAGCGGCATGGGTGCAGCGGCAGCAAGACGGCTTGCCGCCGATGGTTTCAAGGTGGCCATCCTGTCATCATCGGGCAAGGGTGAGGCGCTCGCCAACGAACTGGGCGGGCTGGGTTTTACGGGTTCCAACCGCTCGAAGGATGACATTGCAGCCTTCATCGAGGCCGCCATGGCAAAATGGGGCCGTGTCGATGTGCTGGTGAACAGTGCGGGGCATGGTCCAAAGGGTCCAATTCTCGACATCTCCGACGAGGACTGGCAACTGGGTATGGAATTCTATCTGCTTAATGTCATTCGCCCTGCCCGCATGGTCACGCCCATCATGCAAGCGCAAGGCGGCGGAACCATCATCAACATCTCAACGGCCTGGGCCTTCGAACCTGACGAACAGTTTCCGACATCCGGCGTTTTCCGTGCAGGCCTGGCCGCCTTTACCAAGCTTTTCGCGGACAAATACGCTGCTGATAACGTCCGCATGAACAATATCCTTCCGGGTTACATCGACAGTCTGCCGGAGAAGGAAGAGCGGCGAGGCAAAATCCCCATGGGACGATACGGCACGTCGGACGAGATCGCCTCGACCATTGCCTTCCTGGCGTCCGCTGGTGCGGGCTACATTACAGGCCAGAACCTGCGCGTTGACGGCGGGATCATGCGATCGGTATGAATTCAAAATGCGCCGCAGCAAATGCTTTACTGCGGCGCATATATTTGATAGCCCTTATATGAGAGTGCATGTAATTCACTTTCGGGCCGCAAGCTCAATCAACCCTGCAGATCTGATTCCGGCAGGCATTCGCCTGCCTCAAGCATCCCCCTGAGAGAACACTGACCGTGAGCGACGCAGTTTGTCCTGATCGTCTGGATTCAGACGTTTCCGAGCGTATTTCCTATACGAGGTTTGAAATCGCACTGGTGATTTTTGCACTGGCGGTGGGCGGCTTTGGCATTGGAACCGGCGAGTTTGCCGTCATGGGCGTTCTGCCCGACATCGCAACCGCATTTGACGTGACGGCGCCGCACGCTGGATATGTCATCAGCGCCTACGCGCTGGGCGTTGTTGTGGGCGCGCCGATCATTGCCATGATTGCGGCGCGCATCAGCCGCAGGAACCTGCTGCTCGGCCTCATGGGCATTTTCTTTGCGGGCAACATGCTCAGCGCATTTGCGCCTACATTCGCGTCTTTCACTGTGCTGCGCTTCCTCACCGGGCTTCCCCATGGCGCATACTTTGGCGTTGCAGCCATCGTTTCGGCGTCGTTGGTGCCAACCAACATGCGGGCACGCGCGGTCGGCTGGATGATGCTCGGACTGACCGTCGCAACGCTTGCCGGCACGCCGATCATGTCCTTCTTCGGTCAGCTCCTGAATTGGCGTGTCGTCTTTGGTGGCGTTGGCCTCATTGGCCTTGTCACAATCGTACTGTGCTGGATCTATCTGCCTCACGACAAGGTCTCGGAAGGCGCCAGCATGAAGCGGGAACTCGTCGCCTTCACGCGCCCGCAGGTCTGGCTGACGCTGTTGATCGCGGCAACCGGCTTCGGTGGCATGTTCTCGGTCTTCAGCTACATCGCGCCGACAGCAATTGAGGTCGCGAAAATGTCCCCGGTCTGGATCCCCGTGATCCTCGCCATTTTCGGCGTCGGAATGAATGTCGGCAATGTCGTTGGTTCGCGGTTCGCCGACCTGTCACTGATGGGCACGATCGGCGGCATGCTGCTGTTCAACATGGCGATCATGGTTCTGTTCGGCCTTACGGCTGCAAGCCCCTTCATGCTGTGCCTGAGCGTCTTCCTTGTCGGCTGCACGTTTGCGGCGGGCCCGGCGACACAGACCCGGCTTATGGATGTGGCGGCAGAAGGCCAGGCGCTTGCGGCGGCGTCCATGCACTCGGCTTTCAACATCGCCAACGCTCTTGGCGCGTGGCTCGGTGGACTGGTCATTACACTCGGCTACGGCTACGCGGCCACCGGCTTTGTAGGTGCCGCACTTGCCTTTTTCGGATTGATCGTCTTCGCCATTTCCTGGCGGATGGAAAAAACGGCGCAGATGATGACGACACTGAGGTAAGCACAAAAATACAAAGCCCCGTCGAACCGGGGCTTTTCTTTTTGTCTCTCAATTCCGGATAGACCGGACCTTCGCCAACCATCTCACTACGGAGGTCCGCGCGGCCGCTCTCCCGAACATTACATGTTCGGATAAACCGGACCTTCGCCAACCATCTCACGACGGAGGTCCGTGCGGTCGCTCTCCCGAACATTACATGTTCGGATAGACCGGACCTTCGCCTCCTTGAGGCGGCACCCAGTTGATATTCTGGTTGGGGTCCTTGATGTCGCAGGTCTTGCAGTGAACGCAGTTCTGGGCGTTGATGACGTAGTTCATCTGCCCGTCCTTCTCGACCCATTCATAGACGCCCGCAGGACAGAAGCGCGCGGACGGGCCGCCATAAACGCCCAGTTCTGACGACTTCTGAAGTGCGGGATCCTTCACCTGCAGGTGGCAGGGCTGGTCTTCCTCGTGATTGGTATTCGACAGGAACACCGAGGACAGGCGATCGAAGGTCAGGACGCCATCAGGCTTCGGATAATCGATCGGCTTGTGCCTGGACGCAGGCTCCAGAGACTGCGCATCGGTCTTCCCATGCTTGAGCGTGAAGGGCGACGTACCGAAAATCTGGTTGATCCACATGTCAATCCCGCCAAGACCAACGCCAAGTGCCGTGCCGAAGCGCGACCAGAGCGGCTTGACGTTTCGGACGCGCTTGAGATCGGTTCCGATGGCAGTCGAACGCCATTCGTTTTCGATCTCGACCGGCTCATCATTTGCCCGACCGTTCGCGATGGCGGCCGCAATCTTGTCGCCGGCCAGCATGCCCGACAAAACAGCGTTGTGGCTGCCCTTGATGCGAGGAACGTTGACGAACCCGGCGGAACAGCCGATCAGCGCACCGCCGGGGAAGGACAGCTTCGGCACCGATTGCCAACCGCCTTCCGTGATCGCACGCGCGCCATAGGAAATACGCTTGCCGCCTTCGAACGTGCCACGAATGGACGGATGCGTCTTGAAGCGCTGGAACTCTTCGAACGGGAAGAGATAGGGATTCCTGTAATTGAGGTGGACGACAAAGCCGACAGCAACAAGATTGTCCTCAAGGTGATAGAGGAATGAACCACCGCCCGTCTTCATGCCAAGCGGCCAGCCGAAGGAGTGCTGTACGAGACCCTGCTTGTGGTTCTCGGGCTTCACTTCCCAAAGTTCCTTGATGCCGATACCGAACTTGCCGGGCTCGCGGCCTTCATCGAGCTTGAACTTCGAAATCAGCTGCTTGGCGAGCGATCCGCGAACGCCTTCGGAAATCAGGACATACTTGCCGAGAAGCGCCATGCCGCGCGCATAGTTCGGGCCCGGCTCGCCGTTCTTTTCGACACCCATGTCGCCGGTCGCCACACCAATGACCGCACCTTGGTCATTGTAGAGCAGTTCGGATGCGGCAAAGCCCGGATAGATTTCGACACCGAGTTCCTCGGCTTTCGTCGCAAGCCAGCGGCAGACATTGCCGAGCGACACGATGTAGTTGCCGTGGTTGTTCATCAGCGGCGGCATCAGGAAGTTCGGAAGGCGCAGCGAGCCTGCAGGACCGAGAAAGAGGAAATGATCGGCCTTGACTTCGGTCTTGAACGGATGCCCCTCTTCCTCGCGCCAGCCGGGCAGCAGAGCATCGATGCCGATTGGATCAACGACTGCGCCCGAAAGGATGTGCGCGCCGACCTCTGCACCCTTTTCCAGAAGCACGACGGACAACTCGGGATTGACCTGTTTGAGGCGGATTGCGGCGGCGAGACCAGCAGGCCCCGCACCTACGATCACCACGTCAAATTCCATGGATTCGCGTTCCGGAAGTTCCTCTGCGCCAGCCATCGCTCTCTCCTCATGTCCCCAGGTCGTTTGCCGCCGCGGCAGCCTGCTTTTGAATTCGGTCAGGCTTTTTGACAAAGCGATGAAGCATTGTCGAGCCGAGATGCGTCAAATCTGTCGTATTTTTCGCATGTGCGAAAACACAACCGATTTAGTTATTTACTTTTACGTTAACGTCAATTGCATGACAAGTGGAAAACGTGAACGGGGCTTGTCCTGCCGAGGCGTATTCTTGCCTTTGCGCGGGCGGCACAAGCCGCTAACATTGTTCCAACAGGAGTGATCAATGGATCTAGGAATTTCGGGAAAGAAGGCGCTGGTTCTGGCGTCGTCACGTGGTCTGGGCCACGGTATCGCCGTTGCGCTGGCGCGCGAGGGTGCAGATGTGTTGCTTGTCGGGCGTAGCGCGGACAAGCTGGAGGCCAATTGCAAGGCCATCAACGCAGAGGGGCTAGGGAAAGCCGCGTCTGTCGCCGCCGATATCGGTCGGCCGGATTTTGCCGCCTTCATCGCGGCGGAGGCTGAAAAGCGGCTTGGTCAGGTCGATATTCTCGTGAACAACACCGGAGGCCCGGTGCCGGGCACGGCGGAGGCGGCGCTCACGGCTGAGAATCTGACCACCTATTTCCAATCGATGGTGGTCAGCGTGATCACGCTCTCGAACCTTCTCGTTCCTGCCATGAAGGCGCGTGGGTGGGGCCGCGTGCTGACGGTTGCATCATCCGGCGTGTTTGAACCGATCGCCAATCTTGCACTGTCCAACACATTGCGTTCAGCGCTTGTCGGCTGGAACAAGACGCTTTCGAGCGAAGTGGCGGGGTTTGGCGTGACGACGAACCTGCTTCTACCGGGGCGCATCCATACCGATCGCATCGACGAACTCGACGGGGCGAATGCTACGCGAAGCGGCCGCACGTTGGATGAGGTGCGGGAAGCATCGATCCGCTCGATCCCGGCTGGCCGTCTCGGTCGCGTGGACGAGTTTGCGGCAACGGCTGCATTTTTGTGTTCCGAGCCTGCCAGCTACATCACCGGAACGATGGTCCGTGTCGACGGCGGAGCCGCAAAATCAATCTGAACAGGAGGCTTTCATGGGCAGAATTATCATCGTCGCCATCGGCATTCTGGCCATTGTCTTCGGCCTGATCTGGATTGGACAGGGGACAGGCTATTTCCCCTACCCGGCATCCAGTTTCATGATCGCGCAGCCGCGATGGGCCGTCTATGGCGCAATCCTGGCGATTTGCGGTTTCGGATTGATCCTGAGCGGTCGCCGGCGCAAATAGCGCGTCGTATCGCCGTTCTCCGGGTGTCACGGCGCGGCGCATGACCGGTCGCAACTCCGTTTTTTCACGGCGTGGCTCTTGCCTTGTCGGCATGGGCATGCGATCAGGCGCGCCCTACCCCTGCATCCATCTATTCGTGCCGCGCGACGCCGCTGCGGCAGAAGGACTTTTCATGACTGCACTTGGTTTCGACTTTGGCACCACAAACACCGTTCTGGCGCTCAAGGATGCCGAAACGACGCGCTCCGTGGCATTCAGCAGCTCGGCCGGAACGCAGGAAAGCCTCAGAACGTGCCTGTCTTTCATGAAGGACAGACAACTCGGCAACCTTGCGCTTAAGGTCGAGGCGGGTGCGGCAGCGATTGCGACGTTCATCGAAAACCCGGGTGAATGCCGCTTCCTCCAGTCCATCAAGACATTTGCGGCAAGCCCCCTCTTTCAGTCGACGATCGTACACGCACGCCGCCACAGTTTCGAAGACCTGATGGAAGTGTTCATGCGCCGCATGATGGCCTATGCCGGTGATGGCTGGCCTGCGGATGTCACGCGCATTGTCGCGGGCCGGCCCGTTCAGTTTGCGGGCAACAACGCCGACGAAAACCTTGCCATGCAGCGTTATCGCGAGGCGTTGTCGCGATTTGGTTTTCCGGATGTGCATTTCGTGATGGAGCCGGTGGCAGCTGCGTTCTATTTTGCTGAGAACCTTGAGCAGGACGCCAATGTGCTGGTCGCAGACTTTGGTGGTGGCACGACGGACTATTCCATCATCCGCTTCGAGCGCCACGCCGGACGCATGAAGGCCATCCCGGTCGCGCATTCGGGTGTCGGCGTTGCCGGCGACAGCTTCGACTTCCGCATCATCGACAATGTCGTTAGCCCGCAGATCGGCAAGGGCAGCCACTTTATCAACTTCGGCAAGAAGCTCGACATTCCATCGAATTACTATGCCAATTTCGGCCGGTGGAACCAGCTCTCCATTTTCAAGACGCTCAAGGACTATCAGGACCTGAAGGGGCTGGTGCGACAAGCGGAAGAGCCGGAGAAGCTCGAACTTTTCATCGACCTGATTGAACACGACGAGGGATATCCGCTCTATCAGGCCGTCTCACGACTGAAATTCGCCCTGTCTTCCGCAGACGAAGCCGAATTCGACTTCGAACCGTTGGGCGCTGCGGGACGCCAGGTGGTTCGGCGCGCAGATTTCGAGCGCTGGATCCAACCGGAACTGGGGTTGATGGAGACCGCACTTGACGACGCGCTGGCGCGTGCAAACCTCTCTGAACTTGAGGTGGACAAAGTGTTCCTCACCGGCGGCACCTCTTTTGTCCCGGCGGTACGCTCGATGTTCGAGCGACGTTTCGGCAAAGAACGTCTCGAAAGCGGCGGCGAACTGCTCTCGATCGCGCATGGTCTGGCACTGATCGGCGAAAGCGACGACATTGAGTCGTGGAGCGCTTGACTGCGGGGTCCGATTGCGTGCGCATCGCGCTTGCATGCCGGGCTCTGTCGGATAAAAAGAAAGCATGACGCCTCTGCAGACGGATCAACTCAACGCTGCCGAACTCGCCGCACTCCTGCATTTCTTTGCAGATGCGGGTGTCGACACGTTGCTCGAAGATGCGGGCATCGACCGTTTTCAGGAATTTGCGACGGAACGTGCGCGAACGCCCGCGCCCGCCCAGAGCGCGCCCGCACCGGCGGTGGCATCACCCGTAAAGCGGGCTCCCGGGCGAGAGCAGCCACCCTCGCCTGTGCGCGCATCGGCTCCTGCGCTCACCATTCCAGGTGACGAAGCAGTTGCCACGGCACGCAAGGCAGCGAGTGAAGCGCAGACGCTCGAGGAACTCCATGCCGCCATTTCGACATTCGAGGGCTGCAACCTCAAGACAAGCGCGCGTTCGACCGTTTTTCCCATAAAGGCCGGGGCCCAGCCGATCCTCGTCATCGGGCCCACGCCATCCGCAGATGACGATCGCGATGGGATCGCCTTCAGCGGCATGCAAGGTGAGTTGCTTGACCGGATGCTCGGCGCGATATCTCTTAACAGGGATGACCTGACGCTTGCCCATGCGGTTGCCTGGCGCCCGCCCGGCGGACGCCCCCCGACACCGGCGGAGGCTGAAATCTGCAGGCCGTTTACCGAACGCATGATTGCGCTGGTCAAGCCTCGCTACATGATCATGCTGGGTAATTTCACGACGCGTTTCCTGACAGGTTCGACCGAATCGATCCATGCGCTCAGGGGCCAATGGTTTCAAATCGATGCCGGCGGCACGGTGACCGACGCACTAGCCATGCTCCATCCGCAAGACTTGATGGCTGCTCCGCTCAGCAAGCAGCTCGCCTGGAACGATTTGTTAACCTTCGAGGCGAAACTCAGGCAAGCCTGATATCCGGGATTCGATCCCGTTTTCCCTAAATCGCTGCGGCAATTGGCGGAATTCGGTTGATCCGGATCGACGCAAGGTCGGGTATGACAGGAATGTGTCTTTCCCATGCGATTTTTGCATAGCTGCTTCCATTTATACTGCATTGCAAACGAAATGCTGCGCTGCGATATTGCGGCATGTCTTGGGAGGAATCAGGTCAAGGATCCAAGGCTATGACTGCACAATTTCGTTCGACCCATTCGGGTTTTGAAACTCTTCGCAAGGCGGCCCGTACGCCTGCTCAATCCGCATATCGCCGCTTTCAGATCGTAACCAACGAACAGCTGACTGCGCGGGGCTATGGCAACATGAGCCGTCCGGCAGATCTGTTCAGCGATTTCATTCAACGCTGAGAGGTATTCGGCCATGAGTATCAACACGTTCAGGGAAATAGCGGGAACAATCGAGAGCGTTCGATTGGCGCTTTCAGCCGCGCGTGACTACCGCATCGGGGCTATCAGCCGACGTCAGCGCATGGGCTCGCAATACGTTTCCAAGTAAACCTGTTTTCCGAGTAACAAGAGATAGCCGTAGCGAATGCTGCGGCTTTTTTTGTTGTGTTCAGGTGGCCTTGGAATTTCCTTCGAGACCGAGCTGGCGCTCGCGGTAGATGATGAAGATGCCGGCTGCGACGACAATGAGTGTCCCGAACAGCATCATCGGCTCGGGAACATCGCCGAACAGGAAATAGGAAACGATGAGACCAAGCACAATCGAACTGTATTCGAAAGGCGCGATGGTCGAGACCTCAGCGAACCTGTAGCTCTCAGTCATGAGGATCTGGGCGATCCCGCCGCAAAATCCCGCAGTTATCAGGAAGAGCTTCTGCTCGAGGCTCATGGGGGGCCAACCGAGAGGCAGCGATGCCAGCGAGAATAGCGACGCGGTTATCGAGAAATAGAGGACGATTGTCGGCGTCTTTTCGGTTCTGACCAGGCGCCGTACGAGCAGCATCGCGACCGCCGCAAGGATGGCTGACCCGATTAGCGCAAGCGCCCCAAACGCGGCGGCCGACGCGTCGGCATGCTCCAGCAACGAGAGCTTTGGCCAGGAGATGATCATGACGCCACTCAGTCCGATAACGACCGCAGAAAGCCGGTAAATGCGTACCGTTTCCTTCAAGAAAATCGCAGCGAAGACTACAGCAAAGAGCGGCATAGCGTAGCCGATCGCAATGGCATCGGGTAGCGGCAGCCGAACGAGCCCGTAAAAGCTCGTCGTCATCGAAACGATGCCGACGAAACCGCGTGTGATCTGTCCCGTTATGCTGTTGGTCTTGAGGGCCGAGCGCAATTCGCCGCGCCAGGCGAGATAGGCAAGGATGGGGAAAATGGCAAAAAACGATCGGTAAAACGTGATCTCACCGGTCGCCAGGCCGTCACCTGCGAGCTTGATGCATGTCGACATCACGAGAAAAACGATCACGGAGGCGATCTTGAGGGCAATGCCTCGCAGCGGATTGCCCGGCACATGATCCATTCTTTGATATCCAGCAAACCAAACGGGGTTTAAAATCAGGTCACGATACTCGGAAATCAGCGACGAGACCTGACGTTCCGGTAGTAGTCCCTGTCGCGCCGAAACACAAATAAAGATGCGCAGATGCAGAGATCATGGACGCATCGCCGACGCACCAGCCCGCTCTATCGGCAAGGGCATCGAGACACGTGCCGGATTGTTGCTGAACAGTTGGCGCTTTTCATATATGATGGGAAGAGGAGATGTCCTGCTGAACATGACTGGATGGCAAGATGAAAAATGTCGCTCTTGCTTTGGCTATCTTCGTGTTCCTGGCATTTTGCGTCATGCTCACCGCTCAAATCATGGTGTCGGTCGACCTGCCGCAAACAGGGCAAGAGCTTAAGGGCGACCACCGCTTTGATTTTGCAGCCCTGGCGCCGATTGGTACGACGCCGCTTCCGACCATCCAGAATTTTACGGCGCGCGACAACAGCCTTCTCGGCTATCGCCTCTACCGCAGCGGCATGCCAACCCATATCAAGCTCTACCTTGTCCATTCGGCGGCATGGCAGGCGATGGAATTCAATCAGATCGCCAGCCGGCTCGCCACGGAGCGTGGCGTTGCGGACGTATACCTCGCCGATATGCGCGGGCATGGCTCGGGTCCTGCAAGACGCGGCGACGTCGATTACGTCGGCCAACTGGAGGACGATCTTGCCGATTTGATTTCCGAAACGGCAGGGCCGGGTGATCTCGTGGTCGTGGGTGGCCACGGCGAAGGTGCGGCTGTTGCCATGCAATTTGCGCTGGACAAGCCTCAGGCGGTTCATGGCTGCCTGGTACTGGCCCCCGTCCTTTCCTACAACCTGTCGGGAAACAAACCGGACCTCGGCGGTTGGACCCATGCTCTGGGAACGCGCATGGTCGGCCTCTGGATCCTCAACGGCATGGGACTACATTGGTCGGATCATGAGACCGTCCTGCAATATGCACTGCCGTCAACCTTGCGGGATGGGCCACTTGGCTATTCGGCAACGACCGACATCTCGTGGCGGATGTACCACGCCTTGCAGATGCGTGACCGGGACGGTCGAGACGTCGGCAACCTTGCGATGCCCTTGCTGAGCATTATCGGGGGCGGGGATGAAGTTGTTGACGCTGAGGCCATGACCGCGATGTTGAAGTCACGACTTCCAAACGGCCAATACTGGATCAACCCCGCAGAAACACACATCAATGTTGTCGTCTCTAATAAAACTTTAGCAATCATTCAGGATTGGCTGTCAGAATTGCACTGAAATCGCGTGATTTTTTATCAAGGACCATCGCGCGACATTCGCCAGGGGGGATTTTCCGGCGAATGTATCGGGAAAACATTCTGACGATCAGGACACGACATGCGCACAGAGACGGGTCAGGTCTTTCACCTGGCAGATTACAAGCAGACGGATTTTGTTCTCGAGCGCATTGACCTGACCTTTGAGCTACACCCGCTCGAGACAAAACTGACCGCGCGCTCCCTGTTCCACCGTCGTCCTGACGCTGCGCTCGACGCGCCGCTCGTTCTTGATGGGGATCAACTGACGATGACCTCGCTCCTGCTCGATGGCATCGAACTCGAGCATGAGCGTTATGATGAGAACGGTCGTGAGCTGATCATCACGGGGCTTCCAGAAAGCATCGCATTCGAAATCACGGTCGAAACGGTTCTGGCGCCTGCCAACAACACGGAACTGATGGGGCTCTACCGGTCCAACGGCGTCTATTGCACGCAGTGTGAGGCAGAAGGCTTCCGCCGCATGACCTATGCCTACGACCGTCCGGATGCCCTGGGCGTCTACACGGTCCACATCATCGCTGACAAGGCAAGCTGCCCGGTCATCCTGTCAAACGGCAACTGCATCGGCACCGCCAACTATGGCGAAGGCAAACACTTCGCTTCATGGTTCGACCCACATCCGAAGCCGTCGTACCTGTTTGCGCTCGTCGCCGGCGACCTCGGTGTCGTTGAAGACACGTTCACCACCATGTCGGGCCGCGAAGTTGCGCTCAAAATCTATGTCGAACATGGCAAGGAGCCTCGCGCCGCCTACGCCATGGACGCTCTCAAGCGTTCGATGAAATGGGATGAGGACGTGTTCGGTCGCGAATATGATCTCGACATCTTCATGATTGTCGCTGTTTCCGACTTCAACATGGGGGCCATGGAAAACAAGGGCCTCAACATCTTCAATGACAAATATGTGCTGGCGGATCCCGATACGGCGACGGACGCCGATTTTGCCAATATCGAAGCCATCATTGCGCACGAATATTTCCACAACTGGACCGGCAATCGCATCACGTGCCGCGACTGGTTTCAGCTGTGCCTGAAGGAAGGCCTGACGGTCTACCGCGACCACGAGTTTTCCGCCGACCAGCGCTCGCGCGCCGTCAAGCGCATTGCCGAAGTGCGGCACCTGAAATCGGAACAGTTTCCGGAGGATGCCGGTCCGCTCGCGCACCCGGTACGCCCGATGAAGTACAAGGAGATCAATAACTTCTACACCTCGACCGTCTACGAGAAAGGTTCGGAAGTGACCCGCATGATTGCGACCATTCTTGGTCGCGACATGTTCAAGAAGGGTATGGATCTCTATTTCGAGCGGCACGATGGCCAGGCGGTCACGATCGAAGATTTCGTGACATGTTTCGAGGATGCATCGAGCGTTGATCTCAGCCAGTTCTCGCTCTGGTATCATCAGGCCGGCACGCCATTGATTACCGTTTCAACCGCGTACGATGCAGAAAAGCAGGAATTCACGGTCGGGCTCGAGCAGATGGTGCCGCCGACGCCAGGCCAGGCCCGCAAGGAGCCGATGCATATTCCGCTGAAGTTCGGGCTCCTGCTGCCGAACGGTGGGGAAGCCGAACCCGAGGCAGTCTCCGGCGGCGCCATCGACCAGGGTGTCCTTCAGCTGAAGAACCGAAGCCAGTCCTTCGTCTTCTCGGGCATTACGTCGCGACCTGTACTTTCGCTCAATCGCGGTTTTTCGGCGCCGGTGAATATCGCCTACGACATGCCGGAAGATGACCTGAAGCACATCGCCGTCCATGACGCCGATCTCTACTCCCGTTGGCAGGCCCTCAACAGCCTGGCAATGCCGCAGCTGGTTGGCGCGGCCAAGGCCATCCGGGCTGGCAAGACACCACGTTTCGACGCCGGCTTCATCGCGGCCTTGCTTGCTGCAGCGGAAGATGAAAACCTTGAACCGGCATTCCGCTCGCAGGCGCTTGCCTTGCCGAGCGAGTCCGACATGGCACGCGAGATTGGCGGCAACAACGATCCAGACGCAAACCTGGCTGCGCGATTGCTCGTTCTGGGTGCCATCGGCGGCGCAGGACGCGGCATCTTCAAGACGCTGTTTGAAAATCTGAAACTGTCCGGACCGTTTTCTCCGGATGCAAAGAGTGCGGGACGACGTGCACTGCGCAACACTGCCCTCACCTATCTCTCCTATGCCGACAACAGTCCGGCGCTTGCCTGGGAATGTTTCAACGCTGCCAACAACATGACCGACCTCAGTCACGCATTGACGGTTCTGGCTCATCACTATCCCGACAGCGAGGAGACGGAACAGGCGCTTGAGATCTTCGCGACGCGCTTTGAGAACAATCCTCTCGTCATGGACAAGTGGTTTGCCGTGCAGGCAACGACACCCGGTCCCGATGCGCTGGATCGCGTGAAATCCCTGATGAAGAGCCCGCGGTTCAATGCCGGCAACCCAAATCGCGTCCGGGCACTGGTTGGCACGTTTGCATTTTCCAATCTGTCGGGTTTTGCCCGTGCCGATGGTGAGGGCTTCCACTTCATGGCCGATCAAGTGATCGACATCGATGCCCGCAATCCGCAGCTTGCTGCCCGGCTTCTCACGTCCATGCGCTCCTGGCGCATGCTCGAGGCTGAACGGGCCGGCCACGCCAAGGAAGCATTGGCGCGCATCGAGGCGGCACAGCTTTCGACCGACGTCCGGGATATCGTTGAACGCATGCTCGGTTAATTCGTATCGCCTCGTTGCGGATTTCGGTAGACACGGCCGATTTTGATCAGAACGCGCATTTTAGCAGGCGAGTTGGGACAAGACCGGCATCGCGCTCCGAAGCTTGCGCCAAGCTTGGCGAAAATGCGTAATTTTGCTGTTTTTTCAAATCCTTAAAAAAGAGTTACGATTTTCGCTGGACAACGGGAATCAGCTTTGATTCACTAGAATCACATCGGGCACGGCGGCCCGAATCACCAGATCCAGATGGCGGCGGTCCGAGTTTCGGATTGTTTGGGATCTGCGCAAGTAGCGCTGGGTTGGTCAGTTGGCGACCGGTACCGGGTGTTCAATGGAGAGTCGGGGAAATATGGCGGACGCGCAACGGGGAAGCGCAGCCGATGAGCGGCTGCGTATCAAATTTCCGGGAGTGGGTGCAATGCGGCATTCGTTCCAGGCGCAATGGAAAACCCTTGCAGGGCCTGCGATACGGCAAATCAACAGGTTTGAGCCTGTCCTGAAGCGATCGGTACCTGTCCTGATCGTGGCATTTTTGCTGATCGTTGCGGCCTCGCGCGTGACGGGGATCTATCTCGAACGGGATAGGCTCGAAGATGCCATGCGCCAATCGACCGTGCTATCGGTGGCGGCCGCCTCAGCTGCGCTCGCCGAGCATTCCGACTACTTCGTGGATGGCAAGCGGAAGGAAGCAGAGGTGCTCCTCGCAAGTTATCTTCCACAAGAGCGTCTGCCTGAAGCAGGCTTTATCCTGCTTGTCCAACGCACCGGACAGGTCTTCGGCAGCTCGGCAAACGGCAGCCAGTTCGTCGGCAATTTCCTGACCGCTATTACGCCGGATGCCCGCCTCATGAGCGCGCTTGGCAACCGGGCCGGTACCTTCCATGCGCAGCTCAATGGCCAGGATCACTACATGGCGATCGCAGCCCTTCCGGGCGATGCGGGCTATATCGTCGTTGCCAACTCGATGGCTGGCCTTGATCAGCGCTGGCGCGATGAAGTCTCGCTCAACGTCACCCTTTTTGCCGGTATATCCTCCATTCTTCTGGTCATCCTTTACGCCTACTACATCCAGGCGAAACGGGCCCGTGATGCCGACCAGATCTTCGTCGAGTCCAATCTGCGCGTTGAAACGGCGCTTTCCCGCGGCCGCTGCGGGCTCTGGGATTTCGACATGGCCAATCGGAAACTCTACTGGTCACGGTCGATGTATGAAATGCTCGGCCTGCCCGCATCGGCCACCGTTTTGACCTTCGGCGACGCGGCGCGCCTGATGCACCCCGATGACGGCAGCATCTATCAGCTAGCGCGTGCGCTCAAGCATGGCCAGTCCCGCCAGGTCGATCAGGTTTTCCGCATGCGTCATGCCGACGGCCACTATGTCTGGATGCGAGCCCGCGCGCAGGTCATCCGCACCACGACGGGGCGCGAACATCTGATCGGCATCGCCATGGACGTCAGCGAGCAGCACCGCCTTGCCGAGCGCTACGCCGAAGCGGATCAACGTCTCGCCGATGCTATCGAATCCACATCGGAAGCCTTCGTGCTCTGGGACAAGAACGACCGTCTGGTGATGTGCAACGTGCACTACCAGCAAGCCTATGGCCTGCCAGACCGCATGCTGGTTCCGGGAACCGAGCGCTCGGTTATCAATGCGGCGGCGGCGCGCCCCGTTATCGTTCGTCGCATTGCCGACCCTGACCAGACCGGTGCCTGCTCGCAGACCTCCGAGGTTCAGCTTGCGGATGGCAGGTGGCTACAGATCAACGAGCGCCGCACGCGTGACGGTGGTCTCGTATCAGTGGGCACAGATATCACGGTCTTGAAGCGTCACCAGGAGCGTCTGCGTGAATCGGAACGGCGGCAACTGGTTACCATCGGCGACCTCTATGCATCCCGCAAAATCCTTGAGAAGCAGACTGCCGAACTCTCGCTGGCGAACGCCAATTACCTGGCAGAAAAGGAACGCGCAGAGGCTGCCAACCGCGCCAAATCGGAATTCCTTGCCAACATGTCTCATGAGCTGCGGACGCCGCTAAACGCCATTCTGGGCTTTTCGGACATCATGCTGAACCAGATGTTCGGCCCGCTCGGCTCAGAAAAGTACGACGAATATACCAAGGACATCCATGACAGCGGCAAGCACCTGCTGAACGTCATCAACGACATCCTCGACATGTCGAAGATCGAGGCGGGACATATGAAGCTGGAGTGCGAAACCATCGATCTTTCGCCGCTGATCGAAGAAACCCTTCGCTTCATGACGATCCCTGCCGAGAGCAAGGGTGTGCATATCGACCGGGATATCTGCGAGGGCCTCACGCTTTGTGCCGACCGCCGCGCCGTCAAGCAGATCCTGCTGAACCTGCTGTCAAACGCCGTGAAATTCACTGGCGAAGGCGGGTCCGTACAGCTGCGGGCGCGCAAATGCAGCAATGCAGTCACGCTGTCTATTCGGGACACCGGCATCGGCATCCCGAGGGAAGCACTCCGGAAGATCGGACAGCCCTTCGAGCAGGTTCAGAGCCAGTATGCGAAAAGCCAGGGCGGCTCCGGGCTTGGGCTCGCCATCTCACGCTCGCTCGTCATGCTCCATGGCGGCACGATCCGCGTCTTCTCCCGCGAAGGCCATGGTACGACGATTTCGCTCAGGCTGCCCCTGCCGTTCGACGAAGCTATTTGCGAGCCCGTGATCGCACCGATGGCTTTGACGGCGTGATCACCAAAGAAGGGTCAGGCCGCGTTGCGCCCTGACCCCACGGTTGCCTGAAAAATGCGCCGAACGGCTTTCGCGCGCATCCTGATATCGGCCTCCAGAACTTTCACATCCGGCAGGTTCGCCATTTGGCACATGAGCCTTGCGAGGCCGGCCGGAGATTGCCGCGCATCAAAGTTTCCTTCGATGCAGAGGCGCACCAGCTGGGACAAGGCGCTGAACAGGTCGAATGCCTCCCCAAGCGTTGCGATATCATCGTCAGAAAGGCGCCTTTTCCCGAGCGCTACAATCGTTTCCGCTGTTCCCAATCCAGGGGGTAGCGGCTTGCCGACAATGAGCGCCAGATACTGGGCGATGAACTCGATGTCGATCAGACCGCCTGCCATCAGTTTGAAATCGAAATGTCCGGACGGAGGCTTTTCCTTGTCGATGAGCGTGCGCATTTCTGCAACCGCACGTCTGACTTCCGTAACATCACGAGGCGAGGCGACTGTCTCTGCCACACTTCGCTCGACCTCGGACATGAAGTCACCGTCACCGGCAATCAACCTCGCTCTGGTGAGTGCCATATGCTCCCAGGTCCAGGCCTCTTCCTTCTGATAGCGGGCAAACGCATTGATCCGCGTTGCGACCGGCCCCTTGTTCCCCGATGGACGCAGGCGCATGTCGACCTCATAGAGCACGCCTTCTGCGGTTGGCGCAGACAGTGCAGCCATGAGGCGCTGGGTCAGACGGGCGAAATACCGGTTGGCGTCGAGCGGCCGTTCGCCATCCGACTCTGCGACGTGCTCATCGTAGTCATAGAGAAGGATAAGATCGACGTCAGAGCCTGCGGTCATTTCGCGGCTTCCCAACTTGCCCATTCCCAGAAGCGCAACTTTCGCACCCGGAAAGGACCCATGTGCCGCACGAATTTCCCTGGTTACAGCGTCCAGCGCCGCGCCAACGGTCAGGTCTGCGAGATCTGAGAAGGCGTTGGCCGCCCGATCGCCCCTGATGGCGCCTGTCAGCAGTCGAACGCCGATGAGAAAACGTTGCTCGGCGGCGAAGATCCGCAACCCATCGAGGATTTCCTCATAGTGGCGGCTGCCTGCCAGAACATGTGCCAGCCTCTTGGCCAGATAGGCTCTGTCCGGCACATCACTCAACAGGGATGGATCCAGCATGCCATCAAAGACGTGGGGACGCGCAGCGATAACACCGGCCAGCTTCGGCGCCGCCCCCATGATGGTCACGATCAGGTCGAGAAGACCGGGATTATTTCCAATCAGCGAAAAGAGCTGAATGCCGGCAGGCAGACCGGCAAGGAAACGGTCAAAATGCAGAAGTGCTTCATCTGCCTCATCGCTTTCACCGAAAGCGGCCAGCAGTTTGGGCATCATTTCCGTCAGTCGCTCTCGCGCCTTGATGGACTGGGTCGCACGATAGCGTCCATTATGCCAGGTACGGATGACACGAGAAATGTCAGAAGGACGGCGAAACCCGAGCTTTTCGAGTGTGGCAAGCGTATCCGGATCATCCCCCTTGCCCGTGAAAACCAGATTGCCGCCAGCACTCGAGAGTTCTGCTGCCTGTTCAAACAGTTCCGCGTAGCGATCTTCAACGGTCCTGAGGACAGAGACCAGTTTTGCAGAAAAAGACCGGACGCTGTCAAAGCCCATCATCAGGGCAATGCGCTTCAGCTCGGCTTCCTTCTCCGGCAGGATATGTGTCTGCTCGTCGTCGACCATCTGGATCCGATGCTCGACGTCCCTGAGGAACCAGTAGGCGCCAATGAGCTCGTCAGCCGTCTTGCCTTCAATCCACTGGGCCTGCTCAAGCGCGCGCAGCGCTTCTTCGGTGCGGCGGGTGCGGAGCGCAGGCATCCGGCCGCCCGCAATCAGTTGCTGGGTCTGCGCGAAGAACTCGATTTCGCGGATCCCTCCACGCCCGAGTTTGACATTGTGTCCCTTGACCGCGACTTCGCCGAAGCCTTTGTGCATATGGATCTGACGTTTGATCGAGTGGATGTCGGCGATCGCGGCGTAGTCGAGATATTTGCGAAAGACGAAAGGTCTGAGTTCCTGCAAGAAGGCCTCGCCGGCGGCCAGATCACCGGCAACGGGTCGTGCCTTGATGAAGGCGGCACGCTCCCAGTTCTGCCCTCGCCCTTCGTAATAGATCAGCGCTGCTTCGACAGGGATCGCGAGCGGTGTTGAACCGGGATCCGGCCTCAAGCGCAAATCGATGCGGAATACATAACCATAGGCGGTGCGCTCCTGCATGATGCGGACAAGACGCCTCGCCAGGCGCGCGAAGACGTCAGAGGCCTCGTCCGGATCGGCTATGATGCCGGCTCCGGGTTCGAAAAACAGAACAACATCGATATCGGATGAATAGTTGAGCTCCTCGGCGCCAAGCTTTCCCATGCCGAGAACGATCAACCCGCTCCCGGCTGACGGATTGTCGGGATCTGCAAGCCTGAGCTTGCCCGCATCATGCAAGGAACGGAGAAGAAAATCGACCGCCGCCGATGCGCAGGCTTCAGCCAGTTTGCTGAGCAGACGCGTGGTGACGCGCGCGTCGAAAACGCGTGAGAGATCGGCAAATGCCAGCAGATATGCGACTTTGCGCTTGGCGAGACGAAGGCGGTTCATGAGATGCGTTTCCGCGCTCGTCCCTCCTTCGTCGGCCTGCCGCCAGGCGGCACGCGCAAGGCTAATCTCGCTTCCCACCTCCATCTCAATCGGGGCAAGCAGTGCAAGCTCCAGAAGAGACGGATCGATGCGCGTCAGATCGTGCAAATAGGGCGAGAGCGACAGCGCTGATATCGCGAAATCGCGCAATGGACCTTCGCTCAGCACGACACTCGCAAGGGCCGGCCTTTCGCGTGCGGCTTCCCGAAGCAAGCTGGCTGCAGCCTTAGCGGCAGCGGCATTCATTGGTGCAATCGGATTGGCGGTCAGCGTTTGCGCAAGGGTAGCGCCATGTTCCAAGGCATTCCTCCCCGGCCGGAGCGCGGCGCAGGCGTCAGGCCGCTGATAGCGGGAACTTCATCCTGACGGTGAGTCCCTTGTTTTCCTCAGTTTCACCTTTTGTCGAGGCAAGTTCAAGCGAGCCGCCATGCAGGAGCGCCACTGCCTCTACCATGGAGAGGCCAAGGCCGGTTCCGGGCTTCGTGCGGCTCTCATCGATGCGCACGAAACGCTTGACCGCGTCCTCGTAGCGGTCGGCGGGAATCCCCGGCCCCTTGTCAGCAACGGTCAATGTAGCGAAGCCATCACTCTTGCTGAGTGAAACGGCGATGTCTGCGCCATCGACGCCGCTTGAATATTTGACCGCATTGTCCAGAAGGTTGAACAAAGCCTGGCCGACAAGTTCGCGGTTCCCGTTGATGTGAATGCCCGGTTCGATGGTCATGCTCAATGCCATTCCGGCCTCTTCGGCGGCGGGTTCATAAAGTTCGGCGCTGTCTGCGGCGATGGCGCTCAGATCGATCTCCTGCATTTCAGCCGTCGACGATCCTGCCTCGACCCGCGAAATCATCAGCAGCGCATTGAATGTCCGGATCAACTGGTCGGACTCACCGATGATCGCCTCTAGCGACTGTCGAAACTCGTCCTCGTTCTTCGAGTGCGCAAGCCCGTCAGACGCCTTGTTGCGAATGCGCGTCAGCGGGGTCTTCAGATCATGCGCGATATTGTCGGAGACCTGCTTCAAACCCTCGTTGAGCTTTTCGATACGGCCAAGCATGGCATTCAAGGACACCGAAAGCCGGTCAAAATCATCGCCAGAGCCTGAGACCGGCAGGCGCTGTGACAGATCACCGGCCATGATCTTGCCGCTCGCCTCGGACATGCGCGAGATGCGGCTGAGCGCCGTGCGGCCGATAAAGAACCAAAGGACGAGTGCACCAATGCCCATGACGGCAAGGGCGACCGTCAAGGCCTGACGTACCAGAATGCGGAAGTGTTCCGGCTCGCCCAGATCGCGACCGACGAGGATGCGCAGGCCGTTTGGCAGAACAAAGATATCCGCGATGGCCGTATGCGGCTGGACCTTGGTCTTGTCCTTGTTTTCCTCGCCGAACCGTTCATAGCGGAATGGCGTATCTGTCCAGCCGGGATCGCTCAGGATACCAGGAGCGATGGACGCGACATTGCCTGCAAGAAACTCGCCCGCAGGGCCGGCTATCACATAAAGGTTTGCACCCGGCTGACGTGACCTTCGCTCCAGCGTCTTCAGAAGCGAGTTCATGCCGCCGATCGAGTAGATGTGGCTGATTTCATCGACCTCCTGCGAGATCGCCGTCTGGGTCTGTTCACGCAGGAAGTTTGCCGACATGCCGGCAACGTAGATGACCAGAAATGCTGCACAGAGCGCGAAGAGCAGGACATAGAGCGCCGACAACCTGACGGCTGTGCTCTTCCACAGGTAGCGCCAGTGCTGGAGCATTCTAATTCCTCAGGCTTCGTCCTTGATCATGTAGCCTGCGCCGCGAACCGTCTTCAAAAGCGGGCGCTCGCTGTCGCGCTCGATTTTGGAACGCAAGCGCGAGACATGAACGTCGATGACATTGGTCTGCGGATCGAAGTGGTAGTCCCAGACGTTTTCGAGAAGCATCGTGCGGGTGACGACCTGCCCTGCATTCTTCATGAGATATTCCAGAAGGCGGAATTCACGCGGCTGCAGCAGGATTTCCTTGCCGCCGCGCTTCACTTCGTGTGCCAGACGGTCAAGTTCGAGGTCTCCGACCCGATAGACCATGTCTTTCTCCGGCGTACCCTTGCGCCGACCAAGAACTTCAACCCGAGCCAGCAGTTCGGAGAACGCATAGGGTTTCGGAAGATAATCATCACCACCGGCGCGGAGCCCTTCGACACGGTCATCGACCTGACCGAGGGCGGATAAAATGAGAACCGGTGTCTGGATTGCGCGAGAGCGCAGCTCGGAAATCAGCGATATGCCGTCACGCCGCGGCAACATGCGATCGACGATCAGCACGTCATAGGTATTTTCACTGGCCATGAAGAGCCCGCTTTCGCCGTCGCTTGCGTGATCGGCAACGATGCCCGTCTCGCGAAAGGCTTTCGAAAGGTAGGCAGCAGCTTCAAGGTCATCTTCAACGATAAGAATCTTCATGCGCATGATCATAACCACTCCAGCGCGAATTGGGAGGACCGGACATGCACCGACACCAAAGAGGCGCCGGAAAAAATCCGGCGCCCCAAGTCAGGTATGGCGCGCTTAGCCCTTGTCGGTCGGCAGTGCAACGAAGCGGCTGCCGGTATCCGTCTCGACCTGGAACAGAGCCTTGGAACGGCCCTCCTTCTTGGCATCCTTCAACTCGTTGGAAATGTCGCCGGCGGACGACACATCCTTGTTGTTGACAGCGGCGATCTTGTCACCCTGCTTGATGCCGGCGTCAGCCGCAGCAGAGTCCGGGTCAACCGAGATCACAGCAACACCCTTGCCATCATCGCTCGGGCCGACAGTGATGCCGAGGCTGTCGAGTGACGTCTGGGCCTTGTCCTGGCTGTCATTCTGCTGATTGCTGTTGTCCTCGGCACTCGCCTGCTTCTGCTCCGGCGGCAGTGTGCCGACCGTCAGCTGAAGCGTCTCCGCCTTGCCACCGCGCCAGATTGTGATGTCCGCCTTGGTGCCGGGACGCATGGCGCCAATGCGCTTGGCGAGATCACGAGCATCCTTGACGGGCTCACCGTTGACCGCAGTCACAACGTCACCCTTCTTGATGCCAGCCTTCAGGCCAGGCGAGTCTTCCTGCGGCTGAATGACCAATGCGCCCTGCGCGTCAGACAGGCCGAGGGATTCGGCAATATCCTTGGTGACCGGCTGGATCTGTACGCCGAGCCAACCGCGGTCAACCTTGCCATCCTTGATCAGGTCAGCCACGACGGTCTGGGCGGTGGACGCCGGAATATCGAATGCGATACCGACGCTGCCGCCCGACGGCGAGAAGATGGCGGTGTTAATGCCGACCACCTGGCCGTTCAGGTTGAACGTCGGACCGCCCGAATTGCCGCGGTTCACCGCTGCGTCGATCTGGATGAAATCGTCATAGGGTCCGGAATTGATGTCACGACCCATGGCCGAGATGATGCCGGAGGTCACTGTTCCTCCGAGGCCGAACGGGTTGCCGACGGCCACGACCCAGTCGCCTACGTTGATCTTGCTGTCATCAGCCCAGGTCAAATAGGTGAACTTGCGATTAGGATCGGTAACCTTCAGGACCGCAAGGTCGGTGCGGGAGTCGGTACCGATCAGCTTGGCTGGAAGTTCGGACCCATCGTTCATGACCGCGACAAAAGCGCTGCCGTCAGCGACGACGTGGTTGTTCGTCACCAGATAACCGTCCTCGGAAACAAAGAAGCCCGAGCCCTGCGCGACCGGGCGCAGACGACCGTTACCATCAGCCTTCTTGCCGTCGTTCTTCTTGCCCTGATCCCCGTCCTGGCCGCCAAACTGCTTGAAGAAGCGCTTCAGCGGGCTGTTGTCAGGAAGCTGGTCGAAGCCAGGACCGAAATCGAAGTTGTTTTCATCGGCGACAGGCTGAACGCGAGACTCGACACGAATGGATACCACTGCAGGCGTCACGGCCTTCACCACGTTGGCAAAGCCGGTCATCTGCGGCGCTTCGAGCTGAACCGGGCCTGCATAGGCGGGGGTCAGCCTGGCCGGAAGGCCGGAGGTCAGAAGGATTGCGGCAACGCCGGCGACCACTGTCGACTTGAGCACGGTCTTGTAGGAAACAGCGCGGATGAAATTAGCAGACATTGTTTTACCACCCTTTTCTCGTTGAACCAAAAGACCTCCTCCAGTTGAGGTCTTTCACTTTGGTGAGACAGATGTAGCGGACAACACCTTACTGATAAGTGGCTGAAGAATGAACTTTTAGTAATGTTTGCTGAATGCAGTCGAATTCTTGAAGAAATGACGAGTAAAACTCGGACAATAATATGGAAACCTTAGCTTTCCGACAGCCGTGCCTCGAATACTGCTTTCGACGCAAGTCAAACAAACTATTCCCTCAGAATAGCCTCCAGTTTTGCCTTTTCATCTGCACTCAAGGGTGCACCTTGCCGACGTGCACGACGCCGGGCAGCAAGAACCAGCAGGGACACGGCACCGACCGATAAAAGGAGGGCCGGAGCGCCCCAGAGGATGACCGTATGCTGCGAGAGGCGGGGATTCAGCAGGACGAATTCGCCATAACGCGACACGAGATAATCGTAAATCTGCTGGTCAGAGGCCCCCTCTTTCAGCTTCTCGCGAACCAGAATGCGAAGGTCATGGGCCAATTGCGCATTAGAATCGTCGATCGACTGGTTCTGACAGACGAGGCAGCGCAGGTGGGCCGAGATCTCGCGAGCACGCGTCTCAAGAGCAGGGTCGGGCAGCATTTCATCCGGATTGACAGCGAATGCGGGGCTGACGGCGAAGACCAGAAGCACGAGAAGCGCAAGGCGACGGATCATTCTGCAGCCTCCGGAATGGCCGGTGCTGCTTGTATTTTCGCGCGGCGTGACGGCGCACCGATACGAAGGCGCCTGTCAGACAGGGACACGAAGCCGCCAAACATCATGATCAGCGCGCCAAGCCAGATGCAGGTGATCATTGGCTTCCACCAGACGCGAACCACGATACCACCATCCGCCATGATATCGCCGAGTGCCACGTAGAGCTGATCGAAGCCGAAGGTACGAATACCTGCTTCTGTCGTCGGCATGCGGCGGGCCAGATAGATGCGTTTGGAGGAAGTGATCGCGCCCGCATCCTGACCGTTGCGAAGGATCGAGAACGTGCCGCGATCCTCGGTAAAGTTCGGACCCTGTGCGTGCTGCATGCCCTCGAACTTCAACTGGTAGCCGCCAGCATCGACCGTCTGGCCCGGCTTCATTTCCAGCACGTTTTCCGTCTGGAAGGATGTGACCGCCATGATGCCAAGCACGGTTACGCCCAGACCGAAATGGGCGAGCGCCGTTCCAATGGCAGAGCGCGGCAGGCCGGCAAGCCGGCGCAGCGCCGTGCCCGTCGGCACGCGGCCAAAACCGCCACGCAGCCAAAGATCGGTGAGTGCACCGAACATCAGGTAGAACGCGATCGCCATGCCGATGGCCATCAAGACGGGGCCGCCCTTTTCGACGTACCAGACGACCAGGGCCATGACGACGCCGGCGCCTGCCGCAACGAAAAGCCGCTGGGCAGCGCCCGCCAGATCCGCCCGTTTCCACGCCAGGAGTGGACCGAAGGGCACGGCCAGCAGCAACGGCAGCATCAACAGGCCGAACGTCAGGTTGAAGAACGGTGCGCCGACGGAAATCTTCTCGCCTGTCAGCGCTTCCAGCAACATCGGATAGAGCGTACCGATCAGCACGGTCGCGGTGCACACGGTCAAGATAAGGTTGTTGAGAACCAGAGCGCCCTCGCGCGAAATCGGCGCGAAAATTCCGCCCGCCGTCAGGCTTCCCGCACGAAAGGCAAAGAGCGACAAAGCACCGCCAATGAAAAGCACAAGAATGCAGAGAATGAACACGCCGCGCGTCGGATCGCTGGCGAATGCATGTACGGACGTCAGAACGCCGGAGCGAACAAGGAAGGTTCCGAGCAGCGAGAGCGAGAAAGTCAGGATCGCGAGAAGGACCGTCCAGATTTTCAGGGCCTCACGCTTTTCCATAACCAGAGCGGAGTGCAGCAGCGCTGTGCCGGCAAGCCACGGCATGAATGAGGCATTTTCCACCGGGTCCCAGAACCACCAGCCACCCCAACCGAGTTCGTAATAGGCCCAGTAGGAGCCCATGGCGATACCGGCGGTCAGAAAGGTCCATGCAGCCAGCGCCCAGGGCCGCACCCAACGCGCCCAGGCTGCATCAATGCGGCCTTCCATCAGCGCGGCAATCGCGAACGAGAAGCAGACGGAGAACCCGACATAGCCGAGGTAGAGCAGCGGCGGATGGATCGCGAGACCCACGTCCTGCAGCACCGGATTGAGATCCTTGCCCTCCGGCGGCGCGGGATCGAGCCGCAGGAACGGGTTCGACGTCAGCACGATGAAGAGAACGAAGGCGGTGGAGATCCAGCCCTGAACACTCAGCACATTGGCGCGCAGCGAGACCGGCAGGTTACCGCCGAACAGAGCGACCATCGCGGTGAAAAGTGACAGGATGAAAAGCCAAAGCATCATCGAGCCTTCGTGGTTACCCCACACACCCGAGACCTTGTAGATCGTGGGAACCAGCGAATGCGAATTTTCCCAGACGTTGGCGACCGAGAAGTCCGAAACCAGGTGTGCAAGGATCAGCACGCAAAAGGAAAACGTGACCAGAACGAACTGGGCAATGGCCGCGACCGGCGCGACGGCCATCATGTTGGCGTCCTGTCGCCTCGCGCCGATAACGGGCAGAACAGAGAGGATGATCGACGTCGCGAGCGACAGAACAAGCGCGTAGAGGCCCAGTTCGACAATCATTGGATCTTCTCCTGGCCACCCAGCGTGACGCCCTTGGCCTTCAGGCGATCGGCGACATCCTTGGGCATATAGGTTTCATCGTGCTTGGCGAGCACTGTGTCTGCCACGAAAACCGGGCTACCTGCGACAAATGCCCCTTCGGCCACAACCCCCTGCCCCTCGCGGAACAGATCGGGAAGAATGCCGGTGTAGGTCACCTTGACGGTCGAAATCGTGTCGGTCACGTCGAAGGTCGAGGTGGTTCCTTCGCCCTTGACCCATGTGCCGGTCTTAACCAAACCGCCAAGCCTGATGCGCGTGCCTGGGGCAACATTGGCTGCAGTCAGATCACCCGGCACGTAGAAATAGGACACCGACCGGCTGAAGGCGAAAAGGACCAGAACGACGGCGATTACCAGAAAGCCCACGCCGCCGCCAATGATTGCGAGCCTCTTCTGTTTGCGTGTCACGGCTTGGCTCCTGCAGTATCGATTCCAAGGGACTGCGCCAGTCCAACCAGTTGCTGGCCTTGTGCACCCGATGCCGGGAAGGTTGCCAGCGCGCGCTTCAGCGCATCGGCCGCCTTGTCCTTCTGCTGCAGCATCGCATAGGAGCGCACAAGCCGCATCCAGCCTTCGAAGTTATTAGGATTGCTTTTGAGCTTTTCATCTAGCCCGGCCACCATGCCCGCAATCATCTGCTGTCGGTCGCCTGCGTTCATGTCCTGCGCGGCAGCGACATCCGCGGCCGATGGATTGCCCGGCGCATCCGGATTGGGCGCAGGTGTTGAACCCTTTTGCAATTGGGCAATGTGCTGCGCGACAATCTCCTGCCAGGGCGCATCAGGGGCCGAAGTCTTGGCCAGCGACTGGAATGCCGCCAGCGCTTCCATGCTGCGCCCTTCCTGCTCCAGCGCGACAGCAAGATAGAACTCGGAGCGCGCGTCGTTCTTGTCGAGGGCAAGGGCCCTGGTGAAACTGTCCTTGGCTTCTGACGTGATCATGCCGCGATTGGACGCCACGACCGATTCACCCAGACCGCTCAATCGCGCGGCCGATGGCCCGAGAAGCCGGATCGCGTTCCGGTAGGCTTCGCTGGCGTCGTCAGGGCGCTGGTTGCGCAGATAGATGGGAGCAACAAGATCCCAACCCGCGCCGTCGTCAGGATGCTGGATCAGATGATTTTCGGCCTGGGCCAGAAGAAGGCCCACATCCTTGCCGGGATTTTTCAGGCGCGCATCGAGCGGCTGATCCGGCAGGCCGGGGCTCCCGGTCAGGAGATAGAGGCCGACCGCAATGGCCGGCAGAAGACAGATCACAAAAGCCTGGGCCAGCGGGTGGCGTCCAACTGGTTTCGTGCTCACAGGCGTCGCTGCATCTTTTTCAGCCGATGCAATAAGGCGGCGACCTATTTCAGCGCGCGCATACTCGGCCTGCTCAGACGAAATCAGCCCCTGGGCGACATCCCGGTCTACTTCCTTCAACTGGTCGCGATAGACTTCGACATCGTGCGATTTCTCGCTTTCAACCGATGGGGCTCGCCGCATGAGCGGTGCGATAAGTGCAACAGCCAGAAATGCTGTCGCGATGGAGACGATGATCCAGAATAGCATGCCGCTCAATTACCCGAATGCGGGCCTCATTCCAACTGACAAAAGCCAATACACGGCAAATTGACGCGGACGATTGATCTGGCTCAAGCCCGATGGACTATTATCAAATCAGAAAAGCGATGGCTTATTCGAGAAGGCTCCAGGTGCCGTTATCGTTGCGGCAGGCGGCACCGCGGGCGACAACGGCCTTGCCGTCATCGTTGACCGTCTGGGAATACTGTCGGCAGTTCTGCGATCCCACCTGATAAGGGGTTGCGGCGACGACCGTACCCTTGATGCCCGAACCGCCGGACCACGGAACAGCCTGGCCACCCGGCGCATCTTCCAGCGCCTTGTATTCGGCCTGCAGGGCGAGTTTCTTGTCTTCCTCGCTCAGAGTCAGGCCGTTGGCCTGCGAAATAAGGCCACCATCGAGTGCGCGGATATAGGCATCGCCGGAAGAATAGGACGGAGCGGCAAAGGCAAGCGGAACCACCGACGCGCGGGACGCCGTTGCGCAACCCGACAGCATCGCAATCCCGGCCATTGAAAGGCCGACCGCAAACATCTTCCTGCTCTTCTTCATGCTCACCAGCATCACGTGCACGATATCACCTGATCTCAAACGCCCGCACCCGACGCCTATCCATTAATATGATAAACGATCGGACGCAAATCAACCACGCATTCCGCGTTCGCGGGCCACCGCAGGCAGATGCAATTCCGCCTTTAGCCCGCCACGATCCCCACGCGCCAACGCGAAGCGCCCCTCATACTCTGATACGATCTCGGTGACGATAGATAATCCTAGCCCCGATCCCGGGCGGCTTTCATCCAGCCTCTTACCGCGCTTCATGGCTTCGGCAATCTGGGCGGGTTCGAGGCCCGGGCCATCATCTTCAATCGCAATCTGCACCCTGTCGGATTTTGCCGAGGATTCGACCGCAGGCTCTTCGATGACGCTGACCTGAATTTCTGTTCGGGCGAACCGCGCGGCATTCTCCAGAAGATTGCCGACGATCTCCTCAAGATCCTGCGCCTCTATGGCAAGGACGGGAATATCGTCGGCAATATGCAGGTGGATCGCGATGTCCGGATTGAGTTTCTGCATCACGCGCGCCAGTCGCTCCAGCACCGGACGCGTGTCGGTCCGGGCCAGCACAGTCTCGCGCTGGGCGGCGATACGGGCTCGGTTGAGGTAGGATTGCACCTGCGTCTGCATGGCTTCCGCCTGGCTGGCGATGAGCGGACCATGCTTTTTCGGCATCTGGCGCGCTTCGTTGATCAGTACGGCCAGCGGCGTCTTCAGCGAATGGGCGAGATTTCCGACCTGCATGCGGGCGCGTTCGATGAGGCGACGGTTGTTGTCGATGAGCGCATTGACTTCGTTGGCCAGCGGCTGGATTTCCAGCGGGAATCGCCCTTCAAGTCGCTCGGCCTCGCCATTGCGGATCTTGCCTAGCGCCTTGCGCACGCGATCAAGCGGGCGCAGACCAAAGATAATCGCGAGGATATTCACGGCAAGGCTGCCGACACCAAAAACCGCCAGCGCCAGATAGAGATTGCGGCTGAAAGCTTCGACGCTGGCATCGATGACGGCCTTGTTGCCTGCCACACGGAAGCGGACGATATCACCCTTGTCATCCAGTTCGATTTCGGTCTCGGCCACCATCACCGTGTTGCCGACGCCGTCGGGCATTTCGTAGTAGCGCTCGTATTTCAGGTCGAAGGGCACTTCGCTTGCCGGCATTTCCGGAAAGGGTGCAGCTCCGAGCGACGCAGAGGCAAGCCGCGCCGCCTTGTACTTGCCGACCGGCTCGGCCACCCAGTACCAGCCGGTATCGGGCTTCACGAACTGAAGATCGCCGAGCTGGGGGCTACCGGTGAGGCCGCCGCCGTCACCGATCGCAATCGAATTGACGACATTGTAGAGGTGAGCACGCAGGAGATCGTGGAAGCTCTTTTCGGCGTCACGCCGGTAGAGCGTCGAAATCACGATGGCAATGACCACGAGCCCGGCCATCGCCCACAGGGATACATAGAGGACGACGCGAAAAGTCAGCGAATTGGCGCTGGCTTCGAGCTTCATTTTGCCGGAACCTGCAGCCGGTATCCCAGTCCCCGGACGGTCTCGATCATGTCGACACCCATCTTCTTGCGAAGACGCCCGACAAAAACTTCAATCGTATTCGAATCCCGGTCGAAATCCTGATCGTAGAGATGTTCCGTGAGTTCGGTGCGCGACACGACCTCGCCCATGTGATGCATCAGATAGGACAGAAGACGGAATTCGTGCGAGGTCAGCTTCAGGATCGAGCCGTTGACCGTAGCCTTGGAGGCCTTGGTGTCCAGCCTGACGGGGCCACAGACGAGATCGGACGAGGCATGGCCCGCCGCACGGCGGATCAGCGCGCGAACCCGCGCCAGAACTTCCTCGATATGGAATGGCTTGGTGACATAGTCGTCTGCGCCGGCATCGATGCCCGCGACCTTGTCGCTCCAGCGGTCGCGGGCTGTCAGAATCAGAACCGGCATGACGCGGGCGTTGCCGCGCCACTTTTCGAGAACGGTAATTCCGTCCATTTCCGGAAGGCCGATATCGAGCACGACCGCATCATACGGCTCGGTATCGCCGAGGAAATGACCCTCCTCACCGTCGAATGCCTGGTCAACGACATAACCGGCCTCCTTGAGAGACTCGGTCAGTTGGCGATTGAGATTTTCGTCATCCTCGACGACCAGTATGCGCATTCAAACTCCCCTTGGCAGCGCCGGAATCACCCTCACCCGGCGCCGTCACATAGGCACGCGAACTGTGACCTTTTTCGGTCGACCACCGTTGCTCTGAACGAGAACGGTGACGACGCATGTATTGCCGCTCGGCTGGGCAGACAGAAGTTCCCCTCCTGTCTGCGCGACGACCTGGTGGGCTGCGGCCGCACAATCGCCTCCGACGTAGATCAGGCGGCTGTCTTCAGACGGCATTGGAGACAGAAAAAGTCCCCCTGCCGCTGCGGCCAACAAGATGTGCGTTCCCATGACGTTGCCTTTGCCAACTCTGATTTCACTATAGCCGGATTATTACAGGCGGGCACGTGAATGACAAATGAACGCAAGGACAAAAACGCACAACAGTCAAGCGACCTTTGTGTTTGCGCGCACCCGTCCCCAGATCGCGACGAGGCCGCCGACCGTCCCTGCAAGCGAGACAAGCGCATCTGCCGCCTGCATCTGGTCACCGGCCGAGACATTCACGCCACCGGCGTGCGCCAGCGATGCCGCGATTGCCACAGCAGCACCCCAGATGGTGCGCGACTGATACCATTGCTTCATATCGTCCATGATGTTCTCCTTCTTTGGCGATTGAACATGCTAGAGGGGTAATTCCGCTTCCGCCGGTAGGCCGGTCGCGACCGTCCAGCCGACCTGACGCACGCGAAATGCAAGTGACGTCTGAGGCACGCCGAAATCGGCAAGTTCCTCGGCGGCGGAATAGTTGGTCGAACTGCCGGCGACCTCGATACTGCGCACGGCGGATACACCGGAGAGGACGTCGACGACGTACCGCTCCTCGGGTTCGTCGAGGGGGATGTCGTATGCGACCCAGTTCTCGCCATCGATGCGGCTGCAGCGGACCCACGACAGGCTGATGTCACCGGACGCGAGACGCTTTGCCTTCAGGTGAACCGGTGCAAGCGGGGTTGCGGCGCGCGTGCCGCCTGCAAAGACCCAAGGCCCGGCAGAGCCTCCGGAACTTTCAGCCCGCCAGTTCAGGGCAAGGCCCATTTCAGCCGCATCCAGTCCCAGCGAGACCACCGCTTCATTGAGCAGCACAACGCGCGCGCCGGAGGGCGCGCCGCTTGCAGCGGCATCGACCGTGCCGCACTGCCCACGCAGCAGTCCGGAAAGCCGCCAATGCCCGGCGCTGGTTTCCTGCGCCGTCAGGAAGCTGAGGATTTCATATGAACCGTTGGCCGCCAGCACCGCCAGCCGGTTTTCACCCGCCAGAACAGCTGCGCGGTCACCCGATGAAAAGCTGCCGAATGAAAGGTCGATCTCGAGCGTTGACGCATGATCGAAGGGGCCCGTCACACCGGATGATGGCAAGGCTGCCGTCAAGAGGCCCATTGTCGCCGGGCGCTCGGCCAATGCACGTGCCCTATACCCTTCCGTCCATGGCGACGACGCCAGCGTGACGGTCCGCCAGGGCCGGACGAGAACGGCGGCAGATGCGAAGGCCTGCGGATCGCCGGAACCCAGGCGGGGCAGATCCATCAAGACGACAACAGGTGAGAATGCCGCCGCGCCATCGCCAGTTCCACTTCGTGCCGGTGTCGCGCTGATTGTTCGGCCACCGATTGGCGGGGCATATTCGGTGGCCTCGATGAGCCGGACGGCACTGTCTTCGATGCGGGTGATGCGAAACCGGCCCGCGAGCCCGTCGACAGTGACCCGGTCGCCCGGTTCGACATTGAGCGCAGCGGGCGAAGCGCGAAAGCTGATCGTGCGTCGGGCAAGACGTTGGTCCCGTAGCATTTCCTCTGCCGCAAGGGCCGCCGTCGCGTCGGCGAGCACACCGGGCAGTACCGTCCGGCTGACGCGCTCGTTACCAGCCGAGACATGCCTTGAGCGTGCAACGGCGGACTCGTAATCATTCGCCTCGTCGTCATAGCCAAGCAGGGTTTGCGCGGCGAAATCGCTCTCCTGGCCGACGCTCTCGCTCCACAGCGGCTCGCCCTCGACATCGGCGACCACATCGAACAGGCGGGCGGGGGCAGAGACCTTGGAGCGAGAGGAAAATACAAGCTTGCCGCCGCTTTCCCGGCAGTCGATCTGGAAGGCCGTCATCAGCGGCTCGATCAACTGGCGTGGCGAGACGACATCGCCCTGAACGTAGCCCGTCAGATCGCCGCTGACCGCTGAAACGTCGAAATCGGCAAACCCGTTATCTTCGAGTATCGCAGCAATCGCGTCGGGCAAGGTCGCAGCGCCCAATCGGCCGTTCAACCAGTGACCGGTCTGCCAGTTTTCGCCATCGGCAAAGAGATCCGTGTTGAACGGAAAGGCCGGACGTGGCCGCGCGTCCCAGGTCCAGATATGGATATGATCGGTCGAGAGCATCCCGGCGGGCGCATCCTCGCTTGCCCACCAGTCGTAATGCGCCTCCAGAAAGCGTCGCTGCATCAGGTCGCTGCGGCTGCCGCTGGAGAAATAGGGCAGATTGCTTTCCGCCGACTTGGGGTCGATGAAGACATTCGGCTGATTTGCACCCCTGTCGACCGCCGGGCAGCCAAGCTCGGTGAACCAGATGGGCTTCATGCGCGGTGTCCACGCAGTCGAAGCAGGTAGCTCCGCGCCGCCCGTGCGGTTGTGATGGCTATTCGCCCACCAGGCTTCGATGTCCTTGTAGCGGAAGACCCACGGTTTGCCCGCCAGTCCATCGGTGATTGCGGACCGCGTCCGTGCTTTGCGCGCAGCGGCATCGGCATAGTACCAGTCATAGCCCTCGCCGCTGACGATCGCCCGGTGCATGGCCTGCCGGTCGTCGGCGGTCTTCATGCCATCGGGATTGGCGCCGGTGAAATCGTCGTCGCGCCAGTCGGCGAGTGGCATGTAGTTGTCGATCCCGACGACGTCGATGGCAGAGGAGGCCCAGAGCGGGTCGAGGTGAAAGAACACATCGCCCGAGCCGTCCTGGGGATGGTAGCCGAAATATTCGCTCCAGTCGGCGGCATAGGTCAGCACAGTCGTTGATCCGACAATGCCGCGCACATCGCCCGCGAGCCTCACAAGCTGCTCGACAAAGGGAAAGGCGTTCGACGCGTCGCGCAACTGCGCGAGGCCGCGCATTTCAGAGCCGATGATGAAGCCATCGACCCCGCCCGCCATTGCCGCCAGATGCGCATAATGCAGGATCATGCGGCGGTAGCCCGCGCCGGAGCTGGTGTAGGACACGTGGCCGCCCGCCATGCTGAAATCACCGGCGGCGGCATCACCGCAAAAGGCTTCGATGGCGGTTCGGGCAGCGTTTGTGCGATCGCCCGTGGCGGTGATACGGCCACGCCACGGATAGGCCGCCTGCGCTGCGCCGCCATAGGGGTCGGTGAGAGCATTGCCTGTCGGGATGTCCATCATCATCAACGGGTAGAGCGTCACGGCAAGGCCGCGCGCCTTGAGGTCGCGGATCGCGGCAATGACAGCCGCATCGTCCGGCGTTCCGCCGAAGGCCGGGCCGCTACCGCTGGTGGAGATGAGATGCGCCGCGCCGCGCGAAACGCCCGAGACCTGCCAGGCGGGGCTCTCCTCATTGCGGTGCGCGACTTCCACACCCGGCACGACCTGACAGTGGTCGGCGCGCAAATCGGTGCCGAACCAGGAAACGGCGAGCGAAACACGCTTGAGGTTGGGGCAAAGCGCCTGCAACTCGTCGATGGAGGCCTGCCAGTCCGACGATGCATAGGTCACGTTGCGATTGAGAATGCGGGTTGAGCCCTCGCCCGTCGACTGCGTGACCTGCGCCGGATTGTAGCCATGCTCGGTGGCTCCGGGAATGATCGTCACGGCCTCGATACGGTCTTCCAGAGTGCCGACGGTACGCAAGACCTCGAACTGCAGAACCGGAATGCGGTTACCGAAATCATCCAGCGGCAAACGCTCGAAGACGACATAGGCGAGATGACGGTAGGCGGGCGCATTGCCGGTGCCCTGCTTGGCCTCGATCAGCGGATCGGGCAACTGGTCGGCGGTTCCCTTGTAGAGCCGCATTTCGAGGCTGGTGATGTCGAGCTCCTGCCCATCGGCCCAGACACGGCGGATGGCGGTGATCGGGCCCTCGCAAAGCCCGAGCGCGAAGTTGGCGAAATAGCGATAGGTGCGCACCTTTGGCCCCATGGCCTTGCCGCCATAGCGCTCGGTCGTCACCTCCTCCTCGAAACGCGTCGCCCAGATGAGCGAGCCGCCGATGCGCACGGTGCCATAGACGCGCGTCACCGGCGTCCCCTCGCCTGCGCCTGGAATGCGCGCCGTTGTCAGCTGCGATCCGGAGACGGTCGTGAAGGAATTGATGATGGACTGATCGATGACCGCGCCGGCCAGCGCACCCGCTGCCTGACCGATCGCCGTACCAATGGGCCCGAGCGCGGAACCGAGCGCCGCGCCCACCGCCTGCAGCAGCAGTGTCGCCATATTGAAAAACCTTCAGAGGTTGGGGAAGCGATGAACGCAAGCGATGCGCCGCGCCCAGGAAGGAACGAGCGGCGAGGCAATCACGCCCGTCTGCTCATAGGCGTGAATGAAGCGTCCGCCGGGCGCAAGGATACCCGCATGTTTGGCAGGATGTTCGGGCCGCCAGCGAAACAGGATGAGATCGCCGGTCGTCGCCTCACCCAGCGGGATGGCTGGTCCGAAATGCCTCAGTGCCGCATGCGCAAGACGCTCCGCCCCACTGCGTTCAGCCCAATCGGCGGCATACGGGCCGGGCTCCTCGGGCTCGCAGCCATAAAGCTCGCGCCAGATACCGCGCACAAGGCCGAGGCAGTCACAGCCAACGCCTTTCGTGGAGCCCTGATGGCGGTAGGGCGTACCAATCCAGCCGGTTGCAATCTCGAGAACCTTCTCGGCCGCTGTTAAGGTAAACATTTGGTTCATGCACCATTCAGGTTCGATGTGTGATAGTAGAAATGCAGGATCACCAAAGGCTTCGAAGCCCTTGGTGGAACAAATTCCACTGTTGAGAGTTTCGCGTCTGGTCGTGGAGGAACGGCAATGTCTTGGGAAACATTCATCATTGTCAGCGTGGTCTTTGCAGGCTATCTCGCCCTTCTGGGTCAGGATGCCGGCTTGCTTGGCGGATTGTTCCGCAAGCGCAACTGATCACGGCTCTTCAGGTATAGAGCGGGCCGCCATCGTGGGTCACCGAGCCTGACGCATAGCTGTATGCGAAGTCCGCACCGGGCATGTGCGGAAATCCCTGGAAATTGGCACCGTTCGCAAACTTGTTCCGGCACGTCCCGAAGCTCTTGTCGCAGCCCGCCGTAATGCTGAAGCGGTCGCCCGGCTGCGGCGCGTCCTGTAGCGGCAGCCAGAATGACAGACGTGCGGGATCGCCCGCTTCCTGCGCGCCGATATCGACCTTGCGTCCCGCAAGCGCTCCATCCAGAAATGTCAGAACGCCGAAGCGGAAAACGTCTGGGGCGAAACCCGAGAGACCTGTCACTGTCGCTTGCATGGTTCCCGCCTCGATGATCGTTCCGTTCGCTCTATGGGCGCTTGACGCAAGATCAACACCGCAGCGCGCGTCGCCGAGCGTCGCATCGCAACGCCGGCCATAGACGCGGCCCGAGGGCTGGTCGAGGCGCGCGGCAAGCCCCCTCAGTTCAGCCTGAAAATGGTCAGCGGTGCGCCTCACATTGCCGATCTCGCGAACGTGTTCGAGGAGATACTGCGTCGGCGCGGCCCAGTTGACCACGAAGACCTCCACGCGTGCGCCGTCGTAAAGACCATTGCGCAGATCGGCTTCGCCAATGGCGTCAGATGAAAACGCGCCCGCCACCTCGCCATTTGACGCCGAGAGCCCCAATGCCGCCTCGGCATCGCTCGACTGAAAACCGCTCGCGGCTGCGAACAGCGTTCCGTCCACATTCAGGTCGCGGTCATGCTCGGTGAAGCCGAGAACGGCACCATCGCGCCGCGTCAAGCGCCAGCAACGGCAAAGCGTCGTTGCGTCTTGCGAAAGATGCGCGGCAAGGTCGGCGGGAATATCTCTCATGGCAGGATCTCGATCAGCGGAATGGTGGGAATGCGCCCGGCGTTGAACGCAGAAAGGTCGATATCGATGCGCGACAGGGCAAAGCGCACCGGCACATCAAAGGCAAAGCCCGCCTGAACGATTGCACCCGATGGCGGGATATAGTCCTCGGCAAAGGTGACGATGCCGCTTGCGTGATCGACGCTGAAACGCCCGGCGCCTTGCGCCACGCCGTTGACCGCCACGACAACCGTCCCTGCGACCGGCTTGGCAATCGTGCGGGTGACGGACGCGCCGGCATCGGCATAGGTTTTCGAGAGCTGAAAGTGCGCCGTTATCCCATCGCCGGTGCCGATCGCCTGATCGGTGGCAGCAATCGCCTGGCCCGGCGGACAGGACTGGTTATCGACGGGATCGCGAAAGCGAAAACCATGAAGCTCGCCGCTGCGCGCCTCGAAAAATGCCAGCACCTCATAGAGGTCACCGACGGAGCGGACGCCCGAGCCTGCGTCATAGCTGCGGCGGGCGTTGCGCCAGCGGGCATTGCGTGCCTCGCGGCCATTGCTGAGGTTGACGATATCGGTGCGCCGTTCCGGCCCGCCGCTGACGCCGAGCGCCAGCCGCAGGGGAAAGCGGACCTCGTGAAAGGCCGTCATGCGCGTTCTCCTGACTTATTGATCCGGGAAATGAGGTAGGGCTCAAACACCCCTGCGACCGCGCATCGCCGCCCGTGTTACCATGGCGGAGATCTGGCCTTCCGATTTGCGGAAGCTTGCGGCATCCGGCGTCGAGACGTTGAAGACGATCGGCTGGCCGCCGCCGCCATTGCCCGCTGCAACGCCCAGCTTGCCATCCACCCCGCGCTTCAAGGGCAGGATCGCCTCCGACCCCGCCTCGCCCATGAGGCCGAAATCAGCACCCATGGGAAAGAAGGTCGGCGAGGAAACAACGCCGCCGCTGGCGAAGGGCTGCACCCGGCCCGGCACACCGCCATTGGCGAAGCCGAGCAGGCTTGTCAGCCCGCCGGTCAGGCCTGAAAGCGACGAGTTGATCAGCGTTTCCAGCGGCTTCAATCCAGCTGAAAGCGTGATGTCGGTGAGACGCTGGGCAAGACTTTTCAGCACATCCTCCAGCCCCTTGCCATCGACGGCGGCCGATTTCAGCGCGCTGCCGAGGGCCGCTCCGAAGGAACGCGAGCGTGCCTCCAGCGCCGTCATGGCATCATTCAGGGCGGCGGTGTCCACGCCGCCGGTCCCTATGTTGTCGTTCATGAAATCCTGTCCTCTATTACTCAAGATCCGGAAAGCGCTGCATCAGCGCCTGCAGCGGAAAGTCGAAACGCGGCAGAAAGCCGCCAGTCAGCGCATGAAATTCCAGCGGCGTGAGCGCCCAGAAATCGCGTGGGGAAAGCCGCAGCAGAAAGAGACCGGCATGCATCACCGCGCGCCAGGGAAACGCTTCGGAGGGACGAGCCTCTTCTGCTGCGGCGCTCAAGGGGACGGCGCGCCCGCCTCCCCCACTTGTGTATTTTCTCCCTCTGGCGCGAAGGTGGCGGTGAGCAGTGCGGTAACGATGCGCGCGGCACCCGCCAGCCCGCCCTCGATCTCCATCGCGCCGACATCGTCGTCGGATACGAGATTGCCGCCGCCGCGCAAGCCCGCGCCGATGATGCGAATGATATCGGTCGATTTCAGCCGTCCGGTCGCAAAGCGCGCCGCAAGGTCGTTCAGATTGTCCGCACCGAATGCGGTTTCCAGCTCGGCGAGCCCACCCAGCGTCAGGCAGAGTACACGCGTCCGCCCGCCGATCGCCGCTTCGATCTCGCCGCGCCGCCGGTTGGCCCGGTGTTTCGGGGAGCCTTCCATCAGAGCGCCCCGAAGTTGAGCGCGCCCGCCGATTCCAGCGCCAGATCGAACAGAAGCTCGCCATTGTACTGGCCGGAATATTCAAGCGCGGTGATCTGGAACGGGCCGTTGACCGTGCCGAAATCCGGGATCAGGACCTGCCAGCTGAGGATCGCACCGGAAAAGAAGGCGGCGCGCACCAGTTCGTCGGACGCCTGATCCTTGAAAATGCCGGACCCGCCGAGCGATGCGCGGTTGACGCCCGCGCCTGCCAGAAGTTCACGCCAGCGACCGACGCTCTCGGCGTCTGTGACGTCTACCTGCGAGGCATTGAAGGCAAGCTTGCGTGAACGCAGGCCCGCCACGGTGCGGAACGTTCCGCCATCATCGACCTTCAAGAGCAGGTCGCGGCCCTTTTGCGCCGTCATGGGTTTTTCCTTTCAAGAGAGTGTAGGGGTTATTCAGCCGTAACCGCGCGGAAGGTCATTTCGGCCACATGGGCATCGGTCTTCGTCTCGCGTCGGGTGCGCGTGCGGACATGGTAGAGGCCGATCAGGCTGAAGCCTTCGAGCGCAAGCGGCCGGTTGTCGAGGCTGGCGCGGATCAGGCCCGCCATGGTTTCGGCCTGGCGGTGGCCCGACTGGCCGGACCAGCAGTCGATGAGGAGCTGATGTTCCAGCCCGCCGTCATCGTCGGCGCCCCATTCGGTGCTGACGATTTCGCGCAGCACGACATAGGGCATGGCCGCCTTGGTCAGCAGCCGGTCATGCACGCCGTCCGCGCCGATGATTGTCAAAAGCCCGGCATCGGCGAGCAGCACTGAGCGGATCGCAGTCGAAAGGGCGCTTTGCGCATCACTCATTTATCGATTCCTTTGAGTGGTTTGGCCGAAGGTCTTGCGATCCTGATTCCGCTGATCAGCGCCGAAAGCGCCCGCGCGAAATCGGCGATTGTCGTGGCATAGGCCGGGCTTACAGCGGGTCCTCCTGGCAGAGGCAGACGCAATAGCGGCCGGTCTCATCGGGATCGCGAAGAGCGCGGATGATGAAGTTGCGCGCGCCCTTGCGAAAGCGCATGCCCTCGGCAAGCCCGTCGCGGGCGCGGACCCAGATGCGGTGGGTCAGTTCGCCGCGCATCTGCCCTGCCGTCTCGTTAAAGCCGGTCTGCATCGGTTCGATACGCGCCCAGAGCGAGGCCGCGACCTGCCATGCAATGGATGCACCGCCCTGCCCGTCGGGCACCGCCTGCGGCGCTTCAAGATCGAGCCTTGCGGTGAACTGGCCGGGATCGAAGAACGTCACCGGCATGGCTAAAGCCTCGCCGGACGATAGGGCGCAATCAGCCGGTCGTAACCCACCGGCACGGCTGCCGGCTGCATGTCTGCCGCAATGGCGCCCCGCAGCTCGTACATCAGCGCCACATGCATCAGCATGGCGCGGCGGAGTGCATCGGGCACATCCGCGCCGGTCTCGCCGAAGCCCGCGACGAAATCGATCTCGATGCCGTTTAACGTCCTTCCGGGCGCGGGCGTGTCCGCCAATAGGAGACGTGCCGGATCGGAAGCGGAATCGAGCATATGGCCGCTCAACGAGACGCTGCGGGCGATGCCATCCACATCATAGACGGTCACGTTTTCAATGGTTTGCACCGGACCGTTGGCAATCTGAATCACACCCGTCCCGGGCCAGTCATCACGGTAAAGCCGAAGCGTGCGGGTGATGAGCGACAAGCCGGTCATCGCCTCGCAATGCGTTCGCGCTGCAACGATCAGCGCGCTCAGCAAATCGTCTTCCACCGTGCCATCGAGACGCAAATGCGCCTTCACCTCGGCAAGCGTCAGGGGTTCGGCCGCGGGTGGCGCGACAGTAGCATAGGTCATGATGGGCCTCGTTTGGGGATTGCGGGATTGGACGTTTTCGGCTGCCCCCTCCATCACGACGTGACGAAGGGAGCTAGAAGTGCCGTCAATGAGTGTCGGCCTTACGACGTCGCGAACTTCACCAGCTTGATCGCCTCATAGTTCTGCACCCCGCCACCGACACGCTTGGTGGTGTAGAAGAGGACATAGGGCTTGGCGGAATAGGGATCGCGCAGCACCTGCACACCCAGCCGGTCGACGACCAGATAACCGGCGCGGAAATCGCCGATGGCAATCGAGAAGCTGTTGGCCGCCACATCCGGCATGGCCTCCGCCTCGACGATCGGATAGCCCATCAGGCTGGCCGCCTGGCCGGGACCTGCGGGCGGCAGCCAGAGATAGTTGCCGTTGGCATCCTTGAACTTGCGGATCGAGCCTTGCGTCTTTCGGTTCATCACGACCGAGGCGTTTTGGCGGTATCCGGCCTTCAGCGCATAGATCGCGTCGACCAGCACGTCGGAGGGTGATGCGCTGGCAAACCCGCCCGCAACGCCGGTTGCGACATAGCCGAGCTTGCCCCAGGTCCAGCTGGCATCCGCCACGGTCGTCGCGGTCAGGAAACCCGAGGGCTGCGTGACGCCATCACCCGAAACAAAGGCCATGCCCTCCTGCTCGGCAAAGACAATGTCCACTTCGCTTGCGATCCAGCTTTCGATATCGACGGCGGCATCGTCGAGCAGCGATTGGGTTGCGGCCGGCATGGCGTAAAGCTCCATCACCGGGAAGGAGAGTTCGGCGAGATTGGCCGTCGCGGTCTGCGTGGGCGTTGCCGTTTCGCTGACCCAGCCGGAGGCCATGCCGGTGGTGGCAAAGGGCTTCTTGAGAACGCCCGTGGAGACCTGCCGCACGGTTGCAAGCGAACGGATCGGCGAAATCGCAGCCAGACGGCGGCCGATCTCGGCATCGATTTCCGGCGTCACGGTATAGCCACCGTCGGAAGCAGAACCCGCCGACATCGCCTTCGCCTCGATCTGGCGCAGCGCCGTCTCGTCGCCGCGGCGGATATAGGTCTCGAACGCCGTCTTGTGCTCCAGCGCTTCGCTCGCCGTCTGGCCGGGACGGCCAAGGGCCGGACGCGCGCGCTTCAGCGCCATCTGGTCGATCAGCTTCTTCTGCTCGTCCATCGCCTTGTCGATGCGGTCGAGCTTTTCGACGGTGAGCACATCGGCGCTCGACTTGCGTTCGATTTCGGCAAGGCGGCGGTCGTTGGTTTCCTTGAAGGCCTCGAAGCTCGACAGGAAGCCATCGAAGGCCGTGTTGATGTCATCGGTCACCGCCTTGATTTCGGGCGCGGCGGCCATGGTCTCATGAATGGGGGTCTGGGTCTGGCTCATGCAGTTTTCCTTTTCTGGACAACAAAAAAGGGCCGCAGAAGCGACCCCGGATGAAACCGGCGGAAAGCCTCCGCCCGGCAATAATTGTGGATGTTCAGGCCTGCAGCAGGCGCGCGGCGCGGCGCAATTTCTGCGCCAGCGTCTGCTCGCCGGAAGGAGCGCCGATCTGCTTCACCTCGCTGACGCGGGCCGACGCCAGCATGGGAAAGGTGACGATGGAGATTTCCCAGAGGTCCGCCTCCAGAATGTGGCGCAGGCCGGTGCGGGCATCGCGCCTGGAACGCACCGTCTGAAAGCCGATCGAAAGACAGTCGAGCGCGCCCGATTTCATCAACCGGCGCACCTCCTCGGCGCGCGCCACGCCTGGCGACAGCTCACCGGCCACGAAAAGGCCGCGCTTGTCCTCGCGGATCGTCACCCAGCGACCCAGCGGCGTTGCCGGATCGTGCTGGAAAAGCATGCGGATGCCTTCCGCGCCCTTGGCCTTCAGCGAGCGCGAAAATGCGCCGGGCTCGATGACATCCTTGCCGAGATCGGTCTCGCCGAAGACGCTGGCATAGCCGGAGAAGAAGCCCTCGGCCGCACTTCCCTTCAGATCGAGGTCGATGAATTTCTGTTCGCAGGCAATCACGAGCGCTCGCGTCATGGCGAATTCCTTTCCGGTCGATGAAATCTGGTCATCCGAGTTGGGCGCACTCACCGCCCCCATCGCTCCGCCATGCGCTTCAACGCACCCAACACCCACCAGGCGCAAAGGCTGACGGCGGCGGAGCCCGAGAGCACTATATCGCTGCCCGAAAGCGCCTCCATGAGCGCCAGCTTGCCTGCGATATAGAGGCCCGCCGGTCCACCGAACAGCAAACCGGCGAGCAGGCCCGTGGTGAAGCGGGTTGCCGCCTCGCGCCTGCCCCGCGGCAGCATGTAGATGAGCGAAAGGCTCGCCCCGGCGACAGCGCCAGTTGCGCGGGCGAGCCAGACCTGCTGGTCCTCGGCGAGATAAGCCATTTCTTAAGTCCTTGATGTGATGATGATTTCAGCACAGTGCTGCGGGTCCGTCCCGGCCTTCGAACCGTACGCGGCGCTGCGGCGCCTCTTGCGCGGCCAAAAGCTGATTCCGATGAATGATTTGGCGCGCCCGGCTCACAAAATGAGTCAGCTGCACGCGCCCGGCTTCAATCCGCCTTGCCAAGCCGATGAAAAGGAATCACAAATCGGCATTGAACTGCAGCGCGGTGCGTTCAATTGAACACACGATCGACGCTGTAGCTCTTTGGATCTGTGCATGTTCGTTCCGCTCGATTGAATCCAGTTGAGCGCGACATGTATTCGTTGTTTTTACGCAATTCCGGACGGAAAACCGGTTCCTACTTTTCCTGAAACTGCTTTAGCGAAGGCCTGTTTGATGAATTTTCCCGTTTTCAATCTCGCGCACTTCGAGGCCGCTTCCGGTGCCGAGCGTGCAGATCTTGCCCGTGAACTCGACCGTATCTGCCGGGAGACCGGCTTTCTGGCGATTTCCGGTCACGGCATTCCCGGCGATGTGATTGCCAATCTGACCAGCCGGGCGCGGGCCTTCTTCGACCTGCCACCGGAGGTGAAGGAAAAGGTTCGCCCGCCCTATGCCGGCTATCCTTATGGCTATCTCGGGCCGGGCGTCGAGGCGCTGGCCAAGTCGCGCGGGGTCGATACGCCGCCGGACCTGAAGGAGAGCTTCAACGCGGGGCCGCTTTCCACGCCTCCCGGCATGACGGATCCTCAGGCGCTGTCCTTCTGCTTTGCCGACAACATCTGGCCGGAGGGCGAGGCGGAATTTCGCGCCGCCTGGGAGGCCTATTTCACCGCCGTCACCGATCTCGCCAGACGCATCATGCGCGCCTTTGCCGAGGCGCTGGGGCTCGACACGTTCTTCTTCGATCCGTTCCTGAAAAACCCGATCAGTGCGATGCGCGCGCTCAACTATCCCGAACTCGACCGTGCGCCGCCGGAAGGGCAGCTGCGCGCCGGTGCGCATACCGACTATGGCAGCCTGACGATCCTGCTGCCGGACGCCGGTTCGCGCGGGCTGGAAATCATGACGCCCGAGGGCGCATGGCAGGAAGTGCCCCCGGTTGATGGCGCCTTCGTCATCAACATCGGCGACCTCATGGCACGCTGGACCAACGACCGCTGGGTGTCGACGCTTCACCGCGTGGTCAATGTTGCGCCGGAGTTGGGCGGATTGAAACGCCGCCAGTCGATTGCCTTCTTCCACCAGCCGGACTGGCATGCCGAAATCACCACCCTGCCCTCGTGCCTCGCCGCCGGCGAAGCGCCGAAATACGAGCCGGTTCTGTCCGGCCCCTATCTGATGGGCAAGTTCCAGAAGACCGTGATGTGAATTGCTGCAGTGCAATACGTCAAATGACGTAGGTTGCTTCGGGCTCTTCTATGAGAAGATGCTGATGAGGATTGTCCTCCCAAAGCAAGCATATTCAGACCCCAATATTTGCGTTCAGGCCCGCCTCCAAGGCGGGTCTTATTCATTGGGAGAGCGAGGTTTGACGAATCATCAGATTCGAGTCACCAGCTGCTCGATTGCGTCCTTGGCGTTTTGGCTGCCGTGGCTCGCCGCTTTCTTAAACCAGTCCATTGCCTGTTCGGTATCTGCGGCTACACCTTCCCCGTGAAGGTACATCACACCGATATTGAATTCGGCTTCAGCATTGCCCTGATCCGCTGCCTGCTTGAACAAAGCCATCGCCCGACCAAGGTCTTTCTCGACGCCTCGTCCCTTTGCATACATGATGCCAAGATTGGCCTGACCTTCAGCCTGGCCTTGATCAGCCGCTTTCTGAAGCCAGTTCACCGCATTTTCGTCATTCCGGTCGACACCCGTACCGTCCATGTAATCCAAACCAAGATTGGTTTGCGCTGAAGCCTCTCCAAGATTCGCGGCCTTGAGATACCAGCTTGCAGCCAGCGCTTCATCTTTTGGCACACCAATTCCATCCGAGTAGGCGACGCCCACCCTGAACGCCGCTTCGCGTTGGTTATGTTCTGCCGCCTTCTTCCACCAAATCAACGCCTTTTCGGGGTTTTTCTCGACGCCAGAACCGGCATCGTAGGCTGTGCCAAGATTATATTCTGCCTCTGGAGAACCCCCATCTGCGGCTGCAATCAGGTAATGGATGGCCTTCTCAGTATCCGCCTTGACACCTATGCCAAACCAATAGGCCTGAGAAACAGCAGATTGCGCATCTACGAAGCCGTGATCCGCTGCTTGCTGGAACCAAAAGAATGCTTGCTTGTCGTCATGCGCTACACCTCTACCCGACCGATAAAGCAATGCCAAAGCATACTGTGCGTCCGGATATCCCTGCATGGCAGCCGTCGTGTACCATTTCGCTGCCTCCGCGTAGTCGCGTGAAACAATCTGACCTCTTTCGTAAACCAGACCCAGATTGGTCAGCGCGACCAAATCATTTTGCCCTGCTGCCCTGCGAATGGCTGTTAGGGCATCCCAAGGGTCTTCATAACCGCCATGTCCTTGGAGAAAAAGCACTGCAAGATCGTTGCCGGCGCTTACATGGCCGTGGCTTGCGGCCTTCTTTAGCCAAAATGTCGCAACATCGTAGTCCTGCTGAACCCCAGTTCCATTGTGATATGCCTCGGCGACCTTAAACTGCTCATCGGCACTTCCGAGAAGCGCTATTGGCATCCTCAAGGTCACCCCGACCTTGTAAAACCCAAGTCTGTCGGCACCATCCGCAAGATATGAAAGTGAGAAAAAACAGCAAACGACAGCCGCGGCAATACCTCCAGCAAGTATCTTTGATTGGGCCATTTCCTGTTCCGCAAAACTGAAATCAAAACTTATTCTTACAACTTTTGCGAGACTATATCTCAACCTCTGAAAGTCAAGCGACAGGAAATCTCCAAGCCGGTCTTTCCTCAATCCGCCTGCCCTTGGCCCGCCCCATATCCCACTGCCTCGCGTTTTTCGGCGTCGGTCAGGAAGTTGGCCGCGTTGATCCGGGTCCAGAGTTCGTTGCGTTCGCTCGAAAGCCCTGAGACCTGATCGAGGTCATAGCCCAGACGCAGGCCTTCGTAGAGGCCGGAAAGCCAGACGCTCAGCGCCTGCGCCGTGCGGAAGATCAATGGCAGCACCGTCAACCGCCAGAAGGCGCGATTGGCCTCCGCATAGTTCGAATAGGTGTTGTCGCCCGGAATGCCGAGCAGCATGGGCGGCACACCGAAGGCGAGCGCAATGTCGCGCGCTGCACCATTCTTCGCCTCGGCGAAATCCATCTCGCGTGGCGAAAGACCCATCGCCTTCCAGTCGAGGCCGCCTTCGAGCAACATGGGCCGGCCGGCGCGCGCAGGGCCGGAATAGCCCTCCGCGAGTTCGGCCTTCAGGCGGTCATATTGTGCCGTCGTCAGGTTGCCGCCCTCCTTCGGCTGATAGACCAGCGCGCCGGAGGGACGTGCCGAATTGTCGATCAGCGCCTTGTTCCAGGATGCTGCGGCGTTCGACAGGTCAAGCGCCTTCGCCGCCGCTTCCAGCGGGGCAAAGCCCAGGTGATCATCCAGCGGATGGAAGAGCCTCAAGTGCTTCAGACCCGGTTCTGCTTCAGTTGAAAAGCGGCGCACGGCGCTGCCGACACGATATTCGTAGGCTTCCGGCCAGCCGTCCGCGCCCTCTATGACGCGCATGCGGTCCGGTCGCAGCAGATAAAGCTCGCGCAAACGGCCACCGACGATGGCCGGCTCGATGAAGGCATTGCCCGAGAGGAGCAAGTGACCATAAAGCGCCTCGAGAAATTCGGTGCCCGCCATGCGCGGATTGGGCCGCTCGAAGACCGCGCGCAGCGGATGATCGGCGGCCTCCACATCATTCTCGTAATAGAGCCAGGGCACGGAGCTCGCAGCCTCCGCAATCATCCGCACCGAACGGTGCGCCACCGGATTGCGCATGAAGCCCTCTCGCGCAAGACCTGCATAGCTGCGGGTCGACCAATGGGCATTTCCGGCGGTAGCCAGCGTGAGAAATGCCGCAGCCGTCCCGGTTGATTTCTGTTCCGGCGGCAGGGTTGTGGGGCGCTGTTTGATGAAGGGAATTCGCATTCTCTCTGCCTCTCTGCATTCATTTTCGATGTGACCGGATGACCGGCAACCGGCTTGGCCTGAAATACAACCTTTAAGTTATATAAGTTGAAAATACTCTCATTGATTGACAAATTGAATTTCAGGAGCTTTCCTTTTGATAGAAAGGAGCGCCTACATGAAATTCTGGATTGCATTCGTTGCCACGGCATTGCTGGTTTCTGGGCCTGCTTCGGCTTGGGAGGTGCGCGTCGCACCGGCCAGTGATGTTCCCATCTTCGAGACGCCGGGCTCGCAAGCAACGGTCGGCGCACTGCCTGCGGGCAAACCGCTGACGATCAGCATCTGCATGCTCGATGGTGCCTGGTGCATGGCGGGCGACGGCGTGGTCGATGCGACGAAGCTCAGGACCGAGGCTGGCGTCACCGTCGCGGATGCCTATCGGGCGTTTCGCAACGGAGCCACCCCGTCGACGGCCGTCACCGGCCGTCAGAACGGCTTCTCGGCCTTCCGGGCGAAAATCGAAGCGGGCCAGTCTGCACGGCTGCTTGTCTGGTCGGACAGCACCGGCAATGTCATCGACCACCCGGATCGCTGGCCGGCCCGTTTCGCGACCTTTGTCGCCGACCGCTACAAGACGCACTCGGTTGATCTTTACCTCTGGGACAAAGCTGCAGGGCACTATCTACCGCCGCGCAACATCGCAAAGGGCTCAACGGGCGCGACCGTCGCGATCTATGATTTCGCGGTCTCGGGCGCCGTGCCGCAGCTCGGGCTTGGGGCCTGGTTCGAACCCGCCGTTGCGGTCGATCCGGATGGCCTGATCCTCAACCACGGCATCAATCTCCTGACGGCCTGGGATGCCACGGGCCAGAGGTTTCCGACCATTCGCGGCGCGCTCGCCGCCGCCATCGGACAATTCCGGCTGAGATATCCCGATGTCCCGGTTTCCATGATCCAGCAGAACCCGAACCGCGACGATGACCATCTGGTCGGTCTGCCTTCAACTATCAGCGACGCCGCAGCCACAGCCGGCGCCGGGATTATCGATGTCTATTCCCGGTTTGCCGAACGCGCCAAGGATCCGTCGCTCTATATCGATGCCATCCACCCGGGACCTGACGGCAACGCGATCTACGAAAAGGCAATCGAGGATCATTTCCTCGCTGCAAGAACGGACAGGATTGCGGCCCCGACACCATTCGATTTCGGCAATATCGTCGTCAATTCCGATTTCTCCACATGGACGGATCCTGCCCATCCCGACGGCTGGACGGTCGTCGGCGACGTGGCGGCGACGCATGACGGCGATGCCCTGCGCCTCGAAGGTGGCGGTCAGCATGCCTTCCTGGAACAGCAACTCGATGTTCAGCGGCTCCGCAATCTCGTGCCGGGGGCAAGCCTCTGCGTCGAGAAGAAAAGCACGGCCACATCGCGGACCGAAGCGGGAGCCACGCTCGCCATCGTCACGGCAACCGGCACGCAATATTTCAACACACCGGGTTTCAGCGAGCATCAGGACGGATTTGCCTGGTGGTGCATCTCAGGCATCGATGCAAAGAGCGCAAAGTCCGCTTCTTTACGGCTTTTCCCGGACAACAATCCGGGCGGACGCAGGGGCACTGCCTGGTATCGGGCTGTGTCACTTCGCAATATTCCCGTCCTGTCTTCAAGGTAGTACAATCGGGCGCAAATGTTCACCTTCAGCATTCGCAGAATCGTAATCTGCGATGGCTATAAGGTGATTCCCCGGGGCGGCTTGACGGCTTCCCCGCAGATGTGTTTGTGCGTCGATGCATTCGAAAACCGGAAGACAGACTGACGATGACGGAAACCGCCGAACTTGAGGACCTGACCAGCAACAAGATCGTCGATTTCGACGCGGGCGAAGGCGAAACCGCCGCCGTGGAGATCAACGCCTATTCGGACAGTCTCAATGTCGCCAAGGCGAAATCGGTCAGGCTGGTCGATGCAATCAGCGGCGCGCAGCTGAAGCGCAAGGACGCGTTGCGCATCGACGACCTTCGCCCCGCACTCGTGGAATATCTGCGCCATCGCTATCCCGACATCCGCTCGGACGACTATGTGAGCCGCCGCACGGTTGACGACTTGCGCGGCCGCTATGTGTCCGAACTTCTGCGCGACGAGCGCGGCGAGCTCTCCTCACTTGAAACGGAAGTGGTGGACAGCCTGCGCACGCATGACACGCTCGCTGAAAACGTCGAAGACGAATATGACGATGTTCGCAGCTTCGGCGACCGGGTCGCAGATGGCGTCGCCAGCTTCGGCGGCAGCTGGACCTTCATCATCGGGTTCTTCGCTTTTCTCGGAACCTGGATGCTGGTCAACATCGTTCTCGGTGAAAAGGAAGCGTTCGACGCCTATCCGTTCATCCTGCTGAACCTCGTGCTGTCGACGCTCGCCGCCTTCCAGGCGCCGATCATCATGATGAGCCAGCGGCGCCAGGAAGCCAAGGACCGCCTGCGGTCGCTCAACGAATACAAGGTCAACCTGAAGGCCGAACTGGAAATCCGCCACCTGCACGAAAAGGTCGATCACCTTCTGAACCGCCAGTGGGAACGATTGACCGAGATCCAGCAGGTGCAGATTGAAATGATGAACGATCAGGCCAAGGCTACCAAGCGGATGCTGAAAGCCACGCTGCCGATCGTCAAGGCGTCGCGCAAGACCACGAAGCCGAAGAAAGCCACGACGACCGCCGCTGCTGCCCAAACTCCGGCAACGCCCGATCCGGCAAAAACATAGTCACATCATAATATGGTTCATCCTGCGTTCACCTGATGCAGGCTAGATTGCGATTGTCGGCCCTATCCTCGCTTGGGCCGCAAGTTCACCGGGCGGTCTTCTGGAGGGATCAACCCGGGCGAGCCGTGTGCCAGAGGCCTGCCCATTCGGACCCCGGGCAGCCTCTGGCCTTTTTTTATCTGTTTTCTTCTACGCAATTCCGGACGCAAAACCGCTTCGCACTTTTGCTGGAAATTCCCGCAGAGCTCTTTTCCACGCAATTCCGGATGCAAAACCGCTTCGCACTTTTGCTGGAAATTCCTGCAGAGCTCTTTTCCACGCAATTCCGGACGCAAAACCGCTTCGCACTTTTGCTGGAATTGCTTTAACGCGCAGCGCCAATCCTGTCCCCCACCACCAGACAGGCCTGATCGAACGATGCGGCATAGGCAGTGGTCGGCGTGGTTGCCTGATCGTGGTAGAGCCGCAGGTTGATGTCGATGACATCGGCGGGAACCTGAACCGGACCCAGCGCCCACCATGCAAAACCGTTCTGCTTCAGGGCATAGCTGCGCGTCTGGTAGTAGACATTTCCCGCCGCCGTCGAATTAATCACCAGCTGGATCAGCCCGACCGTTCCGACACTCGTCTGGTTATCCTTGTTGATGCGCGCGCTGGCGAAGATCGTCTTGCCGGCACAGAGCGCGCGCGCCGTCGAGGTCAGGCTCTGCTTGATGCCGGTCTGGGCCGAACCCGATCCCGTCATCTTGACGCTGTAGCCCAGTGCCGGATCGGCAACGACGGCGGTGTCCTTTGCAAATGCGACCGTGCCCAGTGCTGTCCACCCATCGGGTGCAGCCGTTGTGGTCGTCCAGGTGCGGAAATCGCCGTTGACGAGCAGGTTGCGCCGCGAACGATGAAGCAGCGCGGGCCGCGCGAAATCCCCCGGAAAGGCAATCGCGCCGGTAAAATGCGTCCAAATGGCATTCGCCCATTTCTGGTTTCCGGTCGGTTCGGAAGGGTGTGTCGCATCGACATACCAGGCGGACGGCTTGCCCGCCGCCTGAAATACGGACCAGATATCGATGAGGCTGATGCCCAGCACACGGGCGATCCTGGGCCAGTAGGCGGCCAGCTTGTCATAGCTCGTATCGTCGCGATTGGGGTTCTGCACCATTGCCGCCACCGGACAGTCGGGCCAGTAGGACCAGAACTGCTCGATCGCCGCCATCATCGTGCCGATAAAGGCCTCGCCTGTCGGATCGCCGGTCGAGAGCTGGTTGATGCCGTGGTTCAGGATCAGCGCATCGGGTCGGACAGAGCCGATCGCCGCATCCCAGATCTGGGCCATGGCGTAGTGCGGCACCGAGCCGCTGACGCTCATGTTGATGATCCGGAGCGTCGCGCTCCCGCTGCCTGACTGGATGGTCGAGGCGCCGTCATAGGCTGTCGTCGAGACGGTGTTCCAGTTCTGCAGCAGGATCGTATGGGCCGGGAACGCTGCGGCAAAGGACGCTGCGATCTTCTGCGGCCAGCGGCCTGCATTGTCGCGGCTGTTGCCCGTGCTGTCGCCCCAGATGAGAAGCGTGGCATCCTGCCCCGTCAGCAACCGGTATTTCAGCCGCGAGAGGCCATTCTGTGTTGCCGTCGCCGCCATCAGAACGCCCCCACGGCACGGACCCCGTCCGCTCCGGCGACAATGGCGCCGTCAATGCCAGCCCAGAAGGCTAAGCCCGCAGGTGCGACAAGACCAGGCGGCGCGATGAATGCCATGGGATGTCCAAGACCGATGAACATGCGCATTCTCCCTTTCTCGAAAACAAAAACCGCCCGCGGGCCGATGCCCGGGGCGGTCTGGTGAGGTTCAATCGAAATGGCGAGGGCAGGCAGAAGCTGCCGGCCGTGCCGCTCAACTCAGTGGGTATAGGAAATCGCGGCGTAGTAGCTCTGGCCGTAGTCGGCAATTTGTGCCGCATGATCAAGCGCGTTGATAATCTTGCGCGCGTTGAACCAGTCCGCCTTTCCGGCTGCGAAGTAGTCGGAGAGCTTCCTGGTCGTGAACCAGCCTTCCATCATGCCCCTGAACATGACCTTGGCCGCAATTTCGGGCTTGAGGGCATCCTCCGGATGCTGCGCGATGTGCGTACCCAGTTCCTTATCCGCCTTCACATAGTTGGCGTACCAGGTCAGCTGTACATAGCCACGACCGTAGTAGCGTTGGCCGAAGGGCCCCTCTGGCTCGCCATACTTACGCCCTTTGCCATGGCCGTATTCCTCGATCGGCTGCAGTGTGCGCGCCGTCTCGTGATAGGCGGTTGCCAGCATATAGGCCAACCAGCGATCATCCTTGTCATCGTAGCCATTTTCCCAGACATCGAGGATCGCCTCGTGCCCGTCGACCTGCGACTGGTTCAGCCCTTTCGGGTAGAGCGACTTGTGAAGCTGCTCGAAGAAAAATTCCCGGTTGATTTTCGACACTGCAATTCCCCTTTTGATTGTGTTTGCAGGCAGACCCCGGCCACAACCCCATGGCTTTCTCACCCACAAAAACAATCTATGCGATTATTCATTCACGATCTATATTAATGATTGTATTTTGCGCACTACACACCCCTGACGCGCGGCTCGCCCTGCCCTTCCAGCATTAGCGCCGTCAGCGCCCAGACGAGCGCATCGAGCCGGTCGGGAGAGCCACCACCGGAAAGGCCTCCGGCGGCGAAATCGCACATCTGGTCTTCCAGCGCCGGGAAGCTCGCCGCATGGGCCACGCGGCCCTGTTCGTAAAGGGCGGCTACCGGCTCGGCACGGGTGTATTTGCCGCGCGCCGCGCGCACCGCCGTCACCGGCAGATTGGCATCGATGCCGCGCAGGGTTGAGATCACCATGTCGCCGCCCTGGTTGATTTCGGCCACGACGCGGTCGGCCTCAAACCGGCGATAGGCGCGCGCCACGGCACCTGCCCAGGTCGCAGGCGTTGCCGCCTCGACCGAGCAATCGGCCAAGACCACGGCGCGTCCGCTCCGATCAAGCCCCGCCACCACGATGCCGCAGCAACTTGTCGCCGAATGGCCGGCCGGTGGATCAACGCCGACCACAATGCGCGACAGTGGTCCGGTCTCGCCAAGGGCTGTGCGGGGAATGGCATCGCGCCGCCACAGCGCATCCTCGCGATCCTCGATCAGCTCGCCATCCAGTTCCTGCCGACCGAGCCGCGTCCCGCCATAGCGCGCATCAAGCGCGGCGATGAAGCCGGGTGCCAGATTGGCGGCATTGCCGAGCGTCGAGAGCCTGACCGTTACCGTGTCACGGTCGGCGATCAGTCGTTTCAGCGCGGGCACGGGGCGCGGCGTGGTCGTTACCAGTTGGCGGGGATGGTCTCCCAGCCGCAGGCCAAACTGCAGCATATCGAAAGTTTCGGCCGCATGCTTCCATTTGGCCAGTTCGTCGCACCAGGCGTAGTGAAACTGCGGGCCCCGCAGGCTTTCGGGATCTTCGGACGAGAAGATGTGCGCGACCGAACCATTGGGCCACACCAGACGGCGGCGCGAAATCTCGAACACCGGACGCCCCCTGCCCGCGACGCGCATGATGCCTGAAATGCCGTCAATCATGACTTCGCGGGCATCAGCCAGCGTTTCCCCGACCAGCGCGAGGCGCAGACCCGACCGGGACGAGGCAAGGTCGTGCACCCATTCCGCGCCCGCCCGCGTCTTGCCCGAACCGCGCCCGCCCATCAGCAGCCAGCTGCGCCAGTCGCCTTCCGGCGGCAACTGCTCGGGCCGCGCCAGAAAACGCCAGTGACGGGAAAGTGCTACAAGATCGGCATCGGAGAGAAGATGCGGACCGACGCGCCAACGGGGGATGTGCCTCTTCTCTTCTTGGAGCGCAGAGGGCGGCTGCAGCGCCGCAGTCCTGCCACCCTGCATGTCATCGGCAATAGCCCTGCCCGTTGAGAAGCCTGTCATCCGCTTCATCGCGATCCTGTCGAATTCGTCGGCAAGGTGTTTTTCCAGCCGGAAAAGCGTTCTGACATGGGGTCGGAGGTCATCCGGGCGCGTCGTCGGGAGGTGGCTCTCCTGGAGCATTCGCGCTGCCGAGACGGTCGCGGGCGATGTCTCCGGCACGGATCTCGAAATGGCGGTTGAGGTCCGCGCAGAGCGCATCGAGGCGCTGAGGATCGACAAGGCGTTCTTCGGCTGCGACCCTCTCGTCATCGAGCTTCCTCTGCAATTCATCGGTCTTGTCGAGCGTGCGGATGATCAGCGACACGGCATCCGTCGCGGCCTTGAGATCGGCGCGCGCCAGCTTGTGGTCGCCATCGGGGTCGTCGAGCTGATCGCTGGCCTCACGGCGCAGACGGCGGAAGAGTTGCAGTTGTTCCTTCAGTTCGACCGTCACGTCGTTGAGGATCTCGCGCAAGTCTTCGCCGGAGGCTGCAAGCTCCGCCGACTTCACCTCGATAAGGATGTCGCCCGCGAACCTCTCTGACCGCGCATGGCGCTCCGATCGTCCGCAATAGCCGTCCCCACCCCAGCCGCCGTAGAGCGCGAGGTCGATATCCTGATCGTGCATGGAAAGCCTCCGAGGAGAGAGGTTGAAAAGATTTCAGCTGATTGGAATTGGTCTTTCTGGAGCAAGTCCCCCCAACCTCCGTCATCCCGGGCTTGACCCGAGGATCCAGGATCAAGCCGACGTTCAATTCCGTGCAATGCCCACGAAAGGCCTTTTGTTTGGATCCTCGGGTCCAGCCCGGGATGACGGAGGAGAGGTTTGTGTGCCTGCCCTCCACGTTTGCCGGACAGAGGGGGTGTGGCAGGCGTCGACATCATCTGCCAGCGCCAACAACAACCTGTTTTCGAAAGACAACCGCAGACACAAGAACGGGCAGCCGAGAAAAGGAATATCTTCCTTATATTCTCTGTCGCTGCCCGCCTTCTCTTGCGCAATAACCCGAATGACCCACGCTGCAGCTTCACTGAGGGAAGCCAACGGTTCTAGGCCCGGGACGGGAAAACGGGGTTTCCCTGAAGCGCAGCCACAACTCGGTGACTGTGCCTTATATGTACCAAACGACCGTCACGCCGTCAAGGCTTATTTTCCTATTTTCGTAAATTTCCGTTAACGCACTCTGGCGTCAGCCATTTTGTCCGATACGTCAGGCCGCCTGCCCTTCCCGAACTTCGGTGAACTGCTCAAACGCCGCGACCGCATCGGCCGCGTACATCAGGGACGGTCCGCCGCCGAGATAGACCGTCATGCCCAGGACCTCGTTGAACTCCTCGAACGTGCAGCCGAGCTTGACCAGCGCCTCGACATGATAGCCGATGCAGCCATCGCAACGGGTTGCGATGGCAATCGCGACCGCGATCATTTCCTTGGTCTTGGCGCTGAGCGCCCCATCCTTGCTGGCGTTCTGTGCAAGCTGCGAAAAGCCTGCCATCGTCTCGGGGATGGCCTTGCGGATCTTGCGGGAATTGGCGGAAATCGACTTGATGATATCGGGGTAATTCTTGGACATCGCAGGCTCCGTTTCAATAGATATTGTTTTTCATATCTATATAGCGAGCAACGCGCATTGCGCAAGATCAAACTGTCTTGTGACGCCTATCGCGCCGTGGACCAGGCGAACCAAAGCGCAATCAGCGCCAGCGCAACCGCCAGCACCCGACGCAAGCGCTTTTCCGTTTCCGGGCGGTTCAGATAGGGCCTGAGCGCACCGCCTATCATGACCAGCGTGAAGTGTACGCCGGTGGCAATCGCGACGTAGATGGCCGTCAGCACATAGGTTTGCTCGGCGATGGCGCCGGCGCGGTCGACAAAGGCCGGAAGGACGGCGATGTAGAAGATGAAGGCCTTGGGGTTCAGCACATTGGCCATGAACCCGCGCAGGAAATAGCGCCTGCCATCGGCCTCCTCTTCGCCCGGCTCACCGCGCCAGCCATCCCAGGCGAGATAGAGCAGAAAGGCAATACCTGCCCAGCGCAGCACCTCATAGGCAACCGGCGAACTCTGGACCACCTCGGCCACACCCAGCGCCGCAATGGCACCGATGAGCGACAGGCCGAGCGCCACGCCCGCCACCGCGGAAAGGGCAGCCCGTCGCCCCTCTTCCACCGCCACCAGCACCAGCCAGGTCATGTTGGGTCCCGGCGTCAATTCGATCAGAAGGCTTGCCAGCGCAAAGGCTGCGGCGGATGCGGGAACGATACCGTCGAGGGTCATCGCCTGCCGCCACCCGGCACACGTTCAGGCCGGTGGAGCGGCCAATCGACCAGAAAGTCCTCGTAGTCCTCGATATCGATGCCGTCTTCGCTGGTCGTCTGGCCGCTAACGGAAATGCCGGCCTCGTGGACGGTCTCCGGATTGCCCGAGACCAGCGGATGCCACCAGCGCAGGTCCTCGCCATCGCGCACCAGACGATACGCGCACGTCGGCGGCAACCAGCTGATTTCGTTCACTTCCTTGGGCGTCAGGCGAATGCAGTCGGGCACCGTCTTCTGGCGGTTTTCATAGTCCTTGCAGCGACAGGTATCACCGTCGAGCAGCGTGCAGCGGATGGAGGTCCAGGCGATCTCGCCGGTGTCCCAGTCCTCCAGCTTGTTAAGACAGCAAAGCCCGCAACCATCGCAGAGGCTTTCCCACTCGCCATCGCTCATTTCGAGGAGCGTCTTCGTCTTCCAGAAGGGTTCGCCGGTCATGGTCCACTTTCGCCGTTTGGCCTGTTTTCGCTGAGCTTGCTCTCACACGCAATCGTGAGGTGAAATCTCAAGGATTGGCATGCGATATACGCTCCACGAATCACGCTGGTTGTGCTTTTTTCGCACATTGCCAGAAACTCGGTTTATACTTGCAAAAACAGCACGGCACGTGACGCACCATGACCGATCCTGCAGATCCTTCAAAGAATGAAAAGCGCCGCTTCCGCAAGCGCTTTTTCTTTCTCAAGCTCGATGCCGTGCTGGATTCCGCACTGTGGAATGCGGGCCGCAGGCTTGGCGAGATCTGGCTGGACATCACCATCTGGTTCCGCCGCTTCGAGGCGCGCGGCATCTGGCGCATTCTGTCCGAGCTCAGCGGCGAGGCGCTGACGCTGGGCGCGGCGGGCTTCGTGCTGCTGCTGGCCCTTGCCCAGCCGGCGTTTGAGGAAACCAAGGACGACTGGCGCAAGCGCGGCGACTATGCCGTGACCTTCCTTGACCGATACGGCTCGCCGATCGGCCATCGCGGCGTCATCCACGAAACCTCCGTGCCGGTCGACGATCTGCCCGACTATTTCGTGAAATCGCTTCTCTCGACCGAGGACCGACGCTTCTTCGACCACTTCGGGATCGATTTCATCGGCCTTGCGCGCGCTCTGACAACCAATGCGCGGGCGGGACAGACCGTTCAGGGCGGCTCCACGCTGACCCAGCAGCTGGCCAAGAACCTCTTCCTGACCAATCAGCGCTCGCTCGAGCGCAAGATCAAGGAAGCCTTCCTGGCGCTCTGGCTCGAGACGCATCTGACGAAAAAGGAAATCCTGCGCCTTTATCTCGACCGCACCTATATGGGTGCCGGCACATTTGGCGTGGAGGCTGCTGCCCAATACTATTTCGGCAAGGATGTCACCGAGATCAATCTGGCCGAAGCCGCCATGCTGGCCGGCCTTTTCAAGGCGCCAACCAAATATTCGCCGACCGTCAACCTTCCCGCGGCGCGTGCGCGCGCCAACGATGTTCTGACCAACCTCGTTCAGGCCGGTTTCATGACGGAAGGCCAGGTGGTGGCCGCGCGGCGCAATCCGGCAAGTGTCGTTGACCATGCCAATGCGCAATCGCCGGACTACTTCCTCGACTGGGCGTTTGACGAGACCAAGCGGCTGGCCGGGCCGAAATCATCCCATACGCTGATCGTCAGAACGACCTTCGATCCGCAACTTCAGCAGGCGGCGGACGAATCCATGCAGTCGACGCTCCGGCAATATGGCGAGAGCGCACATGTGACGCAAGGCGCACTGGTGATGATCGAGAATGGCGGTGCCGTGCGGGCCATGGTCGGCGGCAAGGACTATGGCGAGAGCCAGTTCAACCGCGCCACCAAGGCGCTGCGCCAGCCGGGTTCGTCGTTCAAGGTCTATACCTATGCGGTGGCCATGGAAAACGGCTTCACACCGGAATCGACCATCACCGACGCCCCGATCACCTGGGGCAACTGGTCGCCGCAGAACTACGAGCGCAGCTACGAAGGCCGCGTGACGCTGATGAGTGCGCTGGCGCATTCGATCAACACCGTGCCGGTGCGGCTGGCCAAGGAGCATTTCGGCATCGGGCCCATCATCAAGATGGCGCATGACATGGGTGTCGAAACGCCGATCAAGAACGACAAGACGATCCCCATCGGCACATCCGAAGTGACGATCATGGATCAGGCGACCGCCTATTCGGTGTTCATGTCGGACGGGATGCAGGCACGCCGCCATGGCATAACCCAGATCACCGACGAGGCGGGCAATGTTGTCTACGACTTCAGCCACGACGAACCGCCGGCCAAACGCGTGCTGTCGGAGCAGGCGCTTTCCTCGATGAACCGCATCCTGGTGACCATTCCGGTTGATGGCACGGCGCGGCGCGCAGCCCTCGACAACGGTATCCCGACAGCCGGCAAGACCGGCACGACACAGTCCTACCGCGACGCGTGGTTCGTCGGCTTTACCGGCAATTTCACCACCGCCGTATGGCTCGGCAACGACGATTTTTCGGCAACCAACCGCATCACCGGTGGATCGCTGCCGGCCATGACGTTCAAGAAGCTGATGGACTATGCCCATCAGGGCATCGTGCTGAAACCTATCCCCGGCATCGACAATCCGATGCCCACGACGATTGCCAAGGCTGATCCCGCGGCAAAGCCGGCCGACAACCCCGACACCCTGTCCATCGTTCGTCCACGCATGCTGACGCCGGAGTCCACCCGTGTTGTCGAGGCCATCGGCAAGGCGCTGAACGACGCATCACCCCTGGCCGCCGCAACCCCGCAGGCCGACTTCGCCAGCGGGGCGAACCTGAAATCCGAAACCCGATAACCAATATCGATCCACGCCCATGTCAACCGCCGAAAAAACCAGTCGCCCATAAAGATCACAGGAAGAAGCAGCAGCGCGTGTTTTCAATATTTCGGGTTCCCCTTCTGGTCGGCATTGCTCTGGCTATCGCCTTTGGCGGGGGCATCGCCATGACGCGCTATGCAATCCGGCATTCGTCGGGCTTCGGGGCGATCAACCTCGGTCCCTGGCAGGCCTTCCCCAAGGCGCAGACCGAAGACGCCGATCCTTATGCGCGCAACCATCGCGCCCGCGCCGGCCGCCTTCTGCTTGGCAGCGCCGAAGGGCTTGTTCTCTATGCATCGTCAGACAGCGACGGGGGCGGTTTGTCGGGGGCCTGCACCTATGTCCTGACCGGCAAGATGCCGATCGCACGCTTCTGGACGCTGACGGCAACCACCTCGGAAAACGTTCCGTTGACGGGATCGCCTGGCCTCCCGTCGGCCCTGAATTCGCAACAGGTGCTTTACGGCAACGACGGGACTGTCACCATCCGCGTATCCGCCGATGCGCAGCCGGGCAACTGGCTCTCGGTTCCGCCGGGCCAGGGCTATCACCTCGCCTTCACGCTGTTCGACACGCCGGTGGCGGGGAGTTCGGGCGTGATTGACCAGTCCATGCCATCGATCAAGCGCGAGGGTTGCGGCCATGCGTAGCCTTCTTTACGCCATCGGTGTGGGCATTCTGGGCGCGCTGGTGCTGCACATCGTGATCATCCTCGCCACCCCGCTCTATTCTGGCGTTGATTCCTATGCCCGCGTGCTTGACCTCGACGCCGATGGGGAATTCAATCCCCTGCCCGCCACCGCATCCGACGGCGAACTGGCGGCCAGTGGTCCGTTCGTCCGCGAGGCCGTCTGTGCGTTCTCGACCGAGGACGGCCCCATCCACCTGGTGGCGCAGGGCGACGTTCCGCTCTGGTCGGCGGCCGTCTACACGTCGACCTCCAACGAGGTCTTCAGCATGACCGATCGCACGTCGGTGCGCGGCTTCCTGGATATCGTCGTGGGAACGGATGCGCAGATCGCTGCGCTGAAGAATGCGGGCCCGGATACGGCACAAGGCTCGATCCTGGTGACCATGCAGAAGCCGGAGGGCTATGCGGTGATCCGCGCTGTCGTGCCACAAAAGTCGATGGCGGCACCTGCCGACGCGTTTCTCGCCGGTGCAAGTTGCGATCCGGTTGAAGACTAATTCATGGTCGTGCCGCTCAATTTGAGCGCGGCACGTATTAGTGGGTCACCTTCTCACCGGCTTCGTTGATCTCGACCCGGCCGAAATCCTCGACCCGCTCGTAACGAATGCCCGTGAAAAGAAGGATCTTGGCGTCCTCGGGCAAGTGCACGCTTTTGCGTGGCCCGCGGGGCATCCTCTCCTGAAGTCTGATTACGTCTGCCATGCTCGTCTCCAATCAAAAATCGAGACGGATGAACCACAGCTATTTCACCCTGCCCGCCTGTCCCTGCGGGCCAACGCATTCGCCGGATTGAATTCCTTGTTTCCGGGACATCTGCGCCGATCTCTGAACCATGGCACCCAACGGGGTTCCACGGTTTCAACGTCGGATCGAAAAAGCCGGTTTTCCAGTGGCTTCAACGTCCTTGAGGCTGATTCAGCCACACCATAGTTAATAGGTTGTAAACAGTTTTCCGTTAATTTGAGAGATGTGGGACCAACCTCGCTGCAACCGACGTTCTGGATGCCGAGGACCCGGCATTTGTATTGCGTATCCTGCAGGTGTAACCCGTGTATGACCGTTTCAGAGAGTTGGAAAAGCCGCACTCCATTCGCAAGCGGGATGTGGTTCTGATGGCAACCGTGACCAGCTTCGAATCACTTTCAAAACCGTCCCGTACCGAACTGCGGCAGTTTGCCGAGCTGTTCCGCCCGCTCTACGAAAACTCCACCGAAGAAGCCCGCCGTCAGGCGGTGGCCGCACTCTCGCGCTGCGAGACGTTGCCGCAGCCCGTCTGCTTCTTCATCGGCTGCCAGCCCATTGCCACGGCGGCAATCTTCCTGTCCCAGTCCAAGGCCATCGACGACCGCACGCTGATCGACATTGCGCGCAGTCAGGGCGAGGCCCATGCACGCGCCATTGCAACGCGCGACGAGCTTTCGCCGATCATCGTCGATGCGCTGGCAGCCCTCCATGATGGCGCCGGCTGGCGGCAACGACCGCAGGTCAATCCCGCGCCCGCCGCGGCACCTGCCGAGATCGAGACCGAGACCACCCATGCCACCATGCCTGACGATCGACCTCAGCCGAGCGACACGGAGAAAGCAGCCCTCGACGATGCGCGTGACGTGGCAAGGCTTGCCCGCGAAGAGGCACTTCGAAACGATCTGCGGCACCTTATTGCCCGCAACGATCCGCAGCGTGCCGCGCCGAAGATCCTCAAGGGCGCCAGCGGTTACCATCAGTCGCTGATCGTTCGCTTTGCGCGCAATCGTGAAACCCCGGTGCTGGCGCGCACGCTTGCCGACGCGCTGGGCAGCACCATCTGGCTGGCCGATCGCATCCTGCTCGACATCACCGGTGTACAGCTGGCCACGACGCTGGTTGCGCTCGGCTTTTCCGCCGCCGATATCCGTTTCGTCCTTTGCCGCATCTATCCGCATCTGGCCAAGGCAACCGACGGACGCACCCGTGCGCACATGATCCTTCGGTCTCTCGATCCGGCAGAATGCGTGGACCGTGTCGCCTCCTGGCGGCGTGCCGACCACTATACGGAAACCGGCGAGTTCGAGGATGACGGCACGATGCCGCCGGACACGGCCACCCGCGAAGACGTTGCCAGCAACGAAAATTCGCCTTTGATGTCGGTGTTTGCCGGATTGCAGCGGGGCTGATCAAGCCAGCTCGATGTAATTCGCCAGCTCGCGGTCACACTCCAGTTCGACCAGCCAGAGATCGGGATCGAAGCGCCGTTCGCGGTCCATCTGCGCGGCGACTGCCTGTTCGTCGGCATCGACAAGCCGCAGCTCGAATTTGCGCCCCTTCTCCTCGCCATCTTCAAATGCCGTCTGGGGTGCGGGACCTGCAAGCGTTACGAGGCCCAGGCGGTTGCGCTGCTTGATGAAGATTGCACCGGCGGATGCCTCACCCCTGTGCTCGACCGCCGCAAACCCACCATCGGCGAACACGCAGCGCAGCAGGGCTGAAACAAAGATTTCGGATTTGAGACGCGGCATCGATTCCATCGCCGCATCATAGACCAAAGCGCGACATATTATCGACGCGGAAATGATCTCCCGCGCTGCCCTGTCAGCAATCGCGCCGCAGCGCCGGAAGATGGCGTGGTTGCCTTATCTCGAAGAATTCACAGTGCGCCGATCTTCTTCAGCTTTTCCAGCAACGCCTCATTCGGCTCGCCGGTGACGGGAAGACGGTAATGCGCCTGGAAGTGGCGGATCGCCTGACGGGTCTGTTCGCCGACCCTGCCATCCACCGAGACGTCCTTGTAGGCAAGGTTAGACAGGCCCTTCTGAATCGCCATCACGAGATCCGACGGCGGTGCAGGCGCAGCCGCCACGGGCTGGGGCGCCGGCTTGGAGGCGGGTGCCTTGGCGGGAATGGCAACGGAAGGGATCGGCGGATGATCAACCGCCTCGGGCTTCGGTGCGGTTGCCTGCGGCTTCCTGGCCGGCGTCGCCTTGATCAGACCGGCAACCGGATCCGCGACAGGTTTCGCACGTGGAACGATGGCACCCGTGGTGGCGGGCTGCTGACGGCGGTCCGCCGGGATGACGTTGAATTCCGAATTGTCCTTCTTCAGCAAATCAAGCAGTGCCGCGTCCGGATTTCCGGTTTCCGGCAGGCCGCGCGTTTCCTGATAGAACATGATGGCGGCCTGCGTCTTCGGGCCGAGACGCCCGTCGGATGGGCCTTCATAGAGGCCACGGCGGGCCAGATTATCCTGGATGGCGACAATCAGGTCGGACTTCGGGTCACCGGATGCATCCTTGACGACAACTGCATCGCTCGGCTGGGCATCGGCAGCCGGTGCGGCCAAGGCAGCGCTTTTCTGCACTTCGGGTGCGGCGGCGGGAGCGGCCTCTTCGGCGGCAGCCTTCTGCATGGCCGGATCCGGATCATGCTCGATCTTGTAGGTCGTCATGTCGGCACTGCCGGGCTGCATGGCATGGGACGTGTAGTCGCGGAACGCGCCGCGCGTGTCGAGCCACGGATGCGGATGCGCGCTCGGCTGATACCAGAGCGCGTTGGCTGCAACGAACGAGAAGACGATTGCAAAGACGGCTGTGCCGCCCGTTGCTGCGGGATTGCGCATCGCGGCCGTACCGATGAGCGAGGCGCTGCCTGCCATCAGCCGCGAGATGCGCCCCGGCCGCCTTTTTTCAGGCGGTCTGCGCTTTCGCGAGGTCATGAGCACTGTCCTTCTTCTGATATTTGTCTGCAAGGTCCTGAAGCCGTGGCGGGAATTCCACCGGGCGTTCAGCCTGACGGCCGCCGACTGCTTCCGCAGCCTCCGGACCATCTGCGGGCAGGATGACCGTCATCACGGAACCCTCGCCCAGCTTGCTGGTGATTTCGAAACGGCCGCCATGCAGCGACACGAGGCCCTTGACCAGCGAAAGGCCAAGGCCGGTGCCTTCATACTGGCGCGAATAGGCATTCTGCACCTGCATGAACGGACGACCGAGAAGTTCGATCTTGTCTTCCGGGATGCCGATCCCGGTATCGCTGACGATGAGGCGAACTTCACTGCCGCGACGCTCGACATCGAGCGAAACGACGCCGCCTTCATGCGTGAACTTGATGGCATTGCCGACAAGGTTGATCAGGATCTGCTGCACGGCGCGGCGGTCGGCGACAAGCTCGCCTGCGTCGCGGGGTACGCGCGTGGTCAGGGTGACGCCCTTGGTCCTGGCCTGCAGTCCGAGCATCGCATCGCAGGCGCCGGCGACATCGCCGACCATGAAGGGTTCGCACATCAGTTCGTAGCGACCGGCTTCGATCTTGCTCATGTCGAGCATGGTGTTGACCACGGCGAGCAGGTGATTGCCCGACTGGTTGATGAGGCTCACATATTCGCGCTGGCGGTCGTTTTCGAGCTTGCCGAAATATTCGCCCGAAAGAATGTCCGAAAAGCCAAGGATGGCGTTCAGCGGGGTGCGCAGCTCATGGCTGACAGCGGCGAGGAAGCGCGACTTGGCCTCGTTGGCAGCGTCCGCGTCGGCGGCACGCAGAGCGAGCTGGCGCTCCAGTTCCTGCTCGTCACGGCAGTCGATCATCTGGGCGAAAAAGCCTGCAAAGTCTCCGTCCGCCGACCGAAGGCCGCCCAGCAAAAGGCGGCAATTGACGAACTGGCTCGCGACATCGGTCTGCGTGGAAAGCGATTCGAAGCGAACGCGGATATCGGCGCCGGCTTCGCCCTGGCGAAGTTCATCGACAGCTTGCAGAAACTTGATGCGGTCGGACACGTGGATCTGCTCGATCAGGCCATTGCCCGTCAGCGGTCTCAGGCCGCGTGCGATTTCAGTACGATCGCGCCCCTTGATCGACATGACCTGCCCGCGCGCATTGTGCAGCGTGACGAGGCCCGGCATCATGTCATAGAGCGGATTTTCAAAAAGGGCGCGAAGATCATCGTCCGGCGTCGTGGCTGGCTGCGTCTCGGACACCGGATCGCCTTCACCACCGATGGCGGCAAGTGCTGCACCCGCGAGCGTCAGCGCGACTGCACCACCCACACCCGCAGGAAGCGCAACGGCCGGGCTGGTGATGACGCTGAGCGCAAGCGGCGCGACCGGAAGAGCAATGAGGCCCATGGTCATCACGCGTTCAAGACGCTGTGCACGCAAGGCATTGCCGGCTGCAAGGTCCGGCACCAGCGCAGCAACAAGCCGCGAGGGCCATGTTGCCAGCCGATCAGCCATGTGACGCAATACCTGCACGCGGGAATCCAGACGCAAACTCGTTCATTCGATGTTCCGACAATCGCACCCGGGGCTTAAGGAAAGTCTAAAAGCGCGGCCCAAAAGGTGGCAAAACTCCCCCGAAATCTCGATTTGGAACGATTTGCCGCAGCCTTTCCCGGTTGTGGTTAACAGCACGTAAGCGCCTGAAAATCAACGACTTGCCGTATTCGTTAACACTCGCGGATGGGGCGCGTGGCGCAAAGCCCGGCAATTGCGGGAATGGCCCGGCGCTATGCTTAACGTGATTGCCTAAAATGCGCGTCAAATGCGGCGGACGTCGCGCATTTCGGCCGATCGATAAAATTTGAGACAAATTTGAATCAATGTCTCGGATTTTTCTCAAATCGGCCTTTGGATGTCTCGCCTATGGTTCTCGCGTCGGCAAGAAGACCGGCAAAACCAACACCGGCAAAAGACCGGTGACCAAGACAGGGACCACAGGCATGGGTATGTTGATCAAAGGAGCGTTCTGGTTCTCGCTCGTCCTCGTCTGCCTGCCGTTTTTCGACAGCGAGGCGGAAAAGAACCTTTCCGGCGCACCGCAAGTCGAAGCCACGCAGGCATTCTCGGCGGCAGCAGGCGCCATAGGCTATATATCGCAGATGTGCGCACAGCGTCCGGATGTCTGCCAGCAGGGTTCGCAGACCATTGCAGCACTCGGCAGCCGTGCCCGTGAAGGCGCACTGGTTGCCTACAAGATGCTCGACAAGAATTTCGGCAACAATCCCGCCGCGACCGCCAGCACGACCGCTTCGGCGCAGCCGACGGCGCCCGGTGCGACCGACAAGGTCGCCGCACTCATCGCCGCCGCGACAAAGGACGTGCCCGAAACGGCAAGCCAGCCGATGCCCGACAAGGTGACCACCGGGACGATCATCCCGATCCCGCAGGCCCGCCCGCAACACTGATTTTCGGCTAGGCGTCGTAACGATGCCTGCCACACCAAGCTTATCCTGCCTGGACTCGCGATGGATCGCGGCCGCCGCAAGGTCTTCCTTGCGGCGTTTTTCTTTTGTGCGGACAGTTTCCACGCTGCCGCAATGGCCCTATATGGGCGGCAGGGGTGCAACCATCAGGGTTTGCCGGGTTCCACTTTTCCCTGACAAACTCCAGAATGCCGGACGCGACACGATGACCACAGTCGAACAGATGATCGAAGACTTCTCCTTTCTCGATGACTGGGAAGATCGCTATCGCTATGTGATCGAGCTGGGCAAGGCATTGCCGGACCTGCCCGATACCGACAAGACATCCGAGAACAAGGTGCAGGGCTGCGCAAGCCAGGTCTGGCTCGTCAGTTCATCCGAAGCTGGCGATGATCCGGTGATGCACTTCAAGGGTGACAGCGACGCGCATATCGTGCGCGGGCTGGTCGCCATCGTTCTCGCCATCTATTCCGGCCACAAGGCGTCCGAGATTGCCGGCACCGACGCGATCGATGTGTTCAACCGGATCGGGCTCGTCGAGCACCTCTCGTCCCAGCGCGCCAACGGGCTGCGTTCGATGATCAAGCGCATCCGCAACGAGGCGGCAGTGGCGCTGACCGCAAAGGCTTGAGCGCCTAAGATAAGGACGGCCTGAAACCGGCCTCGCCCCAGTGGCGGGCGCGTTCACGGGCTGGCGGCTGATAGTGGCGGTGCAGCGCCATCAAGGCTGTGCGCAGCATCAGCTTGGCGGAGCGGACAGGCCATTGGCGTTCGCGCTCCACCGTTTCCAGCCCCTTCATGAAGCAGCAGACATCCAGCGCGACACCGGAGAGATCCGGCCCCATGGCCTCGACCGCCGCCGAAACGCGCAGGCGCGCGGACAGCGCCGAATCGGAAAGTTCCGCACCACCGCCGCGCTGTCCCTTGATGACCGTTTCCAGCCGCGGCTCGTAGCGCATGGTGATCCGCGGCTGCATCTGCCCGCGGGTGAAATCGGCATGCAGTCTTTCGCCTGCGGCCACGGCCTCGCGCGGGAAGAAGGCACGCCCGTCGCGATCCTTCAATCGCTCAAGCGCGGCAAGCGGTGATTCAAGCCGGTTCAGCGCAACGGTCTGTTCTGCCCCCTCCACCGTCGCGTGGACAAATTCGATGGCGCGGTGCTGTGCGCCATGGCCCTCACCCTTTGCCGCAGCCGCGCGCGCCAGAAAGGCCGCCGCCTCCCGGGTTGGCGAAAGTCGACCGGACTTGAGGGCAACGAGGCCCTGACGGACCGCCATGGCCAGCACCTCCCGGCCCATGCGCAGGCGCGCGCCGCCCGCGACAAGTTCGATCATGGCCCCCTTGTCCTGTTCGGGCGAAATCAAGGCACCCTTCGGCTGCAGGAACTTCAAAAGGCGGACGAGTGCGCCGGACATATCCTCAGTCATGCGCCAACCCCTTGATCTCGCCGAAGGCCAGGACCGCGATGCGCTCGACTGCGGCGACGAATTCATCGAATTCCCTGTCGTCCCGCCGGTCCTCGACGACGGCGCAGGCATGGGCGACGGTCGAGCGATCCAGGCCGAAGCCGAGGCCGATCGTGGTCTGCGTCATGCGCAGCGCCACGTGGCACACATACATGGCGATCTGCCGGATATGGCAAACGAAGCGACGACGCTCGCGGCGGGGGCCAACGCGGCCGTGGGCGGCAAAGAAGAACTCTGCCGTCATCTGCCTGACCGCGTCGCAGACGACCCTTTCATGTTGTCCGGACAAACGTGCGGATCGTGGACCAAATTCGAAGAATTGCGGGATCGGCGCGGCGTTCCTGTCCGGGAGGCGACTATCTGGCGGCATGAGGATCTCCATAAAATAGGAAATTATTCATACACCCTAGAGGAAATTCGTGGACGAATGGAAGCGATTTCACACAACTCTGAATTGATTCTAACAATGATTTCAGGATTTTTCTGCCGAATATGGGATTTTTTTCTTATTCAATTTCCCCGCAGGCCACTGTGCGGCAAATGAGGGCTTATCAGGAAAGCTTGATCCGGCGCAAAGAAGGGTCGCGCGTGGACCGCTATGCCCGCTTCATAACCAGTTTGCCGCATTGACGTTTGGCATGCTGCAGCCTAGACCTTCAGACTAATTGTGGAGACGACCCGCTGATGCGGCATTCGATGGTAACATTGAGGGATATAGCGATCCGCGCATTTTGCGCGATCGGCCTCGTTGCGTTCGGATTTACCGCAACCGCAAACGGCAGCACCCGGGAACTCTCGGCGCATGAAATCGCAAGCTATGTGCTGCCGGATGGCTCGCTTCCATCGCTTTGCGTGACCGTGCCGGACGGCTCCGGCCAGGGCAAGATCGTCAAGCTTTCAGCCGACACGATGGGCCTGAACAAGGCCGTCGCCATGCCTATGCCCATGGGCAGCGACTGCGCACATGTCGCGCGTCTCGACGAGACCGTGAGACCGAAGTCGTCCATTCAACTTCGCCACCTTCTCTATCCGCCCGGCTCCGGCCCGCGGGCACCACCTTTCCGCACCTGACAGAACGAACCGGCGACGGCTATGCCGCCTGCCATTCCTGTCATCCGTGCGGACGCATCCGGCGATATGCCTGCCGATGTCCGCGCACGAAAGCGGACACATTTCATGCTGAATGCCGAATTGCAGCCGAGCGCGCTGCCTCATCCCACCCTGGCGGCAACGGGTCGCAAACCGCCGCAGGCCGCACGCCCGCAGCAACTTTATCTCACGCCTGGCCAGACGATCGGCGTCGAGGCCGAACCCGCCGCCCTGCTCTACCGGGTTACCCAGGGCTGCATCGCACTCTATCACATGCTGGACGACGGTCGCCGCCAGATCATTGATATCCTGGGACCGGAGCGCTGCTTTCGCGCCGCAGATCCCGCGATGACGGCGCGCGCGCTGACCTACACCAAGGTCGATGTCATTGATCCGGCCGCCGCACCGCAACTGTCAGCCGACAGTGCGATCAAGGCGCTGGCGCGCATTCATCGCCATGCCATGCTGCTCGGCCGGATGACGGCAGCGGAAAAGGTTGCCAGCGCGCTTCTCGACCTCGCCGGGCAATTTCCGCGAAAGTCGCGCGGCGGCCGGCCCGGCAAGCCGTCGCTCACGCTCTATCTGACTCGCGCCGATCTTGCCGACTGGCTTGGACTGACCATCGAGACGGTGAGCCGCACGCTCAACCAGTTCAAGCGGGATGGCCTCATCGATTTCACCCATGCCGAAGTGGTCACGATCAGCCGTCCCGATGCGCTCGGCACGTTGGCAAGCGGCGGAACAGTGACACCCACAAGACCCGCGCGGCGGACCCGGGAGGCCGTTCAGCCCGCGTGACGCCGCGCAGTCGGCATATCCACCCACATACAGACCTCCCGTCGGCGCTACCGGCGGCCACATCAACCAGCAATCACGTCACACAAGGAGACACAACATGACATTCCTCAAGAAAATCGCCATCGCCGCCGCTGCCGTCATGGTCGCGACCGCTGCCTTCGCCCACGAGTTCAAGGTTGGCGATCTTGAAATCGTGCACCCGAATTCACCCGCCATGGTGCCGGGCGCGAAGGTCGGCGGCGGCTACCTGACCATCACCAATCACGGCAAGACCGACGATACGCTGGTGTCGATCCAGTCGCCGGTCTCCGATAATGTCCAGCTGCATGAAATGGCCATCACCGACGGCGTGATGAAGATGCGCCAGCTGAAGGACGGCATTCCGGTTCCAGCCGGAAAGACCGTCGAACTGAAGCGCGGCGGCCAGCATGTCATGTTCATGGACGTCAAGCAGCCGTTCAAGGAAGGCCAGATGATCGAAGCGACGCTGCATTTCGCCAAGGCCGGCGACGTGAAGGTCGAATTCATGGTCGGCTCGGCCAAGGGCGGAGAAATGAAGCACGACATGAAGAAGATGTGACGACAATGGCCGGGGCGCCATCCTCGCCCCGGCTATCATATCGTTCGGAGCCTTGATATCGTTGGGAGCCCTGAGCTGCCTGCGGCGGATTGCAGCATGACTGCAAAGTTGCTTTACCGCAAAAACCTGAATCTCTAAGACATATTTCAAGAATTGACGAAATTCATGTTAGTGGAAACTCCCGTTCGAGCACGAGATCGTTGAACTTCTATTTCCATGACAATTGTCAATTTTTGCCGCCGGATCGCTATACGATCCAAGAACTGATCTTGATTTGGAATTCAGATGATGCAGGCCGTTCTATACAATATCCCAGTGCTTGGCTGGATGCTTCGCGAAGCTGTCGAGGGCAATGCCACTGCGAAACTTCTGTTCATCATCAACCTGCTGCTCTTCTGGGCGCTGATGATCGTTCTCTTCGGGCTCCCAGCGCTCATCCTGCCGGCTCTTTGCGCGGTACCGGTCATCCTGACCATGCTGGTCATTCTCTCCTGGCCCTATACCCGGGACTAGGAAAGACAGCCATACAAGCATTTCGCGCCTGATCAGCCTCCGGCGTCATCCCAACGGTAGCCGTCTTGATTTCAATCAAGGCAGCAGGTGCCGAAAGCGCGGATTCTTCACCTGAGAAAGGGGCAGGCAATGCCCCCGAATGCGCTGTTCCCAAGCGCACAGAGTGGAGAAGAGCATGTTCAGGAAGATCATCGTGGCCGTCGATCTCATCCATCTTGAGCGCGGCCGCCGCATTCTGGAACGGGCAAAGGCGCTGGCCGACAGCGGTGGCGAAATCGTCCTCGTCAATGTTGTTGAGGACGTGCCTGGCTATCTTGCCATCGATTTGCCGGGCGATGTCATCGAAAAGAACCTGAAGAATGCGCTGGCCGACCTCGAGGCGATGGCGGCAGGCGCAGAGCTCAAGATCACTTCCGAAGTGCGCACCGGGCCGCCCGCGCGCAACATTCTGGCCGCCGCCAGCGAGCATGAGGCAGACCTCATCATCGTCGCCTCGCACCGACCCGACATTTCCAACTATTTCCTGGGATCAACCGCCGACCGGGTGGTGCGCCATGCGCATGTGTCCGTGCTGGTCGACCGCTGAGCCGTAGCTCAGATCGCCCCATTTTCCCGCACAATCAAGAGGAGAGCCATATCATGACCACCGCCCATTCCGCCGAAACCCGCCTGCTCAACCGCCGCGCCGAACTGACATCGCGGCTCGGCAAGATCGAGGCAGACCTTGACCAGCAACCGAACCCGGACAGCGAAGAACGGGCGACCGAGCGCGAAAACGACGAGGTGCTGGAAGGGCTGGGGCTGCAGGGACAGATGGAACTGAAAGCCATCGACGCAGCTCTGAGGCGGATCGCCGACGGGTCCTATGGCACCTGCGTGCGCTGCGGCGGGCCGATCTCGGCCAAGCGGCTGGAAGCCGTGCCGCACGCCGCCGTCTGCAGCGAATGCATGCATTGACGTGAAGGGGCCGCACCTGGCAGCCCCTCATCTGTCCTTCGGAGAACTTCTCCCAACCGGGGAGAAGAGAAGACGCGGCGTCACTTGTCCGGCGTGAAGTTCATTGCCGTGCCGTTCAGGCAATAGCGCAGGCCGGTTGGCGGCGGACCATCCGGGAACACGTGACCCAGATGGGCTTCGCAGCGCGAGCAGCGGATTTCCGTGCGCACCATGAAATGCGAGCGATCCTCGATTTCGGTGATGGCATCCTCGGACACTGCCTTGAAGAAGCTCGGCCAGCCGCAGCCGGCATCGAACTTGGTGTCGGAGACAAAGAGCGGCTGATCGCAGCAGACGCAGGAATAGGTGCCGCGCTCAAACGTGTTCCAGAACGGACCGGTAAACGGCCGCTCCGTGCCATGCTTGCGGGTGACATGATACTGCTCGGGGGTCAGCTGGTCGCGCCATTCGGCGTCCGACTTCGTGATGACGGGGACAATACGGCCTGCCATGTCGATCTCCTTTAAGACCCTGCCAGATTGATTCAAGGGTCAGCGATAACGGGTTGACGCCATTTGCGGATTTCATGTGTGCGTGTAGCGCGTGTCAAGCGCTGGCCCCCCTGTTTGATGCAGGCGGCCGCTTCGAAACACGTGAAAAAGCAGATTTGACGACTGGCCGTAAATAGGCCTCATCCCGCGGGACTGCAATGTCCTGCCCCAACACGCTTCATCAACTCGACGTGAGTGCGATGTGTGCGAAAATCACCCCTTCCACCGATTTCCGCCACGCCTTGCTTGAGGCTCCTCTCGCTTTACCCTATCTCTCGGACTGGTCATTTTCCGCCAGGGAAACTGACAAAGCCGCGAGGGAAGGGAAAACGACACGCGATGACGGCAAGCCCAGCGCTCCTCATCTTTCTGGCTCTGCTGTCGCCCTTCCTCGGCGCGCTGATTGCGCCTGTTCTGACACGGCTCCTCGGCCACCGGGCGGGCTATGGTCTGGCCATCATTCCCGCGCTTGTCTTCGTCATCTTCGCGCGCATCGGCATCGGCCTGAAGCCGGGCGATCTGCTGACCGGCGGCTACGCTTGGGTGCCCTCTCTCGGCGTCAGTTATTCGTGGCTGCTCGACGGGCTCTCGATCACCTTCGTGCTTCTGATTTCCGGCATCGGCGCACTGGTAACGATCTATGCAGCAGGCTATCTGAAAGGGCATTCGCACCAGGGGCGGTTCTTTTCCTTCCTCTTCATGTTCATGGGCGCGATGCTGGGCGTTGTCGTCTCCGACAGTTTCCTGATGCTGTTCATCTACTGGGAACTGACATCGCTCACCTCCTTCCTGCTGATCGGCTTCGACCATAGCCGCGAGGCTGCACGGCGCGCGGCCATGCAGGCGCTTGTCGTCACCGGCGGCGGCGGGCTTGCGCTTCTTGCGGGCCTCACGCTTCTCTGGAACATCACCGGCGCGAGCACGATATCGCTGATCCTTCATGCCGGACCGGATATCGCGCAGAGCCCGTTCTACTTCGCCATGCTGCTGCTGATCCTCGCCGGGGCATTCACCAAGTCGGCTCAGTTTCCGTTTCACTTCTGGCTGCCCAACGCCATGGAAGCGCCGACGCCCGTCTCGGCCTACCTGCATTCGGCAACCATGGTCAAAGCCGGCGTTTTCCTGCTGATGCGGCTGGCGCCCGCGCTTGGCGGCACACCCGCCTGGGAGACCATCCTGCCGGTTTTCGGCGGTGCGACGCTCATCACCGGCACGGTCATCGGCCTGAGACAGACGGACCTGAAGCTGATCCTGGCCTACACGACGGTTCCCTCGCTCGGCCTTCTCGTCATGCTGACCGGCTTCGGCAGCCCGCATGCCATCGAGGCGGCGGTGCTCTATCTCATCGCCCATTCACTCTTCAAGGGCGCGCTGTTCATGCTGGCGGGCGCTGTCGATCACGAGGCCGGTACGCGCGACGTGACACGACTTGGCGGCCTCGCCAAGGCCATGCCCATCACCTTCGCCGCAGCGCTTCTTGCCGCCCTTTCCATGGGCGGTCTGCCACCCTTTGCAGGTTTTCTCGCCAAGGAGGAAATCTATGCGGCGCTTGCGGGCGCCAACGCGCGTGCCATTGCCTTTACACTCGTTGCAGTGATCGGAAATGCGCTGATGTTTGCGCTCGCATTCGCGGTGGCGCTAAAGCCCTTCATCGGGGAAAAGAAGCCCCTGCCCGGTCCGCATGCAGGTCACGACGGGACCCACGAGGAAGATCCTGATGCAGCCCCGCACGCGAGCATCCACGAGGCGCCCTGGCCGCTGCTCACCGGCCCGGTCATTCTGGCGCTCGCGGGTGTCGCCGCCGGGCTTTTCGCGCCGCTTTTCCACGCACTCATCAGCAGCCCAATGGCCTCGGCGGTCGCCGGGGAACCACGTTTGGTCGATATCGGGCCGGTGCCGCACATGTCGCTGCCCTTCATTCTGTCGCTGGCAACGATCGCGCTCGGGATCGTGGTTTATCTGGCGCTGTCACCTGCCCGGGCGGCCGCCGCATCCGCGCTGGAAAGCATCGGCTGGGGGCCGGACGAAGGCTTCGATCAGGCCATGCGCGGGCTCAATCGCGTCGCCTTCCGCCTGACCGGCATCCTGCAATCGGGGCGGCTGGAAACCTATGTGCGCGTCACGCTGCTCGTGGTGGTCCTCGCCTTCCTCCTGCCGCTCTCGCTCTTCGGCGAATGGCCCGGCCTGCCGCACTGGCCGGCAGACATGCCTGCGGACGAGGTCATCATCTTCGCCATCGCCATCATCGGCCTTGCCACCGTCGTGCTGACGCCGGACCGGCTGACCGCCATCGTGTCGCTCGGCATCCAGGGCTTTGCAGTCGCCATGATTTTCCTGATCTATGGCGCGCCGGATCTCGCCTTCACACAGTTCATGGTCGAGACGCTCGCCGTCGTGATTCTCGCGCTGGTCATGACGCGGCTCGACCTCAAGCCGCATGACCGGCGCAAGCCCGTCCGCCGTCTGGTGGATGCGGCGATTGCGCTTTCGGCAGGTCTCGGCTTCACGGCTCTTCTGTTGCGCGCCGTGGAAGGCCCGTTCGATGATCGGCTGACCGCGTTCTTCAACAGCTTTTCAAAGACGGTCGCGCATGGCGCAAACGTCGTCAATGTCATCATCGTCGATTTTCGCGGCACGGATACGCTTGGCGAAATCGCCGTCGTCGTCATAACCGGTCTGGCGATCCTTGCGCTGATCCGCATCCGCGCGCCGGAGGGGCCGCGCCCCGCCAACAACGATCCCGAGGGGAGCGCGTGATGGGCCGCAACGGCATGGACACGCTGATCTTTCGCACCATGGCGCCCTATCTCACGGCGCTGATGCTGCTGTTTTCCGTCTTTGTGCTGCTGCGCGGACACAATGCACCCGGCGGCGGCTTTATCGGCGGGCTGATCGCAGCCTCTGCCTTCGCCATCAGAGGCATTGCCAGCGGCGTTTCGGCCGTGCGCCGGTCGCTGAAGCTGCACCCGATGACCATTGCGGCGGCAGGCCTGCTCGTGTCAGCGCTCGCCGGGCTTCTGTCGCTGTTCTCCGGCGTTCCATTCATGACGGCGCTCTGGGCCTTTCCATCCGTGTTCGGGACGGAGGTCGCGCTCTCGACGCCGCTTCTCTTCGATATCGGCGTCTATCTCGTCGTCACCGGGTCGATCACCTCGATTGCGCTGGCGCTTGAAGAACGGGAGGATGACTGACCATGGAAGGCATCCTGTCAATTCTCGCAGGCGTGTTCTTTACCGCTGCCGTCTATCTCCTCCTGTCTCGGCACATGATCCGCATGCTGCTGGGTGTGGCGATCCTCGGCAATGCGATCAACCTGCTGCTCTTCATCAGCGGCCGGGTGACGCGCGCCGTGCCGCCGATCATCGGCAAGGGCGACGAAACGCTGGCGGCAAGCGCTGCCAACCCCCTGCCGCAAGCGCTGATTCTGACCGCGATCGTAATTTCCTTCTCGTTCTTCGCCTTCCTGCTGGTGCTGGCCTATCGCAGCTATCAGGCGCTTGGCACGGATGACACCAAAGCCATGCGGCTCGCCGAACCGGGCGACGCACCGCCGCCACCCAACGGCTATTGAGGGCGACAGACAGGCATGGCTTCACCCATCGACAACAGTGCAGAGATTGCCCGGGCCATGGTGCCCGGCCCCGTGCCGCTGGAGCATTGGCTGACCATTGCGCCGCCGCTCTGGTGCCTGATCATCGGCGCGGTGCTGCTGATGGCGCGCAGCCGACCGAGGCTGCAGCCCCGGCTTGCCATTCCGGCACTCGGGATACTGGTTGTTCTCGACGCCCTGTTGCTCGGGGTCGTCCTGCGCGACGGTCCGCTGACCATGGTCATGGGGCGCTGGCTGCCGCCCTTCGGCATCGCGTTTACGGTGGACATCACCGGCGCGCTCTTTGCGCTGACGGCGGGAATTTCGGCGCTGGCCGCCTGCGTTGCAGCGATCCGCGATATCGACGGGGCGCGGCGCACCTATGGCTTCTATCCGTTCCTGCTATTTCTCACGGCGGGCGTGTCGGGCGCGTTCCTGACCGGCGATCTCTTCAACCTCTATGTCTGGTTCGAGGTCATGCTGATCTCGTCCTTTGGTCTCATCGTGCTCGGGTCCGAACGCGAGCAGCTGGACGGCGCGACGAAATACGCGATCCTGAACCTTATCGGCACAACGCTGTTTCTCGCCGCAACGGGCTACACCTATGCGGTCTTCGGCACGCTCAACATGGCCGACCTCGCAGGCCGCCTGAAGGCCGCACACGATCAGGCGCCGCTGATGACACTGACGGCACTCTTCATCACCGCTTTTGCGATGAAGGCTGCCGTGTGGCCTGCCAACTTCTGGCTGCCCGCTTCCTATCACACGCCGCGCATCGTCGTGGGCGGGCTGTTTGCCAGCCTCATGACCAAGGTCGGCATCTATGCGCTGCTGCGCGTCGCGCTCATGCTCTTCGGCTGGCAGTCTATCGCCTACCAGCCGGTCGTCATGCTGCTTGCGGTGCTAACCATGCTGACCGGCGGGCTCGGCGCGCTGGCGCAATCCGATCTGCGCCGGATGCTGGGTTATCTCGTGATTTCCGGCATCGGCGTCATGTTGGCGGGCCTGTCGCTCGCCTCGCCGCTGGCGCTGTCGGCGACCATTTTCTACGCCTTGCATTCGATGATCCTGATGCTGGCGCTCTACCTGATGGCCGGCGCGGCGCGCGACCTTGCCGGTTCATGGAGCCTCCATGAACTTTCGGGACTTTACCGCGTTCAGCCGCTTTTCAGCGCCATCGCGCTCTGCCTTCTGTTATCCGTGGCGGGCCTGCCGCCCTTTTCCGGGTTCTGGCCCAAGGCGATGCTGGTGAAGGCGGCTCTGGACGACGGCAACTGGCCGATCGCCGCCGCAATCCTCGTCTCCGGCTTCCTGATGACCATTGCCGGCGCGCGCGTCTTCATGCTCGCCTTCTGGCGCGAACCACCGGTAGGCACCGCGCTGCCGCCGAAGCGGCTCAGCCGCAGCCTGTTGCTGCCGCTGGCGGCGTTAACGCTGGTTTCGATCGCCGCAGGCCTCGACCCCGAGCCGCTCGTGCAGGTATCTTCCGACGCGGCAGCGGGGCTTCTCAATCCGGCAGCCTATATCCAGTCGGTCTTTCCGGGCGGAGGGCCAACACCATGACGCTCATCGTGATCGCCGTCGTCTTCACCGTCCTTTGGGGCGCCGTGACCGGTTCCTTCAGTCTCCTGAACCTTGCCTTCGGCTTCATGCTCTCCATTCTCGCGCTCTACCTTGTACGAGAGGACCTGAAACCGCAGAACATTCGCATCCGGCCGCTGAAACTCTTGCGGCTGGCACTGCTTTTCTTCAAGGAACTGGCGCTCTCCGCATGGACCGTCGCGCGCATCGTGCTGACGCCGAACGTTAGGCTGACACGGGGCATCCTTGCCTTTCCACTGACTGTCACCCGTGATTTCGAGATCACGCTGCTTGCCAACCTGATCACGCTCACGCCGGGCACGCTCTCGGTCGACGTTTCGGAGGACAGGCGCTTTCTCTATGTTCACGCGATTGATCTGTCGGACCCCGACAAGACGATCCGCGCGATTGCCGAGGGTTTCGAGACCCGTATTCTGGAGGCGTTTCGATGACGTTTGCCGACACACTGCTTTCGGGTTCGATGACATTCGCGCTGGTGGTTCTGGCCGCTGCCCTGCTCATCACCGTCGTCCGCGTGATCCGAGGTCCCAGCCTTCCGGACCGCGTCATGGCGCTCGACATGCTGGTGGCAATTGCCATCGGCTTCCTCGCCGTCAGCGCGCTGAAAAGCGGCCATGCGGTTTATGTCGACATCGCGATTGCGATTGCCCTGGCAGGATTTCTGGCCACCGTCGCATTCGCCCGCTTCATTCTGCGCAATGCAGCCAGGAACCGACGGACGGAAGGAGACAAGCGATGAACGCGACGCTTTCCATCCTCGTCAGCCTCTGCCTGATCGGCGGGTCGCTCTTCGCGCTCATTGCCGCAATCGGCATCAACCGGCTACCGGACTTTCTCACGCGCATGCATGCCGCCTCGAAGGCCGGCACGGTGGGATCCGGTCTGCTGCTGCTCGCGGCAGGGCTTGGCTCGGGCGACATTTCAGTTCTGATCCGGGCGCTGGCGGGCTTCATCTTCTTCATTCTGACCGCGCCGGTGTCGGCGCATCTTCTTGCCAGAGCTGCCCACCGGGCCGGTGTTCGCCCCACTGACGCCAATATTCGTGACGACTACGAACGTGACCTTGCGAGCGGAAAAACGTCGCAGCAACAAGTTCGGTGACTTAATGTGTTGCCAGATCGTGATTTCGTCGCTTATATAATCGTACGGTCGGCATACAATTGCCGTCTTGCACATGGACTATCAGCGATTTGTCAGTCAGGTATTGCTGAACTCGACAAATGTAAGCTCCCAGTAGCAAAAGTCTGATTTTTTTCGAATTCCATCAATTGCTGTATGGACTTTTGTCCAAACGATGATAATCACAAGCATCGTAACAAGTGCTTTGCCTGCGTAGTCTCCCGATTTTAGAATTATTCTGAAGGAATTGTTCGTCCCGTACGTGCAACTTTACTTTTGAATTGTTCCCGTTCGACAAATCGCGGCCTTGTTCTTGCGAGAAAAATTGAAGCAGCACGGGCATTCCCAGCCCTCATCCGCGAGCTTCCCTACGAAGCGGTAAGAGAATTCGAGGAGTAGACAATGAATGATTCATCGAACAACCCCGATCAGGGCTTGCTGGTTGAACTGACAGCCGAGATCGTTTCGGCATATGTCGGCAACCACGTCGTCCCGGCTGCGGACCTCTCGGGCCTGATCTCCGACGTCTTTTCCGCGCTGTCCAACACGTCGGCCCCGGCCCCGGCAACGGCCGTCGTTGAAAAGCCGAAGCCTGCCATTTCCGTTCGCCGTTCGGTCCAAGACGACCAGATCACCTGCCTTGAATGCGGCGGTTCGTTCAAGTCGCTCAAGCGTCACCTGATGACCCATCACAACCTGTCTCCTGAAGCCTATCGCGAAAAGTGGGACCTGTCGCCCGACTACCCGATGGTTGCTCCGGCCTATGCCCAGGCTCGTTCGCGCCTGGCCAAGGAAATGGGCCTCGGCCAGAGCCGCAAGGGTCGCGGCCGCTGATCTTGAGGGCTACGGGAGAGCACAGGCATGTTGAAGATATTCGGCGTCTATCTCTCCCGCGCCTCACGTGTCTACTGGATGGCCGAGGAACTCGGCCTTCCATTTGAAGCGATCAAGGTGACGCAGGCGCGCTACCTCAAAGATCCCTTCGCCGACGATGCGCCGTTCAATACGCGCTCGCCCGAATTCCTCGCCGTCAATCCGTCAGCCCAGATCCCTGCAATCGATGACGATGGGCTCGTTCTGACCGAGTCGCTGGCCATTACCTGCTATCTCGCCCGCAAGCATGGCGGGGCGCTCGCCGCGCAGGACATCGCCGAAGACGGCGAAATCCTGAAATGGACACTGTGGGCCGCGACCGAGGTCGAGCCGCAGACCGTGCAGATTGTCGTCACCCATGACGCAAACCTGCAGGATACGGACGCCGGAAGGCAGACCATTACGGTGGCCAAACGGCTTCTGAAAATGCCGCTTTCCGTGCTTGAGCTTCACCTTGCCGGCCGCGAGTATATCGTTGGCGAACGCTTCACGGTGGCTGATCTCAACGTCGCAGAAGTCGTGCGCTATGCCATGGGCGAACCGGCGATTTTCGAAGACAAGCCGAACATCCTTGCCTGGTACGAACGCTGCCATGCGCGGCCTGCGTTTCAACGCATGATGGCCGGACGTACGGAAGAAGCTGCAGCGCTTGGCGGCAACTGACAGTCGCCTATTTGAATGCTCCTACTCCGTTGCCACGCAATCGGGTCCAGATCATGAGCCTCATTCACAACGAACGGACCAAACTTCTCGCGAACGCTCTGGATCGGGCATCAACCGCTTGCCTAACCGTTGGTGTCTTTGCCCCGATTGCAGCGGCCCTCTATTCCGTAAACAGCTCTGCATCGGTTTTCGTCCTTCTGATCGGTGCCGTCGTTTGGATTTTTAGTGCTGTCGTGCTACATATGTCTGCAAGATACGTATTGAGGAACCTGCGATGACGGGCATTGAACTTTTTGCATTCGTCGTGCTGCCCCTCTCGCTGGCGGCGGCCGGGGCGCTGATCGCCTATCTCTATGGCCGAACCGGAAAGAACGACCGGATGCATCCCGGTGAGTGAAGCAGTTGAAGGCTGGCTTGCAGCGCTTTCCCGGAAAGACTGATTTTCAGATGAATGGCGTTTGACGCGCGGGCAGTGCCGGGACATCGATATGGTCCGGCGAAAGGCCCATGCGCGCGCGTTCCGCCATCATCTCGAAGGCAGTTTCGACGTGTCGTGTCAGTCGCTCGCCATCAAACAGCGGCTTGATGCGGCGGTTTTCGGCAAGACGCGCACGGAGTTCGGCGAGCTGCGTCCGGTCATCGTGCAGGTTGACGGCGCGATCCGCATAGGTTGGCAGATCGCGGGTCACGAGCTCCGGCAGACCGACCGCTTCCAGCAGGCTTTCGGAGACGCGCGCCGCGAATGTGTGGCCCGAAAGTCCCAGGAATGGTGCACCTGCCCAGAGGGCATCGGAGGCCGTGGTGTGACCGTTGTAGGGACAGGTATCGAGCACCAGATCGGCGAGCGCGATGCGGCTCAGATGCGCCGCGTAAGACGCAGGCGCCATGAAGACGATGCGCTCGGCGCTGACCTCCGGGCCGGCCAATGCCTTGAGAAGATTGGCACGCGCGGCCTCGGGCGCAAGGCACCAAAGGATCGAGCCGGGGGTGCGCTTGAGGACATCGGCCCAGGCATTGACGATGGCGCCGGTGATCTTGAACACGTTGTTGAACGAGGCGAAGACAAAGGCATCGTCCGGCAGGCCATGCGCGGCGCGGCTGGTGGGCGAAGGCTCAGCCCGACCGGTGCTGTCATTCGGCTGGTAGCTCTCCGGCAGCCGGCAGAGCTTTTCCTCATAGAACGGGATCGAGGTGTCGGGCGTCACGAAGCGATCCGAAATATTGTAGTCGATGCCGCAGGTGTTCACCGAGCCCGGATAGCCGATCCACGTCGCCTTGAGCGGTGTGTCGGAGAGGCGCACGATGCCAAGCCTTGACCCGGCCGTGAACCCCTTGAGGTCGACCAGGATATCGGCCTTCCAGCGGGAAATCGCTTCTGCCGCCGCGCGGTCGTCGAGGTCACGCACAGGCTCGATCTCGCTGCGCAACGGTTCCGGCCAGCCCGCCTGCTCGTGAACCTTGTCGGCGGGAGAATAGCAGAAGAGCCGGATATCGAACCGATCCCGGTCATGCTCCATCAGCACCTGCCGGAACAGGACCATGGTCGCATGGCTGTAGAAATCGCAGGAGAGATAGGCAATGCGGATCTTTTGGCCCGCCGGGCCGAACTGGCGGCGCGGCAGCGGCGACCCCGCCATCTGCCGATCGAGCAGGAAGTGGTCGAGCCCCGGGCGGGCGTTCAACGCCTCGTCGTCGCACCACAGGAGGCGCCGATGGAGCGACTGGGCCGCAAACATGTTGCGTCCCGCCGCGCTATCCGGATCCGACAACATGGCGCGGCATTCAGCCTTGACGGCGAAATCGCACATGTCCTGCGCAGCGGCAAAACGCTCCGCATTGAGCATGCCGTCATCGAGCCGGAAGAGCAGCGCCGCATTGATGAGCTTCATGCGTTCGGCATGAAAGCCTGCTTCGCGCAGGATATTGATGCCGAGGATCGCCTGCCCCGGATCGGCTGGATCAAGCCGATTGCAAAAGCCTGCGGCCTCTCGTGCCCGGCCCTCGGCCAGCAGCGCCGACAAGACCTCGGTTGTCACGGCAGGATCGTTGGCGACCACGTTCAGGATCTCATGACCCGCAGCGGCAAGCAGCGGCCGCGCGCCCGCCGCGATCAGCATTCTGGCAGCCAGATGATAGAGCAAGGGTTTGTCGGAGCCCTCCTTGCGGGCCGCCTTCAGAAACGTCTCGCCCGCCGGTCCATGCTGATCAAGCTTGGCGTGAATGTTGGCCTTCAGCGCCAGCGCCTGCAGCGGGAGCAGCGCCGACGGCAGCCTGTCCAGCAGCCTCAGGGCGCCTTTGAGATCGCCCTTCTGATATGCACCAATGGCGTCCGCCAGCTGTTTCTGCATGCAAATCCTGTCCCTACCGGCATTCTTGAAGCGCGGCGCATTCGGGGGACCTTATAGCTGCAACGACTTGCCCGAAACGGGCGGGCCTATCCCGCCTTGACGGCGAGTGTCTCGATGACGGACGGACGGTCCGACATGCGCCGGACGTGATCATGCACCTTGGGAAAATCACGGATATCGACGCCGTCGGCTTCCAGCCAGCGCGAGATGGTGAAGAGGTATGGGTCGGCAACGGTAAAGGCCTCCCCCATGACCCAGGGACCTTTCAACATGGTGTTTTCAATCAGCGTGTAGCATTCATGCATGTTGCGCGGAACGCGGCGCTTCATGTCCTCGATAGAGGATGGCTCGTCTGCCCAGCGAGACCCGCGCGGCCTGTGTGCATGGGCGACATGCACCGTGGAAACGAGATAGCTGTTGAACGACTGCAGTTCAGCAAACGCAAAGGGGTCGTCGAGCGGAGCAAGCTTCTTGCCGGGGGCCAGTTGCGCCAGATAAATCAGGATAGCGGGCGTTTCCGTGAGAATGCCCTGCTCCGTCTTCAGCGCCGGAACGCGGCCCTTCGGGTTTATCGCCCTGTAGGCCGGTGTGTTCTGTTCACCGCCAGCCGTGTCGACCACATGGACCGCATGCGCAAGCTCTGCTTCCTTCAGCGTGATCAGTGAGGCAAGGGAACAGGTTCCCGGCGCGTGAAAGAGAGTGAGCATGGCGTGTCTCCGCAGATCTGTTTTGTGAGACCATGATGACCCACCGCGGTGGCCGGACAAGTCAAACTTTTTGAACACTCCATCAAGATTAAATGTTGGCCATGTTTGCCCCCGAGCCGCGAAGGCCCGCATTGACGCCGTATTTGACCGGCTTTTTTCGCTCCTCAAATTAAAAACATGCGAGGACCATATCATGGCATCGATTGCTGAACACATTGAAACACAAGAAGAATACCGCTTCAGCCCGGCACAGAGGCTGATCCACTGGCTGATGGCAGCCGTGATCATCGCAGCGCTGGGTCTTGGCCTCTATTGTTCCTACCTGCAGCCGGGCACGCCGCTGCGGCAGTTTCTCATGGACATTCACAAATCGCTCGGCATGACCGCCCTTGTGCTGCTGGTCATCCGGCTACCGCTCAGGCTTTCGCTCGGGGAACCGGCGTTTCGCAAGCCACTGGGTCGCCTGCTCAGCCTCGCCTCCCATGCCGGGCATTTCGCGCTCTATGGCTTGATGATCCTGATGCCATTCAGCGGCTATACGACGTCTGCGGCTGGTGGCCACGACCTTCCGTGGTTCGGACTGTTCCACTGGCCGAACGTTGTTCCCGCCAGCAAAGCGCTCGACCACCTGGCCGGTGCCGTCCACAAGCTTGGCGCCTACGCCTTCTTCGCCGTTCTCGGCATCCATATCGCAGCCGCGCTCTGGCACCATTTCGTGCGCAAGGATGAGGTGCTGGGCCGCATGATGTGAACGATCGAGGCTTTACCCCTTCGAGGGCAGGATCGCCAGTTCTCCATGCGTCACATAGCGCTCGGCAGTGATGTGATCGGCGAAGTGGCGAACCTCGTCGGTCTTGCCTCGGAGGATGCTCACTTCCAGACAACGGTCGTGATCAAGATGCACATGCATGCTGGCGACCGAAAGATCGTGATGGTCGTGGAAGCTGTTGGTCAGCCGCCTGGAAAGGTCGCGGGCATGGTGGTCATAGGTGTAGCTCAAAACGCCGACGCATTGCGCCATGCCACCGGTTTCCACCATGGCCTGCTTAAGACCGGCGCGTGCCAGATCGCGGATCGCCTCGGAACGGTTCTGATAGCCCCGCACAGCCATGACCTGATCGAGTTCGGTCATCAGGTCATCATCAAGCGTCACGGTGATGCGCTGCATCAGCATTCTCCCAATCCATCATCTGTCGCGTGAAATAGCACAGGCAAACGCCGCATTCGAGTGTGATCAATGTCGAAATCGGTGATGACAAATTTGCAGAAAGATCATACTTTGCCGCTCCAAGGGCGCGATGACCGCGCCGACAAGAAAAGTTGCAAGGCCAGTCTATGCACATCCCCGACGGTTACCTTTCGCCAAGCACCTGCGCCGTGGCCTATGCGGCGGCGGCTCCCTTCTGGTTCGTCGCCTCGCGCAAGGTCGCGCGCATGCTGCACTCGAAAACCGTGCCGCTGATCTCGGTTGTTTCAGCCTTCTGCTTCGTCGTCATGATGTTCAACCTGCCGCTTCCGGGCGGCACGACCGGCCATGCGGTGGGCATGGGAATAGCAGCCATCGTGCTCGGGCCATGGGCGGCGATCATGGCCATATCGATTGCGCTCTTCGTACAGGCGCTGTTCTTCGGTGATGGCGGCATCACGGCCTTTGGCGCGAACGCCTTCAACATGGCCATCGTCGGTTCGCTCGTCGCCTATGGCGTTTATCGGCTGATCGCCGGAAACTCGGAACTGACTGCACAGCGCCGCGTCATTGCCGCCGGCATCGCGGGCTATCTCGCCATCAACGTCTCGGCCTTTGTCGCCTCGCTGGAATTCGGCATCCAGCCCATACTCTTCCATGATGCGAGCGGCGCGCCGCTTTATGCACCCTATTCCCTTGGTATTGCAGTGCCCGCCATGATGCTCGGCCATGTGACCTTTGCGGGCCTGGCCGAACTGCTGATCACGGCGGGCATCGTTGCCTATCTGCAGCGTTCGGATGTGTCGCTTCTGGCGCGCACAGCGCCGGGGGCTGCAACCGGAACCGCGACCTGGAGGGCGACGCGCAAGCTCTGGGCAGGGCTTGCCGGTCTCATGATTGCAAGCCCGCTCGGGCTGCTTGCCGCCGGAACAGCCTGGGGCGAATGGGGTGCCGAGGACTTCGCAAACCCCGCCACGCGCGCGGCGATCGCCAATGCTTCCGGCAATATCGCACCCCCTTCGGCGCCACCTGCTGGCCTTGAAAAGCTCGCCGGCATCTGGACCGCACCATTCCCCGATTACGCCCCGGCCTTCCTGCACAGCGAGGAATTCGGCTACATCCTTTCCGCACTCATGGGCGGCGGGCTGATCATCCTGATCTTCCTCGGCGCATCGGCGCTCACTGCGCGCAGCAACGCGTGACACACCCATGAAACGGGCACGCGAGGCGAGTTTCGGATCCTGCGACTGCGCCGCACCCTCTCGCGGCGCGACGCTCGACGGATTTCTCGTCGGGCTTTCGCGCATTTCCGAGCATTCTCTGGAGGCGGAGCGTACGGCCGAAGCCGATGGCCTGCTGCAGGGGCTCGACCCGCGCACGAAGACCGCAGGCGCCGCGCTCCTGATCCTTGCGGTGACTTTGTCGCATTCGCTTGCCGTTCTCTGCGGACTCTTCCTGCTCGCCATCGCGCTTGCCGCCCTGTCCGGCGTGACCCCGGGGCGGCTCGCCAGACAGGTCTGGGCGGGCGTCGCGATCTTCACCGGCGTCATTGCTCTGCCCTCGCCCTTCCTTGTCCCGGGAACAACAATTGCAACCCTGCCCGTACTCGGCTGGACGATCAGCGAACAGGGGCTGCGCAGCGCCGCATTTCTCATCCTGCGCGCCGAAACGTCCGCGACCTTCGCCGTGCTCCTCATTCTCACCACGCGCTGGCCACATGTGCTGAAGGCACTGCGCGCGCTGGGTCTGCCGGTTGCGATGGTGGCCATTCTTGGCATGACGCATCGCTATATTTTCGTGCTGCTGTCGACCGCGACGCAGATGTTCGAGGCGCGCCGCGCCCGCACGCTTGCCCCTATGGCCGGACCAGAGCGCCGCCGTGTCATCATCTCGGGTGCTGGCGTTCTGCTGGGCAAGACTTTGGCGCTTTCCGGCGATGTGCATCAGGCGATGGTCGCGCGCGGTTATACCGGCGAGGTGCGCCTCATGGACGACTTCGCGTTTCGCCCGCATGACTACGCAGCCCTTGCGCTCACTATTGCGATCCCCCTCCTCGTTGTCTGGCTGCACTGATGACCGCTTCCGTCTTTTCCCTCACGCAAGTCCACTATGCCTATCGTGGCCATCCGGCGCTGCGCGGCGTGACGCTCACGATAACAGCAGGCGAACGCGTGGCGCTGATGGGACCGAACGGCTCGGGAAAGTCGACGCTGCTTAGGCTCCTGGACGCGCTGACGTTTGCCGATGCGGGCGAGGCTCTCGCCTTCGGCGAGCCGCTCACCGAAACGCGCTTTGCCGAACCGGCAGTCAATTTCGGCTTCCGCAAGCGGGTCGGTCTCGTCTTCCAGAACCCGGACATCCAGCTCTTCAACCCGACCGTCTACGACGAGATCGCCTTCGGCCCGCTGCAGCTTGGCTGGGACAAGCCGCGCATCCGCGCAGCCATCGACGAGGCGCTGGAGCGCTTCGGGCTGACTCACTTAAAGGACCGCGCGCCACACCGCCTGTCAGGCGGCGAAAAGAAGCGCGTGGCGCTCGCCTCCGTGCTGGTGACCGAGCCCGACGTGCTGCTGCTCGATGAGCCGACCGCCGCGCTCGACCCCGCAAGCCGCGATGAACTCACGCATTTTCTCGCCGGACATCTCGGCGAAAGCCGCACGGTGATTACGGCGACCCACGATCTCGACATCGTCGCCGACATCGCGACCCGCGCCGTCGTCATGTCGGAAGGCCAGGTGATCGGCGACGGCCACGCCAGCGACGTGCTCGCCGACCGGCAGCTGATGCGCGACGCGCGGCTGACGCATGCCCACTACCACACCCATCAGGGCGGCACGCCGCACGCGCACCATCACATTCACGCGCTCGACCCGCATGGGCATGACCATGGGAATTAGGGCCCGATAAACACACCGCAGCGGACGATCAGCCCTGTCTTCGGCCGGACGAAGCCGGACTGGCTGACCAGTTTCCAGCCCTTCGGCAGAAGATCGTGCTTCTTCTTGCCGAAATTGATGCCCCAGACCCACAGCCAATCCTTGTGATCGGGATTGGGACCGAAGGTGATGTTGACCTGCATGCTGTCGCGGACGATCGTGTTGGAGGAGTCGCCCTTGCACGCAATGCTGGTCGGCATCTTGTGCTCGGCCTTCATCAGGTTCGAAAACTTCTTCAGGTTATCGGGCGTGACCCATCCACTGCTGTCGGCCAGAGCATTTGTTGCCCACATGGCAGGCAGAATGGACATGCCAAAAACGACAGCCATGGACTTCGCGGCATTTGACTTCAGCATTCATTCCCCCAGTGAATGGTTTTGTTGATCGAACTTAACCGCAGGTTGCTGTCAAGGCACATGAATTCTTGGCAATGTTTGCAGAACGTGACTTGCACCTTGAGACAAAAAGCAAGGTTGCCTGATTATCGCCGCGGCTATAGTCTCGTCAGTCCCCGCCCCCACGGAAAGGATTGCAGCCATGGCTGTTCGTGTTGACCTGATGATCTCGCTCGATGGCTATGCCACGACGACCGACCAGACGCCCGAAAACCCATTTGGCGAGGACTGGGGGCGCCTGACGAGCGCCTATGTCTCGACCCGGACCTTCCGCGAGCGGGTGTTCAAGGACATGAGCGGGGCCGGCACGACCGGCATGGATGACGCTTATGCGCGCGCCTATTTCGAAAATATCGGCGCTGAAATCATGGGGGCCGGCATGTTCGGCCTGCACAATTTTCCCGATGATCCGGACTGGCGCGGCTGGTGGGGTGACGAGCCGCCCTTTGGCTGCCCGGTCTATGTCCTCACCCAAAAGGCGCGGCCGTCGCTTGAAATGGCGGGCGGAACGGTCTTTCATTTCCGGAGCGTCGAACCGGGCGATTTGCTGAAAGAGGCGGTCGCGGTTGCTGGCGGCAAGGATGTGCGGATCGGCGGCGGACCAACCGTCGTGCGCGACTACCTCAAAGCCGGGCTTGTCGACCGCCTGCATGTCGCCATCACGCCGATCCTGCTCGGCAGTGGTATCAACCTCTGGGCGGACCTGCGCGGGCTGGAGACCGGCTACACCGTCAAGAGCGAAACCGCTGAGAGCGGCGTGGTGCATCTGACGTTTAGTCGCTGAGATTGGTAAAATCCCAGTTGCGGCTGGAGGTCACCGCCTCGATCAGCGCGCGCACCTTGATCGAGAGCAGCCTGGAGCTCGCATAGACGATGTGGACAGGGAGCGGTGGAGGCTCGAAATCCGCCATGACCACCTGCAACCGACCTTCCCGGACATGTGTGGCGACCTGATAGCTCAGCACAAGCGTCAAGCCGCCAACGCGTTCCGCGCAGGTGATGGCGGCATCGGCACTGTTGGTGACGAAGCGCGGCCTGACCCCGACATCCATCGCCTCATTGCCCTGCCAGAAGCGCCATGTGTGAGGGCCTGCAAACGACTCGAACGCGATCAGCTGATGGCCGGAAAGATCAGCGGGCACCTGCGGCGTGGCTGAAAAAGCGATAGCCGGCCATTGCTACATGACCGGACCTTTCGCTTTCCCATGACTGTGGGAAGCGCCGCACATATTGTCAATCATCGTCACGGCAAAACATCCCCCTTGACCTCCGCCCCCGGTTCCGCCTAACTGCGAGAGATGGTTCCCGAAGCAAGGGACTAACAGGGAACACGGTGAGGACTACCCATCAGGGGCCGAATCCGTGGCTGCCCCCGCAACTGTGAGCGGCGAGTCTCGTTCAACAATGCCACTGGTTCGCATGGGACCGGGAAGGCTGAACGAAGCAACGACCCGCGAGTCAGGAGACCTGCCATCACCTGGACGTCATAGCAGAGGCCATCGGGCGGGGTGATCCGGTGCGGCTGAATCTTCAGCTTTCATCTCTGTTTGTGACTTGGACGTCGACAGAGGTTTTCCATGCTCACGCTTGCAAACCGGCTATTCGGCCGGGATCAATCCACATTCAAAAGCCGACTTATCGGCATTTACGCCGTCGTTGGCCTTCTCAATATCGTCGCCTGGGCCTGGGCGTTGATGGCCTTCTGGCAGACGCCGGCACTGCTCGGCATCGCGGCCGTCGTCTATGGTCTCGGTCTGCGCCACGCGGTCGACGCCGACCATATCGCCGCCATCGACAACGTCACGCGCAAGCTGATGCAGGATGGTCAGCGCCCCGTTGCGGTCGGCTTCTTCTTCGCTATCGGGCACTCCACCATCGTTATCGTGGTGGCAGCACTTGTCGCGGTTGCGGCCACGCTGGTCGATCGCTTCAATGCAATGCACGACGTCACCGGCGTGATTGCCACGACCATTTCGGCGACCTTCCTGCTGGCTATCGCCGCCATGAACATCGTCATCTTCCTCTCCGTCTACAAGGCCTACCGGCGCGTGCGCGCGGGCGGGGCCTATGTCGAGGAGGATATGGACATGCTGCTCAGCAATCGCGGTGTCCTGTCGCGCATTTTCAAGCCGATGTTCCGGCTTGTGACGCGCAGCTGGCACATGTTCCCGCTCGGCTTTCTCTTCGGCCTCGGCTTTGATACTGCAACTGAAGTCGCCGTGTTCGGCTTTTCCGCGTCGCAGGCGGCCAAGGGCCTGCCCTTCGAGGCGATCATGGTCTTCCCCGTCCTCTTTGCCGCCGGCATGTCGCTGGTCGATACGACCGATGGCGTGATGATGGTCGGAGCCTATGAATGGGCCTTCGTGAAGCCCATCCGCAAGCTCTACTACAACATGACGATCACGCTGGTTTCCATCATGGTCGCGCTGCTGATCGGCGGCATCGAGGCGCTTGGCCTGATCAACGAGAAGCTCGGCTTTACCGGCGGCTTCTGGGACATGATCGATGCGTTGAACGGCAATTTCAACAATCTCGGCTTTGCCATTATCGGCGTATTCCTTGCCGCCTGGCTGATCTCCTATGCGATCTACCGCGCCAAGGGTCTGGACGACGTGGCCGTCACCGTCGCGCCCTGAGACATAGCCTCTCAAGTGAAAGCCCGGCGTCCCTTTGGAGACGCCGGGCGTTCTGTTTGTTTATCGCACTATCCCGCGCCGAAGCGATTCCGCTCCGGCTGGAAATGCTGTGGGAGGATCGTTGTGCTTACTCGCAGACGAGGACCTTCTTGATGTAGGCCTTGCCGCTCTTCTTGTAGCGCAGCTGCTTTTCATACCAGCAATCGCCGTCTTCATAATCGACCTGCTGTGCGTGGCTGTGGCTGGCCGAGGCTGCGATGATGCCGACCGTTGCGAGACCGAGGCCCAGAGCCAGTGCCTCATCGTTGGAGAGGCCGCCCTTCGGACCAGAGGCCGGAGCCGGGCCACCGCCGAGCGGGGGCAGATTGAACTTCGGGCCAGGCGACTTGGGGTTCTTGAAGACGCCGGGGTTGATGTTGCCAACCTTCAGCGGGCCGTTCGGTACCTTGAAGCCGGGATCGACCTTCTGGCCGATCGGGGGAAGCTGCAAGCCGCCAGCCTGGGCGACGGAGTTGAAGGAGAAGGCTGCGGTGACAACGACGAGCGTGGCGATTGCGAAGGTTTTCATGGCGGAGTTCCCTGTCTGTTTGAAGCTGAGCACCGTCTTTGGCGGTTGCGTTGAGCGGGCCGTCCCGTTCAGTGATTATGTTTTCGCACATCACCCGAGGCGGCGCTGTTTCGCGGGGAACAGGGTCGGGAAAGTTTACAGACAAGCTTGCATGGTATCATTAGTGATACTAAATTGCTTGAGTGAAACAAATCGACAAAATCCTTCAGGACATGGAAAAGGCGCCGCAAGACGTGCGGTTTTCCAGTCTGTCTGCGGTGTGTGAGCACTATTTTGGCGCGGCCCGCCAAAAGGGAACCAGCCATCACGTCTACAAGACACCCTGGATCGGCGACCCCCGCGTGAATATCCAGAAGGGTAAGAACGGCAAAGCGAAGGCCTATCAAGTGAAACAGGTCTTGGCGGCCATCAGGAAATTGCAGGGACACGACAATGATTGATCATCGGCACTACACCTACCGCATTACGTGGTCCGAGGACGATGGGGAATATGTCGCCTTGTGCGCGGAGTTCCCCAGCCTTTCCTATCTGGCCTCCGACCAGACCGCGGCCCTGAAAGGACTGACTCATCTTGTCAAGGACGTGGTGGATGACATGACTGCCAATGGCGAGCGTGTTCCCACGCCGCTTGCGGACAGAGAATATAGCGGCAGGTTTCAGGTGCGCATTCCACCAGAGCAGCACCGCAACCTTGCCATTCAAGCCGCCGAACAGGGCGTGAGCATCAACCGCCTGGTATCATCCAAATTGGCCTGAGCCTGATAAAAATGAACCCGGCCTCTCTTGCGAGAGGCCGCGCTTCATGTTCGGGGAGGATCGTTGTGCTTACTCGCAGACGAGGACCTTCTTGATGTAGGCCTTGCCGCTCTTCTTGTAGCGCAGCTGCTTTTCATACCAGCAATCGCCGTCTTCATAATCGACCTGCTGTGCGTGGCTGTGGCTGGCCGAGGCTGCGATGATGCCGACCGTTGCGAGACCGAGGCCCAGAGCCAGTGCCTCATCGTTGGAGAGGCCGCCCTTCGGACCAGAGGCCGGAGCCGGGCCACCGCCGAGCGGGGGCAGATTGAACTTCGGGCCAGGCGACTTGGGGTTCTTGAAGACGCCGGGGTTGATGTTGCCAACCTTCAGCGGGCCGTTCGGTACCTTGAAGCCGGGATCGACCTTCTGGCCGATCGGGGGAAGCTGCAAGCCGCCAGCCTGGGCGACGGAGTTGAAGGAGAAGGCTGCGGTGACAACGACGAGCGTGGCGATTGCGAAGGTTTTCATGGCGGAGTTCCCTGTCTGTTTGAAGCTGAGCACCGTCTTTGGCGGTTGCGTTGAGCGGGCCGTCCCGTTCAGTGATTATGTTTTCGCACATCACACGAGACGGCGCTGTTTCGCGGGGAACAGGGTCGGGAAAGTTTACAGACAAGCTTGCATGAAACAAAAAAGGGGCGCCACACGGCGCCCCTTTTCTCATTCAAAATTGTTGCCCGATCAATCGTCCAGCTCGCCGAGCAACTCGGCGGCACGGCCGGGGTTGGTGCGACGGATTTCCACCTCGTCGCGGCGCTCGGAGAGAAGCCCGCTTGCCAGAAGCTGATCTGCGAGATCTGCCGGCAGCGACAGGATCACGCGCTCGCTCGCGCTGTTCAGGCCACCGAGTTCTCCGCGCTTGGAGGTGATCATGCCGCCGGCCACCGTGTTATTGGTGTCCGGATCGATCAGGATGAAGGCACCGGTGGTGCGGTTCTGCTCGTAGGCGTCGAAGATGGCGGCTTCGTCGAAGTTCAGGTGCACCTTGCCGATGGCGTTCATCGGCAGCGCGGTGACATGATGGTTCCACTTGCCGGTCTTCAGATCCAGCTGGCTCGAGGGCTGCACGGAGACGCGCTGGCGGCGCGAACCGGACTTCAGCCAATAGCGCTTGCCGGGTTCGATGCCGCTCGGCTGCAGCGAGACAATCTGCGCATCGAAGGACAGACCGACCTGCGGCTGGGCATCGATGGTCGCGATCATGTCGCCGCGCGCAACGTCCACCTGACGGTCGAGAACCAGCGTGATGGCATCGCCAGCCACGGCCGCATTGCGCACGAGGTCGAAGGTGACGATCTGCTTGACGTTGGCGACCATGCCGGACGGCAGGATGACAACGCTGTCACCGGGCTTGACGGCGCCACCGGCGACCGTGCCCTGATAGCCGCGGAAGCTTTCGCCCGGACGCGACACGCGCTGCACCGGCAGACGGAAGCCGACTGTCTGTGCCGACCGGACCGTTGCGAGTTCGAGAACTTCAACCAGCGTCTGGCCGTCATACCAGGGCATGGATGCCTTGCCGTCATAAACGACGTTTTCGCCCTTGAGTGCCGAAACCGGGATCGCGGTTACCTGCTTGACGCCGAGCGACAACGCGATTTCCTTGAATTCGCGCGACAGTTCGTCGAAGCGCGCCTTGTCGTAGCCGACGAGGTCGATCTTGTTGACGGCCAGCACGAACTGCTTGATGCCCATCAGGGTCGCGATTGTGGCGTGGCGACGGGTCTGTTCGAGAATACCGGCACGCGCGTCGACCAGCAGGATCGCGAGATCGGCGGTCGATGCGCCGGTCGCCATGTTGCGGGTGTACTGCTCGTGTCCGGGCGTGTCGGCAACGATGAAGGAGCGCTTGTCGGTCGCGAAATAGCGATAGGCGACGTCGATGGTGATGCCCTGCTCGCGCTCGGCCTGAAGGCCGTCGAGAAGCAGTGCAAAGTCCGGCAGGCCGAGGTCGTTCTGCTTGCCGCTATCGCGGTTGAGCGCGGCGGCCTGGTCTTCCTTGACCGCCTTGGTGTCCCAGAGAAGACGGCCGATCAGCGTCGACTTGCCATCATCCACGGAGCCGCAGGTGATGAGGCGCAGCGGGCGCGTGTCGCGCAGCGCGGTTGCGGCGTTGGCAGCGGGCTCTGCGTTCGTATTGGCTACAGCTTGTACGGTCATCTCAGAAATACCCTTCGCGCTTCTTCTTTTCCATTGAACCCGCCTGATCCTTGTCGATGGCGCGGCCCTGCCGTTCGGAAACGGTTGCGATTTCAAGTTCGGCGATCACGTCATCAAGCGTGGTCGCACGGCTGCGGATGGCGCCGGTCAGCGGCCAGCAGCCGAGTGTGCGGAAGCGGATGTAGTCTTCCTGGATCTGCTCGCCCGGTAGCGCCTCGAAGCGCGGATCCTCGGCCCAGATCATCATGCCGTCGCGCTCGACGAACTTGCGCGGGCGGGCGTAATAGAGCGGGGTGAGCGGAATGTTTTCCGCCTGGATATAGCGCCAGATATCGACTTCGGTCCAGTTCGACAACGGGAATGCGCGCACGCTTTCGCCCTTGCGGATCATGCCGTTATAGACGTTCCAGAGTTCCGGGCGCTGGTTGCGGGGGTCCCACTTGTGGTCAGGCGTGCGGAACGAGTAGATGCGCTCCTTGGCGCGGCTGGCTTCCTCGTCACGGCGTGCGCCACCGAAGGCAGCATCATACTGGCCCGCGTCGAGCGCCTGGCGCAGCGCCTCGGTCTTCATGATATCGGTGTAAAGCGCCGATCCATGCGTGAACGGGGTGATGTTCTCGGTCTTGCCACGCGGATTGGTGTGCCACACGAGGTCGAGATCGAAGCGCTTGACCATCTCGTCGCGGAAGGCGATCATTTCCGGGAACTTCCAGCCGGTATCGATGTGCAGCAGCGGAAACGGGATGCGGCCGGGATAAAAGGCCTTGCGCGCCAGATGCAGCAGAACGGATGAGTCCTTGCCGATGGAATAGAGCATGACGGGACGCTCGAATTCGGCGGCGACTTCGCGGAAAATATGGATCGCTTCGTTTTCCAGCGCCTTCAGATGCGGGTCGAGCGGCGGTTTGCCGGGCTTGTCCTGTATGTGGGCGTCAAATTCGGAAATGTGCATTTCTAGCTGTCCTTGGGAGTGCGGGCTTTCGCCCTTTATCTCGGCAATGGGTATCTCAGAGAGAAGACGACGTAAGCGAAGGCTGCGCGGCTTCCGGAACGTGGAGACCGCATTCGCGCTTCTCGTCGTTCTCCCACCACCAGCGCCCCGCCCGCTCCGGCTCACCGGGGCGGATGGCGCGCGTACAGGTTTCGCAACCGATCGAGGGATAGCCGCGATCGTGCAGCGGGTTGATGGGAATGGCTTCACTCTTCACGTGCGCACGGATCTGGTCGATGTCCCAGTCCGCGAGCGGGTTGATCTTGATGAGGCCGCGTTCGGCATCATATTCGGCAAAGGGCGTCGTCGCGCGGTTGCCAGACTGGCCCCGGCGCAGGCCGGTGACCCAGAAGGATGCGCCTGCCAGCGCCTCGGCAAGCGGCACCAGCTTGCGAACGCCGCAGCACGCATGGCGGGCCTCGACGCTTTCGTAGAAGCCGTGCTTGCCATACTTGGCGATGTAACCTTCCACATCATCCGCATGCGGGTAGAAGCGGCGGATCTCGATGCCGTAGCGGCTTTCTGTTTCACCGATAAGGTCGAGCGTTTCCTTGAACAGCATGCCGGTTTCCAGCGTCGCGATCTCGATCGCGCGACAGTGTTCGGCAATGGCAGCCGTGATCACCTGGTCTTCGATGCCGAGCGACGTCGTGAAGACTGCGCGGCCGCCCAGCGTGGCGACAAGCTGCAAACGGCCTGCAAGGTCGAGACGGGCAAGTTCAGCGTCGAGCGAAACTGCGGTCTCGGCGCCGTTGGTATTGATCGTCATGTTTTTTCCCGGAATTTTCCTGATGTTGTCCTTATTATCGCAGGCCTGCGGGCATCCGGACAGAAACAGGGATTTAATCGGCGACGGTTTCCGGAGCAAATATCTCTCCCGAAAGGCCCTTGCGCGGAATACATCGTCTCCCGTCCGACCAGAAAGTCGTTCAACACCTCTGTGTAGTGGGAAAAGACGACGCAATTTGCATGTGTCTGAACACTCATATGGGGACACTTCACGGAATCACAAAGCGCTCAAAAATTGGAAAGGCCGGGGTTGAAAACACCCGGCCATTTCCAATGGTATTCACTATGGAATTGCGTCATGCGCGGTCTCAAAGCATTTCCGGTGATCTCGGGATCACCTTCAATGCTCTATGTGCCTGTTTATACCGCATTGTCCGACGCCGAAGCGATCACACTTCGGCTGGAAATGCTCTAGAATTCTTCCCAGCTGCCTGCAGCGTTCCCGCCACTGGCGACCTTTTTCGCCGGCTGTGCGGGGGCGGAATGAGACGCCTGCGGTGCGGCCATGGCGCGCGCAGTCTGGCGCAACACGGAAGACTGTGTAGAGGCCGAAACACCGCGTGACCCGGCAAGCTGAAACTGGGCGACGAGGTCGCGGAGCTTCATCGCCTCCTGCGCCAGCGAGTTCGATGCGGCGTTGGACTGTTCAACCATCGCTGCATTCTGCTGCGTGGTCTGGTCGATCGAGTTGACCGCGGAATTGACTTCCGCAAGACCGAGCGCCTGTTCCTTTGCTGAGGTCGCAATGGCTTCCACATGTGCGTTCATCTCGACGATGAAGCCACCGATGGTTTTCAATGCGTCGCCCGCGTCGCGGACCAGTTTCACGCCATTTTCAACCTCGGACGACGAGTTCTGAATGAGACCCTTGATTTCCTTGGCGGCTTGGGCGGAGCGTTGTGCCAGTTCGCGAACTTCCTGCGCGACGACGGCAAAGCCCTTGCCCGCATCCCCCGCACGCGCGGCCTCAACGCCGGCGTTGAGGGCGAGCAAGTTGGTCTGGAAGGCAATTTCGTCAATCACGCCAATGATGTTGGAGATCTGCTGCGAGCTCTCTTCGATCCGTCTCATCGCCTCTTCGGCATGTGAAACGACCTCGGCGGACTTGTCAGCCGACTGGTTGGCGCGCGTTGCGACCGAACGGGCGTCTTCGGTTCGCCGTGTGGAATTGGAGACGTTTGCGGTGATTTCATCCAGCGCTGCTGCCGTCTGTTCAAGCGAAGCAGCCTGCCTTTCCGTGCGCCTGGAAAGGTCATCCGCACCCGCCGTGATCTCCCGGGTGCCCGTATCGACGGCAGAGATCGAGTTGGAGATTTCGGACAGCGTCGAGGCGAGCTGGGCGACAGACTGGTTGAAGTCGTGACGCAGCGCCTCGAATTCGGGGGCAAAGGCATCGTTCAGCTGGAAGGTCAGATCGCCAGACGCAAGACGCTTGAGGCCGGATGCAAGGCCCGAGGTGGCAATACGCAGGCGCTCGGCAGCGGCCTCTTCGGCCTTTTGCTGGTCGGCGATGCGATCAGCCTCGGCACGCTTGCGATTGTCTTCAGCTTCCTGTTCCAGACGCTGCTTGGCAATGGCGCTCTGGCGGAACACTTCCACCGCCTCAGCCATCGAACCGATCTCGTCCGTGCGCTCGCGCCCTGCACCCACGATCTCTGTGCTGCCGGCGGCCAGCATTTTCATATCGTTTTCGAGACCGGCAATCGGAGAGGTGACGGTTCGTCTCGCAAGGACAAAGAGGCATAGCGAGAACAGCGCCGTCAGGCCGAGGATCAGCTTTTGGACAAGATTGACCTTGTCCGCCACCGCCGAACTCTCTTCGTTGGCAGCCTCGGATGCGGCCTGGATGCTGTCACCCGTCTCGCCCATCAATGTTTCGAGATCGGAGAATTGCTTCTTGAACGCCGGAAGGCCCTTCATCATGGCATCGGGGTTCGTGGCTGCCGCCGCGACAAGGTCGCTGGCAGACTGGATGTAGTTCTGAACGGGCGTTTCAATGTTGTTGAGGAGCGAAACAATGTGCGGGTCACCCGCCAGCTTGCGATTGGCCTCGAGCGACTCCTTGAAAGACTTCGTGTGTTCGGCAAGATCGGCCTTGACGCTATCGATGGAGATGCCCGCCGAAGGGTTTGTTGTCAGAACGGCGGAGAGAACATCGGCGCGCAATGCGTCGTGCATCATGTCGGCCTGCATCTGATTGCGCAGGATCTGCGCCTGCAACGTTGAGCGATCACCGCCCTCGGTCATGGTGGCAGCGGACCATATGCCCACGCCTGCCGCTCCACCGGAGAGCGCAAAGATCGCAATGCAAGACAATGCTACTTTAAGCTTGATCGACGCCATTATCTTATCGTCCCCTCAAATACGCCCGCACATTAGAATTCATTGATTAATGACTGAGAAACCAAGACTCGCGAATTTTAACTAGTCGCACGCTGCATCGACCCGCGGCATCTGACCCGAATTGGCGCGCAATTAGAGCGTTTCAACGTTTAACGGAAACGCTGAAACACTCTATCTCTATGTTTTTACGCAATTCCTGACGCGAAACCGGTTTCCACTTTCGCTGGAATTGCTCTATTGGCCCGAAGCAAACGCAAGGCACGCGTCCACACTGAGGCTGGCGGCGCATGCCAGCCCCGTCTGCCATTTCAGCCAGTTGGCTTAAGCAAGTGTCAGTCGGTAAATTCGATGTAGGTCGCAGCGCCCTTCAGCGCCGGATCGAAACGGGCTGCAATCGTCTCGCCTTCAAAGGTCGCGGTGACTGTCTGCGGCTTGTCTCCGGCAACGGCCACATCCGCGCTCGCAATATGCGGCACCGGATCATGAAGATCGAGGCCCGGCAACGGCTTGCCATCGACGTTCGCATTGTCGTCCGGGCCAAAATAGCCGCGCGGGCGGGTGACGAAGACGAAGTTGCCGCGCGCGGGCGCCGGCTGGAGACGCAGATCCATATAGCGGAAGGAGCGCGGCAGCGGCCCCCTGAAATAGCGGGTCTCCGGATAGCCATCCGCCGTGATGTCGAATTCATAGGTCTGGTCTGGCTTTGCCGTAAAGTCTCCCCACACACCGTCAGCCCCGACGATCTTTTGATAGACGGCAGCGCCCTTGCGCTCGCCCGTCTTCGGGTCCGTTTCGAAGATGGAAAGGCGCGCGCCTGCAACCGGCAGGTTCGTCGCACCGTCATTTTCGTAACCGGTGATCTTGCCCGTCAACACCGGCGCAGCTTCGGCCACGATCGCAAGCGTTGAAGGCGCCTGGCCGGTGATTGCCTGATAGGCAATCTCAAATGCACGCACCGAATACGACGCTTCGCGGTGGTCCGCGCCCGCAATCACGCGGTTGTCTGCTCCCGGCAATTCCTGCGAGTCGTAGTTCAGGCCTGTCTGCCGCCCTGCCATGCCGATATATTTGCCGTCGGGCTGGGTGTAGAGGTCGAACTTGTCGGAGCGCATGAGAGTGACGGGGATTCCCGGCGGCACTTCGGGCGCCTCGGCCAACCCCTTCAGGAAGGCCCCTGCCCCGTTGAACTCGGAACCCAGCGCCGTATCGCTCATCACGAACACGCCGTGGTGGACGCAGCCACCGAGAACCATCCTCGACACCTTGGCAGCGCCGCCGAAATTCTTGACGTAGTTGCGCGCCGTCTGGCAGCCGCGCGAATTGGCGACCAGCACGACCTTGTCAACACCGCTTGCCTTGAGCGCAGCGTCGACTTCCTCGGCCAAGGCCCTGGCAGCGTCCGTCGTCGACGAGCGATTGACCTCGTGCGCCTCGTTGTCGCCGCGTGCGTTGGGATGCGGGATGTTGACGGCAAACAGGTGATCGCGCGGATAACCGTTGCTCTCGAACCGCCAGAACTGGGCGACCCAGAGGGCAGCGGTATCGCCGTTTCCGTGGACGAATACGATGGTGGGATGTTGCGGATCGGCGGCGTGGGACAAGGTCATGGATGCTATCGATAGGAGGGATGTGAGGACGAGGCGGGACAGGCGGCGGGACATTGAAACTCCTGCTGGAGAGCGCCTCAATCGGATGCGATCCGCAGCGGCGCGCCGCGCATCAAAGCAAAAAGAGCAAATATCGCCAAGGATTTATTTCGGTTATCAAGTGGGCTCCCTCTTCTCTTCGCGACCCTCGTCTGCCCGGGTCTGGCCGCGCTGGTGCCGGATCACGTCGGCGATATAGGCTCGCGACAGGCCGTGGTAGAGGGGCTCGGGGCTCAGAAGCCGCGACGTGAGGTAGCCGAGCATCGACGCCGCCATCAGTGCAATGACGTTGGCATGGCTGTCGGTCATTTCGAGAATGATCACGAAGGCCGTCATGGGCGCCTGGACGACACCCGCAAAATAGCCCGCCATGCCGAGAAGTGCTGCAATGCCTGTATTGGTGCCGATCAGAAGGCCGATGGTGGAGCCTATGCCCGCCCCCACCGACAAGGATGGCGCAAACAGACCGCCCGGGATGCCAGCCATGCTGGACAGGAACGTCGCCAGCAGCTTTTCGACAAAGAAAAACGGCGGCAAAGGCGTGCCCTGCAGGGCACCACGCGCCTGCGCATAGCCGGTTCCAAATGTCAGCCCGCCGGACAGGAGACCAATCAGTGCAACCAGGAAGCCGAACCCTGCAGCAATGATGACAAGGCGGCGAACGGGCTGGGCCTGCCGCCAGCGTTTGAGCCGGATAGTCAGCCACAGCACGCTCGAGGAAAAGAGCGCGCCGACAGCCCCACCACCGACACCGCCGAGCAGCACGAGCCACCAGTCGCGCAGGCCGCCCATGACGTCGTTCGTCGAGCCGAAATAGGTGTGGTAGTCGCCGAGCAGCCCGAGTGCTGCCAGCCCAGACAGGATGACAGCGGTGAGGACTGCACCGTTTGCGCGGATCTCGAAATTGCGGCTCATTTCCTCGATGGCGAAGACAATCCCGGCAAGCGGCGTGTTGAATGCGGCGGCAATCCCGGCGGCCGAGCCCGCAAGGATCAGCCCCTTGGCCTGCACGACCCCGCCCATGCGCGCAGCGCGCAGCATGATGGATGCGCCGATCTGGACCGTCGGGCCTTCGCGCCCGATCGATGCGCCACACAGGATGCCGAAGACGGTGAGGAAGAATTTCCCGACTGCAAGCCTCAGAGACAGAAGATGGCTGCGGCTCTCCGGATCGCGGAAATGACGGGCGGCAATGGCCTGCGGGATGCCTGATCCTTGCGAATTGGGAAAGTAACGGAATGCGAGCCAGGCGGAGGTGGCAAAGCCCGCAGGCGTCAGGACGAGCGGCAACAGATAGGCAAAGCGGCCACTTGTGGTGATGTGCCCGAATACCTCCTGCGCCATATCAGATGCCTTGGCGAAGAGCACACTGACCAGACCGATCGCAAGTGCCCCCACCCAGAAGACCATGCGCTGCCGCCAGAGACCGCGCCCGGCATGCATGACGCGGATGCGCCGGAGGATCTTGGACTTGCGGTTCATAGACATCAGCGCCCCTTGAACATGCGATGCAGCCCGACAAGCCCATTGGACCATGGGCAAAGCCGCATCATTTCAAAGCTTTACAGCGCGATCTGGCGATATTGCGGCCTTGCAGGCGCTGCAGGAGTTATACCGGCTTTAAACGCCTGAGCCGGTGACAATTCAAGCACGCATGTCGACAAAACTTGCGGAAATGCAATTTTGCCATGGGAGGATAGCGACGCGCAGGCCAATGACCTAGCCTATCTGACCAGTCGCGTACCGGTCGAGGCGGAGGATGTGGAGAGCGGACTTGCTGCCGTGTAGGGCTCAACCAGCCAGTTCGAGGCGTTCATGATGAGCGTGTTGACGACAAGCGTGAGGTTGCTCGTCGCATTGGACGTCGAGTTGTAGGTCACGTTGCGGTTCGGCAGGTAGATGATGCCGTTGATCGTTTCACCGTTCGTGCCGTTGAACACCAGGTTCGTCTTGTTGGTGTTGTAGGTCGCGTTGCTGGTCTTCTCGTACATGAAAAGACCCTTGTACGTGCCCGTCGTCGGTGCCGACCCGGTAAAGGTAACGCCGCCGTTGAACTGGATGTAGCTCCAGGGATCCGGGAAATAGAAGGTGACGCCGTTGGCTATGACCGTCGAACCACTATTTATGATCATCGTCCCCTTCACGATGTGAAGCCCAGGCGAAAACGTGATCGTCTGCGTACCGTTGAAAGTGACCGAACAATCCACACCTGCCGGCACAGTCGATGTCGGACCATTCATGGTGTTTGAGGTCGTGCAGGTATTCGTGTCGGCAGGCTCTGTGAGCGCGCCCGCAAATGGATCGCTGGCCGCAGCACAGCCGACCTGCAGGTTGGTCAGCGTACCGCCGTTCTTGATGTATTGCGTTCCCTTAACGCAGAATTTCTTCGTCGAGATCGTCGCGCCGGAGTTCATGATGAAGGCCGGATTGGCGACCGACTGTTCATGAACTTCACAGGCCGTCGAACGCACGTTGGCGCCGGAGTTGATCAGGATCGCCTGTGACGTGTTGCCAAGCACGTAAATGCACGCGCCGGAGGACGTGGAGGTCGATGCGGTGCTCGCAATCGCCGTGGAGCTGACCGATATCGTGAACTTGTTGATGCCGACCATGCCCAGGAAGCTGGTCTTGTAATCCTTCCTTGCAGTGGCCGTGAGGCTGTTGTCGCTGTTGGTCGTGACTGCAAAGATGACAGAACCGGTTGTCCCTGTCCCCGTCGTTGCGGCAAGGCCATTGCCCTTGAGCATGCTGCCAACGAGCTGTTCACGCGCAGTGTTTCCGGAAAGCGGGGCGGCAGACAGGACAGCAGCGTCGAGCGCGCCCTGCATTTTCACCTTATCGCGGTGCGCCATTGAGAGGTCAATCGCCCCACCTGCGCAGACCATGATGGCCGGCAGCAACACGGCAAGCGCCATGGCGAAATTGCCGCCACGATCGCCGAAACCGGCTTTCAGTCTTTCAAAGAGGCACTTGAACAAAGACATATCGACTGACCACACAAAGAAATCAAAAGTTCATGCATGCCGCGCTCGATTGGCTTCAATTGAGCGAAACGAACATGCACACATTAAAAGTGTTACAGCGTTGTTCGTGCGTTCAATTGAACGCACCGCGCTGTAAGGCATGCAATGCGGCGACGTCGCGCCATGACTTTCAAGACTTTTCGCGTGTTTGGAAAATGCCTCGATCACCCGGGGCATGTGAAACCGCATGACGCCACCACACTTGTGATAGACGTACCTCGTTTCTAGTAGAAAGGGCTTAAATAACCCCTAAATTGGAAAGGTGCCATTTAAAGATTTCTTCTGCGGATTTCGTAGACTGAACAAATGGTTAAACCGGCTGCGACGGGTCTCGGCATGCGTTCAATTGACATGCGAAGAGCCGCCCTGTCTGTCCGGGGTTGCGGTCAGTGCTCCTCTGGCAGATCAATCGTCGAGCGACGGCAAAGCGACTTTACACCTTGATCTCACCGGTCGCTGACCTCCCAGCGCGGATTGATCCATGGCTGCTGGTTGGAGCGCGCAAGGCGGGGCTTGCCGAGAATATGATCGGCGGCCTTCTCGCCCGTCATGATCGAAGGGCCGTTGAGGTTGCCATAGGTCAGGCGCGGGAAGATCGACGAGTCTGCGACGCGCAGGCCCTCGACGCCGATGACCTTCGTATCCGGATCGACGACCGCCATCGGATCGTCCTTGGACCCCATCTTGCAGGTGCCGCAGGGGTGATAGGCACTTTCCAGATGCTCGCGCAGGAAGGCATCGATCTGGTCATCCGTCTGAACGCCCTCACCCGGCTGGATTTCCGGTCCACGGAAGGGATCGAACGCCTTCTGTGAAAAAATCTCGCGGGTGAGCCGCACGCAGTGGCGGAACTTCACCCAGTCTTCCTCATGGCTCATGTAGTTGAACTTGATCACCGGATCGGCCATCGGATCGGGCGAGCGCAGCGTCACCGTGCCGCGCGACTTCGAATGGTTATAGCCGACATGAACCTGGAAACCATGGCTCTTGGCTGCCGCCTTGCCGTCATAGGAAATCGCCACGGGCAGGAAGTGGAACTGGATATCCGGCTGGCGAACGCCCGGCGCCGAGCGCACGAAGGCACAAGATTCGAACTGGTTTGACGTGCCAAGCCCGGAGCGGGTGAACAGCCACTGCGCGCCGGCAACACCCTGCCAGAACCAGGGCAGCCAGGAATAGAGCGAGACCGGCTTGGTGGCGACCTGCTGGAAATAGAACTCCATGTGGTCCATGAGGTTCGCGCCGACGCCGGGGCGATCTGCCACGACCTCGATGCCCATTTCCTTCAGGTGCGCGGCAGGGCCGACGCCCGAGAGCATCAGGAGCTTGGGCGAATTGAAGGACGACGCAGAGACGATGACTTCCCGATTGGCGCGGATCACCTCGATCTTGCCGCCACGGTCCACCTCGACGCCGACAGCGCGCTTGCCTTCGAAGACGACGCGTCGGGCAAAGCAGCGCACGAGATCGACATTGGGGCGCTTCAGCGCAGGCTTGAGATAGGCGGACGCCGCCGACCAGCGCTTGCCATCATGGATGGTCTGCTCCATCAGGCCGAAGCCTTCCTGCTTCTCGCCGTTATAGTCCTCTGTCGTCTCGAAACCGGCCTCGCGGCCTGCCTCGACGAAGGCGCGCACCAGCGGGTTCCTGGCTGGCCCACGCTGGACGTGCAGTGGCCCGTCCGTGCCGCGCCAGCCCTCCTGCCCACCATGGGAATTTTCCTGCCGCTTGAAATAGGGCAGCACATCGGCATAGGCCCAGCCGGATGCGCCGAGGGCTTCCCACTGGTCGAAGTCTTCCGCACTCCCGCGCACGTAGACCATGCCGTTGATGGAGGACGAGCCCCCGATGACCTTGCCGCGCGGCGCGGTGATGCGACGGTTGTTGAGGTTCGGCTCCGGCTCCGAGAGATAGCCCCAGTTGTAGCGCTTCATGCTCATGGGCCATGCAAGCGCCGCCGGCATCTGGATGAAGGGGCCGGCATCGGAGCCGCCATATTCCAGCACGATGACGGAGTTCTTGCCGTCTTCCGAGAGGCGGGACGCGAGCGCGGACCCTGCCGAACCCGAACCAACGATGACAAAATCAGCTTGCATGACTTAACCCTCAGGAAAATTCCAGTTCCGCTTGCATGGACGCTCGGTGCGCGGCCCGTCCCTCCCCTTGCGGGGAGAGGAACCCATCAATACGGGGCCTCGCATGCGCCCATGGACACGTAGACCGTCTTCAGCTCGGTATAATGGTTGATCGCAGCAAGCGAATTTTCGCGGCCGAAGCCGGACTGCTTGACGCCGCCGAACGGAATTTCGACGGGGCAGAGATTGTAGGTGTTGATCCAGACCGTGCCAGCCTCCAGCGCATCGACCACGCGGTGGGCGCGCGACATGTCGGCGGTAAAGACGCCACCGGCAAGGCCGAACTCGGACGCGTTGGCGCGTTCCAGCACCTCAGCTTCATTGTCAAAGTCGAGAACGCACATGACCGGCCCGAAGATCTCCTCGCGCGCGATCGTCATGTCGTCTGTGACATCGGCAAAGATCGTCGGCTGGACGAAGCAGCCTTCCGAGGCGACATCGTTGGGGATGCCGCCGCCGGTGACGAGGGTGGCACCTTCCTTGATGCCGGTTGCGATATAGCCCAGCACCTTTTCCTGTTGCGACTTGTTGACCAGCGGCCCGAGCTGCGTTGCCTCATCCATGGGATCGCCCATCTGGATGGCTTCCGTGCGCGCCTTGAGGCGGGCGAGGAACTTGTCCTTGATACCCTTGTGCACGAAGACGCGCGTGCCGTTGGAGCAGACCTGGCCGGCGGAATAGAAGTTGCCGAGCATGGCGCCGGAGATCGCGCTTTCGATATCGGCATCGTCAAACACGATCATCGGGGACTTGCCGCCGAGCTCCATCGTCACGTGCTTCAGGCTTGAGGCGGCAGCGCCCGCTACCTTGCGGCCGGTCGGCACGGAGCCGGTCAGCGACACCTTGGCGATGTCAGGATGGTTGACCAGATGCGGGCCGGTGCCGCGATCGCCCTGAACCACGTTGAAGAGGCCCTTGGGCAGGCCGGCTTCAATCAGAATCTCGGCAATCTTCAGCGCGCCGAGCGGCGTGTTTTCGGATGGCTTGAAGACGACGGCATTGCCGGAAACCAGCGCCGGAGCCGCCTTCCAGCAGGCAATCTGCTGCGGATAGTTCCATGCACCGATGCCCAGAACCACGCCGAGCGGAATACGCTTGGTGTAGGCCCAGTCACCGCCAAGCGGGATCTGCTCACCATTGAGCGCTGCAGGCGCGACACCGCCGAAGAATTCAAACGCGTCGGCACCGGACATGGAGTCCGCAACGATGGTTTCCTGGATCGGCTTGCCGGTGTCGAGTGTTTCGAGTTCCGAGAGTTCGCGGTTCTTTTCGCGGATGATCTGCGAGGCGCGATAGAGAATGCGGCCGCGGGCCGTCGGGCTCATCCTGGCCCAGTCCTTCTGTGCAGCCTTGGCTGACGCAACCGCGCGCTCCACAATGGCGGGTGTCGCGGCATGCAGGCGGGCAATCACCTCGCCGGTGGCCGGATAGACGCATTCGATCAGCGTGCCGGCTGTGTCTTCGACATATTCGCCATCGATGAAATGGCTGGCTTTCGGTTGTGCGCGCATATCCCGTCTCTCCATGAAATCTTCAGGCCTTGCTCGAAATGGCGGCCAACTGGGTTGTCACGTAATCTTCCACGAGCGCCTTGGCGCTCTCGACGTCGGCATGCGCTGCATCGAGCGCTCGACGAATATAAAGTCCATCGATCAGGGCGGCAGTCCCTTCAGCGACGTGCTCCGCCTTTTGCCCGTCACACAGCGCCTTCAGCGCATGAACGAGGTTGGAATGCAGGCGGCGGGCGTAGATTTTCAGGAGCCGTCGCGTCTCATCGGAGCGTTGTGCCGCGACGTAAAATGCAAGCCAGGCAGCAACGGTTGTTGCAGCAAACTGATCGTCGCCAAAGGAGGCGCAGATCAGGGCACTGATGCGCGCCCGCGGGCTCTCGGCACCGCGCAACATGGGAACGATTTCGCCGTTCAGCTGGGCGAGAAGGCTCCTCATCGTTGCGATGAGAAGCTGGTCCTTGGATCCGAAATAGTGAAACGCCAGAGCAGGCGACACGCCGGCACAGCGCGCGATTTCCTGCATGGTGACTTCCAGCGAGCCGTGGTCGCCGATCGTCTTGAGCGTCGCATCGACCAGAGCCTTGCGCCGCAGCGGCTCCATTCCAAGTTTCGGCATTCCAGATCCCCTGTTTCAATCAGCATATTTTTGATTGATCCATCAATCAATAAAAATCTCAAGCCTCTGCGAAATCCCGCGCGATCCGTTCTTCAATTTTTAACCCTCTGAAATAGCTTTGTTTTTCTGACGCTTGCGATGGCCTCTCGTCATGAAAGTTTCACACTGGGTGAAGGATTTCTTGACTTTTGGGAGTGCAGTTTCCGCTCGCATTCCCGGACATGAAACGGCAAGAACCCTGGAGAGGCCGATGCACGCAATCCTACCGCTGAAAGGTCACGACGCCGCGACAAACGGCGGACTTGCGCTGTTACCCCTGGCGAAGGCTGCGCTCGATACGGCGTTCCAGCCTATTGTCGAGACTGTGTCCGGCAAGATCCACGGCTATGAATCGCTCATGCGCGGCTACGACAAGCTCGGCTTCGACACGCCACCGGCGCTGATCGACACCTTTGCGCTCTCCGGTGAGCTGACCGAACTGGAGCTGTTCACCACGTCGCGCGCATTTGCGAAGTTTACGGCGCTGCCCGGCTTCGAGCGCCGCACGATCTTTCTCAATCTTGATCACCGCATGCTGCAGGCAGGACAGCGTCTGCTTCCCCTGCTGCTGGCCTATCTGAACAGGAATTCCATTTCGCCCTCATCCGTCTGCATCGAGCTATCGGAACGCTTCGACAATTCCAGCCTGCCGGAATTTGCACCGCTGACCACCGAGATGCGGCGCATGGGCTTCAAGCTGGCGATCGATGACTTTGGCACCGGCCATGCCGAGATGAAGCTGCTCAGCGAATATGACCTCGACTACCTCAAGGTCGACCGCCACCTGATCACGCGGATCGATGCGGTGGCGCGCAAACGTCATCTGACGAAGACGATCGTCGACATGGCGCATGTGCTGGGCCTGCGCGTGATTGCAGAAGGGGTCGAGACCGAGGGCGAGTTTCTGGTTTGCCGCGATCTGGGCGTCGATCTCGTCCAGGGCTGGTTCGTGGCAAAGCCTTCGCTGGAGCCGGTTCAGTTCAGCGATGGCTTTGCGCATCTGCGTGATCTCGGCCAGAACAGACGCGTTCGCCGCTCGGTCGATGAGGTGCTGGTGCGCCAGCAGGTCGAAGCGGTTCCGGCGATCCGCGAGGATGCGGGCATCGACACGCTTTTCGAGATCTTCGGCGAACACCCCGACCAACCCTTCATTCCGGTCATCAACGCGCATGGCGAGCCACGCGGCATCGTGCAGGAAGCGCGCCTGAAGAGCTACATCTACCAGCCCTATGGCCGCGACCTGTTGCAGAACCGATTTTATGGCGGGACCATCGCCCGCTTCATCGACCCCGCCCCCGTGGTCGACATTGGTGCGGATTCCAGCCGCCTCATGGCGGTCTTCTCGGGAACCGAAGACGCCAAATGCGTGATCCTGACGGAGAACATGCGCTACGCAGGCGTCATATCGGCAGCAGCGCTGGTCAAGATCATCAACGCGAAGCAGGTGCGCCAGGCACAAGACCAGAACCCGCTCACCGGCCTGCCCGGCAATCAGGCAATCCACGCCTACCTGGAAGAGACCATGGCAGACGGAGGGGCAACCCGGCATTTCTGCTATTGCGACTTTGACAATTTCAAACCGTTCAACGACCACTATGGTTTTCAGCGCGGAGACGAGGCCATCTCGCTCTTTGCGCGCCTCATGAAGCGCTACTTCTTCTCGTCCGGCATTTTCCTCGGCCATGTCGGGGGCGATGACTTCTTTGCAGGGATGACCGGATGGTCGAACGAAGAGCTGGAGACGATCTTCGAACGCCTGCTCGACGACTTCGAAACGGATGCGCTTCGTCTTTACGCGCCGGACGATCGGGACCGCGGTCACATCGTCGGCGTAGACCGGGCGGGCATCCAGCGGGCCTTCGCGTTCCTCAGCTGCTCGGTGGCAATCATCGAAGTTCCGGCCGGTCGTGTGTTCGGGGACCCGGCGATCCTTTCAACTCATATCGCGTCGCTGAAAAAACGCGCAAAGGCGGACCCGAGCGGTCTATTGTTCGAAGCGATCTGACGTCGCTTCTGGGCGCTGCGAACGGTTGCGATTTCAAAATCAGACTATCAGGGTCAAAACTCAATCAGGTTTTGGATTGAGTTTTGGCCCTGGCGCATCAGCCTGGTATGTGAGGCCCGGTGAATGGCCAAAGCGCGCCCGGTAGGTCCGGTTGAAGTGGGAGAGGTCGGCAAAGCCACTTTCGAACGCAATTCTGGCAATCTGGCCTCGGGCCGGTGGTGCGGATTTCAGTCGATCATAGGCCATCGACAGGCGATATTCCCTCAGCCAATCGGAGAAGGTTTCTCCCTGTTCGGCAAAGCGGTTCTGGACGGTGCGGGGCGTCGCTCCGATCAGTGATGCGAGTTCGGCGATCGAAAATGCCGGGTTCCCCGCTCGCTGGCTTGCAATCGTCTTGATGCTCTCAAGGGACAGAGCTCCGGTCGCCTCCCGCTGCCCACCATCATTTTCTACCAGCATGGCATCGAGAAGATGAAACACGGGCATTGCCATCGCCCGCGCGGCACGCAGATTTCCACCCCGGATCGCATTGCACAGAAGCCGCATCTGCATGGCGACGAGCGCGCCGGTTTCGCTGCGGCGCATGCGATCATTGATGCGGTCGAGCTGATCACGATCGATCAGGCCTGCAAACCGGCGCCGCGGGAACCGCAGGCTGTGAAGCCTGAACTTGCCGTGCACGGGAGTCGCGATCGAAAAGTCGCGTTCGTTGTCGATCAGGACAGGCATGCCGGCCAGGACCCTCATTTCCTGTCGACCCTGCACAAGTTGGTAATCGACGTTATCGCAGAAGTTCAGGAAGATGCTGTCGTCCGGCGTCCTGCTGCGCAATCTCCCCGTTCGTGCGGCCCGATGGCCGTGCGTCGTCATCACTGCCAGATCGGCCTGCCCGCAATCATATGCGGAATATGCAGCTTCGAAGGGCGTGCCTGCATACTGCTCCGCCCCGATGCCGCAGTAAACGTCCGAAATGTGATCGCGGAAATAGGAAAATTTCTCATGTGTCGGCATGGATGCGGTCGAAAATCCTGCGATCAGACGCGCTTCAGCGCTTTCGTTCACCGACATGCAATTTCGCCTCCCGACAATGTATCCCCTGCTCCCGTTGCCATAGTCTTGCATGATCAGGCTCAAGGCAAGGGAGGTTTTGATGAGCGGGTCAACAGCATTCGTATTTGTCCACGGGGCGTGGCACAGCGAGGCGACGTGGCGGAAGCTGCGTCCACTGCTGGAAGCAGCTGGGCATAAGACATTTGCACTGGATCTGCCGGGCGCCGGAGCCAATGCGCTTGAGCCCAGCTCGTTGGGCGCATCGCCTTTTGACGGGGCCGCGTTTGCAACCGAACCTTCGCCCAATGCGGGCGTTACACAGGCCGATCGGACCGCCGCAGTCGTCGCGCTGATCGAAGAGGCCGCGGCAGGTGGCAACAAGGTCGTGCTGGTCGGTCACTCGCTTGGCGGCATCACGATCTCGCCCGTGGCGGAGGCAGTGCCTCGACACATTCACGCGGTCGTCTATCTGACGGCATTCATGCTGGCGCCCACAATGGTGCCGGTTCAGATGATCATGCATGACACGATGAAAGCGGCTCTTGTTCCCAGGCTTTTTGCGGCGGACCCGGCGCATGTCGGCGCGCTGAGGCTCAACACCCGCTCGCAGGATCCCGCCTATCGCGCAGGCATGCGAGCAGCCTTCTATGGCGACGTGTCTGACGACGATTTCGCCTTTATTGAAAAGACCCTGCATTGCGATGAACCGGCCGGTGTCGTCATGGAGCCATCCCAGGTGACCCGCGAGCGCTTCGGCTCGCTTGCCAGACACTACATCCGCTGCCACCAGGATTGCGCCATCGTTCCAGAGGGCCAGGATTTCATGATCGCCGCCATGGACAGCGCAATGGGGAACACGACGGTCGTGCATGACATGCAGGCAAGTCACTCGCCTTTCCTGTCCCAGCCGGAAACGCTGGCGGCCATCCTGAAGGAGATTGCCCACTGACCCCTCGTCATGCGGCCTAAAATCAAAGTGCATAAACCAAAATGGGCGGGAACAATGTTCCCGCCCGAAATTCGGCAGCATCATGCTGCCGCACCGGCCATACGCTCCCTGCTTTGAGGATCGGCGTCCCGCGAGAGCGTACCATTTTGAACCGGAGCCAGTTCGTCCGCCCGAACGACCCTGCCTTCAGCGCTGCGCGTTCAAAGGAACGCAATATGCATCCGGCAGTTTCTGCTCCGGCTGGCCGTTATTTAGTTCATCGTGTTGGTGGTTGCCGGCTGGGTGGTCGTCGCCGCAGGCACCGTTGTCGTCTTCACCTTCTTGGCCTTGGGCTTCATGGTGTCGGTCGTGTTCGCCGCCACCTTGACAGATGTCGCCTCCAGCATCTTGCCGGACTTCATGTACTCGATTTCGACCTTTTCGCCCTTCTTGAAGGTGGAGATGTCGAAGTCCTTCGGCAGCTCATATTTCGCGCCGTCGGCGAGCGTGACGCTCTTGTGGTTGATGGACTTGATGGCGCCCGTTGCGGACATGCCGTTGGCGGCGAAGGCGCCTGCCGACGAAACGACGAGTGCTGCAACTGCAAGCGAAGATAGAAGAATACGCATGTTCAGGGTCCTTTCTCCCGAGGCCGGAGCGCTGATGCGCTGCAGCGGCCTCCATTGACGTCCACGACGGCCAGACCCGATTTCCAGTCGCGGGTTGGCCACATCGACACCGAGAAGCCTAGCGCTGCCCGAACGACCCAACAAATTAATTTAAATTAATTATATCAATAGGTTATTTGCCATAATAAAGACAATCATGAGGGGTTCGTGTTGCTGGAGCGGCATTTCCGGGACATTGTTGCCCGCCAATTGACATGTTCATGGTTCAATCCGGCGAAAATGCGTTCAGGGAGACACTCATGGCCGATCTGCCACAATCAATGCGCTACATCGACCTGCCCGCGCCGGGTGCGCCAGATGCGATGAAGGTTGCCACGGGATCCGTCCCAAGCCCCGGGCCGGGCGAGCTTCTGATCCGTGTCGAGGCCGCAGGCGTGAACCGTCCGGACGTTGCCCAGAGACAGGGCACCTACCCGCCGCCGCCGGGCGCAAACCCTGTTCTCGGGCTCGAGGTTGCCGGCGAGATTGCTGCCATCGGCGAGAATGTTTCCGTGTTTTCGACCGGTGACCGGGTAACGGCGCTCGCCAATGGCGGCGGCTATGCCGAATACTGTGTGGTTCCGGCAAGCCAGGCCCTGCCCTGGCCTAAGGGCTATGACGCCGTGCGCGCGGCGGCCCTTCCCGAGACCTTTTTCACGGTCTGGGCCAATGTGTTCGACATGGCGGGGCTGAAGGCTGGGGAAAAGTTCCTGGTTCACGGCGGCACGAGCGGCATCGGCACCACCGCAATACAGCTCGCGAGCGCGTTTGGCGCCGAGGTCTACGCCACCGCTGGCTCGGGCGAGAAGTGCCTCGCCTGCGTGCAGCTTGGAGCCAGGCGCTCGATCAACTACCGGACGGAAGACTTCCTCGCGGTCATCAGAGAAGAAGCCGGCAGCGTGGATGTCATCCTCGACATGATCGGGGGCGCCTATTTCGACAAGAACATATCAGCGCTCGGCAAGGACGGACGACTGGCGATCATTGCCCTGCTCGGCGGGGCCATTGCGGAAAAGGCCAATCTCGGGGCAATCATGGTCAAGCGTCTCAAGGTCATGGGATCGACGCTGCGGCCGCGCACAGCGGTCGAAAAGCAGCAAATTCGCGATGCATTGATTGCCGAAGTCTGGCCAAAGCTGGATGCAGGTGAGCTCGCCCCTGTCATCCATGCGACCTTCCCTATGGAGCGCGTTGCCGAAGCCCATCAACTGATGGAGGACAGCCAGCATATCGGCAAGATCGTGCTGACGATCGGTTAACAGAGATACCCGGGACGTAAGTCCGGTCAGTCGGCGGTTTCGACGCGGCTGCAATCGCGGCCATCATTCTTGGCGCGATAGAGGGCGTTATCGGCGCGCCTCAGCAGCGACGTCACATCATCGGACGGGCAGCACTCTGCAATGCCTGCGGAAAATGTGTAGGCGTGGCCAAGGCTTGCCTCCGCGCTGCTGCGGATATCAAGGCGGATGCGTTCGGCAGCCGCCCTGGCCTCGGATGCACCGGCACCGGGCATGATCAGCATGAATTCCTCACCGCCGTAACGGGCAAAGATATCGCCGCGTCGGACCAGCCAGCTCACCCTGTCGGCAAAATGATTGAGAACAGCGTCGCCTGCCAGATGACCATGCTCGTCGTTGATGCGCTTGAAGTTGTCGAGGTCAATCAGCATGACCGACAATCTGCTGTCTTCTTCGCGCCTGAACGCCAGCTGGCGCTCGAGTTCGACAAACCCGTGACGGCGATTGAAGATGCCGGTCAACGGATCCGTATCGGCATCGCGCCGGGCGCTGTCGCGCGCGACCTCGAGGCGGTGTTCATTGAATTTGAGGGTTGTGATGTCGGTGTAAAAGTTCCACAGCCAGCCGCCTTCGATGCAGCTTTCATTCACCATGAACCAGCGTCCGTCACGCATGTCGATTTCAAACGAGCGCACACCATGCACCCGGCGCTTGGAGGCTGCCATGGCAAGCCAGCTCTCGACCTCCATCGACAGCATCGGGCCCGTAGCCGTCCTGTCGGCGTGGCGAATGATATCGGAGAAATCGCGCGCATCCGTCGGCACGTTCATCAACGCGCGGAAGCTTTCATTCATGAAGGCAATGGTGTCATCGGGACCAAAAAGCGCAACAGCGACGTTGCAGGCCTCAAAACCGTGGACCAGCAGATCGGCCATCCCTGCCCCATGCAGAGCCTCAAGACCGGCAAGAGCGAGCGTCGGCAGAGTGCCGACCGGCATGCCATCCTGCTTGACTGCGCTCATCCAGATTACCCCCAAGGCATCACCGGGAGACATGTCTAGCAATTGCCGATTAATGTGCGTTTAATACCAACGATCATTGATAGGAACTCATTTGACCGGAGCGATTTTGGTTTCCGGCAAGGAGAAAACCACAGCTGGGCCAGAAGGCCCAGAGCGGATTTTCGACGACGTCCGGGAGGCAAAAGCGCCCGGCCCTGGCTGCTCCGCTTCGCTTGCGAAGCGAAAGAAGCAGCCACACCTAAAATCTTGCAGGGTCGCATGAGCGACCCTGCGGGAGGGGTGGCTTGGAAACCGGCCACCGGAGGGCGTCGAAATCATCGACCGATGCCGGAGCATCGCGTCTCACGGTCTTCTCCTACCCGGATGACCGTTTCCATGCCATCAAATGGGTCCATATCGATGATCGTTGGTATTACAGGCAAGCTCACGCCTCAGCGCCGCGGCAATGTACGCTCCACCACAACGAGGGCGACGGACGCCGCCAATGTGACGACAGCGCCGATCAACACGGTTCCCTGATAGCTGGTAAAGTGAGAAGCGCCGGCGAAAAGACCCGCCGCGATGCCGGTGCCCAGAAAGTTCTGCACCGGGTAGAGCGAGGTTCCGAGACCCGGCCGACCGGGAAACAGGTCCTGAAAATAGGAGATGGGCACCGAAAGGATGGCTCCTGCGGCCGCGCCTGCAACAGGTATGAGCAGGAATATCTGGTGGACGGACGTCGCCAGACTTAAGCCACAGAGATAGAGTGCGTAAAGAACGCTGCCGATCACGATCGTCGCGACAGGCCCGATCCGTCTGAGCACGCTCGCCCAGAAAAGCATGGCGGGAATTTCCATGAGGGCAACGGCGCTTGCCATGAAACCCGCCTGAGACAGCGTTCCGCCAAGCGTCGACTTGATGATCAGCGCCTGGGCAAAGCTGTTCAGCCAGTTGACGGAACAGATGGTGGAAACGGCAATCAGGCGAAAGAGAATGCTAGGGTCGCCAAGTTGCCTGAGCGCGGTCAGGAACCCGGAAAAGCCCCCGGGCGCGCTCCCCTCGCGCATGTTGGCGGGCAGGTAGATGAGTGCGAGCGCCAGGCAAAGCACGTAGAGCGCTGCACCAAAGGCCCAGACCTGCATGATGCCATAACCGGTAGCCTCCAGCAGGAGGGCAACGGCGACGGGTATGAAAACCCAGGAGGCTGACATGGCCGTGCGGACGACAGAATTGACCGAGGCCGCTTCGCCTGCAGCCATGCCGCCGGTTTCCATGCGCGTTCCCGCGTAGATCAGCGGATTGATGTTGGCGAGTGGAAGGATGAAGATGATGGAGATTGCCATCATCCACCACGTCTCGACGGTCCAGATCATCAGCGAACCAATGGCGCCAATAAGCGCGATGGCGGCCATGAGCTTGCGCCGGTCACCGGCGAAATCAGACAGGATGCCGATGCTCACACCGAACACCACATTGGTCAGCGTCGACAGGAACATCATCAGCGAAAATGCCTGCTCGCTCATGTGCAGCGTGTTGATGGCCATCAGCGATCGATAGGGCATGGCTGCCGCACCTGCGCAGGAGGCGGTGAACATGAGCAGCGCGTAGATGCGCAGAACCGGATGTCTGGCCACGAAGTCGATGGTCGCAAGCATGCTGTTCTCCTGTTTCCGATTCCCGGGGCCGAAGCCGGCGGCCAAGGTTATGCACTGCGCAGCGGGACCAGCCGTTCAGCCGCGATCAGCAGCAATGCTGCGACCAGCGTGACGGCGGCTGCCACATAGGTGGTGGCCTGGTAGGTGGTGAAATGCGTTGATACGGCGAAGATGCCGGCCGCCGCGCCCGTGCCGATAAAGCCCTCGATGGGTGACAACGACGTGCCGAGGCCGGGTCGGCCCGGGAACAGATCCTGAAAATATGAAAGCGGCACCGAGAGCAGCGAGGCCGCACCTGCACCCGCCAGAGGGATCAGGGCATGCACCTGCCAGACTGCGGTGGCCGATCCAAGGCAGACGAGATAGGCCGCATAGATGACGCTGCCTGCAATGATCGTCCAGACCGCGCCGAGGCGCGGCAGGCCGGCGGCCCAGACCAGCATGAACGGGATTTCCATAAGCGCAACGCCGCTGGCCATGAAGCCCGCATCGGCAAGCGAACCGCCCAGCACGGTCTTGATGATCAAGGCCTGGACATAACCGTTCAGCCATTCACCCGAGAGAATGAGGGCGATCGCCAGCAACCGCAGGAAAATTGCCGCATGGGCGAGTTCCTTCAACGCGGCAACAAAGGTTCCCAACCCGCCGGGCGCTGCTCCGGCCCGGACGGCCTGCGGCATGAAAACAAGTACGAGTACGACGCCGACCGCAAAGAGCAGCGCCGCGATCAACCACACCGTCATCACGCCGAAGCCACCCTTCTGCAGGAAGAATGCCACGGCAACGGGAATGACAACCCACGAGGCGGACATGGTGGTGCGAACGACCGCGTTGACCGAAGCGGCCTTGCTCGGTTCCATGTCCGACACTTCCATGCGCGTTCCCGCAAAGACCAGCGGATGCAGATTGGCAAAGGGCAGGATGAGGATCATCGAAATCGCCAGCATGGGCACTGTCGGCACCAGCCACACGAGGCCCGTGCCCAGAACGCCGATGAGCGCAAGCATGGCCATGAGCCGGCGGCGATTGCCCGCAAAATCCGCGACGATGCCGATCGTCACTCCAAACGCGACACTGGCCACCGTCGACAGAAACATGGTCAGCGCAAAGGCCTGCCCGCTCATGTGCAGGGTGTCGATAGCGATCAGCGACGCATAGGGCTGTATGGCGCCGCCTGCGCAGGAAATCGTGAACATGAGGAGCGCGTAGATGCGCAACACCGGATGGTGCGCAACAAAACGGATGGTGGATAGCATGGAAGGACTCCGAGAGCCCTTGAGCTATCCCGGGCAGCGGCGATGTTCAAGCCGGTTCGCTTGATGAAGCGATCACAAAATCTGACAATTGGTAAGCTTGCCTTCTTTTCATGGCTCTTGCCAGGATGCAGGCTTTGATCGCATAACGCCGGAAACGAAAAACAGGCGGAGGATAACCGATGACGAACCCGGTTCTTGTGGAAGTGACGCGCGGCGATGTCGTTGAAAGCCGCCACCGGGGGCTCGTGGCCGTCGTGGATGGCGATGGCAAGGTGGTCTTCTCGCTGGGCGATATCGAAGCCGCGGTGTTTCCGCGTTCCTCCTGCAAGGCCATGCAGGCCCTGCCGCTGATGGAAAGCGGTGCTGCTGATGCCTATCGCTTCGGCAACCGGGAACTGGCGCTCGCCTGCTCATCGCATTCCGGCGAGGAGGCGCATGCCGAACTTGCGCGCACCATGCTCAAGGCTGCAGGCCGTGATGAGGAAACGCTGGAATGCGGGGCGCACTGGTCCTTCCAGCAGCCGATCCTGATCGAACAGGCCTCGCGCGGGGGCAAGCCGCCGGCCATCTACAACAATTGTTCGGGTAAGCATTCCGGCTTCATCTGCGCCTGCTGCCACGCGGGAGAAGACCCGAGCGGGTATGTCGAATATGACCACCCGATCCAGGGTGAGATCCGCGGCATCATGGAAAACCTGACGGGGGGCATCCTGGGCCACGACAATTGCGGCGTCGACGGCTGCTCGATCCCCACCTATGCCAGCCCGCTAAAGGGCCTTGCCCATGGTTTCGCAAAAATGGCGACGGGCACCGGCCTTGAACCCGTCCGTGCTCGCTCCGCCGGCCGCCTCATCGAGGCCTGCATGGCCGAGCCGTTCTATGTCGCGGGCACGAAGCGCGCCTGCACCGAAATCATGCAGGCAGCGCCCGGCCGCATCTTTGCCAAGACCGGCGCAGAGGGTGTTTTTGTTGCCGCGATCCCGGAAATGGGGCTTGCCATGGCGATGAAATGCGATGATGGGGCGACGCGCGCTGCCGAGAGCATGGTGGCGGCCGTACTTGCACGCTTTTTCAAGGGTGAGGCCGACTTGCAGGCCCGCCTGCTGGCGATGGCGAACTATGAGATGCGCAACTGGAACGGCGTCAAGGTGGGCGACGTGCGCGTCACGGAAGCGCTTTCCTGAGCCTTCCATTATCCCGCAAGACAAGACAGCACAATTTTACCCATAATAGCACAATGCTCCTCTTTTCGGGAACATTGGCTTTGAATATTCGTGCTTAAGAAGCTGTTGCTGCGGCTCTTTTCTGGAAACGTCGGCAACACATGACACACAAGCATAATTTTTCATCCAAGCGTTCGCACAGGAGGAAACACCATGGCCCGGCAGGCAAAAATCGCATTTATCGGCGCAGGCTCGACCGTTTTCATGAAGAATATCATTGGCGACATCCTGCAGCGCCCTGCCCTGTCGGACGCCTCCATCGCGCTGATGGACATCAATCCTTCGCGCCTTGCCGAGAGCGAAATCGTTGCCCGCAAGATGATCCGTACGCTCGGCGTCAAGGCGACGCTGGAAACGCATTCAGACCAGCGCAAGGCTCTGACCAACGCCGATTTCGTCGTCGTTGCATTCCAGATCGGCGGCTATGAGCCCTGCACGGTGACCGATTTCGAAGTGCCGAAGAAATATGGCCTGCGCCAGACGATCGCCGACACGCTCGGCATCGGCGGCATCATGCGCGGGCTGCGCACTGTCCCGCACCTGTGGAGCATCTGCGAAGACATGCTTCAGGTCTGCCCGGATGCCATCATGCTGCAATACGTGAACCCGATGGCGATCAACACCTGGGCGATTGCGGAAAAGTATCCGACAATCAAGCAGGTTGGTCTCTGCCACTCCGTTCAGGGCACGGCCTACGAACTGGCGCGCGACCTAGACATTCCTGTCGAGGAAATCCGCTATCGCGCCGCCGGCATCAACCATATGGCCTTCTACCTGAAGTTCGAGCATCGCCAGGCGGACGGTTCCTACAAGAACCTTTACCCGGAACTGCTGAAGGGCTACCGCGAAGGCCGCTTCCCGAAGCCCAGCCACTGGAACCCGCGCTGCCCCAACAAGGTGCGCTATGAAATGCTGACGCGTCTCGGCTATTTCGTCACCGAAAGCTCGGAGCACTTTGCCGAATACACGCCCTACTTCATCAAGGAAGGTCGCGAGGACCTGATCGAGAAGTATGGCATTCCGCTGGACGAATACCCCAAGCGCTGTGTCGAGCAGATCGAGCGCTGGAATGCCCAGGCCAAGGAATATGCCGACGCCGACACCATCGAGGTCAAGGCAAGCCACGAATATGCCTCCTCGATCGTCAACTCGGTCTGGACCGGCGAACCGTCGGTGATCTACGGCAACGTGCGCAACAACGGTTGCATCACATCGCTGCCTGCAAATTGCGCGGCGGAAGTGCCCTGCCTCGTCGACAGCAGCGGCATCCAGCCGACCTATATCGGCGCCCTGCCGCCGCAGCTGACGGGCCTTATCCGCACCAACATCAACGTGCAGGAACTGACCGTTGCCGCGCTGATGACCGAGAACCGAGAGCACATCTACCACGCCGCAATGCTCGATCCGCACACGGCCGCCGAGCTCGACCTCGACCAGATCTGGTCGCTGACAGACGACCTGCTCAAGGCGCATGGCACCTGGCTGCCTGAATGGGCTCGCGCATAAGAGTTCAAACGCCGGTTCCGCGCCACGCGGAACCGGTAATTCCCCGCGACGGCTTGGCACAGTTGATGAAAGCCAGGTGACAGGCTAGAACCCCTCGACACTGACTACGCAAGGGGGATCGCGTGGGAGAGCAGAGGTTCAATTTTCCGGTTTCGCCGGATCGCGCGCAAGCGCTTGGCGAAGTCCATTCTCGTCCATATGCGCTTGTGCGGTCGCCCCGCGTCATCTTCCAGCTGGCTTTCATGTCGGACGGCGGATCGGGTGTTGATCATGCCGTGATGGCAGGAATTTCCCGCGAGCGGGGTGCGCAGCTTCCGACGCGTGAGGCCCGCCATCATGCCATTGCATGGGGTGCCGGCACCCTGCGCTGGGAACGTCATACCGAATTCTCGACCTGGTTCTGGGATGCGCCCGCCCCTGATGTGTTCGGCGCGGAAATTCCCGTGCATCCGTTCGGCGGCAGCTTCTCCCCGCCGGGTTCGTTGATTTCCGGTATCCGCCTGGAAATCCGCGACGACAATGAAGCCGCGCGCGCAGCCATCGTCAACTTCGATCCGCAGAGCCTCTGCCACGCGATCGTCAAGGACGGACAGGCGGAGATCTATACCGACTTCCGCCAGAACGGAGACGGACTGACGCAGATCCTCGTCATCGACAAGGGCATGACGCAGGCGGGCACGGGCGCGCTGATCCAGCGACTGCTCGACATCGAGACCTATCGGACACTTGCCATGCTCGGCCTGCCGCTTGCCCAGACGCTTTCGCCCGAAATTCGCCGGATCGAGGACGGGCTGACGCGGCTCACCCGCGACATGCGCAGCAGAGCCGGCGAAAAGGCCGACGAGATCCTGAGCGAGGTGACGCATCTTGCTGCCGAGCTGGAGGCAAATGCCGCGCTTAGCCTTTACAGGTTCGGGGCGAGCCGCGCCTATTATGGCATCGTTCAGGAACGCATCCGTTCCCTCGGCGAGGTGGCGGTTGCAGGCTACGAAACGCTGGGCTCGTTTCTCGAAAAGCGCCTCGCGCCCGCCATGCGCACTTGTCAGTCGGTCGAGGAGCGGCAGGCCAACCTGTCGCGCAAGCTCTCACGCGCAACGGGTCTGATCCGCAGCTGGATTGACGTCGAACTTGAACGGCAGAATTCCGATCTTCTTGCGACGATGAACAAGCGCGCCGAATTGCAGCTGCGCCTGCAGCAGACGGTCGAAGGCCTGTCGGTTGCGGCCATCTCCTATTATGTGGTCGGGCTCTTTGGCTATTTCGTCAAGGGATTGCCGCATGAGGCCCTGCCCGTTGACCCGGCGATCATCACTGCCGTGTTCGTGCCGCTCGCGGTCGCCGCAGTCTGGTGGACCGTACGCAGGATCCGCAAGAGCCATCATCCCATTTGACGCTCAGGGATTTCGCCAGCGACGCTCGCGTTCGGAAATCGATTCCGTTTGCGCAGGCAAATCATTGAATACGCGAAATATTTTGGATCCCCCGGCACCTCATGCACTGATTCAAGTGCGTGGACCCAACTGACAGGCGGACAAAAAAGAAGCCGCGCCTTCGGGGAAAAGGCGCGGCAGGGCTCGGCCGCCTAGAGGGGACTTGGTGCGACCGGCAGGGGACTGGAGTGTCTCACTGACCCAATAACGTATGCAGGCCCGCTTTGGTTCCGTCCGGGGCACAAAAAAATCACGCATCTCTTTGCAGCGGACGAACCCAGATCAAAGTCTGCGGGAACAATCCGTGTGATCATGCGTTGTGGATCGTGTTCCAATTGAAAAGGAGATGGACATGGCTACCGCAACGCCCCTGCAGAAAGCGATGGACAAGATGACCGCCAATGACACAGCCTCGATCGAGGACCAGATCGCAAAGCTGTCTGCCGATATCGCAGCGCTGACCCGGACCGTCGCAGACTATGGCTCCGGCAAGCTGGAAGAAGCCGCAGCCGAAGCACGGAACCTGAAGGACAACGTGGCCGAAAAGTCGGTCGCTGCTGCCCAGGTCGCCAAGGACACTTTGCTGACGGCCGAGGGTGATCTCGAAGACAAGATCCGCGCCCATCCGCTGGCCGCCATCGGTATTGCCGCCGGCATCGGCTTCCTCGCCGCGATCATGTCCAAGAGGTAAGTGCATCTTGGAAAATCTCGCTGCACAGATATTGCAGATTGTTGCCGGCAGTTTCATGCCGGCAGCAGAACGCGTTCAGCGAAACGTGGTCGGTTCTGCCATCATCGCCGTCCTGTCGGTCACCGCGTATGTTGCATTCGTGATCACAGGCTGGTTCGCGCTTGATCAGGTCTACGGCCCGGTTGTTGCCAGTTCGGGCGTTGGTGGCGCAGCGGTCATCGTCGCGCTGGTGGTTTGGGGTATCGTCGCCCTTCTCAATCGTCGTGCGCAGCAGCGCGCAGCCCTTGCGGCGGCGTTGCGACAGCAGGCGCGCGCAGAAGCCGGCAACCCGTTCGTGAAGGCGGCCTCGTCGGAGTTTCCGGGCATGATCCGCGAAACGCCGATCATTACCGTTCTGGCAGTTGCCGGTCTTGCCTATGCCCTGATGAAATCCAAGGGCAAATGATTTTAGTCCTGCCCTGCTTCGCATAGACGCACGGCTGGAAAGTTTGGTTTGGAAGAGGGCCGCGCGCTGGGAAGTGCGCGATGGCCAGCGGGTGAAGTGTCTACTGTTGCGCAACAGGCTGTGTGTCACCGGCCGCTTGCGCGCTCATACCGCACAGCCAGGCCCCTCCTGCGGTGGCGTCCGCCCACTCCCGCGGCGCCACCGCAGGACCCCATAATTATTTTTAATTTTTGACGGAACAACTTGTGCGCCCGCGCGTTTCCTCGTGAGATCGAAAGATCATTTGAGGAATGGAGCGTATTTTATGGCCTTGACTGCTCGTGTGGCGACACATCTGCCGTATCTGAGACGATTTGCCCGGGCTATTACCGGCTCACAGACATCGGGCGACGCCTATGTCGCAGCGATGCTTGAAATGCTCATTGCAGACATTTCAATTTTTCCGGCCGCTTCCAGCGATCGCGTCGCCGTCTACAAGCTGTTTGTTGACGTGTTCGGTCGCCTTGATGTCAGCGTCAGGCCGGTCGAAAGCCCGTTTTCGTGGGAGAAGCGTGCCGTGGCGAACCTCGCCAACCTGCCAAAGCGCGAGCGGGTGGCTTTTCTCCTGGTGTCGCTTGAGAGCTTCTCCAGTGCGGCTGCCGCTGAAATCATGGGCGTCGACGAAACCGCCTTCTCGAAGCTGATCGACGATGCGTCGCGTCAGATTGCAGAGCAGGTGACGACCGACATCATGATTATCGAAGACGAACCGCTGATCGCGCTCGATATCGAGCAGATGGTGACCGATCTCGGGCACCGCGTTACGGGCATTGCGCGCACGCATGCCGAAGCGGTGAAGCTGTTTGACAAGACCGCGCCGAAGATGGTTCTGGCCGACATCCAGCTGGCTGACGGCAGCTCGGGGATCGATGCGGTCAACGAAATCCTGAAGACGGACAATGTTCCGGTCATCTTCATTACCGCCTTCCCGGAAAGGCTGTTGACGGGCGAACGACCAGAGCCGGCTTTTCTGGTCACCAAGCCATTCAACCCCGACATGGTCAAGGCATTGATCAGCCAGGCGCTTTTCTTCAACGAGCGGCAGGAAGAACAGGCCTGACAGGCCCAAGTATCATGCCGTCACACGGGGTTTAGACGTTGCAAAGGTTATCTTGGGTCGAGCCGGGACGGATTGACGGGCTTGCGCGCGACTTCTTCATACATGCACTGATCGATATGGGCGCCTGCTATCTTCTTTACGAGGAAGATGGCAGTTGCATTTGTATCACCAGCCTGCCCGAGCCCTGGGCGGTGATCAAGGAAGAGAGGCCAACGGATGCGACCATATTCGGCTCGCAGATTGCCACGAGGCTCGCAAACCTGCGCAACGGACTGACCGAGGCCGGCGAGCAGGGTGAAATCGAAGTGGCGACCGAAGGTGGCGGCGTTTTCCAGTTCCGCTGCCGCAAGGTGATGATCCCCCGACAGGGCATCTATTTCATTCTGGCCATCGCCGACAAGACCGAGGAACGGCAAAGGGAAAAGGTTCTTAAATCGCTGCTTCTGGAAGTCAGCCACAGATCAAAGAACCTGCTGGCCATCGTGCAGGGGATCGCCTCGCAGACGGCACGCTTCACGGACTCCCTCGATGGCTTCCTGCAGAAGTTTCGCGGCAGGCTCTACGCCCTGTCCCAGTCGCAGGATATCGTGACAGCCTCCAGCTGGCAGGGTGCTGCCTTCAGGGAGCTCCTCGATGCACAGATTTCCCGCTATGTCGTCGACAATCCCGGCGCCATCGAAATCCGCGGGGAAGACATCCTTCTGTCACCCAATGCCGCGACCCATGTCGGCCTTGCCCTGCACGAACTGATCGTCAACGCGATCGCACATGGCGAATTGATCAGGCGCGCCAGCCGCATCGAAGTGTCCTGCAACCGTGTCGACACGCTTGAGGGACCGCAGATACGCCTGATCTGGATGGAGCATTTCGTCGAGCCTCGGCTGGAAGCCGCAACGCAGGACGATCAGTTCGCCAGCACCGTCCTACAGCGCGTCGTACCGGCGGCAGTCAACGGCGCCGCACAATACATCATGGACGAACACGGCGTGTCCTATGAACTGGTCTTTCCGGCCGAAGCGAGAGGCTGAGCGGTTTGAAACGTTTCACCTGCGGATCCTGTTCCAACACCGTGCATTTTGACAATACCGTCTGCCTGCACTGCCAGTCGGATCTGGGTTTTGATCCGGCGACGATGACGATCTGCGCCTTCGCCGGAGAGCCGACCGGCTTTCGCAAATGCGCCAACCATGCCGAAGGGGCCTGCAACTGGCTCGTGCCGGACGGTTCGGACAGCCTCTATTGCTTCGCCTGCAGCCTTGATCGCATCGTACCGAACCTCACGGAGCCGGAACATGCGGCGCAATGGCGAAAGGTGGAGGCTGCCAAGCGTCATTTCCTTTACGGCCTGATGAAGCTTCGACTGCCGATTGTCACCCGGAAGGAAAATCCGGAGCATGGCCTGGCGTTCGAGTTGCTGGCGGAACTGCCGCAGGCCCCTGCCCCGGTTATGACGGGACACGAAAACGGTCTCATCACCATCAATGTTGCCGAGGCAAGCGATCCCGAACGCGAGGCGCGCCGGGTTTCGCTGGGCGAGCCGATGCGCACGCTGATCGGTCATTTCCGCCATGAATCCGGTCACTACTACTGGAACCTGCTGTTTGCCGATGAGGCGCGCAGAGAAGAGGCGCGCGCAATCTTCGGCGATGAGAGGATCGACTATCAGGCCGCCCTTGTGCGTCACTACGCCAACGGTCCGCCAGCCGACTGGAACGAACATTTCATCAGCGCCTATGCATCAAGTCATCCATGGGAGGACTTTGCCGAAACCTGGGCGCACTATCTCCATCTTGCGGACGGGCTTGAAACGGCATTTGCCTACGAGCTGCTGCCCGCCGGGGCGGACTGCGCCTATGAGGCGGGCCTGAACTGGAGCCTCGCAGCGATGACCGATGAATGGGTCCGCCTGACCATCGGCGTCAATGCCATCAATCGCAGCATCGGGCAGCCGGATCTCTATTCTTTCATCTACTCACCCGAGGTCACGCAGAAGCTCGCCTTCATGCATGATCTCGTCACGCGGGTTTGTGCAGATCCTGCATGAAGTGGGAATGGCGGCGGAACAAAAGGCCGGGATCGCACGTTTCTCCTCTAAGTGATGGAGAGCACGATGAGCAACCTGGCAGCGCTGATGATCCTCGTCGCGTGTCCGACAAACGGAGCGCATTGCATTTCCCAGCCCTTGCGCGTGATTTCATACGAGGTCGTTGCGGACTGCCGCCGCGACCTGAATGAAACGATCGCGCAATCAAAGCGTCCGGGCATGAAGATATACGGCTCATGCAACGGCTTTGACAGCGCTCTTCTGCGCGATCGCGGGCCAATCAATCTCGCACTCGATCTGAAAACCATGAAGACGGCTCATGTCTCGAACCGCAGCGCGGAAACGACGGCATCTGGCTACGCGCCGTGAAGGAGGCACACGTGTTGAACATTCGCAGAAAACCCGTTCCCTATGCCGCGGACAGAACCCTGGCGCTCGAAATGATGATCGAACAGGATGTGTTGCAAAGCGAAGAGCCGATCATCTCCGATCGCGTCTTACAGTGGGTCGTCGGCGTGATGCTGTCACTGCAGATTGCAGGCGTCGCCCTGATCATCCTGGCCTATCTCGTAGTTTGACGGCGCGCAGGGGCGCTCAGTCGCTCGCAAATACCGATAAGAATGTTTTGAACCGGCGCCTTTTCGTGCCGGTTTTTGCTTGGCATTTGTGTTCGCAAAAGTCGGGCCAACCACTGGGCAAAAAAAGACCCGGCCGCGAAGGCCGGGTCGATACTGTTTGTTCGGGGATCGCTTAGAGACCGCGGCGGAGGCCACCGAAGACAAGCGACGCGAGGAAAAGCACCAGGAAGACCACGAAAAGAATCTTCGCGATACCAACCGATGCACCTGCAATGCCGCCGAAGCCGAGGGCGCCGGCCACGATGGCCACGATCAGAAACAAGAGTGCGTAGTAAAGCATGGTTCTCTCCTTTGTTAATGATATATAAACGCCTGAGACGCGCAAAGGTTCCACCATGCAACTTCGCTTGCGGATCACTCCTTTTGTACTTCACCTCCGGAGCATCGGGATTGCGGTTGCCGCGAAATACTCAGAGTGGGTGAAGGCCGTGACGACCTATGCCAGTGACAGTCGGGTGCAATGCCTCGCCATCACGCACTTTCGCCCGCGTTCGTCTGACTTGCGGAATTGATAAGGCAGCCGAACAGATATATGATTTTGAAAGAAATTTTGCATGAAACCGGAACATTGCCGATACTCATCCGTTATCGAGGTATCGTGACCAACCGCAGTAGGAACCATGCGTAAAACGGATGTGACATCGAAAACAGGACAGCCGTCGGAGATAGCGATCACCGACCCCGTCAGTGACGGAATCGCGCTGAAGCTCCGCGAGCTTTACTCCGGCTTCGAGAATGAGGGCATTCCGGATACTCTCCTGATGCTTCTCGACAAACTCGATGAGGCGGAACGTGCGTACGGCAACCGTGAAAAGTGAGAGCTTCCCACATGGGTGACACCTTGGACGGTCGTACGGAATTCAAACGGCAGTTGCTTAAGGCGCTGCCCAGCCTTCGGGCTTTTGCCATATCGCTCTGCGGATCTCATGATCGCGCGGACGACCTGACGCAGGAATGCGTCATGAAAGCCTGGTCGAAGCAGGAAACGTTCGACCTTGAAACCAACATGAAGGCCTGGCTCTTCACGATCCTGCGCAACGAATTCTACTCGCAGATGCGCAAGCGGGGTCGTGAGATCCAGGACTCGGATGGCGTGTTTACCGAGCAATTGGCCGTTCATCCCAGCCAGTATGGCGCTCTGGATCTCGGCGACTTCAAGACCGCGCTCGACAAGCTTCCCGACGACCAGAAGGAAGCGATCATCCTGGTCTGCGCCTCGGGCTTCTCCTATGAAGAGGCCGCAGATATTTGCGGATGTGCGATCGGCACGATCAAGAGCCGTATAAACCGCGCCCGCAACCGGCTTCAGGAGCTTCTCACCATTTCGGGTGAAGCTGACTTCGGACCTGATGCTGAAATGTCAGCAGTCTTGCGTCATTCGATATCGGCCTGAACGAGCCTCATGCAAGTTCCTCAACGCCCCGCTCACCAGCGGGGCGTTTTCTTATTGGCGATATGCCATTCGCCGGTCGCTCAACCGGTATCGCAACGCTCTCCAAATTCGATTCACGTAAGAAATACATCTATTTGATTTTAAATAATTATCCCATTTTCCTCGCATTTCTTCGGAACCCTTTTGGACTACGGGCGTTACCCTTGTGTCATCAGTCAGACCGGCGCAGACCTGCTGGAGAACGCTGGCTGGAGCCAACAAAAGGAGACATCCAATGTTGAAGAAACTGATCACCACGACCTTCCTGACCGCCGCAATCGCATTCCCGGCACTGGCTGCCGGAACCGATGCCGGAGCACCCGCAACGACCGGAACGATGCAGCAGACACCGGCGGCACCGGGCGCCGTGCCATCCGATGCAGGCACCGCGAAGCCGGCCATGCCCGCCATGCCGGCCATGGGCAACAAGGCTGCGGAAGCACCTACAAGCACCACCGCCCCGACCGAAGCCATGCAGGCTTCGAACATCATCGGCGCAGAGGTGACAGACGCGCAGGGCAATTCGATCGGCAAGATCGGCGACATCCTGCTTTCGCCGAAGGGTGAAGTCAGCAGCTATGTCATCAATGTCGGCGGCTTCCTCGGGATCGGCGACAAGCCGGTCGCGCTTTCAACGCAGCAGGTGACGATTGTCGCAGACGCCAGCGGTTCGCTGAAGGCGTCGACCGCGATGACCAAGGATACGCTCAACGCGCAGCCTGAGTTCAAGGCGCCTCAGCCTGAAGCTGCACCGTCCGCCGCAAGCCCGGCAACGGGTGCAGGATCGACCATGAACTGACCCCTGCGGTCATCGCTCACTGACGACGGAGCAGTTCGAAGCCGGTGAGTTGATGACCTGACACGCCTCACAGCAGACCTGCAGCATCATGCCCCAAATGTGGCGCATGGTGCTGTAGCACTTTGAATCTGCTGCATAATCTTGTCGATCCTCGTTTCACTCCAATCGGATTATGCTTTAGGTCATGAACTCACAAATGAGGTTGATTTTGGTATGGATGAATTTGTTCATATACGAGGCGCAAAGGCGAAGGAAATGTTCCTCATTTTCAAGCCTTTGCAACGTAGTAGATGGGCAAATTCACCATATCCCTCGGACGGCAGGCTGGCTTCAGGCTACTTTGTCAGCACTCTCAACCGGGCCACAAAGCCCGCTTTTCGAGCGCTTCCTCGTATCTTTTTGCCAGACCAGCCGCCAAAACAAGCTCATTTATGAGTCCATGACCTAGTTCCCCAGGGAGACCATCACCTCTGCGACCGTGCCGCCCGGCGTTTCAGGATAGACGATCCCGTCGCCCAGTGTTGCGGCCATGGACTGGACGATGCGTGTTCCAAGTCCGGTCGAATGCGCCTTTGCCTCTGCTGAAGCAGCGCCGAGCCCAACGCCGTCGTCTTCAACGGCCAACCGCGCCCGCTCGCCATCGACCCGCTTGAAAAGGATGCGGATTTCGCCGCCCTGTCCGGGCGGATAGGCATATTTCAGCGCATTGGTCACCAGTTCAGTCACCACCATGCCTGCCGACACAGCCTTGTCGGCGCTAAGCTCTATCGGGTCGGCATCGACATTCAGCTCCAGTTCCACTTCCTCGGCGCTGATGGTGGTGGAGAGATCGCGGGCCAGGGCCTCGACATAGGCCTGCATGTCCACGCGACCGATCACGGCATTGGTGTAGAGGCTTCGATGCATGCCGACGATCGCCGAAATGCGGCTCTGGGTTTCGTGAAGCGCGATGCGCGTTTCCTCATGGTGGCTGGCACCGGCCTGAAGGCGCAGAAGGCTCGAAACCAGAGCCAGCGAATTGGCCACGCGGTGGTTCATTTCCGCCAGCATCGCCTCGGCCTTCTGCTTGGCCTGCAGAAGCTCCTCCTCGGCATCTTCCTTGGCCCGCTGCAGACGCGCCTTGCTGACGGTCTGGTCGATGGCATCAGCAAGAAGCGGAAAATAGTCGTCGCCGATATTCTTGATGACATAGTCGGACGCGCCGTTGCGGAGCGCCTCCATGACCACCCTCACCTCATCTGTATCGATGACGTAGACGACCGGGACGCGTATGTCCTGGGCCCTCAGCTGCGCCAGCAGGCCATTGCCCTCGCAATCAGAAAGGTCATGGTCGAGCACGATGGCGTCGAAATGCTGCTCGCGCACCAGCGTGAGCGCGGTTGCGGCATCGCTGGTGATCGTTACATCCTGGGCAAGCACCGAGAGGCGCTGCCTGACCTCCTCAGCGAGGTCGAGATCGTTGTCCACGTAAATAACGCGATTGTGCATTCTCGCCCCGCCCCTTCAACAGACACGAACTGTCCGTGCCCGTGTGAAGTGGTAAGGCGGTGCGTCGCCAATGAATAGGATATTTGTCGCTTTCAGGAAAAATAAACGGCAAGTGTTGCCGTGTTGTATCTACACAAATGGCTTGTACATCAAGCACATGCAACCTGATCTGCGATCCCGTGGGCGGGCCGTTTGCCCGGCCCGCAGTCCCTGTAGATCAGAGGCCTGCCACCCAGCGATGCCACTCCTCGGCTGAACCGTTGAAGGTGTTGAGGTCGATCCGTCCCTCGACGCCGTGCGAAAGACCGGAGCCGGAATACTGCCAGAAGACCCAGCGGCGGCCGGGATAGGTCTTGGACGGATGCGCAGCGACCGACCGCAGCCAGAACGGGTAGTTGTTGAACGCACCGCGCAGATTGGCCTCATAGAAGTCCGGCGATGTGTAGATGACGGGTTTGCGGCCATAGTGTCGCTCGATCTTCTCCATGAAGACCTGCATCTTCTCGCGCACGCGCTGCGGCGACAGATGCTGGCGGCAGGCGGAATCGTGGTTCCACTCCACATCGATGACGGGCGGCAGGGCTTCGGGGTCACGCGGAACCTTGGAGATGAACCAGTCGGCCTGCTCTCCTGCCGTGCGGCACCAGTAGAAGAAGTGATAGGCGCCACGCTTCAGGCCGCTGGCCTTGGAGGCGCGCCAGTTGCGCGAGAACATGGGATCCACATGGTCGCCGCCATCGGTCGCCTTGATGAAGGCGAAGTTGGCGCCCTGCTCGCGCAGCTTGTCCCAGTCGATATTGCCCTGCCAGCGTGACACATCCACGCCATGGACCTGATAGGCGCGGGGCGAGTGATGACCAAAGTTGATCGGCTTGGCATCGCGGAAACGCTGGCTGTAGATCTTCATCCGGCTACGCTCGTGACGCAGCCCGGATGGATCCTGCGGCATGGAGAAGGACACGGGGCGCGCTGCGGGCATCGCATCGGCGGGCGCGGCATTTTCCAGGAGCATGGGCTGCGGATCCGCCTGCGTTGCGGCCAGCGCCAGTTCCTGCGGAGGCGTCATGGCATCCTGCGACGCCGCCTGAGGCGCCTGCTGGACAGGACGCTGCGCCACAGCCTGCTGGTTGCCACCGGCATTGGGAATGGAGGCTGCGGGGCGCGGAATGGCGCTTGTCGTCTCGTTGGACGTCGATACGGGAAGCAGATCATCGGGCGACGAATGGCAGCCGGACAGAACCGCGACGATGGAAAGGGCAAGAAGACCCGTCGGTAAACGCATGGACAACCGTACTCAATACAAACAGCAATCGGCACATGACACCGCGGCGCGGCATCCTGAATCGAGCCTGCGGATGAGGGCAGACAAAATTCGCTAACAAAGCATTACCGTAAAAAGCTGAATCCATTCTTTACGACGGCAGAAAGAATGAGGGGGCGACGCACGCGCCGTGGCTAGCCACCGGGCTAAAGTCATCAGGATGTAATGGGGGATTTTTAAGCTGGTCGGAGTGGAGTGATTCGAACACTCGACCCCCACGTCCCGAACCACCGATGCTCTAGCAAATATCCCGGATTTCCGGGCCTTATAAACAGCTTTGGTGCCCGTTCGTTCCCGTTATTTTCCGTTATATCGGTGGCAAACGGTGGCTGCACTATTTAAGTGCGATGGAATTGTTTATCTGCCTTGAGAAGATCAAGTGGCCGCCTAATGCCTCAGCTCATCGGGTAATCCTCCTCGTTTTAACTGGGAGGATTACCATCGAGCCGATGTAGAACGCGCCCATTTTCAACGCTGGCTCCCAGCCATACGTTGGATACAACCGGGAACCCAGCTTGCAAAATCTCCGCCATCCGGTCAGGTCGTTTGGTCAGGATTTGGTAAGTATGCCGAGGGGTATCCGCCATAATCCGCCATACCTTTCGCGCGAACTCGGTAGGAATGTTGGGATGGAAGAGGTCCGACGTCGAGTTGACGAAAGCATCCCTCGGGCGAGACCGTTTCGTGGGAATCTGGAGAGCACTTTCATCAAGGTCATGCGTACCGGTACACTTCGACCTGCCACCGGTTTTGCGCATCTGGCCACAATACCTTTCCACACCGATGGCTTCCAGCCGAGCTGCCATGCGCATCGCATAGCAATTGGTGCAGCCAGCAGTCATGATGGAGCGCCAGCAACTGAATTCCACGTCGCATCGATCCATTAAATTGTTGTTTCAGTCATCATACGCTCTCGGAGAGCCAAAGGATTGCACCAAGGATAGCAAACGAAAATGTATTATTATCTATGATTGTATTTTCTCAATCTTCCACAACTAAAGCAGCCTGATCCGGTCGATATCGATAGCGCGAGATCGAGCCATCCCGTATCCGTTCAACGGCTTCATCGATGACGAATAATGGCACCAGGAACCATTCGCGCGGAACAACTGGCCTCCCGAAGCGATCCTTGATCTCCATATCGAGCCGAGACGCCCCAAACACTCGGTGAATGAGGTTTTCGAGCTTGGTCCGGTTAATGTTGAAAAGCTCGTATGTTGCGACAACCTCGACGTCTGCCAAGAGGAAAGTCGCGTCAAATTTTGCATTAGCGATCCTGCGTTCGACACTACCGCCCGTTACCCCGATCTTATGGATCAGATCACGGTTTTGGGCGACAAGTGGATTATCGGACTTGCTCCGCAGGACATAGATTTTGCCGCTAGACAGATCGCCATCGTCCGTTTCGTCGGTAAACAGCGGCCCTGCCGTCGGCTCGGTGATCCTTCGGCCAGCTTCATCCTTGTAGAGGGCTCGTTGGAGAGACCGGAGCAAGATGTTGCTCTCGGTACCGTTGGAGTAGACCGCTCGCAGCCGAGCATCTGTTTCGCCATTCGGGGCTTTGATCGGCTCACCCACCTCGGCCACATAGACCGTCTGGCCACCGAGAATGAAAAACTGCCCGGCGGTGATCTCAGCCTTTAGAAAACCAGCATCTTTTACGAATGGCCGCGTGGTGCGAACGCCGGATTTCAGCTCGGCCTGCACCTGGTCAAACAACGGTTTGAACTGGTCAAAGTCCTCGCAGCGCTCACGATTTGCAATCTCCTCGGCTGCCCGCTTCTCTGACAGCGAGCGAACGTGCCTCAATTTCGTAATTTCTGAAACTTCTGCTTCTATTCCCAATTCGGCCAAGAGAGCATCGTCGTCCATTTCATCGATGTCGGCCTGAGTCATGACCGCCTGCCCACCGAGCAGACCCTGATGATCGATTGGTTCGACAATCGAACGACAAGACTCAATTTCACGGATGCGATCCAGCCTCACTGCATAAAGCCGCTCGAAGATGTCCACTGCTTCCCCGTGGCGGGGTGGGCGTTTGTGCGTCTCGAAGAAGCGCTGGATTTCCTCGAAACCAGCGATGACCCGTTCTTCCTCGGCCGTACCGGTGCTTGTCGGTTTAGCCTCCACCTCGATGCCAAGTTCCGCCAGCAGCGCATCATCATCATCGGTAAAATCAGCCATTGGCGGCGTCCGCCTTCATGCGGGCGAGAAACGCGACGCCTTCGGCCATGCGGCGTTCCCAGGGATCAGGTGACGCAAGGGAAGGCAAGCGGCTCCGTTCTGTTTTGAACTTGAGAGCGCGGCGAGCCAAATCGCGCGCTTCCTCCGGTGTCATCTGCACCTTCTTACCCGTGATGATGGCCTCAACGTGCTTCAGGCGCTCTTCGTTCATCTCTTTTGCAAGGATTTTATAGGCTTCACCGAACGGGTTGATGCTGTCAATCAGATCGATGTCCAATTCGAGCACGCTCAAGGCAATCTTTCTGATGCCGTCGATCAGGGCGGTGTTTCCTGATTGAGGCGCTTCGTCGTTCGGGTTGATCACAGCCTTTGCCTGTTGGGTCAGATTGAGCGCAGCAACTGCATGCTGTCGAACGGCCTCCTGGTCCTCTTCCGTCAGCGACGAGTACTTTTCCTTAATAATTTTTCCAAGCCTGACCTGCGTCAGCTCTTGCGGCACCATTTCATGGTCGAAGAGACCACGCTCAATCGATGACCGGTCCTGAACAAACGCTGCGATGACCTCATTGAGGTCTTCTTGGCAAATGCGCTCGGCCTCCTTGCTCTGCGGCTGGGCCAGGCCCTTTATCTCGATCTGGAACTCGCCGGTATCAGCGTTGAAACCGACATTACATTTGTCTTCCTGATAGCCGCCAACTCCGTAGTCGAAGCCGTCATGCGGACCTGTGGCCCTGGCTTTAGGCGTGAAGTTGAACCTAGGAGCGAGCACCTGCTCCATCAGCAAGCTGGCTGCGATTGCTTTCAGCATGTCGTTGACTGCTTCCGCAACCGTGGCCTCAGAGGCATCGGGTTCCGCGATCAGGTTCGTGAATCGAGCCCGTGATTTGCCAGGCGCATCACGAGTAGCGCGTCCGATGATCTGAACGATCTCAGTAAGGCTGGACCTGTAGCCTACCGTCAACGCGTGCTCGCACCAAATCCAGTCGAAGCCTTCCTTCGCCATGCCGAGCGCGATGATGATATCGACGTGGTCACGGTTGTTTTTCTGACTTGGGTCCTTTAGCGCGGCCGACACACGGTCTCGTTTGCTTGGGTCATCGTCCACAAGGTCAGCAATCTTGAGGACGCGACCGGATGCAGATTTGACAAGTTGGAACCCGGTCACCGGATCGGTGCCCTGCCACTCGCCCAGCTCTTCTATAATGTGTTCCACTTCCCGCACCTTATCCTTGGTGCTTTCACGGGAATTGACCGAAGGGATGTGGATGATCGTCTTCTCGTCGGGATTCAGCACCTTCAAGATGTCGTCAGAGTAGGCGTTAGCGTAGAAATAGTAGCCGATATCCAGGGTCTTGAGGTGCTTGTAACCGTTCAGCTGCTCATAATAGGTATAGGTGACCGGGACGAACTTCGCCTCGTCGTTCGGCATGAGAACGGGTTCTGCGTCACCACGGAAGTAGGAGCCGGTCATTGCAACGACGTGGACCGTGTTGCGCGCCAGCAGCTCGGCCAACTGCGCGCCCAGGCGGTTGTCGGGGTTGGCAGACACGTGGTGGAACTCGTCGATGGCAATCAGACAGTTGTCGAAGGCTTCGATACCGAATTTTTCAACTGCGTTACGGAAGGTCGCGTGAGGACAGACGAGGATGCGGTCCTCACTCTTGAGGAACGTCCCGACCGCCTCGGCCTTGCCACCATCGGACCCCGGTGCGTTACACAAGTTCCATTTCGGCTCAACGGTCCAATCGGTCCAGAAGCCGAACATCGACAGTGGCTCATCCGCAAAGCTCGACCCGATGGATTTTTCCGGCACTGTGATGATCGCCTTGCGAACGCCCTGGTTGTGAAGCTTGTCGAGCGCGATGAACATCAGTGCTCGGCTCTTGCCGGATGCGGGAGGCGATTTGATAAGCAGGTACTGCTCGCCCCGTTTTTCGTAGGCGCGCTCTTGCATAACGCGCATGCCCAACTCGTTTGGCTTCGTCGAATTGCCGTTCTGGGAATAAGTTGCAGAGACGGACGGGACGGATTTCTCGTTGCTCATAACTTATGCCTTCATCTTGATGTTGCTGGTCTTGGTAGGCTTGCCTGACGTCATTTTCGTATAAAGTTCGAATAGCTTTTCCAGACGCTCGGTGTCGTTCCTGAAGCGTCGGCCGATGTAGATGGCTTCCAACACCTCATCGTTGCGATCATGTGCAGCCCTAAGGTCTGCGGGCATCTTTTCAGGGTCATAGAGGTCGGCAATGGTCGCGGGGAAGTGAGCCTCTCGCACCAAAAGAATGTCTTCAGCACAGCGGGTGAGATCAGAGTTATTCTTCTCTGTCAGGTTGGGAATTGGGAAAGTATTCCAGCCCAACGTATTCGAATAGCGATAGTCAGTTTTGATCTTTCCGCAAACGTTAGCAATCCACAGCAAGTGGAGTCTGGACGCGATGATTGACATGGTCCACAAAGGCGCATCGTACAGTCCGAACGCAGCGTTGGTTAAGGTGCTTGCCTCATCAACAAGGCCCACAGGAAGATACGTCCGCTTCTCGGAGGAATGAATTGGTACCACCACCGTCCTTTTCGTACCAATGAATTAGCCCCCGAAAGGTCCGGACATGCTCCCCCACTTAGCTAAGTGGTTAGGAGTAATGTTGGTAATATGACTAGCAGCAATTTTAAGATGGAAGTTCTCTCGGGGCCAGAACGTCGGCGGCGCTGGAGCACGGCAGAAAAGCTGGCGATCATCCACGAGACCTATGAGGCGGGCGCGACGGTGAGCCTCGTCGCGCGTCGGCACAGCATCCAGCCGAACCAGTTGTTTGCTTGGCGCAAGCTGGCGTCCCAAGGGGCTCTGACGGCGACGGCCGCCGAAGAGGAGGTCGTTCCGGCTTCCGAATACCGGGCGCTTCAGGCCCAGGTGAAAGAGTTGCAACGCTTGTTGGGCAAGAAGACGATGGAGAGCGAAATCCTGAAGGAAGCTCTCGAAATCGCTGGCGGCCCAAAAAAACATCTGTTGCGCTCGCTCTCTCTTCCGAGGGGGACTTTGGAATGAAGAGCGTCTGCGAAACTCTGGGTGTCGCCCGGTCGAATATCGCCGCGCGCGCCACAGGCTCCCCCTCCAGAGCCAGAGGACGGCCACCACTCCCGGGTCGGGAACTGGTGGATGAAACAAGGCCATCATCGCCGAAATGCCCACCTACGGCTATCAGCGCGTCCATGCCCTCCTGCGCAGGAATGTGCGCAAAGACGGGCGTTTGTGGCCCAAAGCAAAGCACGTTTGCCGGGTCATGAAGCTGCACAATCTGCTGCTGGTGCGACACACAGGAACAGTCGATGATCGCCTCCACGACGGTCAGGTCACCGTCGAACGTTCCAACATCAGATGGTGCTCCGACGGCTTCGAGATCGGCTGCGACAACAAGGAAAAGGTCCGTGTCTGTCCGGCATCGGAGCGTTGGGGGCGACTGCACTTCTTGCAGCGATTGGTAACGGTAGGCAATTCCAAAAAGCCCGCGATCTGGCGGCGTGGCTCGGCCTCGTGCCGCGACAATACTCGACCGGCGGAAAGCAGAAGCTTCTCGGCATCAGCAAGCGGGGAAACCGCTATGTTCGCAAACTTCTCGTGCACGGCGTACGATCATGCTTTCGGCATCTCGACCGAACACGGGATCGACTGGGGAACTGGCTGGATAGTCTCCAAGCCCGAATGCACCCAAACAAAGCTGTTGTCGCACTTGCTGCCAAAATAGCCCGGATCGTCTGGGTCGTCCTGACCAGGCCGGGAGCGCTCTACGAACGCAGAGACCCTGCATTCACCTGACGCTCCTGGTTCGATTGCAAGGCTCGGGAATAGTGATGACGAAACAGTGGATCAACATGCCGTAAGCCCTGCGCAAAAAAGCGGGCTTCGTGCCCGAACCATTTATTGGGAACGGCGTGTGCGGATCTCATCATGGCCTGGCTGCAACCGCAGCCCACTCGCGAGAGGCCGGATACATTTATGCAACTGGAATCGTCATTTGCGATGTCGCGAACCCTAGCACGGACGGGGCGGACCATACATTTTTTGAAGCGACATCCTTCAGGATCGCATTGTCCAGCATGGCTTCGGCGAGCAGCTTCTTCAGTTTGGCATTCTCGTCCTCAAGCCCTTCAGCTTGCGGGCATCGGACACGCCCATCCTGCCATACTTCGCCTTGTATTTGTAGAAGGTTGCATCCGAGATGCCGTGCTTGCGGCAGACATCGGCCGTCTTCGCGCCCGCCTCCTGCTCCTTCAGTATCCCGATGATCTGTTCTTCCGTGAACCGTGAACGCTTCATTCGTCCGTCTCCTGATCGTGACGGAATCTACAAAAATCTGCATTAAAATCATTAATGTAGGTGATTTTTTATTTAGCCGCGTGCCAATCCGGCGGAACAACAGGACGCCGATCGCTCCAGTCAACGAGCCCGGAATATAGCGGCAATCAACGCCGATGGCCGAATGAAGGGTCGAGCCACAGTCGACGACCAGAAGCGCCCTCTGGTCGAGACATCGATTGAACGCAACAAATCCGATCATGAGGCGACGGCTGCACACCCGAAATCCGTCAGCTGAAAAAGCTAGCCTATAGGCGCTGCATCAAAGACGAAAACAACTTTAAACCGTGAGCCACGCATCAACGCCGAATGGGAACGTCTTCGAATTTAACGATTTCCGCGCTGATCACCTCACGCGTCAAGGGCGCCTGTGGTTGTTCGATCTGGGTAACGAGTCCCTCAACTAGCGCACGTCCCACCTTCACCATATCCACGCTGTGTGCGACAATCGGCACCGATAGATACCTCGCTATTCTGGTATTGTCTCGGGCGATAATATGGAAATCGCGACCAATCGTCCGCGCCTGTCGCCGCAATGCACTGAGGGCTCCCAAAAGGCCCAGCTCGCTTGCTGAAACAAGCCCTGTTGGTGCATTGGGAAGCGACAAAAGACCCTGCAACCAACGTTCACTGGCGTCGATAGTGAAGTCTTCCTCGCCAACAAAGCGTGGATCGAACTGCACACCATATTCCCCTAGAGCCCTGCTGTATCCGCGGAGGCGCATCGCACTGTACTGGTCCTCGCGAGTCAGCAATTGCAACGCAATACTGCGGCAACCGCGGGCTAGTAACTCCAATGTCGCCTCATAGGCGATCTTTTCATTGTCGATATCGATGAAAGCATAATCCTGGGCGAGTTCGCTTCGGCCAAATGCGATAAACGGCACCCTCCGCTGTTTGAGAAAGTTGATTCTTGGGTCGTTCTCGAGCATGCGCGTGATGATGATTCCGTCGGCTGCTCCCGACTGAAGAACCTTGGTGATGTTGTCATGCGGACTTTCCTCGGGGGTCGCCGAGAAGATCGTGAGACTGTAGCCTCGATCCCTCGCAGCAAGCGTCATGCCCTCTATCAACGGCAGCTTCGCGATGTCCGCGAGGTAGTCGCGGGTTTCCAAAGGTAAAATTGCTGTCAGGGTCTTGGTAGACCCAGTCCTGAGCGCTCGTCCGTGGAGATTGGGCACGTAGCCGACCGCCTCCGCCGCCACCTTAACCCGAAGAATGGTATCGGGGTGGACTTCCGGACCATCTTTGAGCGCGCGTGAAACCGTCGTCACGGAGAGGTTCAAGACCTCGGCAAGTTGTCGGAGGTTCGCTCGTCCAGTCCCTGTCATCTTCTGTCGCTTATCCCTAATGCGTTGAATCACACTTTGCCGTGTTGCATCGATCAAGAAAAGACAGACCGGAAATATATCGGCACTTGACGAAATCGCATTTCGGCGCAATCGTAACGTTACGATTTATAAAAAAGCCTCGAAAGCTCAAAAATCGGTTTGAAGGTCCCATTTGGAGGAACAATGAGATGAACAACTATCTTAAAATGACCGTCGCACTGGCCGCACTTGTCGTCGCCGTCCCTGCCCTGGCGCAGGACGTGACAATCACCACCGCCGGCGGTGACTATGGCAAGGCAATAAAGACCGCGATGTGGGAGCCGGCGGCAGCCGAACTGGGCTTCACAGTGCGCGAAGAAACACAAAGCGACGGTCTGGCTGCACTGAAAATGCAGGTCAGTTCCGGGGCAGTCACCACGGACATAATCCATCTGGGTTCGCCGGAAGGCGCTCAGGCCGCAGAACTCGGTCTGCTCGAGCCTCTGGACTACGGCGTCATCGATCCGAAGTCGCTGCCCGCAGGTGCCGAGTCGAAGTTCTGCTACCCCTTCGATTCCTATGGGACCGTTATGGCGTGGAATACAAAGTCCGTCGGCAGCAAGCCACCGGCAAACTGGGCCGAATTCTGGGATACAGGCAAGTTTCCGGGCAAGCGTGCCCTGCGCTCAAACGCTCAGGATTTGATTGAAATCGCCCTTCTGTCGAAAGGCGTTAAGCCGGAAGACGTTTATAAGGAATTGAGCGCTCCGGGTGGTCTCGAAGCAGCAATTGCCCGAATTCAGGAATTGAAGCCTGCTATTTCCGTATGGTGGACATCGGGCGCTCAGTCTGCGCAGCTCCTTAAGGATGGCGAAGCCGACCTCGTGGTGACCTGGAACGGGCGTGCAGAAAGTGCGCGCGCCGATGGCGGTACCGCGGACTATAGCTTCAAGGGGTCGGTGATCGGCACCGACTGCCTGGCAGTTCCGAAGGGTGCGCCCAATAAGGCTGCAGCCATGAAGCTGATTTCCGCCATGACGAAGCCCGAGCGCGAAGCAAAGCTGACCGACTTCATCGCTTATGGGCCGGTCAACCCGAAGGCCTATGAAGGCAATCTCATTGCCGCCGACAAGCTGAAGCTTCTCGCGACTGCGCCAGGAAACTCCGACGGTGCCGTTTTCTCCAATGCGGAATGGTGGGTGAAGAACGGCGAGAAAGCCCAGCGCGCTTTCGACGAAATGATGAGCCACTGAGGCCAGCCGGAGAGCAACTGATGTCCTTGAAGGCGCTTCCCATATCGGTCAACGGCCTCAAAAAGGGCTATGGCACGTTCCTCGCACTGGACGATGTGTCGATCAGCATTCGCCCCGGCGAATTCCTGACCCTGCTCGGACCTTCCGGGTCAGGCAAGACGACATTGCTCATGGCGATGGCCGGGTTCGTTCGCCCGGACAAGGGAAGCATTGAAATCGGCGGCCGGGACATTACCCGGCTGCCACCCAACAAGCGTGATATAGGCATCGTCTTTCAGAACTATGCCCTGTTTCCCCACATGAGTGTGCTGGCGAATGTGGCCTATCCGCTCCGCCTGCGCAACGTTCCTCGCAAACAGGCAATTGCGCAAGCCGAAGCCGCTCTGGCCAGGGTCAAGCTGGAAGGCTTTGGAGACAGGTCAATTTCCGCCCTGTCCGGCGGGCAGCGTCAACGCGTTGCTCTGGCGCGCGCGGTCGTTTTCGAGCCGCGCATCATGCTGATGGACGAACCGCTATCTGCGCTCGACAAGAACCTGCGCGAGCAGATGCAGTTCGAGATCCGACGCCTGCATGACGATCTAGGGATTACGACGATCTACGTCACGCACGATCAGCGCGAAGCATTAACGATGTCGGATCGCATTGCAGTCATGGATCGTGGTCGTATTCAGCAGCTTGATGAACCCCAAAAGATCTACAACCGTCCACTCAACCGGTTCGTCGCGCACTTTCTCGGCGAGGCCAATATCTTGGCCAGCAACGCGATTTCAGGCCTGCCATCCGGATTTCCTGCCACAAGCGACGCCATGATCCGGGCTGAGAGCTTCGATATACAGCATGACGGCAAGCCTCACGTGACGATCAAGGGCTCGCTCGTTGCCAAGGCCTTTCGCGGCGAAAACTGGTTGATACAGGTCGATATCGGCGAAGGACAGCATTTATTGGCAAGCCTTCCAGCCGATCGGTCGGCACAGTGCCAGGAACTAGTTGTCGGACAAAACGTCATTCTTTATGCGTCCCCGAGCCAGATCCACGCCATTGCATCGGAGCGGCCGCAATGAGCGAGGCATCTGGCGAGCGACGCCTGTTTATCCTTCTGGCATGTCCGGCGATCGTGCTGACCGGCTTTGGAGCCATCCTTCCAATTGTCTGGATCATCCGGCAGTCCTTTTTCGACAAGGCGGGAGAATTGACGATAGCAAACTATGGACGCCTTCTGACGAGCGACCTGACCTGGTCGGCATTCGGCACCACGCTGTCGCTTTCAGTAATGACCCTGGCCATATGCACGATCCTGGGCATTCCGCTAAGCCTGGCATTGGCGAGCGTGAGCCGCAAGACAGCTGGAAGGCTGATGATCCTTCTGCTGTTGCCATTGTGGACTTCCATTCTCGTACGGACCTACGGGTGGGTCGTGCTGCTGCGGCGCGACGGCCTGATCAATAGCTTCTTTGTTGCAACCGGGCTAAGCGATCAACCTGTTCCGCTGGTCTACAACTTTACGGGCGCGCTGATCGGCATGGTTCACTACATGCTTCCGCTCTTTGTGTTGCCCGTCTATGCGGCCATGCGTGATATTGACGGCAATATCGTCCGCGCCGCTGCGAGCCTTGGCGCAAGCTTCTGGAAATGTGTCCGTACAGTTATCCTGCCCCTGTCGACCGGTGGCGTCATCTCGGGTGCAACGGTCGTGTTCGTATATACGCTGGGGTTTTTCATTACGCCTGCCGTGCTCGGCGGCGGGAAGGTCAACCCAATTTCAATCCGCATCGAGCGGACGTTGTCGACGTTCCAGGATTGGGGCGAAGCAAGCGCCCTCGGGCTGCTGCTTCTGATCCTGGTGATGCTCATCGGTGCAATGTTGGTCTCCGTCCGGCGGCTTTTGAGGCTAGGAGTGCGCAATGCTTGATGCGTACCGCGACAGTATCGGTGCAAAATTGCTGCTTTGGGGCGTGTCCAGCCTTGTTTTAGCGTTCCTCATGCTGCCCACTTTGATCGTTGTTCCATTGTCCTTCTCGGCATCAGATCTTCTAGAGTTTCCCCCAAGGCACTGGTCACTGCGCTGGTATGAGAGCTTCTTTGCTTCCCCTGCCTGGATGGCCGCGTTGAGCACGAGCCTGAGACTTGCCATTTTGACCGCGCTGATTGCGGTTCCCGTGGCCTTCATGGCTGCAATTGGAATGGACAGGCTCGGCTTCCGGGTCAAGGCAGGTATCTACGGGTTCATCCTATCGCCGGCGGTCACCCCAGGGATCCTGCTGGCAATAGGACTTTTCATGGTGCTGGCGAAACTGGGGTTGGTCGGTACGTTTTCAGGTGTCCTCGTGGGACACGTGGTCTTGGCAATACCGGTCTGCGTGGTTGTCCTCAATCCCGCCATAGCCCGGTTCGACTGGCAGCAGGCTCTGGCGGCGCAGAGTCTCGGTGCGGGCTGGGCGAGGATCATCGTCGGCATCATCCTGCCGCAGGTTGGCACCAGTCTCGTTGCTGCGGGTCTTATGGCGCTACTGACATCGCTCGATGAAGCAGTCATTTCGATTTTCGTTGCCAATGGGGCCAATGCAACGCTCCCCAAGCTGATGTTCATCTCCCTTCGTGACGAGATCGACCCGACGATCGCGGCCATCTCGACGCTGTGGATCACCCTGGTCACGGTCCTGGTTATATTCATCAACACTCGTCTGAATGACAATCATACCTGAAAGTGTCACATGCCAATGCCTCAAACGCTCTCACAGATACCTTCGGTCAGCACCGCAATCATCACCGGATCGGCCAACTGGGGTATCGCATTTCCGGAAGATGTTACGATGAAGGGCGTTTCGGTTCTGGCCAGGGATATGGTTTTCGAAACCCCATACGGCCTGACAGAGAACTGGAAATTGCTGGAGTTCGATGCATCGATTACCGCTTCTGGCCAGTCGAAACGCGTATTGTGTATGTATTCCCACGGAAATCCGCGCGATTATATCGACCATTCCTGCCATCGCCGGGCCTTCTCAGCGCTCATGCAAGCCGGGGTGCGCCGGGTCTTGGCTTGTTCCACCATCGGTGCAGTCAATCGCGCCATTCAGCCCGGCGACATGGTGATCAATGCAGACATCATCGAACTGACCCAGACGCCCTACTCGCTGCTTGAGGGGCGACAGCGTTTCGATTGCTCGGGAAAGCGGCTTGTTTGCAGGCATTGTGCGGGCATACTCGCAGATACGGCACGCCGCTCATGGCCGACATCCTGCCGCATACACGGCATTGAGCAAGGCCTCGTAGCGGCCCATTCCTATGGACCGCGGCTGACAAGCCCCGCCGAAGCCATGGCTTTCCGCTCCATGGGAGCCGATGTTCTCAATCATTCCATTGCGCCCGAGGCCACGCTCTCGCGCGAGATCGGCGCCTGCTTCGTCCCGTTGGCCTTCGTGACAGCTGGCTTCAACGACTATATGGATCGTGATCGCGGTAAGCTTTTGCAGGAAGGCGTCTTGCCGAGCCTTTCGATGACGGCGTCACGGATCGCCCTGGAGACGGTGGCAGCGCTGCCGGATCTCGAGGCCTGCGACTGCCATGACCTGAAGTCACCACAACCGCCCGAACGCTACGAGCGCTTCTAAGATTACCGCGCGAATGGCGTCATCGGGATCGGGGATGCGTTCCGCAGCCGCATGATCCGCGAGAAGGCGCACTTGCGGCATGGTGCCCGGCACTGATAAATCGTGGTCAGGATCCAGACGGAATCACCGATGACCACCGAAAGCCACAATGGCGACAACTATATACTTGAGGAACAAATCGGCTTTCTTTTGCGCCTCGCGCAGCAGCGCCACACAGCGCTCTTCGCAGAGTGTTTCGACAACGATATGACGCCGACGCAATGGGCGGTCATTGCGAAATTGAAGCAGATCGGCGAATGCTCGCAAAATCTGCTGGGGCGACACACCGCCATGGATGTGGCGACCATACAAGGCGTGGTAGAACGGCTAAAAAGGCGCGATATCCTGGTCAGCCAACCAGATCCGGAGGATCGCCGCCGCGTTGTTCTGCGCCTGTCGGAAAATGGCAAGGCACTCTACGAGTCGAAGCGGAAGAACGCCCTTGAGGCGACCTTGGCGACGCTGGCTCCTCTCAACGTGGTCGAACGCAAGCAACTCGGAGCACTTTTACGCAAGCTGACGTAGGCTTTGGAGCCACAAAGGTGAGTAAATCACAATCGGCGCGGTCGTGTCGCGGCTACGATGGTTCACCAGATTCGGCATGCCCGCGAGACCCACTCGCCTCGACGGGCCAAGGGTTGGCCTGATGCAGGGGTATGTTTCGCAAGCCATTGAGAATGTGATCGCTTTGTCGACCTGTTACGCCCTTTACGGCCTCGGAAATCGGCATGACGAAATCCATGTGCCCACCCAATGCGCGATAGTCCTCTGCCCGCATCGTAAACTCGATGGGCGCGACAATGGCCGGCGTGGGGACATGGCCAAAAGCATTCTTGGGCATCCGCTCCACGTCCACCATAAAGGTGATCCCACCGCCCGGCCAGACGAACACTGGCGCGCCGCCGGATGTGACACGCGTCAGCGCGCGCTGCACGGAATGCGTCAGGCCGATCGGATTCTCCGTCGCACCTGCGCGCAAAGAGCCACCTGCACCTGCCATGAAAAGCACCGAGGTCCTGGCCGGTTCGCAGTTTTCCTTGATGCGTTCGGCGGATGCTGCAAGCTTTGGCGGCAACTCCTTTTGCACCGGCTCTAGCGCATCATTGAGTTCGTAATATGCTGAATGTTCGCCGGTGGTCGAAACCATGAGAAGCGACAGGCCAGGGCGCGCGATCTTCGGATCGAATCGACCGATAATGGTGAGCGGATCTGTCAAATTCGTCCCGCCCCAGCCCGTGCCGGGTTCTGCAACCTGGAAATAGCGACCGGGCGTGGAGCGTCGTCCATTAATCTTGATACCAGTTTCCGGCCATCCGATGACTTTGCCTGCCTGATGCTCTGACATGACGCCCGTGATGTGGTCGTCAACCACGATCACCTCATCAACAAGCCCCTTCCACTGCGCCGCGAACATGCCGACCGTTGCGGACCCGCATCCGACCCGCATCCAGCTTTCGGCCAATCCGTTGACAATGGGCGCACGACCTGCCTGCACAACAACCGTTGCGCCATCATCGATGACCATTTCAACGGCTTCGCCATTGCAGAGCTTCAAAAGGGTGTCGCAGGTGATGCGGCCCTCCTTCTTTGAACCGCCCGTCAGATGGTTGACACCGCCGATAGAAAGCATCTGACTGCCATATTCTGCGGTTGTTACGTGCCCTACCTGCTCACCATCGACGCGGACAGCCGCACATTCATGGCCCAGATGACGGTCCGTATCTATCTTCACCTTGGCGCCGCAATAGCTGAAGATGCCTTCTGTTACCACCGTGATCATGTCCAGACCATCGACCTCTGACGAAACGATGAACGGCGCCGGCTTGTAGTCGGGATAGGTCGTTCCGGCGCCGACGGCGGTAATAAACTGGCGTTGACTGCTATCCACAACAGTATCTTCGTTGCCGGACAGAAACGGAACGATCTGGCCCCCCTCGGCAACACGGGCCTCCAGAATTGTCAGCGGGTCTAGCCGGACCAGCAGCCCGCCCTGATTGGCGTAACGGTCACAGGCCCCCGCCCGACCATCAGCGATGTAGCACATCACCGGACAGGCATCGCACCGAATCTTTTCGATTTTTACCAAGTCCGACATGCGAGAAATCCTTTGACGTTTCATGCCAGTCATCGACTGCAGAGCATCGATCCCCGGCAACAGTATTGAAGGCAATCAGTCGGCGGCAAGACCCGCCTGCCCGGGTTCAATCGACAAAAGCCCGTTCAACAACAAAGGTGCCAGGCTTGTTGTTGGAACCTTCCTCAAGGCCAAAGCTTTCCAGCACCTGCTTTGTCTCGTGAAGCATGGCCATGGACCCGCAGATCATTCCGCGGTCGGTTTCGGGCGAGATCGGCGGCAGGCCCAGATCGGCGAACAGTTTTCCAGACCGCATCAGGTTGGTGATCCGGCCGGTCTGCGCATACGGCTCGCGCGTCACGGTCGGGTAGTGAATGAGCTTGCCCTTTGCATATTCACCGCAAAGCGGATCGTCGAGCGTGGCGGCAACCAGGTCGAGCCCATATTTCAGTTCCGAGACCTCACGGCACGTGTGCGTGAGAATGACCTGATCGAATTTTTCATAGGTCTCCGGATCTCGGATCAGCGAGGCAAACGGAGCAATGCCCGTTCCCGTTGAGAACATGTATACCCGCTTGCCAGGCAGAAGCGCGTCGTTGACGAGCGTACCGGTCGCCTTCTTGCGCAGGAGAACCGTGTCGCCGGGCACAATCATCTGGAGATGCTCGGTCAGCGGACCGCCCGGAACCTTGATGGAGAAGAACTCAAGCTCCTCGTCCCATGAAGGACTTGCCACTGAATAGGCGCGAAAGACCGGCTTTTCCGCATTGGGCAGCCCGATCATGACAAATTCTCCGGAGCGGAAGCGCAAAGTCGGCGGGCGCGTCATGCGAAACCGAAACAGGCGATCCGTATAATGCGTGACCGATGTGACTGTCTCGGCGAATACGCCTGCGGGGATTGCATAGTCGAGCTTGACAGCGACATCCATCATCTTACCTCTCGCAATATCGTTTGTACACGAACGAATATGAATGATTTTCCGGTTTCGTCAAGTCGCAATGCGGTCATTCAGCGCTTTTGGACATCCTTGCGACCTTGAGGCCGCGTCCGATCCGTGTGCGTCACCGCAGCCCGTCCTTGCCCTCGACGTCCTCGTAACTCAACCCTCCGACGCGTGCATTCGGACGACCGCCCAGCGCAACAGCCACCGCCACAAGGATCTCGTCTGCATGCGGAGCGTCGTTGAGCTGCACCGTGATCCCGTCGAAATGCGACCGGACAAAAGCCGCGTCCTTGGAGCCGAGCGGAACATCGAGGGATTGGCCCGGACCCCCCATCTTCTTGGACGAAGGCACGAGCGCGGCACCACGCTCAACCGCCTTTCGAAGAGGCGCACCCAGCTTTGGATGAAGAATTGCAGCAGCGTGCTCGAGTTCGCCCGCCTCGCCCACCATGGCCGCCTTTCCATAACTCTGCACATCTGAAGGCTGGACGCGGAGCGCGGCAACGCATCGTTGCCCTAGAAGCGCGCCGAGTTCCTCGCCGATCTCGACCAGTTCATCCAGATTGGGGCTGAACCGTCCGGCATAGGGATTGCGGATGACAGCCACGGCTGCCGACCGCCGTGACGGCGGTGAAATCACTTGCCCCATTTCCAGACGGACCTCGTCAGTCATCGTGACGAGCTTGCGAATGGAGACTTTCACCGCAGACCATCCTCCCCCTTGACTTCTGAGGCCTTCAGGCCGCCGACGCGGGCATGAATGCGAGGTCCGGTCGTCATCACCAGAGCCAACATTATCTCGTCAGCTTTCGGTGCGTCATTCAGGCCGACTTCCATCGCATCGAAGTGCGAGCGGACATAGGAGGCGTTGCAATGCGTCACCGGAATATCGAGCCGTGTCCCGGGTCCGCCGATTTTCTTGGTCGACGGTACGATGGCATTGGAAAGCGGCAGGAGTTCACGCATGGAATAGCCACCCGGCACATGCCATAGCGCACCATGCTCCAGCTCTCCCGCGGAACCCACTATGGCTCCCTTGCCGTAGCCCTCGACGACTTTCGCATCACCGCCAAGCGAATTGATAATATCCGTTGCAAGCTCAAGGCCAAGCGGCTTGAGGTCTTCCATGAAGAAGGCAATGTCCTCGACATACCGGCCTGCAAAGGGGTTTTTTATGACAGCCAGTGCAGCCGCACGGCGCAGTGGCACTTTCGCGCGGGGACCGCCCTCGTGAAATATCTCCTCGACGAAAATTGCCTTCTTCCGCAACACAACTATTTCAGTCATCATCTACTCCTTCCAGATCAACGAACTATATTCGTCCGGTACTGTCATTGCATTGGGTCCAAGCATAAGGCTGGCGGCTCGGAAAAGTCCGCGCCCATGATACGCTTGCGCAGCGGCACCACCTCGCATCAGTGCCTCCTGCCTTTCGGCGGGCGTCAGATCGGCGATATCAACAGTGACCAGCCGGGCACCGAGATCGCTTTCAGGTAGCAAGCTATCCGCCGGCATCCGGGTCACTTTTTGCGATCCCGGCAAATCGATACGGTTTGCCACCATTGTGGCTGCCGCATCCGCTTCGGCCGCATTTCCAGCCAATATTGTCACCGCATCCGCAATGCCAAGTGAAAATGAACGCCCCCGCCAGCCGCTTGTCGCCACGCCGCCGATGCCATCGCCCGCTCGGATGTCAATACGCCCGCCATCAAGCCCGCGCACCGGATCACGGCAAATACCAATCCTGAAGTGTCCGTCATTGACCATCAGGGCAATATCTCCGCCATTATTCACATAGGCGCGGTCGAGGGAGGCAACCTGCCCTATACTGGCCAAGATGGTCTGCGCCACACTTCCCGCCACCGCCGCCATCGGCGTTAGAAATTCTGGCTGATACGGTGCCACGGCATGCCACATCAACCGGGCAATTTCGCCTTTCGGCTCCGCACCCCCGGCGCAGCGCAGCAGTGGCAATTCGCTGACAAGTTCGTTCAGAACCGTTTCAAAACGCGCCCTTGCCGCATCATGGGCACGGCTCCGCTCGGCCGATGGACCGAAAACCTCAACTACCAGATCAATCGGTCCATGCTGCAGATGCAGGCGCCGTCCGTCGGCAAGCATGGTCGCCACTGCCCCCGACCGCATCAAAACATTTCCTCGCGAGATCGAAAAATCATTCGTATACAAATATTATTTCTATCCGCTGTCAAGTCGAAGAACGTGCCAGGAATAGACAATATGGATTGCACAAATGCTGCTTGACGCCGGATAACTGCGCTTCTACTATGTTCGTATACGAACGATAATAGAGGGAATTTCCATGCCGCTTCGACATCTGGATACGCCTCCAGCGCAGACGTTGTTAGAGCCTTTCACGGGGGCAAGCCAATGAGTGCGCGGCAGAACCAGGTGGCTGGCATTGATGTCGGCGGCACATTCACCGACTTGATCATCTTTGATAGCGCCGAGCGGACCGTACGCCTCGCCAAGACCCCGACAACGCTCGACAATCAGGCCGGGGGCGTATTGAACGCCTTGAATGTCGCCGATGTCGATATTGCCGCTCTCGACCTGATCGTTCACGGCACAACAACCACGACCAATGCCGTTCTCGAACGCAATCTTTGCCGCACGGGATTGATCACGACAGCGGGTTTCCGCGACATTCTTGAACTTGGCCGCCGCACAAGGCCGCAGGCCTATGGCATGAAGGGCGATTTCCGCCCGATCATCCCGCGCGATCTGCGCGTCGAGGTGGCGGAGCGCATGGATGCCTCTGGGGTTGTCGTAACGCCACTGGATGAGGCGGCGCTTGCCGAGGCGATCCGGCAACTGGTTGCTCGCGATTGCGAGTCGCTGGTTATTCATTTCCTTCATGCCTATGCCAATCCCGCGCATGAGCTGCAAGCCGCCGAAATAGCGCGTGAACTTTGGCCCAACGGCAATATCACCATGGGTCACGCGCTCCTGTCTGAAAGTCGGGAATTCGAGCGTGGCGTTACGGCGGCTGTCAATGCGTCGGTACAGCCTCTCCTGCGCCGCTATGTCGAAAGGCTCGCCGATGCGCTTGCCGAGCGTGGCTACAGGCATGACGTGCTCGTGATGAATGGCAATGGCGGCATGGTCTCCGCCCGCCGCGTTGCCGACGAGGCCGCCAAGACAGTTATGTCGGGACCGGCCTCAGGGGTGATGGCCGCCGCCTACACCGGTCGCCGGGCGAAAATCGAAAACCTGATAACCTACGACATGGGCGGCACGTCGACGGACGTTGCGTTGATCAGGAACGCCGAGCCGGCCGTGTCTAACGAAATCGAAGTCGAATATGCGATGCCGATCCATGTTCCCATGGTCGATGTGCGCACGGTTGGAGCGGGTGGTGGTTCTATAGCCCGTATCAATCGTGCGGGCCTGCTGCAAGTGGGTCCGGAAAGTGCTGGCGCGACGCCAGGACCGATCTGCTATGGCCGTGGCGGCACGAAGCCGACGATTTCCGACGCTAACATGCTGCTTGGTCGGCTAAACCCGGGACGCCTGAACTCGGTGCCTGGTGGCATGTCGATCGACGACATCGCTGCAATATTCGATGAGGAACTGGGGCGTCCGCTGGGTCTCGATGCGGCGGCCGCGGCGGCGGCTGTTGTCCGCGTCGGCAATGCGCTCATGGCGGATGCCGTGCGCATGGTCTCGGTGAGCCTTGGCGAAGATCCACGCGACTTTGCGCTCTTCGCATTTGGAGGTGCGGGTCCGCTGCATGCATCGGCGATTGCCCGCGAACTTGGTATTCCGCGCGTGCTTATCCCCTCCCGTCCCGGCATCACAAATGCGCTCGGCTGTGTCGTCGCCGATTTGCGTCACGATTGTGTCAATACCGTCAATCGGCGGCTGGCAGCTCTCGACATCGAAGTGGTCCATGCACATTTTGCCCGTCAAAGCGCCGACGGGCGTGCGGCGATTGCGCGCGAAGCGGTGGTGCTGAGCGACATTCGCGATATCTATTCGGTGGACATGCAGTTCATCGGCCAGACCCATGTCCTGCGCGTTCCCTTGCCTGGACCGACCCCGACGCGCGATGAGTTGCAGTCGCTCTTTGAGGCCGCTTATTTCCAGCGCTTCCGTGTCCAGCTTCCTGAGATCCGCGCCAACCTTGTAAACGTCAACACGTCTGTTATCGGGCGTAGGCCGGAAATCGACCTTTCGTTGCTGATCGATAGCGCAAATCGCAAAGCCAGCCTCGGCGAAGCGCAGACGGGTGTGCGCACTGTCTGGTTCGACGGATGGCACGAAACACCCGTGTACTGGCGGGACCATCTGCCACTTCATGCCGCGATTACAGGTCCGGCCATCGTCGAACAGATGGATACGACCATCCTGATCGAACCCGGCGACGTCGCAGTCCAGGATCTGGACGGCAACATCATCGTGACGCTTGGTACAGGAGCAACGAAATGAGCCTCGATCCTATCACGCTCTCCGTCATCCAGTCTGGCTTGCAGCAGGTCTGTGACGAGATGGACCTGACATTTTCTCGAGCCGCGTTCTCGCCGGTGATCGCCGAAGCCAATGACCGTTCCGACGGCATCTATTCCGCTGTTGATGGCTCACTGATCGCACAAGGGGCCACGGGTCTGCCCGTCTTCGTGGGAACGATGCAATATTCGACCAGAACGCTGATCGAGATGATTGCCAGTGGCAAGGTTGCAGCACCCAAGCCGGGTGACATTTATATCGTCAATGACCCCTATCTGGGCGGCACGCATTTGATGGATGTGCGGTTTGCAATGCCCGTCTGGCGCGATGGCAAGATTTTTTGCTGGCTGTCCAATACAGGGCACTGGCCGGATACCGGCGGCGCGGTTCCCGGCGGCTTTTCAGCCAGCGCGACATCGGTTGAGCAGGAAGGACTGAGATTACCCCCGGTTCGGCTCTTCAAGCAGGGCGTACTGGACGAAGAAATCTATGCCATCATCTGCTCGAATATCCGTGTCTCGGAGCAGCGCATCGGCGATGTGAAGGCGCAGGCTGCCGCCCTTCTTGTCGGCGAGGAACGGCTCTGCCGCATTCTCGATCGCTATGATGACGCCGTGGTCGAGGAGGCTATCGCGGAATTGCGCCGTCGCGCAGCCGAACAGATGCGAGCCTACGCCAAACTTATACCGAACGGCACGTACAAATCGACGGCGTATGTGGACAGCGATGGCGTCGTCGATGAGCCGCTTGAAATACGACTTGAGGTGACGGCGCAGGACGGTGAACTCGAATTCAGCTTCGCGGGCTCCTCGAAACCCTGTATCGGGCCGATGAATTCGGTACTTGCCACAACCCTTTCGTCCGTCTATCTGGCCATGCGCCACATCTTCCCGGATGTCCCGATATCCGCAGGAGCCTTCGAACCGCTAAAGGTCGTGCGCCCTGTCGGCACCTTCCTCGATGCACAATATCCGCGTCCCGTGTCCGGTTGTGCAGCAGAGGTCAGCCAGCGTATCGCAGAGGCCGTTTTTTCGGCCCTTGTCCAGGCCCTGCCCGATCGGGTAACCGCCTCGCCAGCCGGTAGTTCCGGCAATTTCGCCCTCGGCGGCCACGATCCGGAGCGTGATCGCGGTTATGTGATGTACCAGATCTCCGGTGGTGGCTACGGTGGCAATGTCGACAATGACGGGTTGGCCAACGGCTGTTCGACAATTGGCATCTCAAAGGCCCCACCGGTCGAAATTATGGAACAACAATATCCGGTGCTTTATCGCCGCTATGCGCTACGCGAAGGCTCCGGTGGCGCCGGCCGACATCGCGGCGGCTTTGGTCTGGACTACGAGATCGAACTGCGACGCGGTGAGGCAACCGCAAGCTTCGTCATGGACCATGGCCGCTTTGGACCGCCCGGCGCTTTGGGCGGCCGCGACGGCGAACCAAATTCCGTTACGATCTGGCGTGACGGAACACCCATTGTTCCCAAGCATCTGTCGAAGGCGCAAGACATTCCGCTGAAAGCAGGAGATCGCGTTCGCGTGGGAACACCTGGCGGCGGCGGCTATGGCAATCCGTTCGAACGCGATCCCGCACTTGTGCTCAACGATTTCCGGCTGGAACGCTACACTGCGCAAGAGGTCCGCGACCTCTTCGGCGTTGTCATCAACCCAGACAGGACAATCGACAACGCGGGGACGAAACGCTTGCGCAAAGCAGGACGAACTGCTTAGCCTTTTCAGGCACAAGGGGATATGAATGGCAGAAGCGTTCACGATCAGAGTCAATTGTAACGATGTGACCGTCCACGCCAGGCACGATACGCCGCTTCTTTATATCCTGCGCAACGATCTCGAACTGAACGGACCCAAATACGGCTGCGGACTGGCGGAATGCGGCGCCTGCTCCGTGCTCGCTGACGGCAAATCGATCCGCTCGTGCTGCGTTCCCCTTGCCGCCGTCGGCAGAACCGAGATCGTGACGCTGGAGGGACTGGGCACACCTGAGGCTCCGCACCCCGTTCAGGCAGCGTTTGTCGAGCACGCGGCCGCACAATGCGGCTATTGCCTCAACGGAATGATCATCGCGATCACGGGGCTTCTCAACGCCAACCCTTCCCCCTCCGAGACAGACATTCGCGAAGCGCTCCGTCATCACCTCTGTCGGTGCGGCGCGCATGTCGAGATCCTTGCCGCTGCAAGGGCGGCCGCACAGCATATCCAGGGAGAGCGTAGATGACCGTCCCGCGTGATATTTCAAAAGAGCAATGGCTTGAGCGGACCGAGGGGCTCTTCGTTTTCCGCAATTTGGACGGCGGGCGCGAGAATTCAGACCTATTTCTCGCCATCGAGCCCGACGGCCACGTTGTCGCATTCAACGGCCATGTCGACCTCGGCACGGGCATTCGCACTGCGTTGGCGCAAATCGTCGCGGAAGAACTGGATGTAAGTTTCGACCGCATAAGCGTTATCTTGGGCTCGACAACGATAGCACCCGATCAGGGTCCCACGATTGCCAGCGAAACGATCCAGATCACCGCCCGACCGTTGAGGCAGGCCGCGGCAAGCGCACGCGCCTTTCTAGTCGCACGCGCAGCCGGACAGCACAACCTGGCGCCGGAGGATCTCATCACAGAGGATGGTATCATCCGTCCCCGCTCCGGTGAAAACTGGAATTTAACATATGGCGAACTTGCCTCAGGCGTTCGCCATGACATTGTGCTTGATCAAGAAGTATCCACAAAACCAGTTGCCGAGTATCGGATCGTCGGCAAGTCCAGTCCGCGCGTCGATCTTCCGCTGAAGGCCTTCGGCCGCTGGACCTATGTGCATGATGTGCGCATTCCCGGCATGCTGCACGGTCGTGTCATCCGTCCACCCTATGCAGGCTTCGATTTTGGCGAGCATGTCGGAAACAGTCTCGTTTCCATCGACAGGACATCGGTTAGTGATGTCGAGGGCTTGGTTGACATCGTTGCGATGGGTGACTTCATCGGCATTGTGGCTGAACGCGAGGAACAGGCGATCGAGGCTGCGGAGAAGCTGAAGGTCGTCTGGCGCGACCCGCCCGCAATGCCTGATCTCAATGCACCGGAAGAGGCCATCCGCGCCAATCCGTCTCAGACCCGCAAGCTTGCCGAAAAGGGCGATACCGCCCGGGCCCTTGACGCAGCGGAAACGACCATAGAGGCAACCTATGTCTGGCCCTACCAGATGCATGGTTCGATCGGCCCCTCCTGCGCAGTCGCTTCCTTTGTAGAGGGCAAGCTGACAGTCTGGTCGGGTACGCAGAACCCGCACACGCTCCAGAAAGACCTTGCAGTCCTGTTAGACCTTAACCCATCCGACGTTGCAGTCGAACGACTGGAAGCGGCAGGCTGCTACGGCCGAAACGGCGCCGATGATGTAACGGGAGACGCCTCCCTCCTTTCCCGCGCCGTCTCCCGACCAGTGCGTGTACAGCTGAGCCGCACGCAGGAGCATGCCTGGGAGCCAAAGGGCGCCGGCCAGGTAATCGACGTCAGCGGCGGCCTCGACAACGAAGGCGGCCTGGCGGCCTATAGGTTTGATACGCGCTACCCTTCGAATGCAGCCCCGCTGCTGGCGAGCCTGCTGACCGGCCGGGTTCCGGCTGTTCCCGTTACCTTCGAGATGGGCGACCGGACCGCCATTCCGCCCTATGCCTATCCGAACATGAGCGTGCAAGTGCACGACATGCCCCAGCTCGCCCGTGCCTCGTGGCTGCGGGGTGTCTCCGCCACGCCGAACACATTTGCGCATGAGAGCTTTATCGACGAACTGGCGAGCGCCGCAAAGGTCGATCCGATTGAATACCGGTTGCGTTACCTGACGGATCCACGCGCCGCCGATCTGGTCCAAGCAACTGCCGAGCGGGCAAAGTGGCAGTCCCATTCTGACTGGGGCACAATGGGCACGGAAGGCGACATTGCTTACGGGCGCGGCTTTGCCTACGCGGTCTATGTGCACGGCAAGTTTCCAGGTACCGCCGCCGCATGGGCCGCATGGGTCGCGGAAGTTGCGGTCAACAGAAGAACGGGCGAGATAGGAATCACGCGCGTTGTGTGCGGCCAAGACAGCGGATTGGTCATCAACCCTGACGGTGTCAGGCATCAGATTCACGGCAACGTGGTGCAGTCGATCAGCCGAACGCTCAAAGAGAGCGTCGAATTCTCTCAAACGGCAGTGACATCCAATGACTGGGGCACTTATCCGATCCTTCAGTTTCCGCAGCTGCCTGAAATCGATACGTTGATGATTGTCCGTCCAGATGAACCGCCGCTGGGTGTTGGCGAGAGCGCATCCGTGCCCAGTGCCGCAGCGATAGCCAACGCGGTCTACGATGCCATCGGCGTCCGCTTTCGGGAACTGCCGCTGACCCCCGAGCGGGTATTGGCGGCGCTGAACCCGCAAGTCCCGCAGACCTTAACCCCACGGAAAAGCCCCAAAGCCTGGCTCGCAGGCCTGTCGGGGATTGGGGCTGGCGCTATCGTCGCGGCAGCAGTGGCACTGACAGCGCCTGTCCGCGCGCCAATCGCGCCGATCAATATTGCTGACGCCGGTTCCTATGCCCAAACAACGATTGAACGCGGTCGGCTTGTCGCTGCGGCAGGCGGCTGCGCAGTGTGCCATGTCGGGCCCGATGGCTCACCCTTCTCGGGCGGTCGCGCGTTTGAAACACCATTCGGCACGGTCGTCGCGCGCAATATCACGCCACATGAAACCGTCGGAATGGGAACATGGTCCTATGCCGCCTTCGCCCGCGCAATGCGCGAAGGGGTAAGCCGCGACGGTACATATCTCTACCCCGCACATCCCTACACATCCTTTGTCGGGATGACAGAAGGTGATCTGGAAGCACTTTACGCATTTATCATGACGACACCTGCGTCGTCACATGTGCCGGCACCCTCAGTGCTGACTTTTCCGTTCAATCAGCGCTGGCTAATGGCCGGCTGGAACGCGATGTTTCTGAAAGCCGAACCCATGAAGACCAACCCCGCCAAGAGCGCGGGCTGGAACCGTGGTGCCTATCTAGTTGAGGTCATGGGCCACTGTTCGGCCTGCCACAGCCCGCGCAACCTGTTGCAGGGCGAGATGTCAGGTGCGAACCATTTGACAGGCGGCCTGGCAGAACATTGGGAAGCCCCTGCCTTAACGGGAATGAGCAAGAGCCCTGTGGGCTGGAGCGAGGCCGCAATATATGACTATCTTCGCTTCGGTCATTCGAAGATGCATGGCAGCGCGGGCGGCCCGATGGCCGAAGTGGTGAAGTCCCTGTCCGCCCTTCCCGACAACGATGTACGTGCCATGGCCGAATATCTTGCCAGTTTCAATGCGCCCATGACCCCCGAGGCAGAAATGCAACGTGCGTGGGAAGCTATTTCTACTGCGCACGCAGCAATGGAAGCCGCGACATTGGCAGCGCCGCGTGGTGCGCGCATCTTCGAAGGCGCCTGTGCTAGCTGCCACAATCCATCGTCAGATCTGCCTTCTCTAGCGCTGAACAGCAACGTGCACAGCGATAGTCCAGTCAATCTGTTGCAAACGATCATCAATGGCCATCCCGCACCAGCGATCCTGGCATCAACGACGAGACGCGCGGGCGGGAGCCTCATGGCTATGCCTGCTTTCGGCACAGTCTTTACAGACACACAAATAGCCGACCTCGCAAGCTATGTGCGCGCCCGTTTTGCGCCGAAGGCCGCTTTGTGGAGCGATATATCGATGCAGCTTAAGAGCCTGAGGTGAAAAGTATTGTTCCGTGGCAAGTATACTGGATGGAAGTGAAGCGGGTTTCCTACGCTTCGATCCGGCGGGTTTGATGTCGAGTTGTTCACGGGCATTGCCACAATCTAGGTGAGGCGCTTGGGCCAATACCGACGCGTTCCTCGGTGCGGCCCCTTCGATACTATCACAGGTCAATTTGAAGACAGGAGCCCCGGCCATAAGGGAGACCACACACGACCTCAAATCCCTTCATCATCTCTTCGAGTGGTTTTCAAGGTTTTGAACTCTCGAACTGGTTTGATCAGGTACTTCTAATCTGGTGGCGTTCGCGAGAGTTGTTGGCGTCACGTCAATGCCAGCGAAAAGTCCACAAGCTCACTTAGCGAAATGCCGTAGCGCCAAAGCGCCAATCAAAAATCTCGCTGTATATCGGCCGCATTTTTTAGGCCGAACCGATTTCTTAAAACACAGTCCTCTCGATCGTTCAGAAAACGGACTCATTATAACAGTTCACTTGTTAATCTACTCTTGACAGCGCTTGGAACCACTGTTCTGTCAATTTATTCAACCTTTTCGAGCTATAAGTGTGACTTGCAGTGTAGCGCGGCTTTCGGGACTATTGTGATTGCGGATATCAAGGATTCCGTTCCCAAATCAAATAACTCTCACCGTTATACGCATCAACCGCGATTGTTCGGAGTGAACGGGAAAAATCTTCGACCTCGAACTTTATTGGGGTAGCTGTGGGGTTTCGGCTGCGGCTGCCCATCTTTTCATTTCGCGGGAGCAACCAAAAGGCGCTCAGGTGATTGGTACGACGCGTCTAATACCGGGGCCCGATGAAATTGGCTCACGGGATTCCGTTTTGGATCAAATCATGGTTCAGCATGGCGGAAGGAGATTTCGCCATGGGAACGGCACTGGATATTCGTCAGGACTACACGGCTGATGACCTGCGTCAGCTTGCCAGGAAGAGCCGGGACGCGGACTGGTCCCGCCGATTGCCGCTTTGTCAGTAATTTACGAAGGTGGTTCGCGGAGCCAGGCCGCCTCTATTGGCGGGGTCGGATTGCAGATCACCCGCGATTGGGTTGCCCGTTTCAACCAGCACGGCCCAGACGGTCTGAAGACTGGCAAGGCCAAGGGCCGTGAGCCTTTGCTGAACGACGAGCAGCGCAAGGCGCTTGTCGAGGCGATCGAGAAAAGTTCCGTTACCTATCTCGATGGGGTCGTGCGCTGGAGACTTGTCGATCTGGTGCAGTGGCTTTGGCAGGAGCACCGTATCTCGGTGAGCCGCCAGACGCTTGGGCGCGAACTGAATGCGATAGGCTATCGCAAGCTCACGGCGCGGCCGAAGCATCATGCACAGGATAGCCAAGTAATTGAGGAGTTTAAAAAACTTCCCCGCCGCAGTGGCAGAAATTGCCGCCGGAGCAGCCCGAGGAAAGCGAGTAGAGATTTGGTTCCAGGACGAGGCTCGGATCGGAGAGAAGAACAAGATCACACGCCGCTGGGCCAGACGCGGAACGCGGCCTTCAGCGCCGCATGATCAACGCACAAGGTCGGCCTACATCTTCGGCGCAATCTGCCCGAAGTTTGGCAAGGTGGCTGCACTGGTGATGCCGTGGTGCGACACTTATGCGATGACGCGGCATCTGGCCGAAGTCTCCCGTCACGTCGCAGAAGACGCGCACGCCATCCTCATCATGGATCAGGCGGGCTGGCACATGTCCAACAATCTCATCGTCCCCGGCAACATCACCATCCTGCCGCTGCCGGCGAAGTCCCCCGAATTGAACCCGGTCGAAAACCTCTGGCAGTTCATGCGTCAGAACTGGCTCTCAAACAGGGTCTTCAAGTCCTACGACGACATCGTCAACCATTGCTGCGATGCCTGGCGGAAACTCGAAAGTCAGCCATGCCGCATCATGTCCATCGGTCACCAAAAATGGGCGCATGAGCATTGGGCATTGGGCATTGGTATAATTGGCAGCGGCGCGGACCATGACGAGGTGGTCTATCTCACGGGCCGTCCGGTCGATGCCTTGAATGCCTGGCTGAAGGCCGCACGGATCGACAGCGGCAGCGTCTTCCGGGCGATCGATCGCTGGGGCAATGTCGCGGCCCGCGCGCTCGACCCGAAGGCGATCAACGATATCGTCAAGCAGCGGGCCGAAATTGCGGGACTCGATCCGGCCGAGTTCTCAGCCCAAGGGCTTCGCTCAGGCTATCTCACGGAGGCCGCCAATCGCGGTATTCCCCTTCCAGAAGCCATGGAGCAATCCCGCCATCGCTCCGTCCAGCAGGCATCCGAATATTGCAACAGCGCCACGCGGCGAAGCGGCCGCGCAGCAAGGCTTTTGTGAGCCGGGCTCAGCTTACGCGCTTTGACCACTCCTGTCGGAAGATCGTCTTGATTGTCGATATCGAGAAGCCTGGTGGGGGATTTTGTGGATCAAGGTTCATGGTTTTCAGAACGATCTGCGCCTTGATATCTTGATAAGTGTCGTTCTTAAATACCTGACGCTCGATGAGATCGATGACAACCGGGCGTATACAAGCATCATAAGACGTTCTCCCAGTATATTTGCTTTGAACCTGGACACGCGAAATCTCGCTGCTATCAACAACGCTCAATTGCGTCGTACTCGTGCCAGCAAAACTGCGCCCCTTCTTTGTAAAAACGACATCGCTCATGCTAAACTCAGTTCGCTCGAGTCCAAGATTTACTTCAAAATTGTTGAACCAACGCCTCTTTCGATCCTTGTATAAATGGCGCCAACAGGCGCAATCAAGGTTCGTATTCGTCGAATACATTAAATTTCTGTCGTGATTGTTCAGGCGCAGCCGACCGAATACCCAATCAAGGCCGGGGCAGCGTGACCGCCCAAATTGACGGCAGCTCCATGCGCGAAAGTGCGACTAGGACGTAGCGGTAACCAGTCCCCTCGCACACCCCTACCTACCCAGAGAATTGGCCGCGACTGGGGCAAAAGTGATGCCCCCCCCCGGCGCTGCGCCGATGACGGCGTTGATTCCTAGATCCTGGCAGACAGCGCGATATTCGCTGCGTCTGAGCGTTACAGATATCCCACTTGTGCCTCGCATCGTCCGGTCCCTGGACAAGGCCTCGAGAAACCACATCTGATGCGGCAAGCCCGCGCCCTCCAGATGCTGCCGATCGCATCAAGCTGTGCGATAAGAATGGCCCTGAACAAGCGTTAGACCAGCGCCTTATACGGCCCCTCACTGATCTCGACTCTTTTGCCTTTTCAAAACGCGGTGAATCTGAATCTCTGGTTCAAACGGGA